>Ga0310811_10013897_pt1 | contig 10487 bp, 9 predicted proteins | sample YCmetagenome_FD_207642 | JGI IMG/M metagenome (GOLD analysis project Ga0310811, IMG submission 207642) | Soil microbial communities from experimental microcosm in Duke University, North Carolina, United States - YC | ecosystem: Engineered > Artificial ecosystem > Soil microcosm > Unclassified ... | reverse complement strand
CGATGATCTTCTGGTCGAGGCGCAGGTATTCCGGCGCGCGGCCGCCGGCAATGCAGAGGGCGTCATAGGCGCCGGGGTCGACGTCGTCAAAGGAGAAATTGAGTTCGAAGAGGTGTCCCGGTTTTTCGCTATAGGTCTGGGCACCGTCAAAATCGTGAATCGCTGTCTGTACTTTTTCGCCTTTCTTCTTACCCGGGCAGACGGCGTGTACTTCGTGTCCTACCATTAACAGCATCTGAAAGGGAACCATCGTCTCGTAGTCCTCGGCGTAGTCGCCGGTGAGGAACAGGATCTTCTTTTGCGCCATAGTTAAGTGATTTTATGACTATAAAGTTAGGAAGGAATTCAACGGGCCGGTCCGGGGGAATTTGAAGATATTGTAAAATAAATTTGGAACGATCGTTCCAGAATACGTATCTTTGTGGAGTAAAACAAGGTTCAAACATTAAATAATGCAGTATGAGCAATCTATCGAACAAAGTAGCCGTGGTTACCGGTGGTAACAGCGGCATCGGTTATGCAACGGCCAAAGAACTGATCGGTCTTGGCGCGAAAGTTATTATTACGGGCCGCAACAGGGCGGCTGTAGAGAAGGCCGCCGGGCAGCTGGGGGCGACGGGGGTTGTCGCCGATCAGGGCAAGCTGGGGGATATCAGCCGGCTTGCGGAAGAAGTCGCGGCAGGGGCCGGTAAGGTCGATATTCTTTTTCTGAATGCGGGCGTAGCCAGTTTTAGTCCGGTGGAGACGGCGTCCGAGGCCCACTATGACGAGATCATGGACCTGAATGTCAAGGGCGTCTATTTTACCGTTCAGAAATTTCTCCCGCTGTTGAACGACGGGGCTTCGATCATCTTCAATACGTCGGTGAATGCTGTGCTTGGCGTACCGGGGAGCAGTGTCTACGCTGCGAGCAAGGCGGCGCTGCTGGCGATCAATAAAGTACTGGCGAAAGAGCTGGCTCCGCGGAAGATCAGGGTCAATGCCGTGTCTCCCGGACCTGTCACGACCCCTTTGTACGACAAGCTGGGGATGAAGCAGGAAGAACTGGAAGGATTCGGGCAGCTGCTGGGTTCCAAGGTATTGCTTAGCCGCTTCGGCAATGTGGAAGAAGTGGCGCATGTCGTCAGGTTCCTGGCATCGGATGAAGCCAGCTATGTCACGGGGACGGAAGTGACCGTCGACGGCGGACTCACGGTCAATGCGGTAGTATAGAACGACTTTTTTTTGCCCAAATATGGAACGATCGTTCCGTATTTGGGCTTTTTGTCGTATCTTTGGTGTATTATGGCAAGGAAAAAGGAATTTGACGAAAAAAACCTGCTGGACAAGGCGCTCGGGCTTTTCTGGCGGAAGGGCTATAATGCGACGTCCGCGCAGGACCTTGTGGATGAGCTGGGTATCAGCAGGAGCAGTCTGTATGATACCTATACGGACAAGCGCAACCTCTTCAAGGAATCGCTGAGGCAGTACCAGCAGTGCAATACCAGCGTCGTCGTCCGTATGGCTGACGAGTCAACCGATGCCCGGCAGACCGTCCAGCAGATATTCCAGAACATCATCAAGGAGAGTACGGAGGACGAATTCAATAGAGGGTGTTTCATGGTCAACACGGCCGTCGAACTTTCCGGTCAGGATAAAGAGATCGGCGAACTGGTCAGTCAGAATAATAAAGGAGTCGAGGATGCGCTGACCCGGCTGGTAAAGAAGGGGCAGGCCGACGGGCAGTTCTCGACGAGGAAGTCGGCGCGGACCTTTGCGCGGTATTTGTTCAGCAGCATTTCGGGCCTGCGTGTAGCTGCCAGGTCGGGGGCCGACCGGCGGGTGCTGAACGACATCGTGGATGTCGTACTCTTTACGCTTCTTCAAGGGTCTTAACGTCTATTTTTACCATTTTCATCATGGCCTGCATGACGCGAGCGGCCCTGGTCTTGTCTTTGTCCTGGAGCAGTTCGATCAGTCTTTTGGGAACGACCTGCCAGGACAGTCCGTATTTGTCCTTCAGCCATCCGCACTGGCTTGGTGTTCCGCCGGCCAATAGTTTGTCCCAGTAGTAGTCCACCTCTTCCTGATCTCTACAATCGACCACGAAGGAAACGGCTTCGGTAAATTTGAACATAGGACCGCCGTTGAGCGCGGTGAAATTGGTTCCGTCGAGGGTGAAGGCAACGGTCAGTACCGATCCGTTGCTGCGCATTGTCTCGTTGATCTTTGAATTCCTGAAGATGGAGACATAATAATTGGCGGCTTCCTCGGCCTGGTTGTCGAACCACAGAAAGGGATGGATCTTTTGCATATAATATAGTTTTTGTGTTGATGAATTTGACAGGACAAACCTAGCGGATAAAATTTGTTTGGGGATGGTGCAAAAGCGACATTATGCAGGGTTGATCGCGACAATTGCCGGAGACGTCGCCGGAGGGTTTCCGGCGCAGTAGCGGAGTGCTAGCTTTATGGCATGAAACGAATTTCCAGCTTGCTGCACGTGGTGATGTTTTTCCCGGCTGCCATCGGTGTGGCGATGGTGGTGAGGAGGAGCCTGGCGATCGGAGGTGTTGCCACGGGGTCGCCTCCCTTTCCCGGGGCGGCGGGGTTTGACGCCGATTTTTCCCGGCACCCCTTTATCACCTTTCTGCATATCCTTCCCGGCGCGTTATTTATGATCCTCGCTCCCCTGCAGTTTCTTCCCCGGATACGTAACGGTTATCGGGGATGGCACCGTCGGAGTGGTGTTGTGGTGATCTTGTGCGGCTATATTATCGGTATATCCGCGCTGGTTATGCCTTTTGTCCTGCGTCCCATCGGCGGACTGAACGAGTCGGTGGCCACCAGCTTTTTCGCCGTCTATTTTCTGATTGCGCTGAGCATGGCCTGGCGTGCGATCCGGCGGAGGGATATCGTCCGTCACCGGCAGTGGATGATCCGGATGTTCAGCATCGGGGTGGCCGTCGGGACGATCCGGCCGATCGTGGTGCTGTTCTTCGTATTTTCGGGGCTGCCGCCGCAGGTGTTCTTCGGGACGGCTTTCTGGCTGGGCTTTTCTCTTCACCTCGTATTGGCCGAATGGTATATAGGTTATAGTAAATTTACACTCAATGAAGCTGGCAATTAAATACTGGTTTATAGCACTGCAGGTGGTGATCTGGGCGGTGATCCTGTCGCTGCCGTTCGTGGTTACAATGGACAAAGGCAACGGGATCAACGGTATTCCGGCCCTTTTTCTGACGTATGTGACGATGATCAATATCGCGATCTTTTATCTTCATGCCTACTGGATCTTCCCGGCTTTTTTCAACCGGCGCAACTGGTGGATCTATCTTTTGACGACCATCTTTCTGATCGTCGGGTCGTTTCAACTGAAATGGTATATTCTTTCGGTGGGGTATCCGGAGGTGGCGAGGAGAGTGTCCACCTACCGATTCATCTTCCCTTCGTCCGTGGCCTTTTTTATCATGAGCTTTTTTTACCGGCTGCTGATCGACCGGTTTCGGGCGGAGCGGGAACAGAAAGAGCGGCAGGCTACGGAGCTGCTGACCGAGCTGAAGTTCCTGCGGTCGCAGATAAGTCCGCATTTTCTTTTCAATGTGCTGACCAATCTGGTCTCGCTGGCGAGGAAAAAGTCGGACAGTCTGGAGCCTGCGCTGATCAAGTTGTCCGAGCTGCTGCGGTATATGCTGTACGACACGCAGGGGAAGAAGGTGCCGCTGCAGACGGAGGTCGAATATCTCAACAACTATCTCGACCTGCAGCGGCTGCGGTTCGGCAATGACGTGGATATCGATAGCCGGATCGAAGCGGACGAGGAGGCGATGGCGTATACGATCGAGCCCATGTTGCTGATCCCATTTGTAGAGAACGCCTTCAAGCACGGGGTGGGGTATAGCGGCCATCCGGGGATCGTGCTGCGGCTGTCCGTCGCCTATAAGACCCTGAGCTTCGAGGTGAGGAACAAATATGAGCCCGAGCCGGCGGAGGCCAAGGACGAGTCGTCCGGTATCGGTCTGGGGAATGTCATGTCGCGGCTGAATCTGCTGTACCGCAATAAATACACGCTGTCGATCAACGACGCGAACGGCGTATTCCACATCGTCTTAACTTTACAGCTATTATGATGTCCTGTCTGGTTGTCGACGACGAGCGCCTGGTGCGCGAGCTGCTGGAAGACAATATCCGGCAGATACCCTATTTGCGTCTGGCCGGGAGCTGTAAGAATGCGCTGGAGGCGGCGGAGTTCCTGCAGCGGGAACCGGTGGATCTATTATTTCTCGACATACGGATGCCCCGTATATCGGGTCTGCAGTTGCTGCAGTCCCTTCAGATCCCGCCGCTGGTGATCCTTGTTACCGCTTACGAGCAGTATGCGCTGGAGGGGTTTAATCTGAATGTTGTCGACTATTTGCTGAAGCCATTTGCTTTTGACCGATTTTTGAAGGCTTGTAACAGAGCGCATGATCTGTTGAAATTGCGGGGGAAGGGAGAGGTTGGCGGGGTGGAGGAATTCTTTGTCCATGTCGAGTATACGCTGGTAAAGATCGTCGTCGCCGAAATCGACTATGTCGAAGGATTAAAGGACTATATCAAGATCCATCTGGCGTCTGCGCCCAGGCCGGTGCTCACGAGGATGAGTATGAAGGCCATCGAGGAGAAGCTGCCTGCGGCGGCGTTCGTACGCACGCATAAATCCTATCTTGTCGCCACCCGGAGGATCACGGCGATCAAGCGGGATTTTGTCTGTCTGGGACCGGTAGAGATCCCGATCGGGGAGGCCTACAAGCGGAATATCGACCAGATCGTCAACCCGGGATCGAACCGGTGAGGAAGGAGGGGGCGGTCCTTTTCTTCGAGGCCTGTTCGAAGGCATAGGCCATCCGCAGGAGCTCGGGTTCTTTGTATGCGCCGCCGACAAACGAGAAGCCAACGGGCAGGCCCATCACCATACCCATCGGCACCGTGATATGCGGGTAGCCAGCCATCGCGGCCGGCCCCGAGAAGCCTGATCCCGTTCGGTAGTCGCCGCTGATGAGGTCGATGCAGCAGGCGACGCTGGTGGTGCAGGCGGAGAGTGCGTCCAGCTGGTGCTGCGCCATCAGGTCGTCGATGATGGTACGGGTGGTGAGCAGTTTTTTCAGGGCGTCCTGGTATTCGGCGCTGTCGAGGGCGCCGCGGGTCTGGCTTTTCTCGAGCGTTTCCTGTTTGAAATAGGGCATGGCCTTTTTTTCGTTGGCGGAATTAAAGGCGATGACGTCGGCGAGCGTGTGTACGCCTGCGTTAGCGGTGCTCAGGTATTTGTTGAGCCCGTCTTTGAATTCGTACTGCAGGATGACGCCTTCCACGGAGTTGGGGTCGGTGAGGAGCTTGAGCAGGTCGACCTCCACGATGGTGGCGCCTTTGCCTTTCAGTGTATTTATCGCTTCCTGGAAGAGGGCCAGGACGCCTTCGTGGCCGCCGGTCAGGAAGGATCTTTCGATCCCGATGCGTTTGCCTTTCAGGCCGTCGGCGTCGAGCCAGGCTGTATAGTCGGATTTCGCTTTCTCTTTACTTTCCTGAGTAACGGGGTCGGCCGGGTCGACGCCGGTCATGGCGCCGAGCAGGATCGCCGCGTCCTTTACGGTGCGGGCCATCGGTCCGGCTGTGTCCTGGGTGGCGGATATGGGGATGATGCCGCTGCGGCTGAGCAGGCCTACGGTGGGTTTGATGCCGACGATGCCGTTGATCGAAGAGGGGGAAACGACAGAGCCGTTGGTCTCGGTGCCTACTGCTACGGCGCAGAGGTTGGCGGCTACCGCGGAGCCCGAGCCCGCGCTGGATCCGCTGGGATTGCGGTCGAGGCGGTAGGGATTTTTTGTCTGGCCGCCGCGGCTGCTCCATCCGCTGGTCGAGCGGGTGCTGCGGAAATTGGCCCATTCGCTGAGGTTGGTCTTGCCCAGGATGACGGCGCCGGCCTTTCGGAGCTGTGCGACGATAAATGCGTCCTGTGCCGCGTGGTGGCCATCGAGCGCGAGCGAGCCGGCCGTCGTCATCATTTTGTCGCCGGTATTGATATTGTCTTTTACCAGTACGGGTATGCCGTGCATCGGGCCGCGAACTTTGCCGGCCTTTCTTTCGGCGTCCAGGCCTTCGGCGATGGACAGCGCGTCGGGGTTGAGTTCGATGACGGCGTTGAGTGCGGGACCTTTTTTGTCGATATCGGCGATGCGTTTCAGGTATAATTTTGTCAGTGCTTTGGATGACAGCTGTCCGCTGCTCATCTTTTGCTGGAGCTGGTCGATGGTTGCCTCGTTGATGGAGAAATCATCTTTTGTGTTGTCTGGTTCCAGGAGGGATAGCGTGCAGAGGCTGAGGCTCGACAGGGAGCTGTTTTTCAGGAAATTTCTTCTATTCATCGAACTTTCTTTTTTGGAGTGGTTTTTTTGGGGGATTCCTGGGTCAGAATGGCCTTCGGGAACTCGCCGGTATAAGTGGCTCCTTGTTTTAGCTGGCCTTTCCCGTTGCCTTTTGTCCAGAAGATGGGGGCTACCTGCGTATTGCCTTGTTGTCCGGGGTAGACAACGGTGAAGCGTATGTCCGAGCCCCGGCCGTATTTGTCTCCGCCGACGAGGCCCAGCGGCGTGCCCGCTTCTACTATTTGGCCTGGTTTGACAAAGGCGCCGTCTTTTTTGAAGACGCCGTATTGTCCGAAGCTGCAGTCTGCGTGGACGATCTCGACGTAGTTCCAGCTGCCGGTGGTGGTGGCTCCGGCGTCGTTCTCGGTATTGCTGACGTCAACGGCGGTGACGATGCCGCGGCGGGCTGAAAAGATCGTGTCGTCGATATTCATCTTCAGTCTGACGGTATAGACGCTGTCCTGACCGGTCGTGTGGACCGCGTTGATGCGGAAGGCCTGGGTCTGTGTCCCAGGTCCAATGGGCAGGAGGTAGACAAAATCGGGATTGACCACGGGCTGCATGCAGCCTTTGCGGTTGCTGGCCTTGAATCCGACCTGTGTGTCTTCGGTCTTGGTGATCGGTGAAAGGGTGAAGAGTTGGTTGAACCCGGGTTTGACCTCGGCTTCGAAGGGCACGGGATGGTCGGACTTCAGATTTTTCATAGTCGGGAGTTCGACGCGGAGCACGTAGGTGCAAAAAGCTTTGTTGTTGCAGGTGAAACGGTAGTTGCCCTGCTGGTCGGTGGTATAGCTGACTTCGACGATGCGCTGGGCGAACAGCGCCGGTACGGAGAAAAGAAAGAAAAAAAGAAAGAAAGCGGTTGATCTCATATGAGGACTTTGTCCCTGAAAAATACAATTATCTGACGGTTTTTGCGTAAATTGATTTAAGCCTTAACCCATGAGCCAGAGTCTCGGTGCCATCAATTTCAGGCAACTAACACAGCGAAGTTATACGCCTTCTCCTTCCGCGTGGGAGGACCAAATTCTTTATTTTCTTTTGCTCGACCGCTTCTCGGACAACAACGAGGCCGGTTTCGATCCGGCCGGTACCGCTCCATTGTATACTTCTTCCGATAACGGCAATGCCATCCAAACGCCGGCCGACGCGCTGGCCTGGCGTTCCGCGGGTCAGGGGTGGACGGGCGGCAATCTGAGAGGTGTCGTCTCCAAGCTGGCCTATCTTGCCGATATGGGTGTCACCGCGGTATGGATCAGCCCGGTCTTCAAGCAGGTCGCTTTTCAGCCTACCTATCATGGTTATGGGATACAGGATTTTTTGGAAGTGGACAGCCATTTTGGCTCGCTGGCCGATCTGCAGGAACTGGTGGACAAGGCGCACGCTCTTGGCGTTTCGGTGATTCTCGACATCGTGGTCAACCACAGCGGGGATGTGTTCAGCTATGTGGCCGACGATCCGGTGTGGACCGGGCATCGCTATCCGGTGAAAGGTTTCAATGATCTGCGCGGGCAGCCCGATATTCCTTTTGAGGCGGGGGTTGCGTCGGGACCGGATGACGCGGTCTGGCCGGCGGAGTTTCGGGATCCTGCGGTTTTTACGCAGGAGGGGGAGATCGTCAACTGGGACGCCAGTCCGGAGTTTCTGGACGGGGATTTCTTCAGCCTGAAGGATATCCATCTGGGTGAGGGGCCGGTGGATGGCTGGGTAGCGTCTCCCGGTCTGCTGTATCTGATAGAAGTCTACAAATACTGGATGGCCGTGCTGGATATCGACGGCTATCGCATCGATACCGTAAAGCATATGGAGGATGGGGCTGTGCGGCTGTTTGCTTCGGCGATGCATGAATTTGCGCAGCTGATAGGCAAGGACAGGTATCTTCTGATCGGGGAGATCACCGGTTCGCGGGACGACGCCATGCGCAAGCTGCAGGTCACCGGTCTGGATTCGGCGCTGGGCATTGCGGACGTGCAGGGCGCGCTTTCGGACATGGTAAAGGGTAAGACGGCGCCGGAGACCTATTTCTCGCTGTTCCGCAATTCCATCCTGATCGGGAAGGGGACGCATACCTGGCTGCGAAATAAGGTGGTGGTCATGCTCGACGACCACGACAAGATCATACAGGGGAATAACAAGAGCCGTTTTTGCGCTTTCGATCAGGGCGACAGGCTGATCGTCGCGGCGCTGGCTGTCAATCTGATGACGCTCGGTATACCCTGTATCTACTACGGCAGCGAGCAGCGGTTCGACGGCAGCGGCGGGGGTGACGGCAGTGATGAATATATCCGGGAGGATATGTTCGGCGGGGCTTTCGGCGCATTTCGCAGCAGGGGCGTTCATTTCTTCGATGTTACGGGCGAGGTATACGGCGCCGTGGCGGCCATCGCGGCCGTCCGCCGGAAATATGTGACCCTCCGAAGGGGGAGGCAGTATCTGCGCGAGATCTCGGGAGACGGCGTCCATTTCGGCCCGCCGTCGTATATGGGTGGTTCCAACCGGCTGACGTCGGTAATCGCCTGGTCGAGGATCATGGACGGGGAGGAGATCGTGCTGGCGATCAATACCGACCCCACCCGGGAGCTGAGCGCCTGGGTGACGATCGACAATGGTCTCAATGGGGTCGGGGATGTCTTTGCCTGTATCTATCCTTCCGCGCCGTTAGTACCGGAGGCTATTGTCGAGGGGAGGAATGGAAAGGCCATCCTGATCCGGGTGCCACCGGCGGGGTTTGTGGCCTACGGGAGGAAGGGGTAGTGTTCCGGGGACGGTCAGTGCTTGTCCGGAATCGGACAGTCGTATTCTTTCGTTGGGTGTAGTTTCCTTTATATCAGATTGTTAGCTAGTGGCATGGGCCTTGTTCATTGTTTCGAAACGACTGCCATGTTCAAGAATTACCTGGTCACTGCCTGGCGTAACTTAAGGAAGAACAAAGTTTTTTCCCTCATTAATATCGTCGGTCTTGCGATCGGTATGGCTGTCTGTCTGCTGATCCTGCAGTATGTCAATTTCGAACTCTCCTTCGACCAGTTCAATAAAAACATTGCCGATATATACAGGGTTGCAAACGACCGGTATCAGAACGGCAAGCTGGTTCAGCACGGTACGATCACCTATTCCGCGATCGGCAAGGCGATGCAGGACGATTTCCCGGAGGTAGCCGATCACGCGCGGGTAATGCCATATGGGACTGGGAACGTCGTTGCGGGCTATGGGGACAAGAAGGTGGGTGATCTGTACGCGGTAGCGGTCGACAACAGCTTTCTTTCGATGTTCACCTATCCTTTTTTGGCCGGGGACGTGCAGTCAGCGCTGAAGGAGCCCTATTCCACGGTGCTGACGGCGGCGACTGCCGACAAGATCTTTGGCGATCAGAAGGGGGACTATTCGGGACTGGTGGGTCAGCAGTTCGTTTTCAACAAGGACAGCATGCCCTATAAGGTCACGGGAATTATGGCAAATTTTCCGGAAAATTCGCACCTGCAGTTCGATATGCTGGTTTCCTACGTCACGCTGTATTCCGGCCGGTTTCCCTACAGGGCGGCCGACTATGAGTGGACGGACTCGGACTTCTGGCACTATATCCGGCTGAAGCACGGGGCGGACTACAGGGCGCTGGAGGCGAAACTGGATGCGTTCAGTCAGCGGCATTTCCAGGGCAATAAGGTCTCGGGCAGCGTGGAGAAGTTTCATTTGCAGCCGCTGGCGAGGGCACATCTTTATTCCGACTACGAGTACGAGATAGGCATGACGGGGAGCGCAACGGTGGTCTGGGGACTGTTCATCATCGCCGTTTTTGTGATCGCGATCGCCTGGGTCAACTATATCAATCTGTCCACGGCGCGGTCGGTGGAGCGGGCAAAGGAAGTAGGGGTGAGAAAGGTCACGGGGGCGACGCGGGGTGAGTTGATCCGCCAATTCCTGGTAGAGTCGCTGATCGTCAACCTGCTGGCCTTCGGCATTGCGATAAGCCTTGTGCTGCTAACCCAGCAGGCGTTTAACCAGCTGATCCAGACGAAGCTGTCGATGGCGAATCTTTTTACGAGGAGCTCGGGCGGCTATGCGCTGTCGATAGGCCTTGTAGCGCTGCTGCTGGCCGGTATACTCGCC
>Ga0310811_10013896_pt1 | contig 10487 bp, 6 predicted proteins | sample YCmetagenome_FD_207642 | JGI IMG/M metagenome (GOLD analysis project Ga0310811, IMG submission 207642) | Soil microbial communities from experimental microcosm in Duke University, North Carolina, United States - YC | ecosystem: Engineered > Artificial ecosystem > Soil microcosm > Unclassified ... | reverse complement strand
GACGCGCGGCCAATTCGCTCGATGGTGCCGGGTCGAGTGTGGTCACGGACGCCTCCTGCGATCATGCCGGCGCGCGGCGGCGCGAGATCACGTAGGTTTCATCGTTGAACCAGAGGCCGCCATGTTTCTTCAAAACCTTGTCGGTGGCTTCGAGATAACGGCCGTCGCGCACGACTTCCGACAACCTGACATCCTCGATCTGCGCGACGTAAATCGCGGCATTCCAGGCCGCGAACAGCGTCGAGGTTCCGATCGGTCCGCTGACTTCGTCCGGCAACGTGTGCATGTGGTAGCGGAAGATCGAGCGCGCGTCGGACGAGGCGTTGAAATTGTAGTGCCGGGCGGCGGCGCCGAGTTCGTGCTTGACCTGGCGCAGGATCGCGTAGCGGTCGGTCTTGAACGGATCGTCCCCCGGCCAGACCTGATCGATGATCTCGATGCCGGGATCCTTGCCGTGCGAATGAATGCCGATCAGCCGCCCGCCCGGCCGCAGCGACTTGACCAGCGGCGTCACCACCTTGGAAGCCTTGAACTCGACGCTGGCGCGCGCCCGATAGGGTTGCGAGGCGATGACGAGGTCGTAGTCGGCCATCACCCGTCCCGGCCGCGGCATGATCGGATCGAGCAGGAACGAATGATCCTCGCGCCGCAGCGTCAGGATGATCGGCCTTTGATAGACCGGGTTGCCGGTGGTCGGGCTGATGCCCGCGCGCCAGTTCTCGGCCAAAAATCCCTCGAGGTCGCCGATCTGCTCGGCAAAGCCGTGCGCGGTATTGCCCGACAGCGTCACATCCTTCCAGATCAGGCCTTGGGCGGCGGTCGCCGAACGCGGCGTCAGCCAGGGCGCCTCGGCGTAATAGAGGTTGGTGACGACGAGCACGGTGGCGGGATGCTCGAACAGGCGGTCGGCCATCTTTTCCAGCATCAGCCGGACGTCCTCGTAGCTGATTTCCTTGGCCACGACATAGAGCGGCATGGTGGGGAAGCGCGCATGCACCGCCCGCATCACCCGCGACAGCACGGTGCCGTCGCCGACCCCGGCATCGAAAATCCGCAGCGCCGGCGGCGCCGGTTGCAAATTGCCGAGTTCGAGCGAGATCCGTTGGCCGACCTCGGTCTTTTCGCTGCAGGTGGAGACGAACAGCAGGTATTTCTGGCGGTTGTCGAAGAATCGAAAACCCGGCGGCGCAATCGCCGCGGTATTGGCGCTGCCGTTGACCGGTTTGGCGTTTGCCTGCGGTCTGCCTGGCGCTGACGGCGGAGCGGAGCGGTGCTCGGCCAGGTAGGCGCGGACCTTGTCGAGCGTGCCGGTCGTAATCCTGGCGCCGTCGCGCAAGCGCGACACCAGCTTGCCGTCGTTGACCACCAGCCGCCCGAAGGTGGATTCGGCCGTCTGGGTCTCGCGGCAATAGTCGCGGATTTCGCCGAGTATCTGCGCGGCGGTGGCGCCCGAATGTCCCCGGCTTTCCTCGATCCGCATGGCGATCTCCTGCGGTTGTCCCTCGTCGCATCAAGGGACCGGCGAAAGATTGCGTCAACCACAAACGGAGTGGGCAGAAAACATGGGCACATGCCCACATCTGCCCGAAGGCCGCCCTCAGCGCGCCCGGCGCGAGAACACCGAGATCAGCACCGGCAACGTCACCAGGATGACGAGCGGCGCCAGCATCATGCCGGTGACGACCACCACCGCGAGCGGCTTCTGCACCTGCGATCCGATTCCCTCCGACAGCGCCGCCGGCAACAGGCCGACGCCGGCCACGACGCAGGTCATCAGCACCGGCCGCAATTGCAGCTGGCCGGTGCGGATCACCGCCCGCATCCGGTCAAGGCCTTCGTCGATCAGCTGGTTGTATTGCGACAGGATGATGATGCCGTCCATGACCGCGATGCCGAACAGCGCGATGAAGCCGATCGCCGCCGACACGCTGAAGGGAATTCCCGAGATCAGAAGCCCGAGCACGCCGCCGAAGATCGCCATCGGGATCACGCTCATGGCGAGCAGTGTGTCGACCATCGAGCCGAAATTGAAAAACAGCAGCACCGCGATCAGCGCAAGGCTGATCGGCACCACGATCGACAGCCGCTTGATGGCATCCTGCAGATTGCCGAATTCGCCGACCCATTCGATCCGCGAGCCCGGCGGCAGCGGTACTTGGGTGGCGACCTTTTCCTGCGCCTCCTGGATCGCGCTACCGAGGTCGCGCTCGCGGACCGAAAACTTTATCGGCAGGTAGCGTTCCTGCTGTTCGCGGTAGATATAGGCCGCGCCCGAAATCAGATTGATCGAGGCGACCTCACTGAGCGGGATCTGCGTGATCGCGCCGCCCGGCCCCGCTACCCCGATCCGCAGATTGTGGATCGCCTCGGCGCTCTTGCGGTATTCCGGCGCCAGCCGAACGATGATCGGGAAATGCCGGTCGCTGCCGGGTTCATAGAGGTCGCCGGCGCTGTCGCCGCCGACCGCCACCTTGATGGTGGCGTTGATATCGCCGGGCGACAGGCCGTAGCGCGCCGCACGGGCGCGGTCGATATCGATCTGGATGGTGGGCTGTCCAAGGGAGGTAAACACCGCGAGGTCGGTAATGCCTTGTACCGTGGAGAGAACGGATTTGATCTTGTTGGCGGTGTCGGACACCGCCTGCAGGTCGTTGCCATACAGCTTGATCGAGTTCTCGCCCTTGACGCCCGAGACCGCCTCCGAGACGTTGTCCTGCAGATACTGCGAGAAATTGAATTCGACGCCCGGGAACTTGTCCTGCAACTGCGCCAGCAGCTGAGCCGTGAGTTCTTCCTTGTCATGGGTCCCCGGCCATTCGTTCGCCGGCCGTAATGGCGCGAAGAATTCGGCGTTGAACAGGCCGGCGGCATCGGTGCCGTCGTCCGGACGCCCGTGCTGCGACACCACCGATTCCACTTCGGGGCGGCTGCGGATCAGCTTCCGCATCTCGTTGACGTAGGCGTTGCCTTCCTGCAGCGAGATCGTCGGCGGCAGCGTGGCGCGAATCCACAGATTGCCCTCCTCCAGCTTGGGCAGGAATTCCAGCCCGAGCAGCCGGGCGAACACGATGGTCATGACCACGAGGACCGCAGCGCCGGCCATGACGATCCTGCGGTTCGCGATCGCCCAGTTCAGCACCGGCATATAAAGGCGGTCGATCTGCCGCATGATCCAGGTTTCGGTTTCGTCCATATGCGAGGGCAGGATGATCGCGCTGAGCGCCGGGGTCACGGTAAAGGTCGCCAGCAGGCCGCCCGCCAGCGCATAGGCATAGGTCCGCGCCATCGGCCCGAAGATATTGCCTTCGACGCCGCTCAGCGTGAACAGCGGCAGGAAGGCGGCGATGATGATGGCGGCGGCAAAGAAGATCGAGCGCGACACGTCGGCGGAAGCGGAGAGAATGGCGTGGCTCTTTATCCCCATCGTGGTGTCGAACGAGATGTGGCTGCGTTCGGATTCCGAGAGAGCGGTGGTTTGCGACAACCTTCGGAAGATCGCTTCCACCATGATCACGGTGGCATCGACGATCAGTCCGAAATCGATCGCGCCGACCGAGAGCAGATTGGCGGATTCGCCGCGCAGCACCAGGATGATGACGGCAAAAAACAGCGCGAACGGGATCGTGGCGCCGACGATCAGCGCGCTTCTGAGGTCGCCGAGGAATATCCATTGCAGCAGCACGATCAGGAGGATCCCGACCACCATGTTGTGCAGCACCGTACTGGTGGTGATGTCGATCAGGTCCTTGCGGTCGTAGATCCGCTCGATCTGCACGCCCGGCGGCAGGATCGAGGAATTGTTGATGGAGGCGACCAGCTGCTCGACGCGGGTAATGGTCGGCGAACTCTGCTCGCCGCGCCGCATCAGCACGATGCCCTGCACGATATCGTCGTCGCGATCGAGCCCGGCGATGCCGAGCCGCGGCTTCTCGCCGACGGTTACGCTGGCGATGTCCTTGACCAGCACCGGATTGCCGCCGGATTGCGACACCATGGTGTTGTTGAGGTCCTCGATCGAGCGGATCAGTCCGACGCCGCGCACCACGGCGGATTGCGCGCCGATATTGACGGTGTTGCCGCCGACATTGATGTTGGCGTTGCCGACGGCCTGCAGCACCTGCGGCAAGGTCAACCCGTTGGCGACCAGTTTGTTAAAGTCGACCTGCAGCTCATAGGTCTTGGTCTTGCCGCCCCAACCCGTGACGTCGATCACGCCGGGCACGGCGCGAAAGCGGCGCTGCAACACCCAGTCCTGCAGCGTCTTGAGGTCGAGCACGCTGTAGTTCGGCGGACCTTTGAGGCGGTAGCGGTAGATTTCGCCGATCGGGCTCAGCGGCGAGATGCCCGGCTGCACATTGCCCGGCAGGGGTGCCAGCTGCGACAGCCGGTTCAGCACCTGCTGCAGCGCTTCCTCATAAGTGTAGTCGAACGAGAACTGCAGTTTGACGTCGGACAATCCGTACAGCGAGATGGTGCGGATGGTGCGCAGGTTCTTGATGCCCGCGACCTGGGTCTCGATCGGGATGGTGATGTAGCGCTCGATCTCCTCCGACGACAGCCCCGGGCTTTGCGTCACGATGTCGACCATCGGCGGGGTCGGGTCGGGATAGGCCTCGATGTTGAGCTGCTTGAAAGCGATCAGGCCGCCGACGAACACGGCTGCGAACATGCCGACCATCAAATAGCGGCGGCTGACTGCGAGGGCGACGAGGCGATCCATTCAGATCGAAGCTTTCAATGAGAGGGCCGTCGATCCCGGTACGAAGGGATCAGCTGCCCGACGCGGCGCGATCGATGAACAGGCTGCCCTTGGTGACGATCTGCTCGCGGGGCTTCAGATTGCCGATCACCTCGACCAGATCGCCATTGGTGAGGCCGGGCTTGATCTGACGCAGTTCGATCGTCCGATCCTCATGCGCGACCCAGATCCGGACCTGATCGCCTTCATAGATCAGCGCCGTCTTCGGCACCCCGACCGCCGGATGGTCGCTGGCCGAATAGATCGTCACATTGGCGAACATTTCCGGCTTCAACATGCCGTCCTTGTTGTCGATGGTGGCGCGGACCAGGAGCCGTCGCGTCGCCGGATCGATCGCGGTCGCCACATAATTGAGCTGCGCCGAGAGCGGACGGTCCGGCAGCGCCAGCACATTGAAGGTGACCTCCTGCCCGACCGAGACGCTGGCCGCGTCGGTCTCGCGGACAAAGGCCGTCATCCAGACCGTGGAGAGATCGCCGATCACGTAAACAGGGTCGCTGGCGCCGGCGTTGACGTACTGGCCGGGACCGATCTTGCGCTGGACCACGGTGCCGGCGATCGGCGCGAAGATGGTGGTCTCCGGATTGATGCGGCCCTTTTCCTGGAAGGTCGCGATGTCCTCGTCGGTAAGGCCCAGGATGCGCAGCTTGTTGCGCGCCGCCTCCAGCGCCGTCTGCGAGGAGCGCAAATCGTTTTGCGCCTGGATCAGGGTGGCCTGGCTCTGCTGATAATCTTTCAGCGGAACGGCCCTGCCCTCGAACAGATCCTTGGCGCGCCTGTCCTGCAACTGCGCCAGATCGAGCGCCGACTTCGCCTTGTTCATCGCGGTCATCGCGCCGATGAAATCGTTTTGCGCCTGGACGTTGTCGGCGGCCTCGATCACGAACAGCGGCTGGCCCTTGACGACGGCGTCTCCCGGCCGGACCAGAAGCTTGGTGACCCGGCCGGCATAGGGCGAGAACACCGGCGTCGATCGATCCTCGTCGATCGCGATCTTGCCTTCGGTGACGTGCTCGGCCCGGAAGCCCCGCTCGGTGACGGGCTGGATGGTGAGGCTTGCCCATTCGGCCGGCGTCGGCGTGTAGCGCTGCTGTCCCCGGCCGCGTGATTGGCTCGATACTTCGGAATGTCCGCTCTTTGCACCGCCGAGAACGATGAAGCCATAGACGACGGCGCCGGCAAGCATCAGCAGGCCCGCCGCAACAGTCAGCTGCTTCCGGCTAAGCATTTGTAATCGCTTGGTAAAATCGTTAGACATGCGGCCCGGGTCAAGTCGGCGATGAAACCGGAGAAGACGGCCTCACCGGTGCGCTAATAGTGCCCAATTGATGTTCCAGACAAGCTAAAAACCGCATCCAGCCTTAGCGTTCGAGGTTAAAGTTTGGAGAGACCGGCCTGAACATCGGATGAATAATCATGCGCGCGCCGGCCATTGCGGCGGATGACTGCCGAGTGGCATCGCCGGGCGGGCCCAGAACGCCGGGGTCTTCGACATCGCTGCCGAATGCCGCACCGATCGCAGCGGACCGAAGCCGGAGGCCACCTCCTCGATCAAGGGCGTCACGGTTTCTCCTTTCAAATCCTCGGTCCTGAAGCCGTCTTCGACGCGGCCGAGATTCCACAGCCATCGCCCGGTCTGCGCCAGCGACACCCGGACATGCCAGCTGCCGCCTTCGCGCGACTGGCGCGCCTTCGCCATCATGGCGCCGAACGCCATGAAGTAACCGGTGGCGTGGTCCAGCATCTGCGCCGGCAATTCCTTCGGCCCGTCGACGCCGGCCGCCTGCCCTTCGGCATGGTTGAAGCCGGTGGAGGTCTGCACCAGCGAGTCGAAGCCGCGGCGCTCGGCCCAGGGACCGGCATGACCATAAGCCGACAGCGTCACATAAACGACCCCCGGATTAATACGGGCCGCGTCCTCCGGCGCAAATCCAAGACCGGCAATCGCACGCGGCCGGTAGCCTTGCGAAAAAATATCCGCCTGCGCCAGCAGGTCGCGCAAGGCGCTACGGCCCTGCTCGGTCTTGAGCTCGATAAAGCTCGAGAGCTTGCCGCGCCCGGTATCGATGGTGAGCCAGGGGATGGCCGGAAGGTCGGGGCCTGCGATCAGCAGTACATCGGCGCCGTGGACGGCAAGCGTACGGCCGGCAACGGGGCCTGCGATCACCCGCGACAGATCGAGCACGCGAATGCCTGATAGCGGCCGGTCGCCCTTGGGCCAGGGTTTTGGCGCGGCCTCGCCGATCTTCTCGATCGTGATCAGCGGCAGGCCGGCGAGCGCTTTTGCGTGCGGCGTCGCCGACCATTCCGCGTATGACCGCATCATCGAAACCGCACCGCCTTGGGCATAGGCGGCGGTCTCGAACGCCTCGGCGTCCCATTGCATCAATGCCGCCTGGACCTCGTCGCGCTCCGGCTTGCAATTCAAGACCGTGCAGACGGCGTCGCGGTGATGCCTGAAATTGGTATGCAGCCGCACGAAGCGCGCGTCGCGCGTCTTGTAGACGCCGGCGATGGCGTCCCAGGCCGGCGGCGGCGGCTTGCCATCGACGCGCAGATATCGCTCGGAACGGCACTCGACCACGGCATGATGCATGTCGACCGCGACGTCTTGCGATTGTCCGGTGCGCAATTTCCAGATTTCGGCCGCGGCCAGCCCGGTCGCGGCCACGCTGGCCTGGGCGGCTGCGGCAACGCGAAACGAGGACGGCAGTTGCGGTTCGTTCCCCGTCAGTTTCACCGCCTCGAGCGCGGCAGCCTCGCCGCCGACCGAGGTCCAGACATCACTGAGGATTTCGCTTGTGCTTTTCATGAGCGTCACTCTTCCCTAAAATTTTCTTGCAACCATTGTAGCAAGCGTAGCCCGGATGGAGCGCGAGCGAAATCCGGGACGAAACTTGCTGCGCAGATCGCCCCGGATTGCGCTTCGCTCCATCCGGGCTACGTCCACAATCCCAACAGGAGTCGTCATGGCTGCCATAGATCCTCTGACCGCAGGCGCCGTCCTGCTTGCGACCGCCGCAACCGATGCGGTCTATGTCATGTTCACCTCGGCGGTGGTGGCGCGCAAGCGCGTGCCGGCGGCGACCTGGAGCAGTGTCTGGTACCTGCTGTCCTCGTATGCGGTCATCAGTTACACCGAGAACTGGGTTTACGTCGCGTTTGCCGCGGTGGGATCATGGCTCGGGGCGTACGCGTCGATCACCTATCTGCACCGGCCTCCGGGCGGTCCGCCGGTCGGGGCTTCGCCGGAGTAGTACTGCCTCAACCGTCATTGCGAGGAGCGAAGCGACGAAGCAATCCATTCTTTCGTTACGCCGCGCGATGGATTGCTTGGCTTCGCTCGCAATGACGGCGGGTACAGTTCGGCGCGTCAAGAGGCTACGCCGGGCGCCGCCGTCGCGCAGTTTTCTCGTCGCGCGGGAAAGCCGCTTTGCCGGTGCGGGCGTTCTGCTACAGTGCTGCGATCCAACAAAAAGGAAACGACAATGGATCTGGGTTTGAAGGGAAGAAACGCCGTCGTGCTCGGCGGCACGCGGGGCATCGGACGGGCGATTGCGGGCACGCTGGCCGGCGAAGGCGCAGGCATCGCGGTTTGCGCGCGCAACGCGGATCAAGTCGCCATCACCGTCACCGAATTGAAGGCGCAGGGCGTGAAGGCCACCGGCGCGCCGGTCGACATCACGGACGCCGCAGCGCTGAAATCATGGATCGCGGGTGCTGCGAAGGAACTGGGCAGCATCGACATGCTGTTCTCCAATGCCGGCGCGATGGCGCAAGGCGGTGATCCCGCCTCCTGGGAGCAGAATTTCCGGCTCGACGTGCTCGGTGCCGTCAACGCCTTCGAGGCCGCGCGCCCGTTCCTCGAAGCGAGCGGCGACAAGAACGGCGACGCCGCCATCGTCATCATTTCATCGGTTTCGGCCGCGCAGGCCGACACCGCCAGTTCATACGGTCCGATCAAGGCCGCCCTGGTGCACATGGCCAAGGGACTGGCGCGGCAATACGCATCGAAGAAAATCCGCGTCAACGTGGTGTCGCCAGGCACGGTCTATTTCAAGGGCGGCGTCTGGAACATGAATGAGCTGAACAATCCGAAACGCTTCCAGGATGCAATGGCGCGCAACCCGCTGGGCCGCATGGCAACCCCGCAGGAGATCGCCAATGCCGCCGTGTTCCTGGCAAGCCCGGCCTCTTCGTTCACGACCGGCTCGAACCTGATCGTCGACGGCGCGATCTCGAACCGGGTGAATTTCTGAGCATCCGGATCGGCGAACATCGAAACCCCCGGCGGAAAATGCGCGGCGTGCTCCGCAAATATCCGGGGGGTGTTAGTCTGGGCGTCGCCAACCAGCCCAAATGGCCAGGAGTCCTGCGTTTCGGTACCGGTGACGAAGGACAATTCCCCGTTCGGTTCCATTAATTGAACCCGCACCGCTCCCCCATTTAGGTGAGACCGGCCGGTAACATTACCGTCGCTTTTCCAGCAGCCCGCCAATTTTTGACTCGAAGCATCGCGTGTCCTCGGCTAACATCTGGATCACCCGGGGCTAGGGTTCATCACCAATCCATTATTTTTTCCGGGAACGGCCGCTGGATTTTTCCAGCGGCCATTTCATTTTGTGGTTTGCGAACTTGCCTCGTCATTGCGAGCCAACGGGTCGCGCGAATGCGCGCCCGATGACAGGCTCCGCGAAGCAATCCATACCGCCGTTTGCGGAAAGATGGATTGCTTCGTCGCTGACGCTCCTCGCGATGGCGGAAGAGCTTACGTCGTCTCTTGATTCACGACATCAATGAAAATCCCTTGACGGCGGCAGGATGCGGACGTTGCGCGGGTGGCGATGTTTTTGCGCCGGCATGTCGGGATTATCACGGCGGTCGCCGTTGAGCGGTTCGATCAGCGCGGGCCCCGCCGGCACCGGGTGCTTTCGGCTCAACGCATCGTTGGCGAGACCGACCAGATCGTGGGAACGGTCGAACATCCGCTGCGCGACCAGATGCGTCACGTGTTCGGGACTGCTCTGGATGTAGCCCTCGACCAGGATCAGTCGTGCGCCCATCACTTCCTTGCGGTATTTTTCCATCACCGCCGGCCACACCACGATGTTGGCGATGCCGGTTTCATCTTCCAGCGTCATGAACACGACGCCCTTGGCGCTGCCCGGACGCTGCCGCACCAGCACCACGCCGGCGCAGCGGACGTGACGGCGGTCGTTGCGATGCGCGATATGTTCGCAGGCAACCACATGCTCGCTGGTGAACATCGCCCGCAAGAATTCCATCGGATGGCCCTTCAGCGACAGCCGGATGGTCTGATAATCTGCGACCACCTGCTCCGGCAGCGGCATCAGAGGCAGCGGGGCTGCGTTCTCGTCGGGCTGCTCGCGCGCCACCGCGGCCTCGAACAGCGGCAGCGGTACATCGTCGGGCAGCCGGCGCACCGCCCACAACGCGGCACGGCGATCGAGCCCGATCGAGCGGAACGCATCGGCATCCGCCAGCAGGATCAGCGCGCGTTTTGGCAGTGCGGTGTCGCGGGCGAAATCCTCCAGCGAGGTGAAGGGGCGGCGGTTGCGGGCGGCGACGATGCGATCGGCCCAGTCTTCTTGTTGCGGCATCGGCGGTGCTACACCTCTCCCATAGGGAGAGGTCGCGCCGAAGGCGCGGGTGAGGGGTGCGCTCCCTCGTGGGACCTGAGCCCCCTCACCCGATTTGCTGCGCAAAT
>Ga0310811_10013895_pt1 | contig 10488 bp, 11 predicted proteins | sample YCmetagenome_FD_207642 | JGI IMG/M metagenome (GOLD analysis project Ga0310811, IMG submission 207642) | Soil microbial communities from experimental microcosm in Duke University, North Carolina, United States - YC | ecosystem: Engineered > Artificial ecosystem > Soil microcosm > Unclassified ... | reverse complement strand
TGCGGGTCGATCCCCGTCCCGGCGTCCTCGACGCTGACGGTGACCGAGGCGGCGTCGGCGCGGCGGGTCCGGATCACGAGGGCGGGATCACGACCGTTCGTGTCCCGCATCGCCTCGAGACCATTCAGGACCAGATTGAGGACGACCTGCTGGAGCTGGACGCGATCGCCGAGCACCGTCGGCAGGTCGGTGGCGAGGTCCAGGCTCATCGGCACGTTGCGGATGACGACGTCGCTCGTCACGAGCTGCGCGACCTCGTCGACGACGCTGTTGAGGTCGAGCGGGATGTGTTCGAGGTCCCCCTTCTTGAGCAGGCTCCGCAGTCGGCGGATGACGTCGGCGGCACGCTTGTCGTCCGCCACGATATCCTTCAGGATCTCGCGCATCTCGGGGAGGTCCGGGACCTCGCCTTCGAGGAGACGCTGGGCCACCTCGGCGTTGTTGAGAATCGCGCTCAAGGGCTGATTCAGCTCGTGAGCCAGCGAGGCCGTGAGCTCGCCCATGGCCGACACCCGCCCGATGTGGGTCAGCTCTCGGCGGAGGCGAGCGGCCTCCCGGAGCCGCTGGGCCAGCGAGGATTCCATGCGCTTGCGCTCCAGTGCGCTGGCAAAGGCCTCGCTCAGGAGGTGGAGCCTGTCCACGAGATCGTCGGGCCAGTCGCGCTCGGCACGGACCGAGTCCAATGACAGCACGCCGAGCATCGGTCCCCCGGCGCGCAAGGGGATCGACAAATGCGAGCGTGTCCCGAGACGCTCGTGGCTGGCGCGATCGATCGCCGCCGGGGCCGGGAGCTGGGCGATCTGCGAGAAGCGAACGAGGTCTCCAGAACGAAGCCGGCTCGCCGTCCAGGGGAAGTGCTCGGTCGCGAGGATCGACGGAAGCTCCAGGACGCCTGGGCCGGCGCACGACACCCGAAGGCGTGCAGCACCCTCGTCCACGAGCTCTTCCAGGGTGCCGCGATCCATCCCCAGAAACGCGATCAGCTGCCCGAGGGCGCTCTCGAGCGCGGCATCGAGACCGGCGGCCTCGACGTGAATCAGCTTCGCCGAGAGCTCCGCGAGCAGCGACTCGAACCGCAGCCGATCCTCGACGAGCCGCTGCGCCCGCTGGCCGGTCGCCCGGTGCAGCAGGAGCCAGCCGACCAGCGCGGTCTCGACGAGGATCACGACGACCGCGAGGGTGCCGAGTGACGTCACCCCTTGATCGGGCGACCGGCATCGGACGGCTCGCCTCGATGCGAGGACGGTGACCCGAAGACACTCCGCTGCTCATCCCCGGGTGACTTCCCGGCGTCGATCCTCATCCAGGAGTTCGTGTTGAAGTTGTAGCGATGCACCATCCCATCGTCGTCGAGCCCGAAGAGATCGTTTTGCGATGCGCAGATCTGGATCAGCTTTGGCATGTGTCGTCACCCCAGGATGCGTCATCCATGGAAGGACCGCGGCGAAAGGCCCTCTCACTATACACGGCGGCTAGAGCAGTCGTAGCTCCCGGTAGCCGCCCGCGGCCACGCGGTCACACCAGTCACGGTACTCCGGCGCCGTGCCGCTGTAGCGGGCGACGATGCGAACCTGCTTGCCCTCGACGTTCTGGTTGACGCCGGTCATCCAGGAATCGACCTCGTTGACGAGCAGACCCTCGCCCTTCTTCTTGACGAAGGCGGTCCACTTCTCCACGGCGTCGCGACGGGCCTCGGCCACGTGGAGATCGTGGCGCCGGAGGTGGGCGAGGAGATCGCGGATCCACTCGACGTTGTACTCGATGCTGCGCGGGATGTTGCCCAGCGCGGTGTGGGGCCCCATGACCATGAAGAGGTTGGGGAAGCCGTCCACCATGACGCCCATGAAGGTCTCGAGGCTCCGCCGCCACCGCTCCTTGAGCCTCTGGCCGCCGACGCCGCGGATGTCGATCCGGTCGAGGCTGCCGGTGATGGCATCGAAGCCGGTGGCGAAGACGATCAGGTCGAAGACGAACTCGCGCTGCGAGGTCACCAGGCCCGTCGGCGTGATGCGCTCGATGGGGTCGTTCAGGATGCTGATCAGCTCGACGTTGGGCTGGTTGTAGATCTCGTAGTAGCCGCTCTCCTGTGGCACCCGGCGCGTGCCGAACCCGTGGTCCTTCGGGATCAACAGCTCCGCGACCCGCGGATCCTTCACGCGCTGGCGGATCTTGCCCGCCACGAATTCCGAGAAGAGCGCGTTCGCCTGACGGTCGACCAGCACGTCTCGGAAGTTGCCCAGCCAGATGGCGAAGCCGGGCGAAGAGTAGAGCATCTCCCAGAAGGCCTCACGCTCCTCCGCCGTCACCTCGAACGTACCCCGCTCGTCCGTGGTGTGGAGGAAGCAGGCGGCCGTCTCCCGGCAGCGCTCGAAGATCGCCGGGTAGCCCCGGCGGATCTCCGCCATCTCCGTGCCGGTGATCGGCCGATTGTGCAGAGGCGTGCACCAGTTCGGGCGGCGCTGGAAGACGGTCAGGTGGCCCGCCGTCCTCGCGATCTCGGTGATGGCCTGCACGCCGGTGGCGCCGGTGCCGATCACGGCCACGCGCTTGCCCGCGAACGACACGGGATGCTTCGGCCAGAGCCCCGTGTGGTAGGCCTCGCCCAGGAAGTCCTCGACACCCGGAATGCGCGGCAACGTGGGCGCCGAGAGCGGACCCACGGCGGTGACGAGATAGCGCGCGATGAAGCGCGCGCCGTCCTCCAGCGTGATCTCCCACGCCTGACGGTCCTCGTCCCAGGTCGCGGCCTTCACCCGGCTTCGCAGCTGGATGTCCCGGCGCAGGTCGAACTTGTCCGCGACGTGGTTGAGATAGCGCTCGGTCTCCGGCTGCGGGGCGAAGTGCTCGGTCCAGTCCCATTCGTCGAGCAGCTCCTGGCTGAACGAGTAGCCGTAGGAGTAGCTCTCGGAGTCGAAGCGGCAGCCCGGGTAGCGGTTCCAGTACCAGGTGCCGCCGACGCCCGTGCCCGCCTCGAACACGCGAACCTTCTGCCCCATCTCGCGCAGCCGGTGGAGCTGGTAGAGGCCGGAGATGCCGGCGCCGATGACGATCGTGTCGAAGTCCAGGCCTGGAGCGGTCGCGGGGCCGGCGTGCTGAGCGGACGGAATGGTCATCGACGGTATCGTACACTGACGATGGCTCGCACTACGTGTAGACGTCATGTCCCAGCTATCGCTCTTCGCTCAGACCGGTGAGACCGTCCTCGTGGACGACGCCCGCGGCCGCATCCTCTATATGCCCGATCTCGCCCCGGGCGACGTCGCCGCCAGGTGGTTCGACGAGGTACAGGGCGGCGTGGCGTGGGAGGCGCAGCGACGCCGGATGTACGACCGCGAGGTCGACGTGCCGAGGCTGGTCGCGCACTTCCGGCTCGCGCCGGAGGCCGCACAGCTGCCGGAAGCGATCCGCGCCGCCGCGCGCCAGGTGATCACGGCGACCGGCGTGGCCTTCACCAGCGTGGGGCTCAACTTCTACCGCGATGGTCAGGACAGCGTCGCGCCGCACAACGACCACCTGGACGAGATCGCCCCCGGCTGCCCGATCGCCCTGCTGTCGCTGGGGACGACGCGTCGCATGACGATCCGCGCGAAGGCAGCGCCGCGACGAGTCTTCCACGTCGACCTCGCCGCCGGGAGCCTGCTCGTCATGAGCTACGAGACGCAGCTGCACTACACGCACGGCATCCCGAAGACGAGCGAACCGGTCGGTCCGCGCATCAGCCTCGCGTTCCGGGTCCGGCCTGTGGCCGACTAGGCGCGCGACGGCCCCCCGCGGCGAGCGGCGGGTCGTCCTCGAGCGAGCGCCAGCGGCGTCGCGACAGCACAGAGCAAGGCCATCACGAGGAACGCCTGACCGCCCAGCCGCGCATAGAGAAGGCCGGAGGCCAGCGTGAGCACGGCGGTCGCTGCGGCGGGCCCGAACGCGTAGAGAGCTTGCGCCGTCGCCGCCAGGCTGGGCGGCACCACCGTCGGAAAGATTCGCATGCAGGCCAGGTGCAAGGCCGCGAAGGTGAGACCGTGAAGCGGCTGGACGAGAGCGAGCGCCGTCACGGCGGTCGTTGACGCGACCACGACCCAGCGCAGCAGACCGGCCACGGCGGCGAGCGCCATGACGCCTCGGGCACCGAGCCGCGCCACGAGCGAGGGCCCGACCAGGAAGAAGACGACGACCTCGGCAGCGACCGATTCCGACCAGAGCACGCTGATCGTCCCCGGCCCGACGCCCGCCGCGCTCCAGCGGATGACGGCGAACGTGTCGTGCATGGCATGACTGCCCAGCACGAGGGTAGACATCAGCAGGACGCGCCGGAAGTCCGCGATGCGGAACAGCCCGACGACGCCCCGCGCTGACGCCGTTTCGGTCCTGGCCTTCTCGCGATCCGATGGAGCGGGCACGAGCGGCGCCGTGCCGGCGGCCGCGGCCAGGAGGACGGCGTGCAGGACCAGGATCGAGCCGAGGCCCCAGGCGCCGACGACCTGCCCGCTCAGCAATGTGCCGAGGATGAACACGCCGGATCCCGTCCCGCGGACCCAGCCGTACTCGAACCTCGTCACGGTTGCGCGTGACGCGCTCGCCTCGACGGCCAGAGCGTCCGCCAGGGTGGTGATCGGCGCCAGCGCCGCCGCCTGCAGGACGCTGACCGCCAGGAGCGTCCCGAAGCCGGTCACCTCGAGCAGGCTCACGGCGATCACGGCGGCCAGCGCCGCGCAGATGGTGAGGACTCCTCGAAGCGCGTGAGTCACGTCGGCGAGGCGCCCGAAGATCGGGCCGGAGATGAGCCGGATCGCCGTCCCGGCACTGAACAGGACGCCGAGCTGTTGCGGGGTCAGCCCCCGCCACTCGAAGAACGCCGGCATGAACGGCGAGGACACGCCAAAGGCGCCGTACATGAGCGCGTACAGCACCACGAAGCGCAGCCACGTCTGCGTTCGTACCGAGGTCATGTTCCGCTCAGCGATGATCCCCACTCGTCGCCCAAGCGCCATGCCGGTCTGAAGCGCAACGCCGCGATGTCGCGGCGCTGGGCCGGCGTGTAAAATGGCGTCCGTGGGCAAGAAGCTGACCGAAGCGCAGGCCGAGCGCTACCGGAGGGACGGCTTCGTCTATCCGATCGACGCGTTTCCCGCCGAGGTCGCGCTCCGGTACCGGCGCGCCATGGAGACTTTCGAGGCCGCCGAGGGACGCGAGCTCACCAAGGGGCACAACTTCAAGCCGCATCTGCTCTTCACGTGGGTGGACGAGATCGTCCACCACCCCGCCATCCTCGACGCCGTCGAGGATCTCATCGGTCCAGACATCCGTCTGTTCCATCTCTCGGTCTGGCCCAAGAATGCCGGCGACCCGGCCCACGTGAGCTGGCACCAGGATGCGACGTACTTCGGCCTCGAGCCGGCGGTGCAGGTGACGGCCTGGGTCGCGCTCACCGACGCCTCGATCGAGGCCGGGTGCATGGAGGTGATCCCGGGCTCGCACAAGCTCGGCCAGCTTCATCACGCCGAGCACAGCGACGCCACCCACAATCTGCTGTCGCGCGGGCAGACGGTCACCGCCGAGCTCGACAGGACCGGCACGGAATTCATGCCGGTCCGCGCCGGCCAGTTCTCCCTGCATCACACCTACCTCGTGCACAACTCGCGGCCGAACCGCTCCGCCGACCGGCGCATCGGGCTCGGCCTGAGCTACATCCCGACCAGCGTGCGCTGCACCAGCCGCAATCGCGTCACCGCGATGCTGGTGCGGGGCACCGACCACCACGGACATTTCGACGACGAGCCACGGCCCCGCGCCGATTTTGGCGAGGCGGAACGAGCGGCGCACGCCGATGCGGTCGCACGCTTCCGCGCCTCCAATGCCGAGCAGACGAGCCGCTACGCCTCCGCGGCGCGCCAGGGAGCCGGGACGGGCTCGACTGCGTGAATGACGGTGCGGCGTGGAGCCCGGCGGCGCATGCGGCACCGCCGGGCCGTTGGGCAATCCCCGAGGAGAGAATCAGGCCGGCAGCCTGAACCCCTGACGCGCGAGCAGCTTCCACGCGCCGTCCTGCTTCTGCCACACCTGGACGGCGCCGATGCGCGTCGTCGTCGCCTTGCCGTCCAGCTCGGACTCGGACAGGAAGATGTGGCGGACGACCGCCGCATTGCCGACGACCGACACCTTGAGCTCCGGGAAGGTGAGCGTCTTGACCACCTGCTTGCGCCCCACCACGCCCTGGATGAATTCCTCCTTGTTCTGGACCCGTCCGTCGGAATGGCCGTAGCTGACGTGCTCGGACGTCACCTGGGCCAGGCCCGCCTTGTCGGCCTCGAGCTGCGCCTTGCGCAAGGCCTCCACGCTCTGCGCCACCGCCACCTCGTCAGCACCCTGGGCGTTCGCGGAGCCGAGCAGAAGAGTGGACGCCCCGAACGCGAATGCGCCGGCGACCATCACGTCACGACGCGATACGTCCATGAGGTTCCTCCTGAAGACGCAGGATCGATCCCGGGTGGCGGCAAGCATACCGCGATAGCCGGTCCTCGTGGACGCGGCCTACCAGGTGGGCCCATACTTCCTCCATGACGACGAGTCGCCGCCGGTTCCTCGCCACCGCGGCGATGACCATGGCGGGCACAGACCTCCTGCACCGGCTCGCCCTGCCCATCGGTGCCGGCGCGGCGGGCGGGATGCCGGCGTTCACGGTGGAGCGCTGGGTGAACTCAGCTCCACTGACGGCCGACCTGCTGCGTGGCAAGGTCGTCCTGGTCGATTTCTGGGAGTACACCTGCATCAACTGGATCCGCACCTCGCCCTACCTCCGGGCGTGGCACCGGGACTACGCCGGCCACGGCCTGGTCGTCGTCGGCGTGCACGCGCCGGAGTTCGAGTTCGGCAAGCGCGCCGAGAACATCGATCGTGGAATTCGCGCGCATGGGCTCACCTATCCGATCGCACTCGACAACGACTTTGCGACGTGGCGGGCCTTCGCCAACGACGCCTGGCCGGCGAAGTATCTCTTCGACGCCCACGGCACCCTGGCGAAGCGGTGGGTAGGTGAGGGCCGCTACGGCGACATCGAGGCGGAGATCCGGCGCCGGCTGGCCGCCGCCAGCCCCGGGGCCACGCTGCCGCCGATCAGCCCCGAGGCGACGGCGTTCGCGAAGATGCGCGAGCCTTCGTACGCCGGCATCACGGGCGAGACGTACGTCGGCTCCGACCGCCGCGAGCCGGGCACGGTCACCGTGGAAGGTCAGTGGCAGACCTCACGCCAGTACGTCGAGCTCCAGAGCGGCACGGGCAAGCTCGTCCTTCCCTTCACGGCCGGCGAGGTCAACGTGGTGATGCAGCCGGGAGCGTCGGGAAAGGCGGCAGTCAGGGTGGTGCTCGACGGCAGACCGATCGGCGAGGCTCGCGGCGCCGACGTCGGCCCGGACGGAGTGGTGCGCTTCGATCGATCGGGGATGATTCGCCTGGTGGCCCGCGCCCCCCGTGGCCAGCACGTCCTGACCCTTGCCTCCAGCGATCCCGGTTTGCAGGTGTACGTGTTCACCTTCGGACCCTGACCCGCGCTGCGGTGCGCTGCCTCCGGGCGCCGTTCTCGTCCGTTACCGGGTGAGCACCTCGATGGACGTGTGCCGCCGGCCGATTCGGTGTTAGATAGCGGAAATGATCACAGGCCCCATCATCGCCGAGGTCGCGGCGCTGGTCGGAGATCCGGCGAGGGCCACGATGGTGGCGGCGCTGCTCGATGGCCGCGCGCTGACCGCGAGCGAGCTGGCGGCGGCGGCCCGCATCACGCCCCAGACGGCCAGCACCCATCTCGCGAAGCTGACGGAGGCGGGCCTGCTCTCGATGGCCCGTGAGGGACGGCGCCGCCATTTCCGGCTGGCCTCGCCGGTGGTGGCGGGCATGATCGACGGGATCGTCGCCGTCGCGCTCCAGCAGAGGCCGCGCTATCGCCCGCTGTCGGGACAGGCCCAGGCGCTCAGTGCCGCGCGAATCTGCTACGACCACCTGGCCGGGCGTCTCAGCGTCGATCTCACCGATGCCCTGGCCGGCCGCGGGTATCTCGTGCTCGACGACGAGATCGCCGAGATCACGACCGCGGGCAGCCGATTCTTTGCCAGGTTCGGGATCGAGCTTCCGGCTCGGCGTTCGGCCCGCCGGCCGTTGTGCCGGCTCTGCCTCGACTGGACCGAGCGACGTCCCCACATTGCGGGTGCGGTGGGGGCCGCGCTCACGAAGCGGTGCTTCGATCTCGGCTGGATGGAGAGGCTGAAGCGCAGTCACGCCGTCATCGTCACCCCGGCGGGACGGAGGGGCCTCGCCAGGACCTTCGGCATCGCCGCGTCCGAGCAGAGCCAGGACCGACGCTTCGATCACCGTCGAAGTGCGCAGTGAGCCCTCAGGCCGGGTTCGGAGGTAGCATCGCGCCAGGACGTGCCGTCGAGATTGGTGTGCAGGGGAGATGGCCATGCTGGAGGGCAGAACGCGCATCCCACCGGTCGACGTCGAGACGCTTCCGGAGGACCTGCGGGAAACGCTCGAGGAGCAGCGCAAGCGGCACGGGGAGTCGCTCTATCCCTACCTCTTCTATGCGCGCAACCCGTCGTACTTCCGCGCCGCGAAGGCGATGTTCACCGCCCTCCAGCAAGACACGACACGCGTGCCCGGGACGCTCAAGGCGCTGGTCAACCGTCGCGTCGCGGCGTGGAACGGCTGCGAGTTCTGACAGGACGTCCACGCTGCCGTGGGCAGCCGGCTCGGTATCCCGACGGACAAGCTCGCGGCGCTCGCCGACTACGCGGAGAGCGCCCTCTTCACCGACGCGGAGAAGGTGGCGCTCGAGTACGCCGACGCGATGACCGACACGCACGGTGACGTCGGCGACGAGCTGTTCGCGCGCATGCAGCGGCATTACGATGACGACACCATCGCGGAGCTGACGATGATCATCGCGTGGGAGAACGCATCCTCCCGGTTCAACCGGGCCTTCCGGATCCCCTCTCAGGGCTTCTGGAAGCCGTGATCGATCCTCGCCGGTAGTCGATGGCCGGCTTCGGGGGATTTCGCCCCGCCGCGTTTCAGTTCCTGCGAGATCTCGCGCGGCACAACGAGACCGCCTGGTTCGAGGCGAACCGTGACCTCTACGAGCGAGAGGTGCGGGCTCCGATGCGCCTGCTCGTCGAGACGCTCGACGCCAGGCTGGCCGGGATCGCCCCGGAGATCGTCGGCGACCCCCGGCGCTCGATGTTCCGGATCCACCGCGACATTCGCTTCTCCAGGGACAAGTCTCCGTACAAGACCAACGCCGGCGTCTGGCTCTATCACCGCGACGCCGGCCGCAAGGTGGGCCGCGAGGGTGAGGGCGGGGGAGCTGGATTCTACTTTCATATCGACCCGACCACCTGCTTCATGGCCGGCGGCATCTGGATGCCCGCCCGGCCCGCGCTCGTGCGCATCCGCGAGGCGATCGCGGTCCAGCCGCGCGTCCTGAAGCGGCTCACGAGCGCGCCGGGATTCCGGCGGCGGTTCGACGGCCTGGGCGAGGGGCCCAAGCTCCGCCGCGTTCCCCGGGATTTTCCGCCTGATCACCCGGCGGCCGAGTGGCTGAAGCTCCAGTCGTTCACGGCTCGAGCCTCGATCGAACAGAGCGTGGTCACGAGCCCGCGCCTGGTCGATCGCCTGTGTCGGGACTTCGACCTGCTCGTGCCACTGGTGCGCTGGCTCAATCGCGCGCTCGGCTACCAGCCGGCGCAGACGCGGCTGTGAGGGCGAGCGCATGAAGTTCGGCATTCACCACCCGTCGTGGCTCGATGGGCCCGATCCGGCCGAGGCCTTCGAGACGGTGAAGGCGAAGGCGCAGTGGGCGGAGGATCACGGCTTCGTCTGGTTCTCGGTCATGGATCACACGATCCAGACTCCCCGCGTGGGCGTGCCCGAGGAGCCGGTCCTGGAAGGCTGGAGCGTCCTGGCCGGGCTCGCCGCCGTCACCCACCGCATCCGTCTCGCGACCCTGGCCACCGCGGTCAGCTATCGCAATCCCGCGCTGCTGGCAAAGATCGCGGCCACAGTCGATGTGATCAGTCGCGGGCGACTGACGCTCGGCATCGGCGCCGGCTTCTATGAGGCGGAGTACCGGCAATACGGCTGGGAGTTCCCGCCGCAGCCGGCGACGCGCATCCGGCAGATGGAGGAAGCGGTCGAGCTGATCCTCAAGATGTGGACCGAGCGGCGGACGACCTTCCGGGGCCGCTACTACCACGTCGAGGATGCGATCCTCGAGCCGAAGCCGGTGCAGAAGCCGCGCCCGCCGGTGATGATCGCCGGGGGCGGCGAGCAGATGACGCTACGAGCGGTCGCCCGTCTGGCCGACGCGTGCAATTTCGTCGGTGGCACCATCGCGGAGATACGGAACAAGCTGGCGGTGCTGCGCCGGCATTGCGACGCGGCGGGGCGCGACTACGACACGATCGAGAAGACCCACGTCCAGGCCTGGATCCTTGCGCGTACCGA
>Ga0310811_10013894_pt1 | contig 10489 bp, 8 predicted proteins | sample YCmetagenome_FD_207642 | JGI IMG/M metagenome (GOLD analysis project Ga0310811, IMG submission 207642) | Soil microbial communities from experimental microcosm in Duke University, North Carolina, United States - YC | ecosystem: Engineered > Artificial ecosystem > Soil microcosm > Unclassified ... | reverse complement strand
CGTCCGGGCCGTAGGCCAGGTCCTCGGCCAACGCCAGCTCCGCCACGCGCCGGGCGTCATCCAGATCAAGGTTCATGCCGCTCCCTCCAGAAGGGGATCCGCCAGCACCGGCTGCCCGGACGGGCTCAACCGGATGAGCTGGCTCCGTTGCCACGAGCCGTCGTCGCGCCGCGGGAAGTCGTCCCGCACATGGCAGCCACGGGACTCCCTCCGCCGCTCCGCCGCGGCGACCAGCGCCTGCGCCACCAGCGTCAGCGCGGCGTCCTCCACCTCTTGTTGTGTCCTCATAGGACTGTCCTTTGCCGACAGATCGAGCACGGAGCCGGCCACTGCCAGTCCCTCCGCGTCACGGCCTATCGCGGCGTAGGTGCTCATTACCCGCTGAAGCGCCGCCCGCTCGGCGATCGGCACCGTCCGCTCGCGCGCACGGGCCTGTCGCGGGTCGGCGAGCAGCCCGGCCGCGAGGTCCGCGGCGACGGCCTCGGCCGCACCGGCGCCGGTGACCAGGCCCTCCAGCAAACTGTTGGACGCCAACCGGTTCGCCCCGTGCAACCCGGTGCGCGCGACCTCTCCCGCCGCATACAGCCCGCGGACCCCGGTCCGGCCCTCGATGTCGGCGACCACGCCCCCACAGGCGAAATGCGCGGCCGGCGCCACCGGGATCGGGGCCCGCGCGGGATCCATCCCGATCGCGCGGCAGGCCGCATACACCGTCGGGAACCGTTGCGCGAAGCCGGAAATCCCGGTGGCGTCGAGGAAGACGTGGTCGTCGACGCCACCCGGCGCGGCACGCATCCGCCGCGTGATCGCCCGGGACACCACGTCCCGCGGTGCGAGGTCGCCGAGCGGATGCACGTCACGCATCACGGGCACGCCCGCGCCGTCGACGAGCACCGCGCCTTCGCCGCGCACCGCCTCGGTCACCAGCGGACAGCGACCGCGCGCACCCGGCGTGTACAGCACGGTCGGATGGAACTGGACGAACTCCAGGTCCGCCGCCTGCGCGCCCGCGCGCAGGGCCAGCGCGAGGCCGTCCCCGGTGGCGATCTCGGGGTTGGAGGTCGCCTGGTAGAGCTGGCCCAGCCCGCCGGTGGCCAGCAGCACCGCCGGAGCGCGCACCCAGCCGGGCACGCCGTTCGGATCGAGCACCGAAACCCCGGCGACCTCGCCGCGCCGGGTCGACAGCGCATCGACCGCGATGTGCCGTTCCAGCACCGGAACGAGCCGTTCCGTGGTCTCGGCGACGAGGGCCCGCTCCAGCTCGGCACCGGTCGCGTCACCGCCGGCGTGGATCACCCGGAACGCGCTGTGCCCGCCTTCGCGGGTTCTGGCGAGCAAACCACCCGCCCCGGCATCAAAGCGCGCGCCGCGCGACCGCAACCGGGCAAGCGCCTGCGGCCCGGCGCTCAGGATCGCGCGCACCGCATCGGGTTCGCACAGGCCCGCGCCCGCGGTCACGGTGTCTTCGGCGTGCCGGTCGACGGAGTCGCCCTCGTCGCGCTCGCCGTCGAGCACCACGGCGACGCCGCCCTGTGCCCAGCGCGTGTTGCTGTCCGCGACCGTGGCCTTGGTGATCACCAGGACCCGCAACCCGAGCTCGCGGGCGCGCAGCGCGGCGGTCAGCCCGGCCACCCCACTGCCGATCACGACCAGCTCGGCGCGGGCCTCCCACAATCTGGTTTTCGCCTGAAAGTCACAAACCGGGTCGCTCATTCGCCGCCGCCCGGCGCGCCGATCTCGATCATGCGCTGGACCGAGGCGCGGGCACGCGCGGCCACCGCCGGTTCGACGTGGACCTCGTCAGCGCCTTCCCGCAGCGCGCGCAGCAGCGCCGCCGGAGTGATCATCTTCATGAACCGGCAGGAGGCGCGGTCGTTCACCGCGCGGAAGTCGATCTCCGGCGCGGCCTTGCGCAGCTGGTGGAGCATGCCGACCTCGGTCGCCACGAGCACCGTGCCGGCCCGGGTGCCCCGCGCCGCGGCCACCATGTCCCCGGTGGAGAGGATCTTGACCTTCTCGGGCGGCACGGTGCCCTCCCCGGCCAGGTAGAGCGCCGAGGTCGCGCAGCCGCATTCGGGGTGGATGAACAGGTCCGCGTCCGGGTTCGCGGCGGCCCGCGCGGCCAGCTCGGGACCGTTGATCCCGGCGTGCACATGGCATTCCCCGGCCCAGACGTGCAGGTTCTCCCGCCCGGTCTCCCGCTTGACGTGTGCGCCGAGGAACTGGTCCGGACAGAAGAGAACCTCCTGGTCAGCCGGGATGGAGGCGACCACGTCGACCGCGTTGGAGGAGGTGCAGCAGATGTCGGTCTCGGCCTTGACCTCGGCGGTGGTGTTGACATAGGAGACCACGACGGCGCCCGGGTGCTCGGCCTTCCACGCGCGCAGCTGGGCGCCGGTGATGGAGTCGGCGAGCGAGCAGCCGGCGCGGGCGTCCGGGATCAGCACGGTCTTGTCCGGGCTCAGGATCTTCGCCGTCTCGGCCATGAAGTGGACGCCGCAGAAGACGATCGTGGACGCGTCGCTCTTCGCCGCGATCCGGGACAGCGCCAGTGAATCACCGGTGTGGTCGGCGATGTCCTGGATCTCCGGGATCTGGTAGTTGTGCGCCAGCACTACCGCGTCGCGCTCACGGGCGAGCCTGCGGACCTCCGCGGCCCAGGCCGCGTCGGGTTCGACGCCGTCGTAAGGCGCAAGATCCTGCAGAGTCATCGTGGCCATTCGGGCCCTCCTCTTCCCGGCGACCTTCCCGCCTGCGACGGGAGCAGGGTGCCGCCTGTTCACCCTCCGGGTTTTCGCCTTATAATCGAAAACCATGCACAGCCATATTAACAGCAGTGCCCCCCTGGCACACGAGGTTTTGGCGGCGGTATTACAGGTGCGTTACGCCACACTGCGGGTACTGCTGTGGCGGCGGGCACTGGATCCGCACCTCGGCCGCTGGTCGCTGCCCGGCGGCCGGCTCCGCCCCGACGAGGACGTCGAAACCTCGATCCGCCGCCAGCTCGCGGAGAAGGTGGACGTCCGCCAACTCAAGCATGTCGAGCAACTCGCCGTGTTCAGCGCCCCGGACCGAGTACCCGGGCCCCGCGTCGTGGCCACCGCCTTCCTCGGGCTCGTCCCCTCCGACGTGGATCCCGAGGTGCCGGAGGACACCCGGTGGCACGAGGTCGACGCGCTGCCGCGCACCGCCTTCGACCACCGCGAGATCATCCTCGGCGCGCGCGACCGCCTGCGCTCCAAACTCTGTTACACCAACCTCGGTTTCGCGCTCACGCCGGCCGAGTTCACCGTGTCGGCACTGCGCGAGCTGTACTCCGCGGCGCTGGGCTACAAGGTGTCCGCGACCAACCTGCAACGCGTGCTGTCCCGGCGCGGCCTGCTGGCCGCCACCGGGCAGACCTCGCCACCCGGCCGCAGCGGCGGCCGCCCCGCGGCGCTGTTCTCGTTCACCGGCAACGGAATCCAGGTCACGGACCCGTTCGCCGTGTTCCGCCCGCCGCCGGGCTGATGGCCAGCGCGCGACGGCGTTTCGACGTAACGTGTTAGCCGTGACGGATGAGCAAAGACAGGAGACACTGCCGTTGTTCCCGTTGCAGACCGTGCTGCTGCCCTCGGCGGTCCTACCCCTGCACCTGTTCGAACCGCGTTACCGGCAACTGGCCGTGGATCTGCTGACCGAGCAGGTTCCGGATCGGCGCTTCGGCGTCGTGGCGATCAGGAACTCGGTCCTGCGCGAGGTGGAGACGCTCGATCACGTGTACGCGATCGGATGCACGGCGCTGCTCGGCGAAAGCAAGCGATTGCCTGATGGGCGGTTCGACATCGTGACCACCGGAGAACGGCGGTTCAGACTCCTGTCCATCGACCGCGCACGCGCGCCCTACCTCGTCGCCACGGTGGAATGGCAACCCGACGAACGGCTGCCCGCCGCCGCGGAGGAGGCGGCGGCCCGGCTGAGCGCCTCGGCGCGGGCGGCGCACCGGCGCTACTGCGAGTCGGCCTGGGACCGCGAAACCTGGGATTCGCCCGAGCCGGACACCGATCCCGCCCAGCTCGCCTACCAGTTGGCCGCCGACTGTCTGTTGCCGCTGGCCGACCGGCAGCGGCTGCTGGAGGAAAGGCATCCGCTGCGCCGACTCCGGCTGGTCTGCCGTCTGCTGTCGCGCGAGGCGGGTTTTCTCTCCGCGTTGCGCGCGGTTCCCGCCCCTACGCCCGAATTCCTCGACCTCACCGCACGCGCCACCCTCAACTGACGGTAGCCGCCCGATCATCGTCACGTTCGGTGGCGCGCCCGCCTTTCCGGTTCCCTTCGCCGCACCGCCGCCGATCGAGGTCCACCCGCGCGAACGACTGAGACGACTGAGTATCCACTGTGGACGCAACGGTGCGGCCGGTGAGCAGAGACGCGGAGCGGCGCCGTGAACGGCCACCGCCGGAGAGAACCGACCGCCGCAAAAGGCGCACCGGAGACAAGCCGGCGCGAAAACAGTCCCTAGCCGAGCCGCCGGCCGAGATCGTCGCGGCCGTTCCAGCCGGCGAGCAGGCCGTACACGAGGGCGGTGGCAAGCGGTTGCGCGACGATCACCCACATCGTTTCGAGACGCGGCGCCTCATTGATGACCGAATTCGGTGCGGGAGCGCCGGAAAGGGCGTAGTGGCTGTTCGCGAACGCGAGGCCGATCTTGGCGCACAGCCACGCGGACAGGAGCGCGCCGAACGCCGCCGCGATCATGATCACCGGGCCGCGTCGTTCACGCAGCATCCACACGGCGATCCCCGTGCACAGGCCCGCCGCCAGCCCGACCAGGCCGAAGATCGCGAGGTCGTCGAACCGATGCCAGCTTTCCAGTTGTAGCGGGATGACCAGGTTCGCGTCGCGCACATAGACCCGTTCCGGCGGGGCGAGCCGCGACCAGAGCCAGCCCAGCGGGATCCCCAGCAGCCCCACCACGCACAGCACGCTCACCGCGGGGAGCAGGTCGGCCTTGACGACCACCAGGGGTCGCCGCCGGGGCAGGACGAAGGCCGTCGGGGGCAGCACGGGCCCGTCCACCGGCCCGCTCTCTACCGATGACTCCGCCACTCCGCCTCCGTTTCACCGCCCACCGGCCCACGACCGAGACTAGTCGGTCCGCTCCGGTGTGCACGCACCGTGTCCGCTCCATCGCCGCCGAGATCACCACACCAGCGCGGTCCCCGACCGGCGTTGCCGCGCTGGGTGCACGCCTAGCCGGAGCGGTCCGTCGATCGCCGCGAAGGTGGTGTCACAGGCCCGCGGAGATCTCCTTCTCGAAACGCTCGGCGTCGAACTCCCCGCCGAACCAGGGCGAGAGCCCGCGCCGCGCATGGTCCAGGAACCGCGCGCGGTCCATCGCGCCCATCCCTTCGGGCAACGCGCCCAGCAGCGGACCGCCGACCGCGACGGTCAGCTCCCGCATCGTGGCCAGCGCCGCCAGACCCGGCTCGCGCGGCCACGACCCGATCACCGCGCCGACCACATGCAAGCCGCGGGCGGTGGCCACCTCGGCGGTCAGCGCGGTGACGTTCAACGCCGCGTCCCCGGCGTCGGCGACCACCAGCACCAGTGCCCCGAGCGCCCAGGCGATATCGGCCAGGCTGCTGCCCTCCGGGGTGTAGCGGACCAGCAAGCCGCCCGTGCCCTCGATCAGCACCAAGTCGTGCCCGGCGTCCAGCGCGGTCGCCGCGCCCGCCGCCTCGGCCGGTCCGACGGCGGCGATCCCGCTGCGCAGCGCCGCCGCCTCCGGCGACAGCGGATCCGGATACCGGCGCAGCTCGCGGGTGGTCACCTCGCCCGCGAGCCGGACCACGTCCGCGACATCGCCCGGCGCGCCCACGGGAACCCCGGTCTGCGCGGGTTTGAGCACGGCGACCCGCCGGCCGGCATCCCGGGCGAGGGCGGCGATCGCCGCCGTAACCACGGTCTTGCCGACGCCGGTCCCAGTTCCGGTTACGACCAGCATGCTCACAGGACTCCACCGTAGTACCGACCCTTCACTGTCTGGTGTGACGGGGAACACCGGCCGCGACAGCCGAAGGAGAAGCAAGACCGGCGACCACTGGCACCCACGCCCATGGCTCGCCCGAAGCCGCCGGTCACCGGATCACTTCACCGCGAGTGGAGCGGCCGAACCGAACGACTCGCCCGCGGCGTCGTAGAGGTGCACCCGGGCAGCACCCACGTCGAAGTACATCCCGACCAGATCCACCTCCCCCCGGGCTTCGGCGTGCGCGATCGTCGGGTACTCCCGCAATCGGTCCAGCTGCTCCACCACGTTGTGCAGGGCCACCTGATCGGCATCCGACTCCGGGAGCCTTCCGTCGACGGTGATCGGCGATCGCCCCCGGGCCCGGCGCAGGCTCGGCTCGGCGTGCCGCAACCAGGAGCGCAACGCCGGTGCGTCCCCGGGGATGCCGTTGACCAACGCCTTCATCGCACCGCAGGACGAATGGCCGCACACCACGATCTCCCGCACCTTGAGGACGCCGACGGCGAACTCGACGGAAGCGCCGATCGACGAGTCCTCCGCACAGCCGGCGTGATCGGGCACGAGGTTGCCGATGTTGCGGATGGTGAACAGGTCTCCGGGACCGCTGCTGGTGATCAGGTTCGGCACGATCCGAGCGTCGCCGCAGGTGATGAACAACGTCTGCGGCTCGTGCACGTCGGCCAGCCGGCTCAGGATCGGCCGGACCAGGTGGGAGGTCCGCCGCTCGAACTCCCGCATGCCCCGCCGCATGGAACTCTCCGGCGCCCGCGGAGCCGGCAGGTCCGGCGCCGGTTCCTCCGCCACCGGGAGGGGCCCGGCCGGGACGCCCGGCCGGCGCCCTTCCGACTGCGGCACTTCCGACTGCTGCCATTCCGACCAGGGCGCGAACCAGCGCGGCAGGATGTGCCGAGCGCGGGCCCGGTGCCGCATCGGCTCGCCGGCCTTGCCGCGCGCGAACCAGGGATGCCCGACCTCGTCCACGATCACCGCGCCGCCGGCCTGCTCGTGGGAGTGCTGCCAGGCGGACAGGGTGTCGAACGCCGCATGGTCCAGGTAGTCGACCACCAGCTCAAGGGTGACCCGGGTGCCGCGCGGAATCCCGCTCAACACGGCCGAAAGCCGGGGAATGGACAAGGCGGACAGCGCGCCTTCGACGACCACCCGCCAGTCCTCCCCGTCCCGCTCGGCGTGGATTCCCGACCAGAGCAGGCGGCGCAGCATGAGCAGGGCGGCGGTGCCGATCCCGATCAGGACACCGGCGAGCAGGTCGATCGCCACCACCCCGGCCAGCGTGGCCAGATAGACCGGCAGGTCTCCGTGGCGGAGTACGTCCTTGATGTCCTTGATGTCGACCAGCTTGGCACCCACGTACACGAGCAGCCCGGCCAGCGCGGCGAGCGGGATGTCGCGGAGCACGCCCGCGAGCACGGCGACGAACAGCAGGATCCAGAGCCCGTGCAGCACCGCCGAAGCGCGGCTGCGCGCGCCGGACTGGACGTTGGTGGAGCTGCGCACGATCACCCCGGTCACCGGAAGCCCGCCGAGGGAGCCGGAGACGATGTTGGCCGCGCCCTGGCCGATCAGCTCGCGGTCGAGGTTGGCGCGCGGCCCGGTGTGCATCCGGTCGACGGCGACCGCGGAGAGCAGGCTCTCCATGCTCGCGACCACCGCGACGGTCACCACGGCGACGCCGAAGCCGAGCCAGCCGCCGTCCGGGAACATCGGCGCGAACCGCAGATCCAGCACGTTCGCCGGCACGTCGACTCGGGGCACGCTCATCCCGGCGACCACCGAGACCACGGTGACGGCGACGACCGCGGCGAGCGGGCCCGGCACCTTCCGCACGGCCGCGGGCAACCGGCCCCAGCCGATCAGCACGGCGAGGGTCAGCAGGCCGAGCAGGGTGGCCTGCGCGTGGTGGTCGAGGATCCGGCCGGGCAGGGCCAGCAGGTTGTCGACCGGCGAACTGCGCGCGGTGCCGCCGAACACGATGTGCGCCTGGGCGAGGACGATCGTCACGCCGATGCCCGCGAGCATCCCGCGCACCACGGCCGGCGAGATGGCCAGCGCGGCGCGCGCCAGCCCGCTCAGCCCGAGCAGGATCTGGAGGACACCGGCGAGCGCGGTGATCGCGCAGGTCGCCGCCCAGCCGAATTCCGCGATCGTCTCGGCGATGATCACGGTCAGCCCGGCGGCCGGGCCGCTGACCTGCAAGGGCGAACCGCCGAGCGCCCCGGCGACGACGCCGCCGACGATCGCGGCGATCAGTCCCGCGACGACGGGCGCTCCCGAAGCGAGCGCGATCCCGAGCGAGAGCGGCACCGCGACCAGGAAGACGACGAGCGAAGCGGGCAGGTCGTGGCGCAGGGTGCCGCGGGCCGACCGCAGCCGGGCGGCCGGGCCGGGCGGTGCGTGCTCACGCTCACGAGCCGAGGTGTCGATCATGGAAGGCCTCCGTGGGAGATGTGCGCTGAGAGTTCGGGCGGTCCCCAGTGACCCCCGCGCTCCACAGATACCGAAAAACGACGGAAATGTCCGTTATGTGAAGAATTCTCGTATCTTGATCTTCGAGGATCGTCACCGATCAGGAACCCTGCGAACAGGACAAAATCAACAGTCCGCGTGACGGGGGACACTCAATGCGACGGCCCAGCCCGACAAACGTCGACCCTCAGTGACGGTGTGGCAGTGCCCACACTGGATCGAGTGAACTTCATTTCGAGACCGGAAGGTGGGCCCGATCCCGGGTGGACGGACCCGGAAGGCACGCCTCCACAGCCCTTGCCGGGAACCCGTCCCGCGCCGGCCGTCCGATCCGGACTCGCGACGGTCCGACCGACACCGACCGGCACCGACCGGCACCGACCGGACGGTCATGCCCGCCGGATCACGCGCCTGAAGACACCCGGGTCACGACACGCGGACCGGGAGCGACTCCACCCCGCGCACCAGCGTGCTCTCCCGCCAGGTGACCATGACCGGTTCGCCGTCGAAGGCCAGGTTGCCGAACCGGCGGAGCAGCCCGCCCAGCGCGATCTCGGCCTCCAGCCTGGCCAGCGGCGCGCCCACGCAGTAGTGGATGCCGTGCCCGAACGCCAGGTGCCCGCCCGGCGGCCGGGTGACGTCCAGGCGATCGGGGTCGGGAAAACGCTCGCCGTCACGATTGGCGGCCAGCAGCGAGACCAGGACGAACTCCCCCGCCGGCACCTCGGTCTCGCCCACTCGCACCGTCTCGGTGGTGAACCGGATGGTCGCGATGTTGACCGGGCCCTCGAAGCGCAGGAACTCCTCGATCGCGCTGGGCAGCAGGGCGGTGTCGGCCCGCAGCGTGGCGAGCTGGCCGGGATCGCGCAGCAGGGCGAGCACGCTGTTGCCGATGAGGTTGACCGTGGTCTCGTGGCCGGCGAGCAGCAGCAGGAACGCCATGGGCACCAGCTCGGCCTCGGACAGGCGGTCTCCCTCCTCGGAGACGTGCACCAGGTCGGTGAGCAGGTCCTCGGTGGGCGATCGCCGCTTCTCGCCGATCAGCTGGATCAGGTACTCGGCCATCGCCGCGGAGTCCGCTTGCAGCCGATCGGCGGCGGAGGCCGAGACGATGGTGTGGATCCAGGCACGGAACTGGTCCCGGTCGGCTGTCGGGACGCCGAGCAGTTCGCAGATGACGGTCATCGGCAGCGGGAACGCGAACGCGTCGATCAGATCGACGGCACCGGCCGCCGCCACGCCGTCCAGCAGCTCTTCGGTGATCTGCTCGATTCTCGGGCGCAGCCGGGAAATCGTCCGAGCGGTGAAGGCCTTGTTGACCAGTTTGCGCAGCCGGGTGTGGTCCGGCGGGTCGGCGTTGAGCATGTGACCCACCAGCGCGGACGCGAACACGGCGCGATTGCCCGTCTCGGTCGCATGGGTCTGGAACAGTTCGCGGGCGCGGGCGCTGTCCTTGCTCAGCCGCGGGTCGGCGAGCATCGCCCGGGCCTCGGCATAGCGGGTGACCAGCCAGACCTTCAGCCCCCGCGGCATGATGACCGGGTGCACCGGCCCTTCGGCGCGCAACCGCCGGTACAGCTCGTGCGGATCCTGGACGAATTCGCCGCCGAGCTTGATCGGTTCGTCGACCACCCGCATGCCGCCTCCCGGTTCCGTCAGACCCATAACGCACCGCCGCCGCTCATTGTGCCCCGTTCACCACACCGTTCCACTTCCGGTCGGCACTTGGCCGGCGTTTCCTCGAGTGTGCCGCCGTACCCCGGGCGGCGAACGGGCATGCGGAAGGATCGAGGGCATGAAATACCGGCCCATCTCCTTCGACCGGCTCGCGCACGAACTCGCCGAGCGCATTCTCAGGATGCCCGGAACCGCCTGGGCGCGGGTCGCCGTGGACGGGGCCGTCGACACGGGTCTCCTCGCGTCGGCGATGGCGGAGCCGTTGCGGGTCGGCGGGAAACCCACCCTCCGGGTGTCCACAGTGGATTTCCTGCGGCC
>Ga0310811_10013893_pt1 | contig 10489 bp, 14 predicted proteins | sample YCmetagenome_FD_207642 | JGI IMG/M metagenome (GOLD analysis project Ga0310811, IMG submission 207642) | Soil microbial communities from experimental microcosm in Duke University, North Carolina, United States - YC | ecosystem: Engineered > Artificial ecosystem > Soil microcosm > Unclassified ... | reverse complement strand
AGTTGGCAAAACTCTGATGACATGGAAAGGTTACGTGAGTACAGAAAATGCGAGATCTTGCTTGTAGTTGATTTTTGTATAGACGGTTATGATGTTCTTGCAAGCACGCTGAGAGCTCGAAGTCAGCTCATAAATATGACCGGCTTTGAAACATTGTTTGAATTCCTTGGTCTAAACTTCCGTTCTCCTGAGTATGCCTACCTTCTACCTTAACATGAAAGGCACTGACACTCCATTAGCTTATCCACTGTTGTCAACACCATCGCATACAGAGCCGTGGCGCTTGAATTTGAGCTGTGGTCAAAAACCAGTGCCGACATTCAAAGGGCCCATCTCGAACATTTCGCCTTCCTATTGCGTGCCAGCCGGTATAGAAGGTTTACCATCAAGATGCGATTGTCGAAACTAGGCATTGTGCGCAAGTTATTATTCGCCATTCAGTCAGCCTGGTACCCGCAAGAATCTATATCACTTGTCGTCAACACGCTAGTGCTTGTTGCACAATCATCATTTACAGCAGAGGAAGCGATCAAACCAATTGTTTCATACATAGCTGCCACCCTTGCTGAAGGTGAGCTAAATCATCTTCGAACCCTTTTTGTCCAATGAAATGTCTCTCAGAGTCTCGATCATCGTCTTCATCGTCACCTCGATCAACAACTTCCCGTGGAGACTTGCTGAGATATAGTACCAGGGATCAAGCCGAGCAAGTCCTTGAAGCCCTTGTTTCCATGATGCGCATCCCTTCGCTTCACTCTAAGCTGGCTGGTACGCTTCCTATGCCGCGGATTTGTTTACTGTTGCTTGGGGGTCATCCTTCCGCACATACTGCCTGCCAGGTGCTCGGCATGCTCGGCCTTTCCCTGAAAGCCTCGTTGACATCTGGTAAAAACTTCGAGTCAGCCAGTGGCTGGGGTATTCTTAAGACTGTGTTACCTAGAGTCTGGGATCGCAGTGTACATGATGCAGCTTTAGACATCCTGCCTGGGCGACCTGAAGACAGATCCAGCGATGATTCAGGATCACCTCAAATGTTGGCCGTGTTTCTCTTTGCGTTATATCAAGGACTGTCAACCGGGAACAATAATACTGAACCCGATGAAGGTGGGCCACCTGTCCACTGCTTTGATATTCCGTTTCACTCTTCGTGCAGCTCCCTCAAAAGATGCGATCATATGGATTCTTGATGACTTAACGAAGCTGCACGAGTCAAGTTCATCGTTCCGCCGCGCCTTCAGGTCTCAGAGCACGGCCCAGCTACTTCTCGATGGCCTCAACGTATTCTCTCCCATGAGACAGCCCCCCTCAGTCCTGGATGCCAAAATAGCTGTGAAGCTAACGCACTTCGGATTACTTGTAGCGATGGGCAAACACGTTTCTACATCTCAAAAACAACAGGTATTCTACCCTTTTGTCGTATGACAAGGCTCCTCAGATTATATGCACAGATTCTTGATGTCGTTCGCCCTGACGCTCAGTCAAAAGGACGACCTAATTCTGTGGACACTTCTGGGTCACGACTCAGTCTTGCTCAGGCAGACACGGTCCGTAAAGCGTCTGCACATCTTGAAGAATGGCGAAAGACGATTCTTGTTTCGGAGCGCAAACGCTTCAGACAGAGTCAATTAGACTTGTGCCTAACTATCTATGCTACAGCAACCTTGAGACGTACTGACTGTTGATATAGACAGGAAAAGCGACATAGAGGCGTATCTTATGAAGAAAGTGTGTCTGCGTCAACGACTGAACGCGATATTTGGCCACATATAGCCCGGAAGCGCGTGTGGAAATTGGACGAAACCGAAGGGCCGCACAGAGTCAGGTCAGTGAGCTTTTCGATGTCAGAGGCAAAACAATGACATCAACCAGGATAAAGATGGAGAGCCTCTTGGAATTGCTTGTGCAGGACTCGATATCTACTGGTCCCGAGGAAGCTTCGCCAGCTGTCGATTCAGAGTCGTCGCTGTCTCAATCAGAACTTACTTCCCCAAATACCATGGTTGTTCCATCCTGGACAAGCGAAGATGGTTTGCCTTTACTTTCGGTGCCTTACCAATTTTGACTAACATTATTTCCAGGCGAACATCAGCTCGCTGAAGAGATAACTGAAGACAAACTCAGGAGAGTGAGGTATCAACTCGAGCCTGGAGATGTCATCGAGGCTGTTAGTACTGTTTGCCGAATAGCCGGTGTTGATTCTTTTCGTAAGCGGTCAAACTGCTGACTTGCTCACTGGCAGTCTCAATCGTTGATTCCTAGTTGGCATGTTGATCTTCGGGCGTACCCATCTGTACATGTTGGAAGGCCTCGTAGAGAATAGTGAAGGCGAAGTTATTGACGCAGCCAATGCGCCGGAAGGATTGTTCCTCATATCCGGAAGTACCATGGGCGTTCGGAACTCGCAGCGGGCTCAACGATGGTACATAGAGAATACTTTTTTGTTCTAGCTTTTTAACACTGACTATCTTCTGCTACAGGTCATTAGAACAAGTATCAGGCTTCTCTGACAGGATGTTCCTTTTCCAGGACGTAGGGTGAGATGCGTCACTCACTGCATGTCACCTTACTAACCAGATCGTCAGGTTCGAGATCTTCTTCAAAGATAGCCGCACACTACTGGTTATTTTCCTTGATGGGTCACGTCGCCAAGCAGCTTCCCAGATGCTCTTGTCGATAACCTTGAAAATGAGGACGTCCAACCCCAGTCCAACACCTGGATCCATTATACCCAAATATCTTTTGAGAAGCAGATCCACTAGCGCAGTAGAGAAAGAACTCCAAATGGCGCAACAGCGATGGCAGAATAGAGAGCTAAGCAATGTGTGCGATGTTCACATGTCTTATTTTAACACTTACTTTGAGCTAGTTTGGTTATTTAAGTATTCTCAATCAACTGTCGGGACGTACCCCAAACGATGCAACCCAATACCCCGTTTTTCGTCAGTGATTTTCAATTCCTTTTCACGAAGAAACTCACGGCGACTTTAGCTTGGGTTCTTAGTGATTATGTTTCAGAGGTGCTGGATCTTTCATCTCCTGACGTGTTTAGAGAGTGAGTTTACACATTCCCTGAGATCGTAGACTCCAAGTTAACACAATGTTTCAGCCTCACAAAGCCCATGGGAGCTTTGACGACCGAGCGTCGTGAGGCTGCGGAAGCCCGCTATGCTAACCTACGTAGTGTTGACGAAGAGCCATTCCACTACGGAACACACTTCAGCTCGTAAGTCTATTCTACTTGCCCATAAATTTTTCTTGACACCGAGTACAGGTCGATGATCGTTTGCCACTTCAATATTCGCATTCAGCCGTTCACCAGTATGTTCAAGACGCTACAGGTGTGTTCCTTTCTGGTCCGGAAAAACATTCATTTATCCCTGCAGGGAGGAGACTGGGATTTGCCCGATAGGTTATTCAGGTTAGTCTCCAGTTGGAACCGGGATGTGGGGCAACGTACAATGATTATACTTTAGTGATATCAGGAGAGCATATTCTTTGGCATCGCGTGATACCCGAGGGGATGTGCGTGAATTGATACCCGAATTCTTTACTTGTCCAGAGTAAGCCCTCTGATTACTGTGTTTCGTTCAATTTGACATTACCTCGTTCAGATTTCTCGAGAATTCATCAAATCTCGACTTTGGTATCTCTCAAACTACCGGAGAACGGATTCACAATGTTAAGCTGCCTGCGTGGGCGAAAGGAGATCCGCTCCTGTTCATCGTAATACATCGCCGTGTGAGTTTTACGATGGAAGATCATTTTGATTAAACGATTTTGTTCCGGTGCGTTAACAGGTTCTTGAAAGCCACTACGTCAGCGAGAATCTTCCTGCTTGGATAGATCTCATATGGGGATGCAAGCAACGAGATGTGGACTCTACAAACGTTTTTCACCCTCTCAGTTACGAAGGCGCAATTGGTAGGCTCCTCTGTCGGGATTAACTCTTCGTTGATGGGCATGTACAGATCTGGACAAGATTACGAACGATCTTGAGCGACAAGCTACCGTTGGAATCATCCACAATTGTGCGTCAGCCCCTGTCCCAGTCACCTCCAACAGTCAATTAATAGAAATGCAGTCGGGCAGACTCCCAAGAAGCTCTTCACCTCGCCACATCCACCACGAAATCTTGAAGGGTTCCTCAGTCTCCCTGCCACGATGACCCGTGGTATTCCCGAGGACGCGATTGCGTTAACAAGAGATCCAGAGCCTTTCAAGGGCAAGTATCCCAGTTTTTGTTTCATCTGTTTCATGTTTTTAATTGTTTGACGCAGTCGTGCTGGATAGTGCTGTGTCGAATATTTCCCTCGATCTGTTTGATGGGAAATATGGTGGCATCCGTCCGTTACCTCGTGGAGCGATCGCCCTCCCTTCGATTGGTCATGAACAAATTGAATGGGATCAGAACGGGAGTGATCACTCACTGCGGTTGGTTTCCCACGGAAAAGTACCCATTTTTTTGACGACGATGGTCTCAACTAATGTAGTCCTCCCAGGTTACACAAGTCATTGAGCAAGTAGCAGTCGCGTGTGCTGCCTTCGCGGACCAGGATACTCTAGTAACGGGTTCTGGTGATAATATTGTGCGTGTTTGGCGCGTCAGCCAAGGTCAAGTGACTCCTTCGGGTTTTGTTGGAACTTCGGGACGGTCTCGCAGGCACACATCTTCAACGCTGTCTATGACACATCTCCTCAGAGGACACACTCAACGTGTGGCATGTATTGCAACATCGCGCACATGGTCCGTTATCGTTAGTGGCAGCGAGGATGGGAGTGCCATCGTTTGGGACCTAAACAGAGGGTCTTACCGACATTCAATTTGGCATGGCAACGAAAGCCTAAGAGTAGAAGTGTATCTATCTGCCATTAACGAGTCTACAGGATACATCGCTACTTGTTCCGTTTCCCACTTAATGTTGCACACAATCAACGCAAGACCAATTGCCAGACTCGACACTGTGCGCGCGCCAATCACGTCTATGGCGTTCCATGAACGTGAATATTCACATTTGGATATCCTTGCCACAGGTCACGACGATGGTTCAATCACGCTATGGACATGGAACGCAGATGGGACTCCAGCCGGAATGCAAGCGCAATGGGAGTTTGTTGAAGTTCGTCGGATGGATTCTGAAGAGGGAATATCTGATACTACTTTAGGATGTGTCACTGCGCTCAAGTTCATTGGGTACGGGAACAGTTCATGTTATTCTTAAGAGAGCTTGCTGATGAGGTCACTTTTCCTACTAGTGAACGCCTTTGCGCTGGTTATGCTTCTGGATTGACCTATATGTGGACCATTCCTACTTAATGTTTACTGAATTGTCGTTCGTCAAATTTAAATCAGATATGATAGTCCTTACCCGAAAGATGAGGGACACTGTAACTTGAGGACTTACTAACATTCTGATCACACTCAAATCACATTGGCCACCAGTCTATCAGTAGTCTATAAGTACTTATGACCAGATCTATAGAACTCGATATTAGCTAACGTTGTCCCATGTAAGGCCAACCTCCATAACGCCCTGCGGTCGCACGAGCACGAGCCACTGACTTCTGTTGCCAGCCGCTACAGCCGCCTGCAGTGTAGATGTGTTCTTATCTGCGTGTACTGCTGCAGGGATAGTTTCAGTCGTCTCTGTCGAAAAGATCGATAGTATCCGTGAAGAAACAGCCCGCAATATAACGAGATGACTACGTAGAAACGATAAGTAATTTGGAATAGAGAGTAGATGAAATGAAGTACCTTATCAACCATTGGAGACATATCTTTGCGTCGAATCTTTCCTCGCTCCGTTTCACCAATGAAAAGACCGATGGACTCGTCTTCTTGCAGGATAAGCACAAAAGGATGAGATACTGCATGATTTCATTTTTGCGCGAGGCAAACTACCGTCCATATCTTTGATAACTTGTCTTTTGCTACCGTCTTGATTCCATCTCGTTAGTCTCTGACACAAAAAGTCTATAGGAACATCTTACCGGGATCCAGCACACGGATAGCATTCGTCATAACATGCAATATGGTGGTACGCTGAAAGAACGGGGCTGTGTTTATAGTTGTCCCGGGTATGCGAGTCGGAATAGAGACATCGATCTTTGCGGTTCGGGTTGCTATCTACAGGGGCTTAGCGAATAAAACGTACCAAAAAAAAGATTATCTACCCGTAAAACACCTGGCATAGGATTAGCGTCCGTGCTAATTATCATCGTGTCAATTTCAACTGAAAATGGGCCTGTAGCCTTCTCATAAGAGAGACCATTGACACGTTGGGACTGGCGAACTGGAAGTAACCATATCCCTCGAGCCCCTCCAAGTACATGTAGTTTCCGAAGCAATGTAGTAGTGCAACCAACCATCATCGTCCAAATCCATACTATCAGAAAAAATTGATAGCAGTAGCAGCGCCAGTTTGCTGCGCAGGAAGCTCGAGAGGTACCTCTCCTCTAGCCGTCTTCATTGATACTGACGGTCCGACCATGCTTCCCACAAAAACTAGGTCGTCATTCAGTAATTAGGCGAGGCTGGTATTGGTCGTCTGAGCAATAGCACAATGGATACAGTCCTCCCATCTAGGATAATCTCAATTGGGTGTATCTTTTCGAATGACAAAGAAAGTCTTTTCATCGACAAACACAAGCCGACTACCTTCCAGGCACAGGCCAAGGTCTTTGTCTGCTGGAGGCTTGGTGTGCGGCCCAGTCATTCACAGGAAGAGCCACACGGCGGGCAGCTTGATGGAAATATATGATGGAAATACTTGTGGGGACGATAACACTTCCAAGTAAAGTTGCGCAGGGAAGGAGAGACACGCTGTCGTAAGGGAGACTGTCGACGGCTGTGATAATAGGGTAATTGCGACTCATGAGATCCAAGGTAAAAATGTAGAGGCGAGCCGTGTCACGATATTCTTTGAGACGACTACAGGGAGCATTTCATTGTGTGGAAATCGAAGCAAATCACGCCACGTACCCAGCCCACGTCTGCTCAGATTGACAAAGCACTACGACTGTCGGGTTGTTGTATCCAGGAAGGAAAACAAAGTCTATGACGTTCCAATTACGTTCATCGACATCGTTGATGAGGTCTAGCACGAAACTTGGAGAGTATGGTACGTCCCTGCTGTTTATATCAAGCCGGGAATGGGGAATCCAGAAGAATGCACACATTGTATGGTTTTGTTCCTGCTCCATTATGTCGAGTTCCGCTTGGGTCTGAAAGAATGGAAGAATGGCGAACACATTCTTTGGAAGATAGTGCTGCACATCGTGACAAGGGGTCTGCACGAAATTCTGCTTTGAACAGAGAACTGTCCAGTGGTACCTGCGAACTGGTTACATCTACGCGCAGCGATGAAGACAAGCACTGACCATGTGAGGCGCTCGCTCATACATATATATCGAAACGGTGACAAGATCATGTGCAGCGTCTGACCACTCAAGGAGAGCTATCTGTAATTACGATCAAGAACCACCACGAGACATTGAATATATGACATCATACATTGGCGTCCTTGAAAGACACTAACAGACGATCTAGTTGGTCCTCATAATGCGGACGCTCTCCATGCCAGTGACAGCGCCATGCAGAGTGTGCTCTCGCACGAAGTGAAAGCGTGACACAATCGAAGGATCTTTCTTAGTGGCCTGTAATGCAACTAAGCCACCCTCCCTAAACTCGGGCTAGGAATTCACCCACCCTTCTCCACCTCGTCCATCTCCACTTCGCCGTTTACAGCCTCAGTGTCCTTTCGTATATGAGCCCTCCGCTCTTGTTCATCTTCAATATAAGTTGAGATTTGTGGAGGTTGCTCCCACACTTCGAAAATGCGCAAAAGGTTAGACCTTGAGACAACGGCGTTGGTAAGAACGCGAGGTAACTTTTCTTGACTGGACGATCCAGTGATAGTTGAGGGCGTGAGCTCGAGTGTTGTTGCAAACTCAACACCACTAGGGGGAAGTATGTCATGTCTCAAGGCATGCATTTCTCCCTCAGGAGTCAGCGACAGGTGCACCCCGGTGACCCGGTCTCACTGAAATTCTTTGGTTTGAGTACATTTGTTAGACTCGTAACCAACCCCTCCAAGTATTAGTAAGGTTTTCACTGGGCATCAACTTTCCCACACGCGGATTCATAGGCTTTAGCTCCCCTTTTACTAATAGAATAACAGTTTCAGTCTTGCTCTGGTGCAACCTCGACTATTTATCCCCAAAGCCGAACTGTTTCGCAGATCGAATCACGATGGCCACTCCTCATATACATACACCAAGATCACAGAAGTCACAGGTACAGCCGTAGCGCCTCGCCACACCTCACAATCTGATTATCGCACGGGGGATCTGAAGCTAGGCTGTGAGGCCGTTCTCACCGATTTAGGAAGGTATCTGCAGGTCCCATTCGTTTCCCTTGCGAAGTGTGTTGGTGCCATGCCCTCTCAGCAGCGTCTGGAGGAGATGCGCGGCAACTTAATCCAAAGTGAGATTCTTACCGACGATGGCCTGGAATGGAAGGACTTCATCCGACCTGCGGGGATGTCCGAAGAAATGACGTTCAAGTCCCTCAAGGGAATCATCTCTGGAATCTTGGAACAAGTCCCGAACTGTGGAGTATCCTACCTTTCGAATCCAAATCAAACACCCATCTCAGAGCGCCAGAATACTTCCCGGCCGGATGGATACCTTGTGCGGGCGAGCAATCAAACTGCGCCAAGGACGCATTGGTTTGATATCGCTGTGCCGTTCGAGTTCAAAAAGGAACGTGATGTCAAAGCTCTCCGAGATGTAAGTTGTTGTTACAGATCTTGTCGGCACCGGCTTATACACTCTGCTCTAGAACGAACATAAGATAATCTGGAGCCTTCACAACATCATGCGTGAAGACCCCTGTCGTCGGTTTGCCTTCGGTATCACAATCGAGGACACGCAATTGAGACTGTGGCTCAGCAATCGTGCGTTCCTCGCAGTTACAGAGCCTATCAACTGCTTCGAGGTACACCACCTTATCGCGCTGTATGTCAGGGTACTAACTGGTATCATGCATCTAGGACATTAATAGTGTTATCTCTCTCTTTGACGCTCTTGGATTTGCGTCTGTGTCTACCTCCTTGAAAAGGCTCGGATGGGACCCCACTGTCGAGCGGATCTATGCAGGAGAACAAAATCAATACAAGTTCACAGTTGGCGATGAAGTGTTTACCACGACACGGGAACTTGCTACATACGGCGCAGACTCTATGATTGGGCGTGGAACTCGTGTGTACGAAGCCACGGACGCTAAGGGGAAGAAGGTTGCCATCAAAGATTCGTGGAGAGAAATTGACCGTCAATCTGAGGGGGAGATCCTAGAAAAAATATTGGCTTCCTGCGAGAAGAAGCTGGGAGCGAAGGAGTTTGCCGATGCCAAGAGACACTTCGTTGGAGTCCGGCTCTGGAAGGATGTCACATTCGACGGTGCCTCGGATGAAACGGTGAACCCGATGGTCGGAGATGAGCACAATAGCACCTGGAGGTGGGAGCCCATCGATCTCAAGCCCATCCTCTCCGATAGGCCGCATCTGTCTGCTACGGGCGATGTACCCGACAGCGGTAAACTTTCTGTCCCACAGAGAGTTCATACGCGCATTGTTTTCGATGATGTTGGAGTCGCTGTCAAGGATGCGACCTCTCTGGCCAACAACCTCAGTTGCTTGTCTGACGGACTGAAGGGTAAAGCAACTATTATTATTCTCCTTACCTCAATCACCCACGCCACCCTTAGCCTTATCTTATTTGCATAAAGCAGGTTGGGTCCATCGCGATTTCAGCGTCGGAAACGTGATTTGGGTCGGGGGTATCGGCAAACTGGGTGACTTCGAGTATGCGAAAGAGGTGGATTCTATTACTTCTCATGACGTTCGAACGGTAGTATTCTTTTGAAGATGGTATTTCTTGCTACTAACTTGTCGGCAGGGAACAATGCATTTTATGGCAGTGGAAGTAGAAAATCAGACCTACCTTTTCCGCCCAATAACTCCCAACCTGCGACCACTTGGTAGAAGAAAATATCATGATTCAAGCCCCCCGCACGACCCTCCATTTCGCATGAATTTCCTGCACGACATCGAATCTGTCTGGTGGGCATTTGTGTGGATTTTCTTTCATCACACGGACACGAACACGGCCATGGCACCTGCCGATCGTTCCTTTGATGTGCGTTCCCAGTGGACACAATTCCAGCTGGCCTTCCCTGGTGCGATTGGCCAATCCTCACGGGAACACTTCTTCACCAACAGTGAAACGCTTCAAAGCATCTGCGATACAGTCCTTTCAGAGACCTGCCGTAATGTTTGTGATTGTATCCCTCATTTCGCAGAGACTCTCCAAAACGGCTATCGGAAAGCGGAAGCAGCATACCCCTTACTTGCACTCGACCGTTCCCTTCTGGAAGATATGCACAGAGAAGCTGCAGGATATCTCGATGGTGCTCAACAGCAGGCTAATGGAA
>Ga0310811_10013892_pt1 | contig 10489 bp, 16 predicted proteins | sample YCmetagenome_FD_207642 | JGI IMG/M metagenome (GOLD analysis project Ga0310811, IMG submission 207642) | Soil microbial communities from experimental microcosm in Duke University, North Carolina, United States - YC | ecosystem: Engineered > Artificial ecosystem > Soil microcosm > Unclassified ... | reverse complement strand
CCGCGCTGAGCCGCCTGGGGCTGACCCGGCTGCGCCTCGGCAGCTTCGGGATCATGCCGCCGCCTGAGCCGGAAGACCTGCTGCTCGAAAGCGAGCAGGAAGACCACGAAACAAGAGAGGAGGGAACCCGATGACCGACACGGCACGCGCCCAAGCGGGTCAAGCTCAACCTTCTGGACCCGCTGCATGCGAGCACTGCGGGAACGCGCTGTCCCCTCGGGCGCGGCCCGGCGGCAATCCCAAGCGGTTCTGCTCGGCCCGCTGCCGGTACGCGGCCAAGAACCATCTGCGCGACACGGCACGCGCCCAAGCGGGTCAAGCTCAACCTTCTGGACCCGCTGGGCGCAAGCGCCGCCCGCTGCCCGATGCCGCCAGTGACGCGGCATGGGCGCTCCGCAAGGACATCGAGCGCATCGAGCGCATCTTCGCCGACGACAGGTTCAACGCGAACAAGGAAAAGGTGGCCCCGCTGCTGCGAAGCCACCTCGCCCACACGGCCCAGTCCTGCCAGGAACTGCTAGGCCGGATCGATCACCTAATAGGAGAGTAACAGTGACTGCTGAATTCCAGGCTCCCGAAGTCATCGAGATCACGCCCGAGCTGGCGCGCGAGTGGCTCGGCTTCAACACCCGAAACCGCCCGATGCGGGCGCGCACAGTCAGCGCGTACGCATGGGACATGCTGTCGGGGAACTGGCAGTGGAACGGCGAGTCCATCAAGTTCGCCGCAGACGGCACGCTGCTCGACGGCCAGCACAGGCTGAACGCCATCACCGAGGCCGGCATAACGGTCCGCATGCTCGTGATCCGGGGGCTGCCGGGCGAAACGCAGGACACCGTAGACGGCGGCGTCAAGCGCAAGTTCTCCGACGTCCTGGCGCTGCGCGGCGAGAGGCTGGCCGTCGGCCTCGCGGCCCTTACGCGGCGCGTCGCGATCTGGGAGGCGACAGGCATGGTCGCGGGGCGCAGCGCGCACGCGCCCACCAACTCCCAGATGCTCCAGGTGCTGGAGAAGTACCCGTGGCTGCGCGAGGTGGCCGCGTCGTCGGCGCTGACTGCCGCCAAGTGCGACCTGCCGGCGTCGATCATCGGGTTCTGCACGTGGCGGTTCAACGGGCTGCCGGACGCGGCCGACGACGTGACGTTCTTCTTCCAGCGCCTCGCCGACTTCCAGGGACTCACGAAGGGCGACCCGATCTACGAGCTGCGCAAGGCGTCAGAGAGCAGCCGCAGCGTGCGCGGAGAGCGCTCGGAGGTCTACCTGACCGCCATCACCATCAAGGCGTGGAACGCCTACCGCGACGGAAGGCAGGTCGGGCTGCTCACCTTCAAGCCCGGCGGGGCGCGCCCCGAGAAGTTCCCCGAGCCGAAGTAGCCCGCAGTAAGGCCAGCACCCGCAGCCACGCCTAAGGAGACAAGGAAGCGTTGAGTGAGACGAGAGGTCCCCGAACCGCCGCAAGGGCTCACAGCCGTGGACCCGCGCGAGTGGACCAGGGCGTGGCTGCGGGTGCTGGCCGACCCGTCGGTAAAGCTGACCGGGTTCGCGCTGGCGTCTTTCGCGGACTACAAGAACGGCTCGGAGATCCGCCCCGGGAACGAGCTGCTGATGCGGGTGACGGGAATCCGGGGCGACAAGACGGTAAGGCTGGCGCTGGGACAGATAAGGGACTGGGGCTTTATCTGGCGGTACTCGGAGGGCAAATTGCAAGGGCGACGAGGAATGGCGGATATCTACCGGCTGACATTCCCGGACGATTTGAGCGGCATTCCGATGATGGACCCGGAGTGGGATTTAGCCCTGTGGACGGCCCTGTGGATAACCCCGGAACACCGGTCATGAGAACCGGTGATCAGCCTCCGGCCAGCCGACGACCACCGGTCATGAGAACCGGTGATCACCCCGGAACACCGGTCATGAGAACCGGTCACCCATACCAGCAACCCCCCTACGGGGGGTTTTACAACCATCCCAAACTATCGGGCTTCCGTAGCTCAGTGGTCACCGTGGAAGGAGCCCCGCGAGGCCCGACCCGAAAAGCGATTTCCCGGAATTCCAAATGCTAACCGCCCCCTGCTGGCGCTGCGAGGAACCCGGCCACATCGCCGCCGAATGCACGCGCCCGCCGGCCGCCACCGCCGCCGAAGTCGAGAAACGAAACGCCCGCTACATCGAACGCTGGGACGCCGGATACGGCGTCATCAGCACCGCCCAGAAAACAGCCTGGATAGCAGCCGAGTGGAAAGCCTTTCACGCAAAGGAGAAAGCGAAATGAGCGAGGTTAAGCAGGAAAGCCTCAGCCGGATCTTCTGGTCGGCATACAAGGACCATCACCCCGACGGAACGATCATGGAGTTCGACCGGATGCCGGAAGAGGACCAGGCCGCCATAGAGGCCGGAGCCTATGCCGTCGCGGCGCACGTCGCCGACCCGACCGCCGAGGACTACGACCACGCCTCCGAGATCCTGAAGCTGCGCGACACGCTCACCGAGTTGCTCGGCGAGTTCAAGCACACCGCCGGCAACAACTGGAGCGCCCTGGTCAGCGGCGAGCACTTCAGTCGGCTGCGCGCCCGGCTGGAGCAGCTGTGAGCGCCGCGTTCAACCTCGGCACCGCGGAACTCGCCGCGCAGGCCGCAGGGGAGACCGGGAACGACGGGACGCCGGGGCAGGCGGCCTGCGCCGCGTTCGTGTCCCACGAAGGAACCAACCGCCTGAGCAACGCCGACGCATGGGAAGCCGCCGCGCAGGCCGCCATCGACGCCTTCCTGGCCGGCGACTCCGTGTCCGCCGGGAGCATCCGCGAAGCCCTCGCTGCGCGGGAGCCGCAGCCCGTGCCCGAGCTGGCCGCCGCCATAACCGAGACGCGCGCCCTCCGCGCCCTGGCCGCCGAGATCCTCGCCGCGTTCGGGCCGTCCGGCAGCGGCCACACCGCCCGCGTCGGCCAGGTCCAGATCCGCAAGTGGCGCGAGCGCGCAGGGCTGCCGTCATGACCGGCCCCTACGCCACCGAAGACGACGCCCTCAGGCACGTGGACGTCCTCAGGCAGCACGGCACCTGGCCCGGGGTCGTACGGCATGCCGACGGGTCGTGCAGCCTCACGTACGACCCGGGGTTCGTCATCCGGGGAGGGCTGTGATGCACATCATCGAAGACTTCGAGGAATGGGCGCACCACCGCCACCACCAGACGTCCGCAGCACCAGCCGCGGCGACCGCTACCATCGAAGCAACCACAGGAGGACCCGTGATCTCAGTCGCGGAAATCGAGAACGACATCAAGACCGTCGCCGCCAAGTTCGAGCAGGTCGACAAGGCCGCCCTCGGCAAGCTCGAAATGGTCCAGGCCAACCCCAAGACGAACGAGGCGTTCGAGCTCATCGCCGCCGTCGCCCACGTCGACCCGGGCCCGTTCTTCGACGGTGCCGTCAGCATCCTGCGGCTCCTCGCCGGGCAGGCCGCCTCCGTCCCGTCGTTCACGCCAGCCGGGCCGCAGGTCGCAGGCCAGGCCTAACCCGACGCCACAACCAACTCGACATGGCCAGGCCCACGAACGAAGAGCGCGTGCTGATCGCGCAGCGCCGCACGCGGGTCCTGGCCATGCGCGTCGAGCAGCGCCCCTACCGCGAGATCGCCGCCGAGCTCGGCATCACCGAGACAACCGCCCGCGACGACTACGCCAGCGCCGTCAAAGAGCGCAGGTCCGAGCTCGACGCCCAGCGCGACGCCGCTATCGCGGTCGAGGAAGCCAAGCTCGACGCGGTAGAGCAGGTCGTCTGGGAAGTCCTCCGCCGCGAGCACATCGTCATCCAGCACGGCAAGGTCGTCCGGATCGGGCGCAAGCCCGTCGTCGACGACGACCCGGTCCTGCGGGCCGCTGACCGGCTGGTGAAGATCGCCGAGCGCAGGTCGAAGCTGAAGGGCCTCGACGCCCCGACCAAGGTGGAGGTGGACGATGCGCGCCGCGCCCAGATCGAGGCCTACGCCGCCGAGCTTGCCGCCTGGGTGGGAGAGCTGGACGAAGGCGGAGCAGGAGATGCTCCTGGAGAAGCAGAGGCAGGCTAAGGCCGCCCTCGTCCCGAAGGATGCCCATGGCTGGGCCCGCTTCTACCGCGTGTTCCTGTGGTCCCTGCAGCTGGCCGTGGCAGCGTCCGTCGCCGCGAACAAGCGCACCGTCGTGCGGAGCGCCGCCGGCATCGGCAAGAGCTACCTGTCCGCCGTGATCGTCTGCTGGTGGGTCACCACGCACCCCGTCAACGAGGTCTACGTGTGGACCACCGCGCCCGGCGGCGACCAGGTCAGCGGCATCCTGTGGGAGGACATCCGCAAGCTCCACAAGCGCCTCGGCCTGCCCGGCAAGATCGGCCTCGACAACAAGTGGCGCATCGACGGCGTCCTCGTCGCGTCCGGGCGCAAGCCAGCCGACAAGGCCGACGGCGCCGACGACGACCCCGACACCGGGCAGGGCTTCCACCGCCGCTACCTGCTCGTCGTCCTCGACGACGCGGGCGGCCTCGACGGCTGGCTGTGGGACGCGGCGGAGAACATCACCACCGGCGACGACTGCCGCATCCTCGGCACCGGCAACCCCGACCACGCGGGCAGCAGGTTCGCCCAGATCTGCGACCACCCGCTGTGGACGTCGTTCAAGGCCAGCCTGTTCGACAGCCCGAACTTCACCGGCGAGTACGTGCCCGGCGAACTGCGCACGGTGCTGACCACCAGGGCATGGCAGGAGGCGCGGCTGCTCGACTGGGGCGCCAGGGACCGCCGGTACCTGTCCAAGGTCCTCGCCGAGTTCCCGTCCGACCACCCCGACCAGGTGATCCCCGCGGCCGCGCTGGCGCAGTGCATGATCCCCGAGCCGCGCGCCGCCGGCGAGCTGGTGCCCGTCGAGCTCGGCGTCGACGTCGGCGGCGGGTCGGACCTGACCGTCGTGCGCGAGCGGCGCGGCATGAAGGCGGGGCGCCGGTGGATGTACCGCGGCAGCGACCCGGAGAAGAACGCGCAGCTGGTCATGGACGCGATCAGGGCCACCGGCGCGACGTCGGTCAAGGTCGACGGCAACGGCGTCGGCCACGGCCTGGTCGGCGACCTCCGCGGCCGGATCCGCCGCGGCGACGCCGGCCGCGACGTGACCGTGCACTCGGTCATGGTCGGCGGGGCCAGCAGCGAGCCGCTGATCTACGGCAACCTCCGCGCCGAGCTGTGGTGGGTGATCGGCCGCGAGTCGTCCCAGCAGGGCACCTGGGACCTGTCCGGCATGGCCGACGACCCGCCGGAGAAGACGAAGACGGAGCTGCTGCTGCCCCGGGTGAAGTACGACGCCAAGGGCCGGATCTTCATCGAGGAGAAGAAAGACATCCGGGAGCGGTCCGGCGGCAAGAGCCCCGACGACGCGGACGCGCTGCTGCTGGCGTACTACGTGCCGCGCGACGGGCAGGCCAGCTACTGGGAGGCGCTGACAAGCGGGAAGATGGGCTAGCGCTGTAGGAACTCTACAAAGCTCACCCCTTGTGGCACACTTTGAGCAGCGATTACCGCTCGCCCCCCTTGTAGCAATCCGCCAGGAGACCCGTGAGCAAGCCCAGCCGCCCCCTCGGCACCATCCCCGCCGCGTTCAGCAAGACCGGCCAGGACGTGCCCCCGTCTCCCGACGTCGCCGCGCACGGCCTGGCCGAGGTCATCGGCGGCGCGGTCGCCTACAACGTCGCGCAGCTGCTCGGCCCCGTGCTGCAGCGCCTCGTCGACGTGCAGGAACGCTACGCGTGCATCGTGTGCACGGCGAAGGCCAAGCGCGAGCTGATCGTCGCCGTAGCGAACGCGAAGGCCGCGGCCGAGCCTGAGCCGGCCGTCAAGGCGGGCGCGATCCGCCAGTCCTTCACCGACGGCGCCCGCGGCCCGGTCTGCTGGGAGTGCTTCGACCCGGACAAGGACGGCATCCCCGACATGGACGCTTACCTGCCGCCAGCGGTGGACTGAGCGTGGCGAGCCGGTCAGCCCGCAGCCGCCGCGGCGGCACCGTCGCCAAGGCGCGCCGCGGAGCGCCCGCGAACCCCGGCGGCGTCACCCTGTCCGGTCCCCAGCTCACCGCCCTGCTGGCCGCGAACACGCAGGCCGCGCAGCTCGCCACCCCGCTGCCCCGCCCGCCTCAGTGGTCCGCCGACCCGTTCGGCCCCGGCACCCCGCTCCGCCCGTCGCCCATCAACCAGCGCAACCCGCGCACCGGCCGCGCCGAGCCGCGCCTGTTCGAGCTGCCCATCAGCACGAACCTCAACGTCAACACCGCCCCCTTCGTGCCCTGGCGGACCCTGAGCGACGCGGCCGACATGCCGCTGTTCCGCAAGTGCATCGAGCGCCGCAAGAGCGTCTGCGACCTCGACTTCGTCATCAGCGTCGACCCCAAGGCCGTCGCCCGCGAGGCCGCCCTGTCCGGCGAGCACGAGAAGGACGTCGAGGCCAGCCTCCGCCAGAAGTACACCGCGGACATCGCCCGCTGCACCGACTGGCTGCAGGAGCCCGACCGCAAGAACGGCTACGACTGGGGCGCGTGGACCCGGCAGCTGATGGAGAACCGCCTCGTCTACGACGCCACCGTCGTCTACCCCAAGTACACCTACGGCGGCCAGCTGTTCTCGCTGGAGGTCATCGACGGCAGCACCATCAAGCCGCTGCTCGACGAGGAGGGCGGCAGGCCGCTGCCCCCGGCGCCGTTCGCCCAGCAGATCCTGTACGGCTTCCCCCGCGGCGAGTTCGTGGCCGACACGGTCGACGCCGGCGGCAAGACGATGGTGCCCGGCGGCATGACGACCGACCAGCTCATGTACGAGCGGACGGTCATCCGGCCGAAGACGCCCTACGGGATGAGCGCGACGGAGATCGCGCTGCTCGACGGCATCCTGTGGATGCGCCGGATGGACTGGCTGCTGAAGGAGTACACCCACGGCGTCAACGGGGCGATGCTGGAGACCGACGCGAGCATCCAGTGGGACGTGCCGCAGTGGGAGGACTGGGTCACCGCGCTGAACGACAAGCTGTCCGGCAACACCGGGGAGCGGCTGGCGTACTCGATGTTCCCGCCGGGAACGAAGGCGGTGCTGCCGCCGGAGGTCGCCGAGCGGTACAAGGACCAGTTCGACCTGTTCCTCGTCAAGCTGGTCGCGGGCGACTTCGGCCTGCCCGCGTCGGAGGTGGGCTTCACGGAGGCGGGCGCGTTGGGCGCGAGCTTCCACGAAGGTGAAGAAGACATCCTGAACAGGCAGACGCGGCGGCCTGACGCGGACTGGCTGGGGCGGATCGCCACCAGGCTGATGACCCGGCACGCGGGCATGCCGCCGGTGCTGTCCGTGCAGGTGCTCGGCCTGGAGTCCGAGGACGAGGCGGCGGCGGACACGATCGCGCAGTCGCGGGTGAGCAGCGGCCGGATGACGCTCAACCAGGACAACGCGCGCCGCGGCGAGCCGCCGTACGACTTCGAGGAAGCCGACATGCCGATGCTGATCACCGGCAGGGGCGTGGTGTTCCTTGAGGGCGCGTCCAAGCAGGGGCCGCCGGGGACGCTGATCGGGCCCGCGGTCGCGCCGCCTGGCACGCCCGGTGTCCCGGACGCGGGACCGCAGCAGGGAGCACCGGACGGCGAGGAGGACCAGGGCGACGGCGAGCAGGACGACCCGGCCGCCAAGTCGGCTGAGCTGTCCGCGCTCCGCAAGTGGCTGGGCCGTCACCCGTCGCCGTCGCGCCCGTTCGCCTGCAAGGCGCTGACCGCTGCTGACGTGCCCGACCTCGCCGCCGATCCGCGGGTGGTGCTGAAGGCCGGTGGTCACCCAAAAGCGCTAAGCGGGACTGGCCCGGCTGGCAGCGGGACCTGGAGCTGGTGAGCTTGTACGCGGCCCAGGTCCGGGAGGCGGTCGCCGGGTCGGTCGACACGCGGAAGCTGGCGGAGGCGTGGGTTGCGCTGCACCCCTCGTCCGTCCCGCAGGCGTCCAAAGCGATCAGCCCGGCGCTGTCCGCGTTCCTGGGCCGCGCCTCGCAGGCCGTCCAGAACGCGCTGAAACCGGTCCTGACGCGGCTTTGGACCGAGGGGTGGGTGCTGGGCAACCGCTCGGCTCTCGCAGCCGCTGACGGCCTCGCAGACGTGGACTGGGGCGCGTGGAAGCCGGGCGACTACGCGGCGGCCGAGCAGATCGCCGGACCGGGGCTGCGGCAGCTGCTCGGCGAGGCCGGCATCCGCATCAAGTCGATCGCCGACAGCAGGCTTGAGGAGCTGTCGCTGGTGCTGGAGGAGACGCTGCGGTCCGACGAGATCCGCCGCCAGCCCGGCACCGAGCCGCTGCCGCCGTTCCTGTCCGTCGGCGACCTCGCCGGACGGCTTCGGACGGTCCTGGACAATCCCGGACGCGCCGAGCTGGTGGCGCAGGCGGAGATCGCCCGCGCCCAGGCGACGGCAGCACGGCAGGTGTACGCGGAGACCGGCCGCACCGAGGTTGAGGTCAGCACGGCCGAGGACGACAAGGTCTGCCCGGAGTGCGACGCTGCGGCGAAGCTGGGCGCGCACCCGCTGGGAGCGCCGCCGCTGGTGCCATTGCACCCGCGCTGCCGGTGCGCGGAACTGCCCGTCCTGGCGACGTCGGGGCCTGTTCCCGTGCAGCGTCCCGCACCGGAGGAGCCTGCCGTCCCGGCCGGGCACTGGCCGCTGTCGCGGGTCGGGCGGCTGCAGTCCGGGAACGAGCAGGGCCTGACCGTCGAGCAGGAGTACCAGCGCAAGGAAGTGCAGGGGAAGTACTCGAAGAACGACTTCGAGCGGGCGAAGCGCGCCGGGTTCAGCCATCCGCGTGACTACCAGGCGTCGATCACGAGCCACGTCGCGGAGCACGGGATCCTCAGCGCGGCGGCGGCCAGCTACGGGGCGCTCGACGAGGGCTACCACCGCTACGCGGCGGCGAGGCAGCTCGGCCTGCAGTCGATGCCAGTCCAGGAGAGCCAATGAGCGCGACATTCGCTGAGTACATGGACTCCACGCCGGAGCTGCGCGGCCGCCGTGACGCGATGCTGGCGATGATTGACGAGTACTACGAGAGCCGCCGCCACCCGTACCGGCATTTCGCCGACGCCGACGGCATTGTGCGGATTCACCAGCGGGTCAACTGCGTGACCGGCGAGCAGGTGCGCCTCGACGCGCCCGCTGAGATCCACCATGACGACGTGGACTGGCTGCTGGATCTCTGGTTGGAGACGGACCGGCTCGACTACGAGCTGTGGCGGGTAGGCGTGTCATGATCGCCAGCCTGCACGCGCTCTGGAACGACCTGTGGCCGAACACGGTCGCGCCGTCGGCCTGGACGCTGCTCGCCGTGGTCGCCAGCCACGTCAGGGCCGCCAGGCAGCGCGAGCGGCACCACCAGGACATGAAGCAGCACGTCACCAACGCGGCAGGAGGCAGCGATGGCAACGACCACAGTGAAGCCTGACGGCACGGTCATCGTCGACACGGGCGAGCACGCCGCCAAGGCCACCTGGGACGGCGAGAGCGTCGCCGGCGTCCTCGTCAAGGCGTCCGACGAGCGCCGCTACACGCTCACCGTCGCCTACCCCGCCGACCGGGCCGACGTGGGCGTCGCAGCCGACGGGCACCGCGACTTTGCCAGCAAGGCAGCCGTCGAGGACGCCGCCTGGAACTACCTCATCAAGGGCGGCAAGGTCGGCCTGTGGCACGCGGACGGCACCGACGGCGCGGGCCAGGTCGTCGAGAGCTACGTCTACCGGGGCCCGGACTGGGCGCTCGACGTCGGCGGCGTCGCGGAGTACGTGGTGAAGTCCGGCGACTGGCTCGTCGGGATCGTGTGGGACGAGCCGTCGTGGGAGCTGGTCAAGGCCGGCAAGATCGGCGGCGTGAGCATGCAGGGCAGCGCCAGGCGCAGGACGCCGACCGCTGAGGCAATCGCGGCGCTAAGGGGCCAGGATGGACGTTGAGATCAGCGAGATGGAGAAGATCGACGCTGACCGCATGGACGGCGTCGGCGGCCCCGCCACGGGCATCCCGATCCTGCTCATGAAGAGCCTGCCCGAGCCGGCCGAGAAGGACTGGGCCCAGTGGGACGCCGCGCACGAGGGCGGCGGGAAGGGCAAGCCGTCGGCCGCCGGCGACAGCAAGGCGAGCGCGGCCGACGCGGTGGCCCGCGCCAAGCAGACCATCGCCGACCACAAGGCCGGCAAGAAGGTCAGCGCCGCCGAGCTGAAGAACGCCCACGAGGTCCACGAGGCGCACCTGGCGCACGAGGCGAAGCTGAAGGCGGACGCGGAAGCGAAGGCGAAAGCCAAGGGATCGTCCGCCAAGCCAGCGGCCAAGCCCGCAGGGAAGCCCGGTGCAGCGGCAGCCGCGGGCACAGCCGCCGCGTCCGCCCTCACGTCGAAGAAGGAAGTCGCCAAGGGCACGCGGGACTGCCCCAAGTGCGAGAAGTCCTACGACGCCGACCACGAGGGCAGCACGTGCGAGA
>Ga0310811_10013891_pt1 | contig 10490 bp, 8 predicted proteins | sample YCmetagenome_FD_207642 | JGI IMG/M metagenome (GOLD analysis project Ga0310811, IMG submission 207642) | Soil microbial communities from experimental microcosm in Duke University, North Carolina, United States - YC | ecosystem: Engineered > Artificial ecosystem > Soil microcosm > Unclassified ... | reverse complement strand
CACAGCCAGGGGCCCCGGGATTAGCACTACCGGTTACCGAATAATGTTATCAGCCAAGCTCAACCAGATGGCGCGTATCATTGTGATAAAGCAGATGCACACGACCACCCTTGAGAAGCACCTCTGTCACGCCGGTCGGATCTAATGCCAGCGCACGCGAGTTGGGCAGGTTCATATCAAGGATATTAGAAAGGAGCAAACGCAGCGTCGTACGGTGCGCAAATATGAGTAGCGTCTGCCCGGCATGGCGCTTCAGCAGATCCAGCAAACAGGAAGTGGCGCGAGCCGGAGGATCGATCATCCAGGAGCCACTCTCCCAGATCTCCATCTCTTGCGGAAAATCCAGGTTGAGTGCTTCTCGGGACCGCATCTCCCACTCGCCAAATCCCATCTCACGCAGGCCCGCAACTTTCTGAATTTCCAGTCCCAGCGCCTGCGCAGTAGGAGTAGCCGTCTGAATCGCGCGCAATTGTGTGCTGGCATAGAGCGCATCCACATGCTCACTACTCAGCTTCCTTGCAAGCGCCTCAGCCTGCTTAAAACCATAAGAAGTCAGGGGAATATCGGTTGAGCCACTAAAAATATTTGCGCGACTGGCTTCAGTCTCACCATGACGCGCAAATATGACACGCGTCGTAACAGATGTATAATGATCCATAAATAGAATATCCTTTTTGACCGACCCGTAGTACTCAGTCTAGGTTCATGGCACACGTTCGTATTGCTTCCCAGGCCAGTAGGGACGCCATTCAGTTGCGGCTAATATGCATCAAGATAAGAATGGTTCAGATGCCACGGTGCGGATCAATGGATGCCCGCGAGGGTTGATGAGGTCGCATTTTCTGCCACCCCAGGCGACCCCCACCGACCCTCTCGCCCTCCCGCACAGGTAGGGGATGCGGTTTATCCCATCCCACGCGAGCCCACCAACCACCTTGCCCGTTCACGAACCCTTTTCGCCATCGATTGGGACGGGTGGTCAAACCTGGCCATTCTTATCTTGATGCATATTGGACGCCATTCCGCTGCGGCTTCATGGCGTCCGCGAACTCGCTCTCCCCCTCTTGGTGGAGAGCCAACTTACTCAACGTCTATAGGCAATTTCTCTGTTCACACAGAAAAATCATGTAGTCTAGTCATAGCTTTAGCTAACATAACGTCATTGATGTCCTTGTATATTGAAGCACATCTTCTACGAACCGGCAATGTAGGCATTTCGCAAAACGGATACCACCGTTCCTTTAGTGGTATCCATTCTCAGAGGAAAGGGATAATCGCATGAGTGAATTCAAGGAAGGTCCTCGCTCCGCTGCGGAGTTCATACGCCAGTTTCTCCCCAACTCGCCATACGTCGGGCATCTCGGCATGCAACTCATCGCTATGCAACCCGGCACAGCAACGCTGCTCCTCCCTTTCAAGGACGAGCTTGTAACCATCGGAACTGTAGTGCACGGCGGAGCTATCGCCTCACTTATCGACACTACCGCTATGGTTGCTGCCTGGTCGGATGCAGAGCTTCCAGCAAAAGTGCGCGGCTCAACGGTCAGCCTCACGGTCACCTATCTCGCTCCGGCAGAACGAGAAGATCTTCAGGCCACCGCCCGCGTCCTACGCCGTGGTCGTAGCCTCGTCTATCTCGACGTCGAGGTTCACAATCCATCAGGAAACATCGTAGCGAAAGGACTCGTGACGTATAAGCTTGGCTGATCGTCCATGTAGAATACCGCACAATCCATTGCGAACATACATATGTTCGCAAGAAACTTACTCAGGAAATTTACTAAGGAAAGAGAACTCGACAATGTCCACAAACCCATCCCAGGAAGCGGCCTTATTCTGTTACTATATTCTGAGTTCCATGGATCGCCTGCTCCAGACCATTGATGGCCTGAGCGCAGAGCAGCTCAACTGGCATCCTTCGGCACCCAATACCAACAGCTTGTATGTCCTGGTCGTTCATAGCATGAGCAACGCCGAAGAGAATATCTGCCATACCCTCATCGGCGAACCCAGCACACGCGATCGTGAACAAGAATTTCGCGCAAAGGGCTCATCAGCCGACGAATTGCTCGCCCACTGGCAAACCCTGCGCCCACGCCTGGAAGCAACGATCTCGAGCCTGAGCACCGAAGATCTACACCGCCAGATTGTTCACCCCCGCCGAGGAACGATCACCGGCCTGGACATTCTCATCGTGGTCGCTCGCCATATGGCCGAACATTTCGGCCACGCCGAACTCACCCGCGATCTGCTGCTGGCGGCAAACGTGCAATAATCTCATTTCAATCCCAATAGAGGCACTGCTTGTCCGCGCCTGATGCACATCAACCAAAGGATCGGTGGGCCGGGCTCATCCCTCGAAGAAACATAGAGGTAGGGACCGGGCTTTATGCCGGTCCACGGCCCCACCGGCCCTCTCGCGCTTCATGCCGATCCTCGTCCCCCTCCGGCCCTCTCGCAGAAACGCTGAGGTAGGGATCGCGCTTCATGCCGATCCTCGTCCCCCTCCGGCCCTCTCGCCCGACGAACGCGACCGTACAACTACGAACCTTTCGCTTCCCCACGTTCTCGCTTGGCTTTTAACAAACGTTCAGCCATCGTCATCTCAGGCTCACTCTGCTCAGGTGCGGCCCCATTCGCCGCATCCACGGGCGCCTTGACGGGCGCTGTGCTTGTCCGCGCTTTCACCTCTGGACGCGGCACGGTTGCCGTCCGGCCTGTTGAGACGCGTTCCGTCTGCTGAGATTGCTCCTGGATCGTCTGACGCAGGGATCGCAGGCTCGTCAAAGAGATACCCAGCGCGTTATCTCCCGGCTGACTACCCGGTCTCTGCCCTCTACGCAGACGCTTCAGCAACCAGGAGTAACCCGTAGAGAGAAATTCCAGACTGGAGAGGCGGCGTGCGGCAATATCCACGGGCAACAATAGCGCTGCCAGGATCAAGAACAGAAAGGCAAGGGGCCATGTGGTCGTGACTGGTTGCAAATTCTGCTCAAATGCCCGCGCCGCATCACCAGCAGGGAGCACATTCCCTCCTCCAGCCCGTGCAAGTTGCGCGAGAAACTGCGCATCCGTTCCCTGCGTGTGATATTCGGGCGAGTAGGGAACCACCATACCTGAGGTCGCCGTCAGACGGTTTGTCCCGCCCGCGCCGTTCTTCGCGGTATTCTGCCACGTGACCTGGAGGAGATAGGGACCAACCTGCGTGGCAGGAAAACTCGCCGTCCAATGTTCTGGAGCGGTTGCCTGCAATGTCACCGTTTGCTGCGAGTGGTCCGGTGCCACAATATGCGCCTGAACCTGCTGCTGATTGCCAGCTGTCTGCACGGTACCTGCGGGAATATCAACGCTCAATTGCCCGACACCGTTGACAACCTGCCCGTTGATGTTCATGGCACTATCCGGCGAGGGCAACGACCACGTCACCAGATTCGCCCACCAGCGCGCCGCCTCCTTCCACGTGAGCCAGTGCGAAGTCCAGAGCCCAAGTGCATCGCTGGTCCAGGCTACGGCGCGCCCCAGACCATACTGCCAGGCTGCCAGCACAGGATCATCGCGTGTACTGATCAGCACCATCTGCGCATTCGGCTTCGGCGTCGTTGCAACATAGCCATCCAATGTCGGTAAGGCGTTCAGCCCACTCATCAACTGATGACTACCCACTATGATCGGGTGAAACGAGTCATTGATGATCGTACGCCGCGATGCCTGCTCGGTCTCTTTCAGCAAAACCTGGGGAATGACGCCGGGATCGTCGGCACGATAAAAACGGCCCTTGCCCCAGCTAGCTATGTTGACCATTGTGTTCATTTCTTGCAGGTTAGCCGCGTTCGTCTCAACGGTGGAAACCGTGATGTTCTCGTTCGCCATCTTGACGACTTGCGCCTGATAGCCCGTATCAAAAGCATCGCCGTCACCGAGTAGAATGACGTGCTTGATCTTCGCGGTCGTGTGGAGCAATACCTGCTCTGCGTTTTGTAAATCCGGTCGATAACTATTGGGATCGGCGGGGTCCATCGCATCGATCGCCTTATTGATCGCCGCTTTATTGGTCACATGCTGCATCGGCACGACCAGCGTGCCATATGCCGCCGAGATGCCAACCTGATCTTGCGGGTTCAGCAGGCTGACAACACCCTTGGCAGCCTCCTTTGAGATGTTGACTGTGATGTTACTTTCCAGACTCTCGACAATCAGGATCACTGCAATATCTGGCGTCTCTTTATGCTGAGGCACATTCATGCTGACAGGCAATGTCTGCTCCAGAGGCGTATCGCCATAGCCTCCGATGCCATAACTATTCTGGCCTCCACTCACGACGAGCCCATGACCCAGATCGCGCACAAAGGCTTGCAAGGTCTGCATACGCGCAGTTCCCAGCGCAACCGCTGGCACATCGGCCAGCACGACCGCTCCATAAGGCGCCAGACCGTCCAGCGACGTCGGCAGATCGTTCGGACCTTCCACAACGGTGGCAATCTTTGTCGCTTTCAAGGCGTTGACGATATTCTGCCCGCTTCCTGGATGACCCTCGATCACCAGAACCTGTGGCGGCCCCTGCACGTTGAGATACGCGGCCGCATCATTATTTTGCAGAAGCGTATCTTTACCCGCGTCGAGACGCACATGCAAACTATGAAAACCAGCCGATGGCGCAACCAGATCAAATGTCACCTGGTTTTCCCCCACGACCAGATGCACTGTACTCTGTTCAAGCAGGCTCTGATCGAGGTAGACCCGCAAAATAGCGTTCTGTGCCACTGTACTGCTCACGGTGGCATGCAGCGTAAAACGTTCATTGGTACGCAATGTCGTGGGAGCGGAAAGATTGCTAATCAGCGCCTCGTCATGCTGCGAAGACGGCAGATTCACGATGTCGAGACGAATGCCCTGCTGCTGAAGCAATTGGGCCTCTTGCAGCGCATCACCGAGGTTCTGTTGCCCATCACTTAACAGTATAATATGCCGCTCGGTGTTGCTGGGCAGTATCGCGGCGGCCAGACGCAGACCCGCGGCGAGGTCGGTATAGTTGGTATCAGGTGCCGAATCGAAATGTGAGAAGTCAATCTGCGCATGCACGGCCTGTTCGACAAGCGCATTCCGGCCTACCGCCACGATGCCCACCTGATCCTCAGTGTGTTTGTGACGAATCGCATCATCGATCCACTGCTCAATAAATGTTCGCTGTGTCTCTGTGCTGGCAGAAATATCACCCACAAAAACAAGCGACTGATGCGAGACTGGCAGGGCGATCGCTGTACCTGCCAGCGCGGCAATGACCAGTGTAAACAGCAGGAGCCGACAGGCGAGAATCAGCCGTCGCTGATGCACAGGAAAGGGCAACGCCATCTGCCGCCACGTTAGAAAGACGAGCAGACCAACAGGAAGAAGCAAGAGCAGTAACCAGGGTTGTTCAAATGTGAGCACGCTTTTTCCCCCTTTTCGTCAGTGTCCCTCTGAAGCGTCTGGTCGTCTTTTTCAAGCGCCTTTGCACTGCCTGGTAGCGTCCAGACCAGCGCTGTTGTGTCTCAGCAAACAATGGGCGGCGTTGATCGCTCTTGCGACCCCGAGCCTGTTGCGTCTGATAAGGACGACTGAAGAGCCACCATTCTGTACACAGGATCAATAATAGCAATGCTGCCACCCAGGGCCAGATTTCGCGCAACTGGTGCGTTACTACACTCGCCCCCGACGCAAAACGCGTGCTGTGGGCAATCGGCAACTGCGCTGCCGGTGCCAGATTGGATTGGGCGGGGTTAAAAAGGTTGACCGTAAAGGCCCCATTGAGATTCTGCCCATGCACACGTTGCGTCACCTGATACAACCCCACCTGATCGGTATGAGCATCCGGCTGAGCCGGAAATGGTGGCCCAACCTTGACTGTCTGCTGATCGGGACCCGTAATCGTCACCTGATCAGCCCCGGGCCAGGACTGCACTGTCACCGGCTGACCTGCCTGCACCTGACCAGCTCCACTTACCGGTTGAGGCAAAAACCAGTTACTGAGGTTGTAGAGCAAAATCGGCCACGCTGATTGCAACGGCAGATCACTATCATGCAAATCAAAGCCCAGAACCGCTACCCGGCGACTAGCATTCTCGCCTGCAAGTAGCAACGGCGTCTCAGGCGAAGTGAGCACGGTCTGCAACCAGGGGGCGGCACGTAGCTGGTGGCTGGCCCGAATCGTATGGATACTGCTCACGTCGACCGCATTCAGAAGCTGGCTCTGTGTACTCCCGGCACTTATCTGGCTGATCCGAAGCGTGGAACCGGACGTGCCAAATAGTCCAGGCCCCGCAGGCGGATTGATGAAAAAGAGGTTGCCTGTGGGCAGTGTCGGCGGCTGATAGCCATCAAAAATTGTCAAATCATAACTACTCGTGTTGACATATTTATCAGGAGTCGTCTCATAAAGGTCCACATTGGACAGGTTGCGCAGACCTTTCTCGAGAAAGACGTTGCTCTTCGTCACCAGCAGTACGCGCCCACGCTGCGAACTGCCAACCAGAGCCCAGGCATCATGATCGGCACTGAGAGCATCCTGTGAGACGATATGCGCATGAATAATGCGCGTGGTCGGTGCCAGCGGCCCCCATTGCACTGTACCACTCGCCCCTGCTGCGAGGGAGAGCGTCTGTACGCCAACCAGACGGCTATCTGCGTAGAGCTCAACAGGCAGTGAGCGATCCTGCCTGCTAAAGTTCGCAATCTGCGCACTGGCAAATAGCTTTCCCTGGAGAGGACGCGCCGCCAGGGCGAGCAGTGCGGCATTCGCTGCGCCTGTTCCGATCTGAAGATAGCGCACGGGCAACGGTGAAACAAGCACCTGATTGTTATTCATCACATGACCATCGCCCATGACCAGGATCTGCGTATTCGTTCGACCCGCTGCCAGCGAGAGTGCCAGCGAGATCGCCTGCTCCAGATCAGCATCCTGATTGGTCACATGGGCGGTGCGCAGAGCTGCTTTGAGCTGATTCTTATCCTGAGAGTCCGCGATAAGCACCCGAGGCGTACGCGCCATGGTCATCAAAGAGAGCTGATCGCCTGCGCCAAGATCGTCGATGAAATCGGCGAGCATTGTGCGCGCACTCTCGAATCTATTGGGCGCAACATCCGTGGCTTGCATGCTGGCAGAAGCCTGCAAAATCACAATCGTATTGCCGCCCAGCGCACTACCACTCAGAATCGCCGGACGCGCCAGCACCAGGATAAGTACGAGTGCCGCCAGCAATTGCAATAGAAGCAGCGGCGTCCAGCGCAGACGTTGCCAGGGCTGGCTGGCCTGAAGATTCTGAAGTGCCTGTTGCCAGAGAAACGTGCTTCCAATCGTGCGCTCCTGGCGTTTGGGTCGCATGAAATAGAGCAGCAGAATGAGCGGTATGATAAAGGCAAAAGCAAGCGCCGCTGGCACCAATAGACTCATAGGATCATCCTTACCAGGCTATTTCACCAATTCAATCTGTCGCAATAAACGTTGCACGACTTCAGTCACACTGGTATTACTGGGAATCAGGGCATAGGTCCCTCGCTGAGCATGCGCAAATGCCATGAGTTCCTGCGTGTAACGGTGCAGGCGCTCATGATAGGCTTGCAGGACGACCGAAGAGACGCTCACCTCAACATGGTTCGCGCTCTCACAATCCCGCAAACGCCAATCGCCCTGAATATCGGGATCAATCTCGTCAGGAGAGAGAATCTGCAAAAGCGCCACCTCCTGACGAAGCTGTTGGACCGAACGCACACCGGTCTGATAGCCTCCCGCCACAAAAAAATCTGAGATGATGAGCGTCAAACCGGGACCGGGCGCGACACGCCCCAGGTCGTAAAGCGCCCGATTCAAATCTGTCGCGCCCGCTTTCGGGAGCGTTGTCAGAAATTCGCCGATGCTCCAGATCGCATTTTTGCCGGTTGCGCGGCGATAAGCGGTGAGCCTATCAGTTAAGGCCCCCACGATCACTGTATCCTCGCCTCGCAGCGCCACATAAGCCAGCGCAGCCGCCAGCGCGATGGCGAGATCAGACTTTGCTGGCGTGCCATGCTGCATCGAGGCGGAACAATCAATCAAGATGGTGACAGTAATATTCTCTTCCGCTTCAAAAACGCGCAGGAAAAGACGCTCCAGGCGTGCGTATGCGCGCCAATCGATACGACGAAAATCATCGCCGGGCGTGTAGCGTCTATAATCGGCAAACTCCATCGAAGTGCCTGCCTGCGGCGAACGTCTTCGTCCCGGGCGACCCGTTGCCTGAGCACGGCGCGTCATCAGTGAGAGCACATCCAATCGCTGCATGACACTGGCATCCAGAGGGAAGCGATTATTGTTATTTGCTGGCATTGTCATACACTTATGCAACCGTTTCTAGTTCAGACAAAATTTGTTCGATCAGGTGCTCCGGCGAAATCCCATCGGCCAGACCATCAAAATTCAAGACGATACGATGGCGAAGCGCTGGATAGGCGACCGCACGCAGGTCTTCCATAGAGACGTTATAGCGTCCCTCCAGCAAAGCTCGTACTCTGGATGTCATGATCAACGCCTGAAGTCCACGCGGACTGGCTCCATACCGCACATACTGACGCACCATTTCGGGTGCATCCTCTTGATCCGGATGGGTTGCCAGCAAAAGACGCACCGCATGCTCTTTAATATGTGTGGCAACCGGGACCGCACGCGCAATCTCAATCAGGCGCGTCAACTCTTCCCCGTTCGCAACCGCCTTCGCGCGCGACGATTGTGTTCCAACCGTCGAATCTATAATACGTAAGAGATCATCTGCATTAGGAAATGTGACCATAATCTTTAATAAAAAGCGGTCGAGCTGAGCTTCAGGCAGTGTATACGTACCCTCCATCTCAAGCGGATTCTGGGTCGCCAGCACGAAGAAGGGCGCAGGCAGCGGACGCGTTTTATCACCCACACTCACCGTACGCTCTTGCATCCCCTCCAACAATGCCGATTGTGTCTTCGGCGTAGCACGGTTAATCTCATCGGCCAGCACAATGTTCGCGAAGATCGGCCCCGGCTGAAAACTGAAGGCGCGTCGTCCCTGGGATGATGAGGCGTCAGCCTGTTCCGTGACGATCGTGGTCCCAACGATATCAGCAGGCATCAGATCGGGCGTAAACTGAATACGTGTGAACTTTAAGGTCAGGGCATCGGAGAGTGTACGCACCAGCAAGGTTTTACCCAGTCCCGGCACACCTTCGAGCAACACATGCCCTCCGGCAAAAAGCGCCAGCAAGAGTTCGCGAATCACCCGCTGTTGCCCGAGCACGACAGCATCAAGTTCCTCCTCAAGGCGACGCGCCACCCGCATAAACTCCTCGATAGCGGCCTCACTCGGTTCGCCAGAAGACACAAAATCTTTCCGCGCTTCCGACTCGGCGGTGGGGTAATGCTCCGGCGAGAACAGCTGATCACTGGTATTCGACATAATCGTCTATTGCCCTTCTAGTGAATTGAAGTACTCATGTACAAGGTCTTTCAGGTCGGGAGAGATATCGCTGTTATCAATAGCATCGTGTGCCATCTGGTCATATTGCGCAATGACCTGCGAATAGGGAACATTGCTGCCAGCCTGGACTACGCCATTGCCCTGATCGCTCATTTGCTGGCTTGTGCCAGAACCGAGCTGACCCGGAACATAGACCTGCTCGTTTTTACCGGTGCCGTTGCTCCCTTTCGTGCCATTCCCCTGCCCCTGCCCCTGCTGACCTTGCTGGCCCTGTTGACCTTGCTGACTCTGGCCTTGCTGATTTGTTTTCCCCTGCTCGGTTGCCGTCTGTCCCTGCTGGCTTGCCTGAGCTTGCTGGCTTTGTGAACCATCGCTGGAGGCGGCCAGACTGTTCGCAGCCTGTTGTAGATCCTGGGAAATCTGGTTGAGGCCCTGCTCTTTGGTCTGATTCTGCGCATTCTGCTCGGCTGCCGATTGCACTTCTTTCGCTGCTGCCTCCTGCTCAGCCGTATTGCCATCGGTCAACGATTTCGCCAGATCGCGCAGAGCCGAGCTCATTTGCGCATTCTGACTGGCCTGATTCGCCGCCTGCTCAAGCTGTTGCGCCACGTCACTGCGCTGCTGAGGCGTCATTTTGCTGACCTCCGAGGCCAGTTTCTGGAGGGCTGCGGCAAGACTCTGAGGATCATTATTCGCCAGCGCCTGTCCTATCTCCTTTAAAGCTGGATCATTGCTATTCTGTAAAGCGTTCCCGGCGGCATTCTGCCCCTGCGTATTCTGTGCCGTCTGAGGATTACGCAACTGATCGATCTTTGTCTGAGCCTGCGCTATGGCCTGCTGAGCCTCAGTATCAGATTTCGCCTGTTGCAGCTTTGAGGTCAACTCCTGCAAAATCTGATCAAGTTGCTGCTGCTGTTGTTTTGTCAACGTGGGCGACTGCGCAAGCTCCTGGCGAATGTGCTCCACTGCGGCCACCTGCTTTGCGATACGCGCTTGAAGCGCCGCCTGCTGCTGAAGCACATGATCCATCGG
>Ga0310811_10013889_pt1 | contig 10491 bp, 7 predicted proteins | sample YCmetagenome_FD_207642 | JGI IMG/M metagenome (GOLD analysis project Ga0310811, IMG submission 207642) | Soil microbial communities from experimental microcosm in Duke University, North Carolina, United States - YC | ecosystem: Engineered > Artificial ecosystem > Soil microcosm > Unclassified ... | reverse complement strand
TCCAGCCGACATAAGCGATCTGCTTGCCGTCGCGCGACCAGCTCGGCCACAATTCCATCTCGCTGTCGCGCGTCAGGCGCCGCGCCGCGCCGCCGGCGGCCGGCTTGATCCACAGCTTACCGAGTGTTTCGAAGACGATGCTGCGTCCGTCCGGTGATACGCTCGCCCAGCGCGGCATCTTCGTCACGACCGTGTCGGGCGCAACGTCGACGACGGGGTGCGTGGCATCGATCACCGTGCGCGTATCGGCGACGCGGAACGGGATCACGCTTGCCGCGCCACCATCCACGCCGGCGCGGCGCAGCTTGCCGCCCGCCCAGAATACGACCGCCTTGTCATCGGGTGTCCAGGCCATATTCGGATACAGGCCGGTAACCGCCCAGGTTTCCTGCACGTCGCGGTCGAGCGCGTCATAGATCACACGCTCGACGCCCGTGGCGAAATCCTTGACCCACAATTTGGTCTGGTTGTTTTCCCGACGGACGAAGGCGATGCGCTTGCCGTCATGGCTCGGCTGCGGGCGAACCGATCCGCCCGCACCGCTAACCACCGTCTCAACTTCGCCGCTGTCGATGTCGTAGCGTTCGATATCGAACACGTCGCCGCGCGAATTCTGCGCGTATTCGAAGATGGGCCCCGGCGAGACGTTGCGCGTGTAATAGACGCCTTTGCCGTCGGGCGAGACGATCGGCTCGCCCAATTCCTTTTGCAGCTGCTCGCTGGCACGCTTGACGAGCTGGACGCCACCGCCGCCCGAGACGTGATACATCCACACCTCGCCGGTGCCGAGCGAACGGCCGGTGGTGAAATGCTTTTTGGCAACGATGAAGCGGCCGTCCGGCGTCCAGCTCGGCTGGTTGAGCAGGCGGAAATCTTCCTTCGTCACCTGGCGCTTGTCGCTGCCATCGGCGTTCATCACCCAGATATTGTCGCCGCCGCCGCGATCCGAGGTGAAGGCGATGCGCCGCCCGTCGGGCGAAAAGCGCGGCTGGTGCTCGTAAGCCAGCCCTTCCGCGACGCGCGTCGGCGTGCCGCCCGCGATCGGCATGGTGTAGATGTCGCCGAGCATGTCGAACGCGATCGTCCGCCCGTCGGGCGAAACATCGACGTTCATCCAGCTGCCTTCGTCGGTGTCGATGCGGATGGCGTGCGTGCGCATTCCCGGCGGTGCGTTGACATCCCACTTCGCGGGCTTGGCCGACGCCGCGGGTAAAGCCGCGGCACTTGCCGAAGGCGCCGGGCCGGCGGAAGGTACTGGCGGGAGCAACGCACTGCCTTGAACCTCGGGCTTGGCTGCCTTGTCTTCCGGCGCCTGGGTTTCCTGAACGGGTTTGTCATTCGGCGGCGGCGCGGCCTGCGCGCAAAGCTGGGTGGCGAACAGGCAAAGACCAACGGCGGTCGCAGCGCGATAGATCATGAAAAAGCTCCCTCTCAATCCGCGGTTTAGCCAAAGCGCGCGCGGCGTCACCCCGAAACTTTGGCCGAGCTATCGGAGAATCATGGCCGTATCGGCGCTTGGCCGCCGGGCCATCGTCGTCGCCAGGCTGCCGCTCAAACTAGCGTGGTAAGGGAGGTTAAGGCTGTTTGGCCTCACGAGACGCTTGAACCAGCACGTCGATTTCACGCTCGAGCACGGTCTGGGCGCCGCGCACGACGCGATCGAGATCGATCCCTGAACCCTTCAGCGTCAGGTTCATGATGCCGATCGACAGCGTCGAAATGACGTCCGCGATGACCGCACGACGTTCGGCCACCGCGTCCCCTGGGCCGATCAGTTCGAGCGCAGCGTCCATATGCTGCCGCAGCTCATCGTGATTTTGGCGAAAGATTTCGCGGATCCGGTCGCTGCGGGCCGCCTCGGCGAGGATCTCGGCAAATAGCGGCGCATCGTTGGGATCGTCGCTCGGTTCGATGAATTCGCGCAACCAGGCGCGAACCCCCGGGATGTCGCCAGCGTCGATGGCCGATTCGAGCTTCTCATACATCATCAGCCGACCGCAGTCGGCATCGACCATCGCGGCAACAATTTCTTCTTTCGATGAAAAATCTCGATAGATCTGGCCCACGGCAATGCCCGAGGATTTGGCGATTTGCGCCATGCCGGTCGCGTGAAAGCCGTTTTCGATGAACAGCTTGCGCGCTGCGGCCACAACTTGCTCGCGGCGCGCCGATGCACGGGTCGGCGCTGGATCGACTCCGAGACGGGCACAATTCATCATTTCAATCCAGGTTTCGTGGCTTGACGCCGTGTCGCACTTCGGGTTAGCATTTTGTGAGTGAGTGTTCACTCACATTTTTTCAGCGGAATCCACAATGCTTAGAACGCGTGCGGCCCTCACGTCGTTAATGCTTACTCTTGCGGCTTGCGGGAAGAACGAATCGCCGCCCGCGCCGCCGCCCACCGCGGTGAGTTACGTCGTCGTAGCTGAACAGGCGGTTGCGCTGTCGAGCGAGCTGCCCGGACGGACCGCGCCGTTCGAAACATCCGACGTGCGCCCGCAGGTCAGCGGTCTGATCCGGGCGCGATTGTTCACCGAGGGCGATATCGTTCACGCCGGCCAGGCGCTCTACCGTATCGATCCCGCGCCCTATGAAGCGCAAGTCGCGAGTGCGCGCGCCGCGCTGGCCAGAGCGCGTGCCAGCATCGCCTCGTCCTCGGCCCTCGCGCGGCGTTATGGCGAGCTTGTAAAGATCAACGCGATCGCGCGGCAGGAATATGAAAACGCGCAAGGGACGGCGGCGGCCAATCGCGCCGACGTCGCCGCGCAGCAGGCGGCGCTTCGATCGGCGCAGATCGATCTGTCCCGGACAGTCATTCGTGCCCCGATCACGGGCCGCATCGGGCGGTCGCTGGCCACGACCGGCGCGCTGGTCACCGCCGCGCAGGCCGACCCCCTGACGACGATTCAACGGCTCGACCCGATCTATGTCGACATCCAGCAGTCGAGCGCCGATCTGCTGCGGCTGCGCGAGCAGCTGCTCAATGGGCAGGTGGCCCGCGCGGGCACGACGCAGGTGCGCATCAAGCTTGAGACCGGCTCGATTTACGGGCAGACCGGTACGCTGCGTTTCGCGGATGTGACCGTGAACCCGACAACCGGTTCGCAGACCATCCGCGCGATCGTCCCCAATGGCGCGGGCCTGCTGCTGCCCGGCATGTTCGTGCGCGCGGTGCTCCCCGAGGGGACGCAGACGCGTGCACTGCTTGTGCCGCAGCGCGGCGTCAGCCGCGACGAAAAGGGCAATGCGACAGTGCTGCTCGTCGGCAAGGACAACAAGGCGGAGCCACGGATCATTCAGACGAGCCGGGCGCAGGGCGACAATTGGATTGTCACTGGCGGGCTGAAACCCGGCGACAAGGTGATCGTCGAGGGCGCAATGTTGCTGCGGCCCGGCATGCCGGTGAATCCGGCGCCCTTCGACAGCAAGGCCAAACCGTCGGGCGCGGCCCCGGCCGCCGCGAAACCCGAGTAAGCCTGTATGTCGCGTTACTTCATCGACCGGCCGATCTTTGCCTGGGTGCTTGCGATCATCGTGATGCTTGCGGGCATCATCGCCATCCGCGGGCTGCCGATCGCGCAATTCCCGCAGATCGCGCCGCCGGCGGTGTCGATCACCGCGACTTATCCGGGCGCGGACGCCGAAACCCTTGAGCGAACGACCACGCAGGTGATCGAACAGCAGCTCAAGGGGATCGACCATCTCCGCTATTTTTCGTCATCCTCGTCATCGGCGGGGACGGCGATCATCACGGTGACGTTCGATCAGGGAACCGATCCAGACATCGCCCAGGTGCAGGTGCAGAACAAGCTGCAGGCGGCAACGCCGCTGCTGCCGCAAGAAGTGCAGCGTCAAGGGCTCCTCGTGGCGAAGGCGACGCAGAACTTCCTGCTGGTCATTGGCGTTTATTCGACGAACGGCGCGCATGACGGCGTCGACCTCGCCGACCTGATCGTCTCCAAGATACAGGATCCGCTGAGCCGCTCGCCCGGCGTGGGCGACACGCAGGTGTTCGGATCGCAATATGCGATGCGCATCTGGCTCGATCCGGTGAAGTTGCAGTCGTACCAGTTGACGATTCCCGACGTAACGGCGGCGATCCAGGCGCAGAACGCGCAGGTTTCCGCGGGACAGGTTGGGGCCTTACCCGCACCCAAGGAGCAGATGCTCAACGCGACCGTCTCGGTGCAGTCGCGCCTGCAGACACCGCAGCAATTCGCCAATATCGGGCTGAAGAGCGGGACCGATGGTTCGACCGTGCGGCTGGGTGACGTCGCGCGGATCCAGATGGGCGCGGAGAATTACGGCTTTTCGTCGAAATGGAACGGGCAGCCCGCGGCGGGCATGGCGATCAAGCTCGCCCCCGGTGCCAACGCGCTGACCACGGTCGACGCCGCCAAGGCGCGTGTCAACGAGATTGCCAAGACCTTCCCGCCCGACGTGAAGGTGGTGTTCCCCTACGACACGTCACCGTTCGTCCGCCTGTCGATCAAGCAGGTGATCGAAACGCTGGTCGAAGCGGTGGTGCTCGTTTTCCTCGTCATGCTGCTGTTCCTGCAGAACTGGCGGGCGACGCTGGTGCCGACGATCGCCGTTCCGGTGGTGTTGCTCGGCACCTTTGCCGTGCTGTCGATCGCAGGTTTTTCGATCAACACGCTGACGCTGTTCGGCATGGTGCTGGCGATCGGTTTGCTGGTCGACGACGCGATCGTCGTCGTCGAGAACGTCGATCGGCTGATCACTACCGAACACCTTTCGCCCAAAGAGGCCGCGCGCCGGTCGATGGACGAAATCACCGGCGCGCTGATCGGCATCGGACTGGTGCTGACGGCGGTGTTCCTGCCCATGGCCTTTTTCGGCGGCTCGACCGGGGTGATCTACCGCCAATTCTCGATCACCATCGTGTCCGCGATGGTGCTGTCCGTGCTGACCGCGCTGATCCTGACCCCGGCGCTATGTGCCAGCCTGCTCAAACCGCATGATCCAAACCATACCGAGGGCGACGGGATCTTCGCCCGCTTTTCCCGCTGGTTCAACACGACCTTCGACCGTGGACGCGAACGCTACGAACGCGGCATCCGCTACACCGCGGAGAACCGCAAACGGTCGATGTTCGGCTATGCCTTGATCGTGCTGGTGATGGCACTTCTGTTCTGGCGCCTGCCGAGCGGCTTCCTGCCCGACGAAGATCAGGGTTATGCGGTCGCTATCGTCCAGGGGCCGGCCGGCGCGACGTCGGCGCGCACCGAAAAGGCGCTGACGATGATCCGCGAACATTTCCTGGGTCAGGAAAGCAAGAACGTCTTCGGGGTGTTTACCCTCAACGGCTTCAGCTTTGCGGGCTCGGGGCAAAACAGCGGCATCGCCTTCATCCCCTTCAAGAGCTGGGAAGAACGTAAGGGTGGCGACAATCGCGCCGCCAGCATCGCGCAGCGCGGCATGGGCGCGTTCAGCCAATATAGGGATGGCCTGGTCTTCGCGATCGTCCCGCCGCCGGTGCAGGAATTGGGCAACGCCACCGGTTTCGATCTGCAGCTTGTCGACACCACCGGGATCGGCCACGCGCGGCTGCTCCAGGCGCGCAACATGCTCCTGGGGATGGCGTCGCAGGACAAGCGCGTCGCCGGCGTCCGTCCCAATTCGCTGGAGGACGCGCCGGCGCTGAAGATCGAAGTCGACCAGGACAAGATGCGCGCGCTCGGCCTTGATCTGGCGCAGGTGAATTCGACCATCGCGGGGGCGTGGGGCGGGCAGTATGTCAATGACTTCATCGACCGCGGCCGCGTCAAGCGCGTCTACCTCCAGGCCGATGCGCCGTACCGGCTGACACCAGAGGACCTCGGCAAATTTTATGTCCGCGGCGCCGACGGGCAGATGACGCCCTACACGGCTTTCACGACGATCAGTTGGGAACAGGCGCCGGTCCAGCTGACGCGGTATAACGGGCAGCCGGCGATGGAACTGCTCGGCGTTCCGGCGCCCGGGGAATCGTCGGGCACCGCGCTGAAAGCGATGCAGGAAATGCAGGCGAAGCTGCCGCCGGGCACCTCGCTCGAATGGACCGGGCTGTCCTATGAGGAACGCCAATCGGGCGGACAGGCGCCGGCGCTTTACGGTCTGTCGCTGCTGGTCGTCTTCCTGTGCCTCGCCGCGCTCTATGAGAGCTGGTCGGTACCGGTATCGGTCATGCTAGTGGTGCCGCTCGGCGTCGTCGGCGCGGTCCTCGCTGCGACGCTGACCGGGCTGACCAACGACATCTATCTGCAGGTCGGCCTGATCACGACGATCGGCGTGTCGGCCAAGAATGCGATCCTGATCGTCGAGTTCGCGCAGGAAAAGATGCGCGAGGGCGCGGCGCCGTTCGATGCGGCGATCGAGGCGGCCAAGTTGCGCCTGCGGCCGATCCTGATGACCAGTCTCGCCTTCGTATTCGGCGTGTTCCCGCTGGCGATCGCCACCGGCGCGGGTGCGGGCGGGCAGAATGCAATCGGACGGGCGGTGGTCGGGGGGATGCTGTCGGCGACGATCCTTGCCATCTTCTTCGTGCCGGTATTCTTCGTGCTCGTGCTCGGGCTGTTCAAGAAGCGTGGCAACAAGGAGCGAACGGTTCAGGACGACGGCACCGGCGAACCCGCGGCGCAGGGAGCGTGACCATGCCGTTCCGGACATCCCTCCTTGGCGTAATGGCGGCGAGCGTGCTGCTGGCAGGCTGCAACCTGGCCCCGAAATATGTCCGCCCCGCGGGCGCGGTTCCCGCCGGCCTGCCGCAGGGCGGGGTCTATCCGCCGGCGGCGAGCGATGCGCCCGATGTGAGCCGGGTCGGTTGGCGCGACTTCTTCATCGATCCGCGTCTCCAGGCGGTGATCGCGCAAGGCATCGATAACAATCGCGACCTGCGCGTGGCAGCGGGGAACGTGCTTGCGGCGCGCGCCCGATACCGTGTTCAGCGCGCCGACATCGTGCCGACCACGGGCGTGGATGGAAGCGCCACCTTCACCAACACCGCTGGCTTTTCCGCTAGTGCGGGCGGGGGTGGCGGCGGCAGCCAGAATATCGAGATTTACACGGCCAATCTCGGCTTTTCGGCGTTCGAACTCGATCTGTTCGGCCGCGTTCGCAACCTGACCAAGGCCGCGCTCGAGCAATATTTCGCGACCGAAGAAGCGCAGCGCGCAGCGCGGATCAGCCTGATTGCCGAAATCGCCAATGCCTGGCTGACGCTGGCCGCGGATCGGGATCAGCTCGCGCTGTCGCAGGCGACGCTCAAGACTTTCGAGCAGACCCGCACGCTGACCCAGGCGCAATTCCGCATCGGCACGGCAAGCGAACTCGAGGCGCGTCAGGCCGACACGCAATATCAGGGCGCGCTGAACGATATCGCCAGGCTGGAGACGCAGATCGCGCAGGATCGCAACGCGCTCGAACTCCTTGTCGGTGCGCCGGTGCCCGATGCGCAATTGCCGGCGACGCTGGGTGATGGTCGCGCGACGATCGACAATCTGCAGCCCGGCATCTCGTCGGACGTGCTGCTGCGCCGGCCAGACGTGTTGCAGGCAGAACATCAGCTGATTGCCGAGAACGCCAACATCGGCGCGGCGCGCGCGGCGCGCTTTCCGCGCATCTCGCTGACCGCGACACTGGGTACGATCAGCGGCGCCTTGTCCGGTTTGTTCGGCAGCGGAACCTGGACCTATTCCGCGGGCCCGAGCCTGTCCTTGCCGATCTTCGATGCGGGTAAGGGCGCGGCCAATGTTCGCTTGTCCGAGGCCAATCGCGATATCGCCGTCGCGAATTACGAGAAGACGATCCAGACGGCGTTCCGCGAAGTCGCCGATCAACTCGCTCAGCGCGGTACCATCGGCCGCCAGATCGCCGCGCAGTCGCAGCGCGCGGAATCGGCGGGCGTGGCGGCAAAATTGTCCGACGCGCGGTTTCGGGTCGGCGTTGATTCCTTCCTTACCGCCCTCGATGCCCAACGCACTGCCTATGCCGCACGACAGCAGTTGGTGACTGCGCGGCTGACGCGGGCGACGAATCTCATCGCCCTCTATCGCAGCCTGGGCGGCGGGTCCGCTTCGACGGGCTTGTCAAACTGACGAATCGGCGTAGCCTTTCCAAAAATAAGTTTGAGGAGAGGTTGAGTGGAAGAACCCGCCCGCCCCGTCGTCAACTCCGGCGACGAAAGCCTGGTCATGCTGCAGAGCCTGCTCTGCCTGCTGCGCGAAAAGAATGTGCTGTCGCGCGCCGATATCGAGGAATTGTGCCTGAAGGTCAGTCAGCGCGCTGCCGGCCAGCCCGACGGACCGCTCGATTGCTGCGCCGAAACCGCAAAGGCCGCTTCGGCTGACATGCAGCGCATCAGCGCTTACATTGGCAGGCGGTACGGCGGAAAGCATATGCGCGGCATGACGTCCGCGCAGAGTTAAAAACGAAGCACCACTCAGGCGCCCAATGGGTGTTGCCGGCCGCCCTCAATAGCGCGTCGTCAGGTCGGTGATCGCGGCCGGCGCCGCGTCGAGCACGAGCGTCTCGAAACGGTGATCGAGCCCCGTAAGCACAAGGATCCCGACAAGCGCGAGCCCGCCGCCGATTAGTTTACGCCCGAGCGACCCGCCGGTCGCCAGTCGCGACCGCACCCGCATCAGCGCCGCTCGCGAAGTCATGCCGATCGCGAGCAGCGGCACTGCAGCACCGAGCCCGAACAGCAGCATGGTCAAAGCCACGGCAGGCAATTCGCGGCCTTGTGAGGCGAGCAGTGACGCCGCGCCGAGCGTCGGTCCGACGCACGGACTCCAGACCAGCCCCAGCAGCGCGCCAAGGCCGAACTGACCGGCGATGCCGCGTCCCTCAACGTTCTGCGTCCGCCGCGAGCCCCAGGCCGCGACCGGCGCCAACGCGCGTTCGGCTGCGTGCTGCAAAATGGGGATCGCGAGGATCAGGCCGACGAGCACGAGCAAGCCGGCGAACACGGGTCGCAAAGCTTCCCCGTCGAGGCCGATCGACGCGCCGACGGTGGCGAGCAGCAGACCGGCCACGGTGAACGCCCCCGCAACGCCCAGTGCCAGTGCTGCCGGTGCAAGGCGGTGCTGCGCCGCCGCCGCGCCGAACACAACCGGCAAGATCGGCAGCACGCAGGGACTGAGCACGGTGAGCAGACCGGCAAGGAAGGCGAGGCCCAGGTTGAAATCGCCCATGCTATTTCAGTGCCGCCGCGGCGAGCCCGCGAATCTGCGCGGGGTCGGTGATGCCCGTCGCGCGGCCGCGCTCGGCACCACCGCGATAGGCGATCAGCGTGCTCTGCTTGTTGACGCCCAGCGCCCGGCGCTCGGGCACCTGCCCGTCAAAATCCAGCTTTAGGATCACCAGCTTCGCGAATGCGGGATCGCGGCTGATGGCGGTGATCGTCGGCGCTTGCGCGCGGCAGGTCGGGCACCAATCGGCATGGACGTCGACCAGCACTGGCAATCCGCGCGATTGCGCCGCCTTGAGCAGGCCCGCACTGTACGGGCGGATCGGCTGGGCGACGGCGGGCACTGCGATGGCGGCGAACGTCAGAGCGGCGGCGAGGAAGCGCATATCAATCTCCACGGTCAGGGTAATGACGACAGGTCCGTCCGGGAGTGCCGCGCGGTTACATCGACCCGCGCAGTCCAGTGATCAGGCGCGCCCCGCGCTCGAAGGTCAGGTAGTTCCACATCCAGTTCGCCCCGACCACCAGCCGGTTGCGGAAGCCGACGAGGAAATAGAGGTGCGCCGTCGACCACAAGGCCCAGGCGGGGAAGCCCGACAGACGCAGCCAACCGAAATCCGCAACGGCCCGCTTGCGGCCGACGGTCGCGAGCTTGCCGTAGTCGCGGTAACGGAACGGCGCGGGTGCGCGGCGGGTCTCCAGACGCGCCATGATCACCCGCGCGACATAGTCACCCTGCTGTTTCGCAGCGGGCGCGATGCCGGGGACCGCGCATCCTTTGGCGTCAACGACCGCAGCAGTGTCGCCGATCACGAACACGTCCGGTTTGCCGGCGACCGACAAATGCCCGTCCACGACAACCCGGCCGCTGCGATCGGTTTCGCTGCTCAGCCATTCGGCTGCCGGCGACGCTTTGACGCCCGCCGCCCAGATCGTGGCGGCCGTGGGCAGGAAATCGCCAGCGATCTCGATGCCGTCGGCGACCACGGACGTGACTCGCGCGTTCAGCCGCACATCGACATCGAGCGACGCGAGGTGCTGGAGTGCCGCAGTAGACAACGCATCGGGGAAGCCCGCAAGCAGCCTTGGGCCGCCTTCGACGAGCACCACCTTCACGCAGTTGCGGGTGATATGCCGGAAATCCATGTCCGCGGCGTGCCGGGTCAGTTCGGCGATCGCGCCGGCCATTTCGACCCCCGTCGGCCCGCCGCCGATGACCGCGAAGGTCAAATGCTCGCTGCGCGCGCCGGGCTCTTCCTGACGCCTGGTTTCTTCGCGCTCCATCGCCAGCAGCAGATCGC
>Ga0310811_10013887_pt1 | contig 10492 bp, 8 predicted proteins | sample YCmetagenome_FD_207642 | JGI IMG/M metagenome (GOLD analysis project Ga0310811, IMG submission 207642) | Soil microbial communities from experimental microcosm in Duke University, North Carolina, United States - YC | ecosystem: Engineered > Artificial ecosystem > Soil microcosm > Unclassified ... | reverse complement strand
GTCGTCGCGCGCAGTACGTTGCGCTCCCGCATGATCGCGTCGAACACCCGAAGCAGATTCAGATCCAGATTTCTCATCGTGAGTCACCGCGAAGCAACGCGACGCGCGCATGAGTCGCGCTGGCAAACTCAAGGTGAGCGCGGCGGAAAATGCCAGCTGTACCTGAACGATCAGACGTTGCGCGGAAAGCTCACCGCTCCCAACTCGAGTTCAGGATGATGCTGCACAGGTTGACGCGCTCGAATCCCGGATCCTTGTGCGCCAGGAAATCGTCGTTGAAGGTGCCGAACGTGCTAGCGGGTCGATGCTTCATGCCGTGATAAAACTCGTCGATCATCTTGTTGGCGAAATCGGCGTCACGTGGATAGGCCGCGATCACTTCGTTGCGTTGTTCGTCCGTGAAGTGCTCGAAGCCGCGGCCCGCCACGTCCATTCCCGCGCCGGCCTGCACGAGTGCGATTTCCGGGTGCATATGTTCGGGGATGCCGGGCGTCGTATGGAGCGCAACGGCGGCCCACACCTTATCCACGTCAGCCTCGGAAATATGACGGCTGCGCAGGAAATCGCGCGCGGCGTTTGCGCCGTCCACTTCGAAGCGAAGCTGGCTCTCGCGATAGATCGAGGTCAAGCCGATATCGTGGAACATCGACGCGACGTAAAGCAGTTCCGGATCGAAGCGCATGCGTTGCCGCTTGCCGAGTAGCGCGCCCCACAAGTACACGCGAACGGAGTGCTTGAAAAGCAATTCACTTTCGGTGTCGCGAATCAGCTCGGTGACCTCACGTGCCAATTTGCTATCGGGGATCTGCATGCTGGACATTGCGTTCGTTGACACAGTTCTATTCCTTGATCGGGTTCGTCGTCGCGTTGTCCATCGAGAATACCGAGTCGTCACACGGAACCGATAACCGGCGCATACGGACAAGGCTACGCTCTTCTCGGTGCATAAAACAGCCCCAAGATTGGCTGTTCCGAATGTACCATTGCGGCTATGACGACTTTTCCGATTGGTCTCGACCGTTCCGCGGGCACTTCGCTCTCTGCCCAGATCTACCGCGCGATTCGTCAGGCGATAGAGACAGGACAGCTGGTCGCGGGCGCGCGGCTGCCTTCGTGGGTCGACCTGGCGACCCAACTGGGTGTGTCCCGAGGCACCGTGCGTGTCGCGTATGAGCGTTTGATCGACGAGCAGTTCGCCGTCGTGATGGGTGCCGCGGGTACCCGGGTGGCTGAACGCCCGCCGTTACGACCCAAACTCGGCTGGTCACCGGAAGCGCCGCCGTTTCCCGAACTCTTTCACGATTTCGGCGCGACTCCGCTGCCGTTTCAAATGGGCGTGCCCGCGCAGGATGAGTTTCCGTTCAAGCTATGGTCGCGTGTTCTGACGCGTGCGGCGCGCCGCGCCGCGATGAGCCCTGTCGGATATCCGGACCCCCGTGGCGACCCCGACTTGCGAAAGGAGGTCGCCGCTTATCTCGGCGTCGCGCGAGGGCTGCGGTGCAATCCTTCGCAGGTTCTCATCACCGCGGGTTTTTCCGGCGCGCTCGGCCTCGCGATCCGGGGGCTTGGTCTTGAAGGCCAGCAGGCATGGATCGAGGACCCTGGCTTTCCACTCACGCGCACGGCACTCGGTCTCGCCGGCATGACGGTGAAAGCGGTGCCGGTCGATGCGGACGGGCTCGATGTCGATGCCGGCATCCGCGACTCGGCCGGCGCCGCGCTGGCAGTCGTCACACCGGGGCAGCAGGCGCCGCTCGGCATGGCGATGTCGCTACCGAGGCGGCTTGCGCTGCTCGAATGGGCGCGGCGCAACGATGCGTGGATCATCGAGGACGATTACCTGAGCGAGCTGCAGTTGAAAGGACGCGCGGCGCCCGCGCTAGCATCGCTCGACCAGGACGGACGGGTGCTGCATATCGGCAGCTTCAGCAAGACCATCAGCCCGGTGCTTCGGCTCGGCTTCCTGGTGGTCCCGCTCGAAATGGCGCATCGTTTCGGCGAGATCACCGCGTGCCTGATGCCTGCGCCAACGACGTTCATGCAGCACGCAGTGGCAGAATTTCTGCGCGACGGCCACTATCTTCGCCACCTCCGTCACATGAAGCGTCTGTATGCATCGCGACGCGACGCGCTGCTTCGTTGCCTCGCCGAGATCGGGCCGAACACGATGAAAGTGCAAGCGACGGCCGGCACGGCCGTCGTGACCTTGCTTCCCGAGTCAGTATCCGATGTGGACGTCGCGTTGCGAGCGTTTCAATCCGGATTGGCGCCCGTGCCTCTTTCGCCGTGGTACGTGGAATCTTCGCGATTGCGAGGACTGCTGCTTGGCGTGACCAATCTGAATGAACGCAGAATGGCCGCGGACTGCCGTCGCCTGGTGGAGTTGATTCACGCGAGCAGTTAGCGCGGCGCACGTACAGTGCGCTTGCGTTACCCTGACATAATGTCAACTAAGTTTACAAAAAAGTAATTACCTCGTCATACAAGCACCTTACTCTCCCACGCATGTAATACATCTAACACCGGGCGAGGCTGCGCAAAGACGCTGCCCGCTCCACATGCGAAGGGAGTGCACGTGACTTTTTCTAAGAACAGAAACCTGACGTGGCGCAAAGGTGTGTTTGCGCTGCTCGCCAGTATCGGCCTCGCGGCAGGTCTGGTTGCGTGTGGCGGCAACGACGACGTCACCTCCCCAGCGTCCGTCGACAAGACGCCGCAGGTTGCCGGCCAGGTGCTCGGCAGCTACATCCAGAACGCGAAGGTCTGTCTCGACCTGAACGACAACGGCAAGTGCGACAGCGACGAACCGTCCGCGGTTAGCGATGCCAAGGGCAAATTCTCGATTGGCGACAAGAGCAGCGGCGCGTGGAAAAACGTGGTCGCCGATCTGACCAACGCGCAGGAGAACGATGCCAACGGCAAGAACATGGGCACCAAGTTCGGTGTCGGCGCGTTCTTCCTTGCACCCAACGGCGCGACCGGCACCGTCAGCGCGATCACCACGCAATTGGCTCAACTGGTGGCGGGCGGCGCCGCACTGAACAACGCCAAAAGCGCGCTGGCAACGAAATACGGCGGTGTATCGCCCGACAAGCTGCTGGGCGACTTCAATACCGATAGCAGTCTCGCGAGCGTAAAGGCCGCGAGCGACAACTATATCAAGACGGTCGTCGGTTCGAAGGCGGTGCGTCACGTGTTCGTGATCACGCTGGAAAACAAGAACTACGACGAGTCTTTCGGTACGAGCGCGGCGACCAGCAATCAGGATCCGTATCTGAAGTCGCTCGCTCCGCAGGGCGCGCTGCTGACCAACTACTACGGCACCGGCCACGTCAGCCTCGACAACTACATCTCGCTGCTGAGCGGCCAGCCTTCGACGGTCGATACCGAAACCGACTGCTTCAGCATCTGGTCCGATATCGCCGATGCCGGCAACGACAGCGCGAATCCGAAGGTCCTCAAGGCCGGCACCGATGCGAACGGTCACGCCGGTGGCGGCTGTGTGTTTCCGGCTCGCGTGAAGACGCTCGCGAACCAGCTCGATAACGCCCGGTTCACCTGGAAGGGTTATATGGGCGATATGGGCAACGACCTGAACCGCGACGGCACGAAGACGTGCAGCTTCCCGGTCCGTACCGCGAAGCTGGCAGGCACCGATCCGGCCAAGGCAGTCGACGGCACGCAGTCCGCGCAGGCAGGCTCAGCGTCCGGCGACGTCAAGGCGGATGCCTACGCGACCCGTCATAACCCGTTCGTGTACTTTCACTCGATCATCGACGACATCGACTATTGCGACCAGCACGTCGTGAATCTGGACGACAACCTCGCGAATGATCTGAAGTCGATCGATACCACGCCGAACTTCGTGTTCATCACGCCGAACCTGTGCGACGACGGTCACGACGGCGACGGCACCGGCGCGGCGGGCAAGGGCTGCAAGAGCGGCGCGCCTGGCGGCCTGACTTCGATCGACGCGTTCCTGAAGAAGTGGATTCCGATTATCCAGGCCTCGGCGGCGTACAAGCAGGACGGTCTGATCATCATCAACTTCGACGAATCGAATGCGGCCAGCGCGCCAATGACGACGACGTTCAACAGCGGCATGACGCAGATGAATCTCACGATCGATCTGCCGGGTGCTTCGTGCTGCACGCAGCAAACCGGCCCGAACGTGAAGCGTCCCGACGATCAGGTGCTGTCGACGTTGCCGATCGCGTATGCGTCGTCGCTGGGCATCAACGTCGCGTCGCTGCCGTCGACCGTGCAGTCGATCCAGATCGGCATGCACTACGACGGTGTGGGCGGTGACCGCACGGGTGCCGTGCTGCTGTCGCCGTTTATCAAGGCGGGCACCACCGTCGATACTGGCTACAACCACTACTCGCTGCTCAAGAGCCTCGAAGACCGCTTCGGTATTCCCGAGTATCTGGGCTATGCGGACGATCCGAACCTCGTGACTTTCGGTTCCGACATCTTCAATCAGTAAAGACAGAATGTTTGTTCTCTGTACCAGAAGGGCTGCCCGGGCGGCGGCCCTTCTTTTCATTGCAAGTCTCGTTCTGAGCGCATGCGGCCGCGAGGAAGAAGCGCTCGGCGCGCCAGCGGCCACGCAGGTTTCCGTCGCGCCGGTGAACAACGCAACTGGCAACGCAACCTCGGCTGTGCCCTCCAGCAAGGACATGGCCGAGCTTGGCAAGCTGGCCTTTTTCGATCCGACGTTGTCGGCCTCCGGCAAGCAGTCGTGCGCGAGTTGCCACAGCCCGGATCATGCATACGGGCCGCCCAACGGCCTCGCCGTGCAACTGGGTGGTGCCGATGTGAAGCATCACGGCACGCGCGCCGTGCCTTCGCTGCGCTATCTGCGCCGCGTGCCGGTCTGGACGCATACGTATGCGAGCAGCTTCAAGGAACGTGTCGAGGATGGCGACAATCAGCCTTCCGGCGGCTATACATGGGATGGCCGCTTCGATCGTCCCGCCGACCAGGCTGCCTTTCCGTTGTTGAATCCCGACGAGATGGCCAATAAAGACGCTGCCGGCGTCGCGGCCAAACTGAGCAAGAGTGCTTATGCGGCGCGTTTCCGCGAAGTATTCGGGCCGAACATTTTCTCGCGGCCCACCGATGCGCTGGCGGCGCTCGGCAAGGCGCTCGAGCGCTTCCAGTTCGACGACCCCAGCTTCCAGCCGTTCGACAGCAAGTTCGATCAGGTGCTCGACGGCAACGCACAGTTCACCACGCAGGAAGCACGAGGCTTTGCGCTTTTCAACGATCCCGAGCGTGGCAACTGCGCATCGTGCCACCTGGTCGACAAGGGCGCGGCTGGCGCGCATCCGGTGCTCACCGATTACAACTTCCAGACCCTTGGTGTGCCGCGCAATCCGGAGATTCCGGCCAATGCCGATCCGAAGTATTACGACATGGGACTGTGCGGCCCACTTCGGACCGACAAGGCCGACAACCCTTGGTATTGCGGGATGTTCAGAACGCCGACACTGCGTAACGTCGCCACGCGAAAAGTGTTCTTCCACAACGGCCGCTTCCACACGCTGGAAGAAGCACTGCGCTTCTATGTGCAACGGGACACCAACCCGGGCAAGTGGTATCCGCATCCTGGTGGCAAGCAGCAGTTCGACGATCTGCCGGTCAAGTACCAGAACAATATCGATCACCGTAATGCGCCGATGACCAATCACAAGGGCGGTAAGCCGGTCTGGTCGGAAGGCGATATCCGCGACGTGATTGCGTTTCTCGACACGTTGAACGACAGCGACACACAGACCGTTCCAAAGGCGGCCGCGCATTGACGTAAGTCCTTCATCAACACATATCTTTTCAACCGCGAAATCGTTGTGAATTTGATCGCGGTGAGTACCCGCGGACCGAGAGGTTCGCGGGTTTATTTTTTTGCAGAAAGCATTTGATGTGCAGTGTCGGTATATGACAGTGACATGACATTTGTGCGTCTCGCTTAGCACAAATTCCGGAAAAGTCTCTGTTCGTTTGCATGCGAATTTGCGTTCGAATGTTCGGTAACACACGCTCGCACGCATTGGCGGGACTTAATGTGCCAAGAAAATATGACTGGCCGAAAAAGCTGATCGATCGTGCGGATCAGCGTCCAGGCAGTCAACGCGATTAACGCGGCACACCAATCTCACCGGAGACGCTCGTGAAACCACTCAGGATCCTGGCAGCCGGTCTGATTTGCGCGATGGGCGCGGCTATCTCTCACACCTCTCACGCCGACGATGTGATCGGTTCAGGCAGTACCTTCGCTGCCCCTCTCTACGCAAAATGGGCCGACGAGTACCGGAAGGTTGGCGGAGGCCGGGTTGTTTATCACCCGACGGGTTCTGCCAACGGGCTCAGGCAGGTCATGGACCATGAAGTCGATTTCGCCGGCTCCGATGCTTCGCTGAGCGACGATGAATTGAAGAAGGATGGCCTGTTGCAATTTCCCACTGCAATTGGCGCGGTCGTGCCCGTGGTGAATCTTCCGGGCATCAAAGCCGGTCAGTTGATGCTGACGGGCGCGGTACTAGGCGACATCTTTCTCGGCAAGATTATTTACTGGGACGACCCCGCGATTGCGCGGCTGAATCCGAACATCAAGATGCCGAACAATCCCATCGCCGTGGTCAGGCGTCAGGATGGCTCGGGCACCACGCTGATCTGGACGCACTATCTCGCTCAGGTCAGTCCCGAATGGAAACGCCGCGTCGGAGAAGGGATCAGCGTGCGATGGCCGCTCGGCATCGGTGGCAAGGGTAATGAAGGCGTGGCCACCTACGTTGGGTATTTGCCGGGTGCAATCGGTTATGTCGCATGGGACTTTACGAAGCAGAACCATTTGAACTATATCGCGTTGACCAACCCGACCGGGGCGATCGTGGAACCCGGTACCGAAACGTTCAACGCGGCAGCCGCCAACGCGGACTGGTCCGGTTCGCTCTATCAGTTTCTGACCAATCAACCAGGCAAGGACGCCTGGCCCGTGATGGGCGCCACATATGCGGTGGTACTTGCGAAGCCGGACAACGCACACCGGCTGGAAGAGACGCTGAAGTTCTTCGACTGGGCGCTGATGCATGGTCAGTCGTTCAGTCAGGCGCTCGACTATAGTCCGCTGCCGAATCCAGTCGTTGCAAAAATCCGTTCGCAATTGAACGGCAATGCCGCGAGCGACGTCGCGCGAGCGAATGGCGCGCAGTAGTCATTCGCGCCGAACCCGGACCGAATCGGAATTGCTCGGTTAGCGGCCGTATTCGTGCTCGCGTCGCGGTGCGAGCTGCTGATGGTTAAGCGCTCTCTTGCGTTTGGATCACGTGACGCCACTTCGGGAATAACCACCGCATTCCTGCGGTCTTGCAGGTAAGACTGACGGGGAATGGGTGATCAAATGAAGTTCGTCGACGTGGCTCGAGTATTGGAACCTGGAACGGATCGTGGCGCGGCGAGTGTTAGTTCGTCGCGCATCGCGCGGCGCGCTATTGACGCTCGCATGAGCGTGCGGATGCCAACCGCTCTGCGCCGGCTGCAACTCGGCTCCGGGGTGGTGTTGCTGGTCTATCTCTTTCTCCATCTGGTCAATCACGCGCTCGGCATCTGGTCGCTCGAACTGGCGGGACGTGGACTCGTTCTAGCGCTGCGGCTGTGGCGTAGCGCGCCGGGAACGATCGCGTTGTACGGTGCGGCCGCGCTTCATTTCGCGTTGGCATTGCGCACGATCTACGCGCGTCGTCACTGGGTACTGCCGCCGGCCGAATGGATTCGCCTATGGGCGGGACTCAGCTTGCCGCTGCTGCTTATCCGCCATGCGGTGACGACCCGGCTCGCGTCTTCGCTCTATGGGTTCGAGCCAGACTACGAGCGTGTCGTCGTGCTGCTGCTGACGAGCGGTACCCAAGGCTTGCAGCTTGCGCTGCTTGCGCCCGGATGGATACACGGATGCCTCGGACTCTGGTTTCGATTGCGACACTTTGCATGGGCGCTTCGTATCAAGCCGGCGCTGTTGGCATTGGTTGTCCTGTTGCCATTGTTCTCGGCGGCTGGCTTTATCAGGATGATGCGAACCGTTGAGGCGAAAAGCGCGATGCTTGCGGCTCCCGATCCGAAACTGGTCGCGCATCAGCTCACATTGAATGCCTGGCGTCATGATCTCGTAAGCTTCTATCTGGTGCTGATTGCCGGTGCGTTCGTCGCGGGTCAATTGCGCAATGGGATCGAACGCAGAAGATTGCGCAAGAGTTCATTGAGTGCGTGACGCGGTTCGTGATGCGAGTCGCACGACATCGGACTGTCGCATTGCCGCAGGGTTGGCCTAGCGCATCCCCACTTCTTCGAGCAGCCATTCCTTGAACGCGAGCACCGGTGCGGACTGGCTGCTTTCCTTGCGATGAACGAGGTAGTACGCGAGTTCGCAACTCTGCACGACGTCGAACGGCTTCACGAGACGGCCCTCGGCGAGGTCGCGTTCCACCAGCGTGGTTCGGCCGAGCGCGACACCGTTGCCGGAGATGGCCGCCTGGAACGCGAGCGCCGAGTCGTTGAGGCGCAAGCCGCGATCGGTGTCCACCGCATCGCGCTGGCCCGCGTGCAGAAGCCACGAACGCCACGTCGGGAACACACCGGAATCGCTCATCGACATGTCGTGGATCAACGCGTGATGGCACAGATCGGCCGGGGTCTTGAGCGCATGGCGGCCGCGTAGCAGCGCCGGGCTGCACACCGGAAAGAACTCGTCGCGCAGCAGAAACGTCGACACGAGATTGGGCCATACGCCTGCACCGTAGCGAATGCCGATATCGATCCGCTCGGCGGTGAAATCCGCGAGATGCGGGCTCGTGTCGATGCGCAAGTCGTAGTAGGGGTGGCGGCGTTGAAAACGTTCGACGCGCGCGAGCAGCCACTTGTCGGCGAAGGCCGGCGGTGCCGTCAACGTCAAAGCAATGCGCGACTTGCTCGCTCTGAGCCGTTCCACCGCGTTCGACAGAAGATCGAAGCCGCCCTGCAAATCGGGCAGCGCGGCCCGCGCGGCATCGGTCAACGCGAGCCGCGACGGCCCGGACGACGAGCGGTGAAACAGTTCGATATCCAGATAGCTCTCCAGACCGCGAACGAGTTGACCGACCGCGGCGGGCGTCACGTTTAGTTCCGTCGCCGCCGTGGTATAGCTCAGATGCCGGGCGACCGCTTCGAAGGCTCGCAGTGCGTTGAGGTTGTGGGGTGCGCGCATGGTTGTTCGAGGGAGCGGTAAGTACGCTGACTTTACCGCGATACCGGACGCGTATGCGAACGAACCGACCGCACCGATGGCGATCGGGAACGACCGGCATTTCATTCATCGCCGGCCGCTCATTCTCGTCATGCGTTCAGATTTGCGACAAACCGCCATCGACCACCAGTTCGGCACCGGTCACGTACGACGCGTCGTCGCTGGCGAGGAACAACGCGGCTTTCGCGACTTCCACCGCGTCGCCGAAACGCTTCAACGGGACCGCCGCGACGAGTGCTTCGCCGGACTTGCGCAGATCTTCTTCCGGCAGCCCGAGCTTGGTCGCGAACGGCGTCGCGATCGGGCCGGGGCTCACCGCATTGACGCGAATACCGCGAGGCGCCAGCTCCGCACCGATCGAGCGCACCAGCGAGCGCACCGCCGCTTTCGTCGCGGACAGTACCGACAGGCCCGGTGTACCCACCGTGTTGAGGAACGATGTGGTGACCACGATGCTGCCGCCGTCACGCAGATGCGGCGCGCTCTTCTGAATCGTAAAGAATAATCCGCTGACATTCAGCGCGAACTGCTCGTCGAACTGTTGCGGCGTGACCGCTTCGAGCGGGGCTGCCGTGCCCGCGCCGGCATTTGCAAAGACGATATCGATCGCACCATGCGTTTCGACGACTTCGGCCACCGCCTTGTCGATCTGCGACGGATCGCGCAAATCGGCGCGCAAGGTCATCGCGTTCTCGCCGAGTACGTGTTGCGCTTCGCGTAGCCGCTCTTCGTTGGTGCCGATGACGACGACCTTCGCGCCTTCGTCGCGAAAGAGTTTCGCCGTTTCGAGGCCGATTCCCGATGTGCCGCCGGTGATGAGAGCTACCTTGTTTGCCAGTTTCATGATGCGTGTCCTTTGCGTCGTAGTTGAGTCTGTCGTGGAGGTCGGTCAGCAGCGCTGCGTTCCGGTGACTCAACTATCGTCGCCAGGGGACGGGGCGGCAAACGAGAAGATCTGCGGGGGCGGAGAAGAAAAACTATCTGGAGGCGCGGGGGGGGGCGTGTGGCGGCGGTGGTCGGTAGCCAACTCCCCCAGCGCCCTTATTTAATGCTGGCTACTTCAGCGGCAAATAGATGTCGGTCACCTGCTTATGTTCCGGGACATCGGGAATCCGCTCCACGTAGTGGAAGAACGGCGGAAAGTCGCCCAATTCCTCACCGCTTTGCGGCAGCCACTCGCGATAGAGATAGTAGGCGCTACCGCTGATACGGTCGGTC
>Ga0310811_10013886_pt1 | contig 10493 bp, 7 predicted proteins | sample YCmetagenome_FD_207642 | JGI IMG/M metagenome (GOLD analysis project Ga0310811, IMG submission 207642) | Soil microbial communities from experimental microcosm in Duke University, North Carolina, United States - YC | ecosystem: Engineered > Artificial ecosystem > Soil microcosm > Unclassified ... | reverse complement strand
TGGTACGCGCTTCAACCGTTCGCGCGGCAGCCAACGGGGTGACGATCACGGCGCCGGCGACTACGAGCTGCGCGACGCGCGCACGCGACGTCGACTCGCGGACGACGGTCGGATCGAGCAGGGCGAGCAATCGGCTTTCGATGCTCGAACGTCGGGCAAAGGCGAGCGCGGCGATCGGCTGCGGCCGGTCACCGTGATCCAGCGCCAGCGCCAGGAGGTCCTCGGCATAGTCAGCGCCCATCACACCGCTGGAGAGCACCACGTCGTCGCAGGCTCGCTCTCGCTCGCGGCGCGCCTCGCGAGCCGCAAGCCATACCAGCGGATGAAACCAGAAGAGAGCGACGGCTGCGTGACTCACGAGCTGCGTGGCCGCATCGCGCCGTTCGATGTGCGCGAGCTCGTGTTCGAGCACGTGACCGCGGCACTCCTGAGACCATCCAGCGGCGTCGGCCGGAAGCAGAATGACAGGACGGAGCACACCCCAGGTGACCGGCAGCTCGATCTCGTCGCTTGCGAGCACCACGATGGGGCGCGACACCGCGCGTGCTATCGCCAGCTGTTGCACAACGGCGAGCGCGGTGTCGTCCACACGCGCGGAATGCGCGAGCCTTCGCAAAGCATATGCGCTGGCCGCCACGCGCAACAACACAACGGCGGCGCCGGTCAACCAAAGAATGCCGATCAGCGCAATCAGTGTCACGCGTGACGTCGATGAAGCGCCCCCGGACGCGACTGTCGAACGAATACTCGTCGCGGCTATCGAACCACGATTCGCGAGAGTGCCTTCTGTCGGCGCAGCGAAGCTCGATGAAGATCGATCGGCTATCTCGGGAAGCGACGCCGCTTGCGACATCGCGGTGGCGCGGCCAAGCGCCGGAAGAACTCGCAGTGGAGGCATGACTGCCTGGAGCGGCAGCAGCAGGGCAGTGGATCCGAGTGCGACGACCCACAGTGCGTGCCGAAGTGACGCGCTCCGCCGGTGCAGCAATCGTGCGAGGGCGAATACGAAGGCGAGGAGCAGCGTGGCCTTGAGCGAAATCGTGCCAAGCGCCGCGACGATGCCGGATGAGCCGATCGCGAGGTGAAGCATATCAGCGTCCTCCTTTCTTGGCGTCGCGAATGAGCGCGGAGAGCCGGGCAGCTTGTTCGTCGGTCAGCGGTGCGTCCGACATCTCGAGCAGGGTCGCCGCAGCATCAGACGCCGAGCCGGCAAAAAACGTTCGAACGAGATGCTGGAGTGCGACGCGCCGCGCGGAGCGTTGGCTCACCGTGGGCGAGTAGAGATAGCGAATCCCCTCGGATCGGTGGGTGAGATAGCCCTTGTCCTCGAGGAGGCGGAGCATGCCGCGCACCGCGGAGGCGGTAGACCACATCCATGATCTCGCGCTCGCGGCGCCCGAGCGCGCCGGGGTGTGCCGGTTTCGTCATGCTGCCTCCGTGTTCGTCAGGCAGAGCCCGCCGCGCCGGATCGGCGGCGGATATGCTAGTGCATTAGCACGTGCTAGCACACTAGCATGTCTCATTTCGGCTGTCAAGCAAATCTTCGGAGCCGCTGGAGCTCACTTCCAGCGCGATCGTGATGTCTTGCTTCTCCTACTCCGGCATCGGGAGTTGGGGTCTCGCGACTAGCTGAACCGCCGAGAGCCTCCTCTGGACGCTTCGGTCCGCGGTCGCACATGTTCTACCGCATGCGCCCCCTCCTTGCCGAAGCGCTGACAACTCTCGCGCTCATCGTCCCGTCGACCTCGTTCGCGCAAGCCGCTCCGAAGTCTCTCGTCAACCAGCCAACGAATTCGATCCTTAGCGGATTCCGCTGGCGCTCCATCGGCCCCGTAGGTCCGGGCGGCCGGCTCGACGCGATCGCCGTCGACCCAAAGAACCCGTCGACTTACTATCTCGGTTTTGCGGTAAGCGGCGTCCTCAAGACGACGAACGGCGGCACCACCTTCGAGTCAATCTTCGACGATCACGCCTCGTCGATCGCTGACATCGCCGTCGCGCCCTCCGATCCGAAGGTCGTCTACGTCGCGACCGGCGAAGCGAACAACCGTCAGACCACGTCGTACGGCGATGGACTCTTCAGGAGCACCGACGCCGGTAAGACGTTCATGAAAGTCGGATTCGCGGACGCACAGACCCTTGGCCGAGTGATCGTGCATCCACGGAATCCGAACACCGCGTGGATCGCCGTCGGCGGACACCTGTACGGTCCAAATGCCGAGCGCGGCGTGTTCATGACGACCGACGGCGGAACGACGTGGGCCAAGACGCTGTACGTCGACGAGAACACCGGCGCGACAGAGCTCGCGATCGATCCGAGCAACCCGCAGAACCTCTGGGCGGCGATGTACCAGCGCCAACGCACCGCGTGGGGCTACGTTGGCGGCGGGCCGGGAAGCGGGATTTATCAGAGTACTAATGGCGGCCGCAATTGGACGAAGCTGACATCCGCCGGCTTGCCGCATGGGACGATGGGCCGCGTCGCGCTCGATGTGTGTCGCAAGAATCCCAATACGATCTATGCGCAAATAGAAGTTGCGTCCGACAAGGAGCCGCCGTCCGCTGCGACCCAAGCCGGACAAGCCGCCGCCGCGGGTCGAGGTCGAGGCGCGACGCCGCCGAATCCACAGGCGTCGGGACTCTGGCGATCGAATGATAAGGGTCGCACGTGGGCGTTCGTGTCGAACGAGAATCAGCGGCCATCCTACTTCAGTCAGCTGCGCGTCGATCCGAACGACTGCGAGACCGTCTATTTGGGTGGCGTCGGGCCGACGAAGTCGACCGACGGCGGCAAGACGTGGCAGGGACTGAACAACATGGGTCACGTCGACAATCACGCGATCTGGATCGATCCCTCGAACAGCCGACACATCATGTACGGCAACGACGGCGGCCTCGATGTCTCGCTCGACGCCGGCGCGACATGGGAAGCGATTCGGCCGGCGCCGGGCGGACTCGCGTATCACGTTTCGGCGGACATGCGGCGTCCGTACTTCGTGTGCGTCGGGCTGCAGGACAATGGCTCGTGGTGCGGGCCGAGCTCCGTGCGTAACGACGAGCTGCGCGAGGGCGGGCTTCGCCAGTGGATGTGGACGCGCGTCGGCGGCGGCGACGGCTTCCAGAACGCGATGGACCCGACCGACTTCAACGTCTTCTATACATCGTCGCAAAACGCGAACATCGCGCGCTACGACTTCGCGACGGGTGAGATGAAGAACATCAAGCCGACGCTCGGCGGTGGACGCGGCGCGGCGGCTGCTGCGGGCGGGGAAGCCGGCGAAGGATTCGGTCCCGCGCCGGCGCGCGCGAACATCATCAACCCGATCGCCGGCGCGACGATTCAGTTCAACTGGAACACACCGGTCATCCTGTCGCCGCACAATCCGCGCACGCTGCTCCTCGGCGGACGCTCGCTGTTCATCTCGCGCGATCGCGGCGACTCGTGGTTGATGACGAAGGAGCTAGGGAAGGGAATCGATCTCTCGAAACGCTCGCTCATGGGCGTGTCGTACGCGTTGCCGAGCTGCTCGGGGCGCGGCGGCGGTGCTGGCAACGGCGCCCAGTGCATTCTCTCCAAAGGAGACGGCTACGCCGCGAACGAGTACGGCACGATGACGGAAGTGGCCGAGTCGCCGGTGCTGCCCGGCGTGATCTGGGCGGGCACGGATGACGGCAACGTTCAAGTGAGCAAAGACGGCGGCATGACGTGGGAGGAAGTCGGCAAGAACGTGCCCGGCGTGAATCACGAATACTACGTGTCAGGGCTCGAGGCGTCGTGGTACGACGCGGGCACGGCGTATCTCGCGCTCGATGGGCATCGCAACGACGATCTCAAGCCGTATGTCTTCAAGACCACCGACTACGGCAAGACGTGGGTGTCGATAGCTGGTCATCCCGAGCCCTACGTCGCTGACGCTCCTCAGGGCAGGCTCCGCGAGGGATCTGCAGGTGCCGGTGCGCTTCCGTCGTTCGGCAACGTGAACTCGATTCGACAGGATCCCGTGAACCGCAACCTGCTCTACGCTGCGACGGAGATGGGCTTCTTCGTCTCGCTCGACGACGGCAAGTCCTGGGACAAGTTCATGCCGAATCTCCCCGTCGGCCGCGTGGACGAAGTCCTCGTGCATCCGCGCGATCACGATCTCATTCTCGCCACGCACTCGCGCAGTGTGTGGATCCTGGATGACGTCTCCGCGCTCGAGGCGCTCACAGCGGACGTTCGCGCGAAGGATGCGGCGCTACTGCCAACGCGCGATGCCGTCGCGTGGAAGTCGGATCGACGGTTGAGTCCCGCGATCACCGCGGACAAAGTGTGGAAGGGCGACAATGCCCCGCGCGGAACGGCGATCGCGTGGTATTTGAAAGCAGGCGGTGGCGCGACGACGGTCACCATCTCCGACGCGGTGACACAGGAACTGATTCGTACGCAGAGCGTGACGAGCACCGCGGGACTCAACCGCTGGCAGTGGGATCTCTGCGGCACGCCCACTCGGCCGCCTCAACCTCCGACGGATTTTCGCAATGGATCGATCGGCGGCGGGTTCACGTGCGCGGGTGGTGGACGCAGCGCCGCGCCGGGAACATACAGAGTCTCTGTGTCGGTCGCGGGACGAGAGGTCGGGAGTCAGACCTTCCGCGTGCTCGAGGACATCTGGCTCAACGAGCGATGAAGCCAAGCTGCTGAGATGAAGGAAAGGGCCCCGCCTTGTGGCGGGACCCCTGTTCTTTCGCGTTAGAATGCAGACCCCGGGCAGAGCGGGACATCCGGATTCCAGTTGGTGAACATGCCGCTCGGGTTGTGCTCCCACAGCCAGATGTGGAACATCCATCCGCCAAAGCGCGACGGGGCGAAGGTGACCGCGGGCAAATCTCGCATTGTCGAGAAATCCTGCAGCGTCGGCGCACGTTTGAAGGTCGGATCATCCGGCCCCGGCCACTTGGCGCTATAGGGGATGAAGTAGTCGAACGCCGCCAGTCTCGTCCTGGCTTCTCCATCCTTGAACGGTCCATTCTTCGGAGCGTACACCAGGAACTCGGGATCGAGCAGGCTCACCGAGTCGTCAGCGAGGTTGTTTCCGCGAGTGTAGTGATAGCCCATCCCGCCCTCATGCGCGCTGGAGATGCAACCATCCGCCGCGGTTAGCGGCGGCGCCTTGAACAGCGCGTAGCCCTGGGCCTGCGCGCTCTCGACGTCGTGGAATGGCGCCGTGAGCTGTCTGAGATCGTCGAGCGTTTGTGCGCTGACCGCACCCGACAGGCTCTCGAGCGAGAGACTGTTCTGGTGCGCAAAGTGGCTGCTTTCCGTCTGGAGCGGCGAATCGCCACCGCATCCAGCAAGGACGAAAGCAAGTGCCGCAAGGAGTTGTGCGTTCCGTCTCATCGTATACCTCGATCGGGGGGTGTCGTCTGTTCGTCCGCGGCACTGTCGACATCGTGCCGTAATCGACCGAGGATACGAGGCGAGAATCGTCCAGTTATCGTCTGGCGTCGCGGCGGGACGATTGCTGTCAGCGCGCGCCGTCGAAGTATTCGACGATGACCTGAGCGATGCGGCCGATGCGATCTTCGGCCTCGGCGTAGGGCCCTTCGATCGCGCTGCCGAAGAACGCGACGACGATCGGGCCGGAGCGTGCGTAGATGATGCCGACGTCGTTCGCGATCACCGGCGGAAAGTCGCCGGTCTTGTGGCCGACGGGAACGTTCAGAAAATGCGGAAGGCGCCGGTCGCCCGATTGTTGGGCGCGCAGCATGCGCACCATGTCGGCGCATGACGCCTTCGCGGCGATCGGCGTGCCGGTCGCCGTGCCATCGTTGCAGCGTTGAATCGACTCGAGAATGCGGCCGGTCGCGCGTGGAGTCATCGACCCGAGCCAATACGCCTTGTCGGTGTTGGTCTTGTCGTTCCGGTTCACGCTCTGCGGCAATTGACCGTAGAGCGCAAAGAGTTGGCCGGTGGTCATGTTCAGGTGAAGCGCGTCCGCATAGCCGTTCGTGCGCAGCCAGGCATTGACGGGATCGACGCCACCGACTTTTCCCAGCGCGATGTCGGTCGCGGTATTGTCGCTCGTGATCACCATCTGGAGCAGCACGTCGCGCATCGTCGGTTGAAGCCCGGGATCGTTATAGCGGAAGATCCCGGAGCCTCCGCGCCGGTCGGCGGCGGTGATGGTGACGCGATCCGTGAGCGACAACGTTCCTCGATCGGCCATCTCGAACGCGAGGGCGAGGATCGGGATCTTGATCACGCTCGCGCTGTTGAAGGCTTCGTCGGCGCGAACGGCGGCGGAGTCGCCCGTCGTCAGGTGCTTCACCCAGATGCCGGCTCGACCAGGAAAGCGCGCCAGTTCGGCGTCGAGCAAACGCTGGAGGCCGGAGGTTTGCGCACTCGCGGGCGACGCGAGAGCGAGCGAAACGGCGGCAACTCGACAGGGGAAGAAGAAGGCGCGCATGGTGATGGCGATGGGTGGCCGGCTCCGCGTTGCGCGGCCACCCATGGTCGCGAGCGTCAGTGTTGAACCGCGACTTCGGCGCGGTGCGATGTCACCTGAATGGCTGACGCAAGGACCGCATTGCCATGCTGGTTCAGGGCGACCACGTACGACGCCGTTCTGCCGTTGGCGAACTCCGTTTCGAATGCCATGGAGGTGGCGCCCGGCTTGAGACTCATGGTCGTCGTGGCCACCAGCGTGTCTGACTTGAAGGTGCTGATCGTCATGATCCGCTCGCCGTCCTTCTTCACGATGCCGACGCGCTTTACGACCGTGTTGCTGTCGACTTTGATGCTGCCGGTCATGGAGATCGGATTCTCGCCGGTCCAGAACTCCACCGTGTTGGCGACGACGGCATCGATCAAGCCGGCGACGCCGTAGATCGGGACGATGTTGAGTCCGAGAAAGACCAACTCGCGCACGAACTTGTCCTTGGACACGTCCTTATTGAAACCGTACAGCTTGCGCGTGAGGTTGAAGCTGCCAAAGCATCCCGATGTGCCGAGGACGGCGGTGGCGGCCATCGTGAGGACGACGGCGCGGCGGAAATTCACGAGTCGCATACGGTCTCCGGTAGGGGTTGTGCCGTCGGATCGGGCGGCACGTTCGACTGCTTGCCGCAAACCTGCATCCTTGCGGCTCAGTCCGCGAGCGCGGTCGCCTGCTGCCGGCGCAAAGATCCCGACGCCAAGGGATGACGTCCGGTCGCGGAAGGGCACCAACGAAGGCTGACCCGTCGTCGCTGCGACGTTTCGCCGCGCCCGTCGCGTACGACCGACGTGTACCCTCCGATCGCCGTGCTCGCAGTCCTACAGGCCGGGCTGGCCCCGACCACTTGCTTACCGAGGGAAGCGGCCGTACTATCTCGGTAACCGAGGGAAGGCGGACGCGTGAGTAAACCGAACGATCTGGTGCAGGGAACACTCGACCTGCTGGTGTTGAAGATGCTCGACCTGCAGCCGATGAACGGCTGGTCGATCGGACAGCGCCTCAAGCAACTGTCGTCCGACGTGCTCCAGGTGAGTGACGGCTCACTCTACCCCGCGCTCCACAAGCTCGAGCAGGAAGGGTGGATCACCGCCGAGTGGCGCCAGAGCGAGAACAATCGCCGCGCCAAGTTCTATTCGCTGACCCGCTTAGGAAAGAAGAAACTCCAGGTAGAATCGGGAAACTGGGATCGTCTGTCTGGCGCGATCACCGCGCTCATTCGACTTCGCGAGGTGTGACATGAGCGACATGAACCCAGAGCGCTGGCTCCGCATCATTCCGCTTCGGCTCCGGTCGCTGTTCCGCCGCGACGACGTCGAGCGTGACCTCGACGACGAGATGCGCGATCACGTCGAATGCCAGACCAAGGAAAATATTCGCCGAGGAATGTCTCCGGCTGATGCCCGCGCGGCGGCCCTGCGGGGGTTTGGCGGCATTGCGTATCAAAAGGAACGCGTGCGCGATGTCCGCGGCACGCGCGCCATCGAAGAGTTCGCGGGCGACTTTGTCTTCGCGCTTCGCAGCTTGCGCCGTTCGCCAGGGTTCACCGCCGCGGTGATCGTCACCCTTGGTCTCGGCATCGGCGCCAACACGGCGATGTTCACCGTACTGCGCGGGACGTTGCTCCGATCGTTGTCGAATCGCGACGACCGGCAGCTCGTCTATCTGCGACAGTCCGCGTCGGGCGTCGGCCAGCAAAACGAGACGTTCTCGGTGCCCGAGATCGCCGACTTTCGCGCCGGAGTCAAAGCCTTTTCGCGCGTGGCGGAATTCTCGGCCATGTCGTTCACGATGGTGGGCGATGACGGCTATCCGGAGCGCATCTCGACGGGCGTCGTGAGCGGAAACTACTTCACCGTCATGGGTCTCGATCCCGTCGTCGGCCGCGTGATCACGGATCACGATGACGGCAAGGACGCGCCACCCGTCGTGGTGCTCTCCAGCAAGTTCTGGGTCAAGCGGTTCGGCGGGGACGCGTCGGTCATCGGAAAGCGCATCAACATCAACGACATCGTTGCGACGATCGTCGGCGTCGTGCAGCCGGTGACGCCATTTCCACAGCCGACCGACGTGTTCACGAACCTCGTCACGAGCCCGCACCATCTCAGCGCGACGATGGCGCAGAGCCGGACGCATCGCATGACCGAGGTGTTCGCGCGTCTCGCGCCCGGCGCGAGCGTTGAGCAAGCTCGGCTCGAGACAGCGACCGTGGCGACGACCATGTTTCGCGATCATCCCGACCAGTACGAGAAGGCCGCTCGATATACCGTCTCTGTCACGCCACTCCGCGACGCGATCAACGCGAAAGCGACGCTTACGGTGTGGCTGCTCATGGCTGCCGCCGCCTTCGTGCTGCTGATCGCCTGCGCCAACGTCACCAACCTTACGCTCATGCGCGCGGTTGGTCGCGAGCGCGAGCTCATCGTGCGCGCGGCGCTTGGCGCAGGCCGTTGGCGCCTGCGGCGCCTGCTGCTCGCCGAGAATCTCGCGCTGACCGTCGCCGGCGGAGCGCTCGGCGTCGCGATGGCGATGGCCGGGATGAAGATGCTCATCTCCTTCGCGGCACAGCTGACGCCGCGCGCCGAGGAGATCCACATCGACGGCGTTGTGCTCACCGTTTGCCTGGCCACGAGCGTGGTCGCCGCTATTGGCCTTTCCTATGTATCTCGTATCGGTGGAGGCTCGATTGTTCCTCCCTCGAGCCTTGGGACCCGCGCGACGCTCGGCCGGCGCCGGCAGCGCTTCCAGCGGCTTCTCGTCGTTGCGCAGGTCGGCGTGTGCATGATCCTGCTGACGGGCGCAGGGCTGCTCGTGCGAACGCTCGCGAAGCTCGACGCCGTCGATACCGGTGTGCGTGTCGATCACGTGCTGACGCTCGAGCTGCCGTTCAAGTCTTCCGGTGGAACGCAACAGCAGCAGCAGTTGGAGAATCGGACACGCCTCGCGCAATATCGCGATCGCGTCGCGGCGCTTCCCGGCGTCGCCATGGTTGCGATGGGAGACGGCGTGCCGCTCTCGAGCGAAAGGATGGCACAGGAGATCCTGCCCGACAATCGCCCGCTCGCGCCAGGCGAAGCCATCCCGCGCGCCGTCACCAAGAGTGTGGACGCGCGCTACTTCGAGGCTGCAGGAATGCGCGTCATCGCCGGACGCGGGTTCACGACGACCGACATCGCCGGCGCGGCGCCAGTCGTCATCATGACGCAAACATTCGCAAAGCGATTGTTCGGCAACGCCAATCCGGTTGGCCAGCGCGTCGCATGGACTGGTTGGATGAAGGCGAACCTCGCGTCTGGCAACGACGGGTGGACGATCGTCGGCATCGCGGCGGACACGCACGACGACGGTGTCGACGCTCCGCCGACGCCAACAGTCTTCCTCCCGCTGAATCAGGGGATGGTGTTTTCAGGCGTCCTGGTGATTCGATCCCAGGCCGATCCAGCGGCGCTTGTGCCCGCTGTCATGCACGCCATTCGCGAGGTGTCGCCGCAGCAGCTCATCGAGAAGGTGCGGACGCTCGAAGCAATCCGCGACAAGTCGGTCGCGCCGCGCCGGCTCAACGCGCTGTTCCTCGCGTCGTTCGCCGGGTTGGCGTTGGTGATCGCGATGGTCGGCATCGGCGCCGTGCTGGCGTTCTCCGTGTCCTCGCGGATTCACGAGATCGGCATTCGCATGAGCATCGGCGCCGACGCGGGAAGTGTGCGGCGCATGGTCCTCACGGAAGGCGGTGTTCTTCTTAGCGCCGGCGTCGTGTTCGGTCTCGCGGGTGCGCTCGCCGGCGCACGATTGCTCAGAGGCCTGCTCTTTGGCGTCGGCCCCAATGATCCTTTCACGCTGGGCGTCGTCGCCGTGGCGCTCGCCGGCATCGGAGTCGCCGCGTGTTGGCTGCCGGCGGCGCGTGCGGCGCGCGTCGATCCGGCGGTGGCGCTTCGGGCCGAATGAACGCGCCGCCTACTCCGGCGTCACGATGTACTGCTCGATCTTTCCGTCGGGCATGACGAACGTGGACACGCCGTA
>Ga0310811_10013884_pt1 | contig 10493 bp, 10 predicted proteins | sample YCmetagenome_FD_207642 | JGI IMG/M metagenome (GOLD analysis project Ga0310811, IMG submission 207642) | Soil microbial communities from experimental microcosm in Duke University, North Carolina, United States - YC | ecosystem: Engineered > Artificial ecosystem > Soil microcosm > Unclassified ... | reverse complement strand
ATCGTCGCCGACACACCCGGCCACGAGCAGTACACGCGCAACATGGCGACCGGCGCCTCGAACTGCGAACTCGCGGTTCTGTTGGTCGATGCGCGCAAGGGGCTGTTGGCGCAGACCCGCCGCCACGCCATCATCGCGAGCCTGCTCGGCGTCCGGCACGCGGTGCTCGCGGTCAACAAGATCGATCTTGTCGATTATGCGCAAGAAGTGTTCGAGGATATCGTGGCCGACTTCGCGACCTTCGCCGCGCCGCTCGGCTTCAAGGAGGTGAAGGAAATTCCGCTGTCGGCGCGGTTCGGCGACAACGTCTCGGCAAAGAGCGAGCGGATGCCCTGGTATCAGGGGCCGCATCTGCTGGCGCATCTTGAATGCGTCGACGTCGAGGATGACCGCGCTGCGCGGCCCTTCCGACTGCCGGTTCAATGGGTGAACCGGCCGAACCTCGATTTCCGCGGCTTTGCCGGCACGATTTCCAGCGGCGCAGTTCGCATCGGCGACGAGATTGCAGCGCTGCCATCGGGGCAGGTGAGTCGCGTCAAATCCATCCGCGCGCCCGGCGGCGATGTCGACATCGCGGAAGCCGGCGACGCTGTCACCGTTTCGCTCGCCGACGAGATCGACATCGCGCGAGGCGATGTGCTCGCGCCCGCACAGGAACGGCCTGCGGTTGCTGACCAGTTCGCGGCACATATCGTGTGGATGTCGGCGGAGCCGTTATTGCCCGGCCGCTCCTACTTGATGAAGGTCAACCACGCCACGCTTGCCGCCACGGTCACCGCGCTCAAGCACCGGATCGACACCGGTAACCTAGCGAGGCTCGCCGCAAAGACGCTGTCGCTCAACGAAGTCGGCGTTTGCAACCTATCGACAGGCCGGCCGATTGCGTTTGACGTCTATGCCGACAACCGTGCGACCGGCGCCTTCATCCTGATCGACCGCGCATCCAATGAGACGGTGGCTGCAGGCATGATCGACTTCGCGCTGCGTCGCGCGACCAACGTCCATCGCCAGGCAATTACGGTCAGCAAGGCGGAGCGAACACAGCTCATGAACCACCGCCCTGCGGTTCTGTGGTTCACTGGCCTTTCCGGCGCCGGCAAGTCGACCATCGCCAACCTGGTCGAGGCGGGGCTGCACGCACGCGGTGTGCACACGCTGATGCTCGATGGTGACAATGTCCGCCACGGCCTCAATAAGGACCTTGGCTTTACCGAGGCTGATCGCGTCGAGAACATCCGCCGCATCGGCGAGGTCGCCAAGCTGATGACCGACGCCGGCCTCGTCGTCCTCTGCTCGTTCATCTCTCCCTTCCGCGCGGAGCGGCGAATGGTGCGCGAACTGATGCCCGAAGGCGAGTTCATCGAGATTTTCGTCGACACGCCGCTGGAGCAGTGTATCGCCCGCGACCCGAAAGGTCTGTACAAGCGAGCCCTCGCCGGCGAGATCAAGAATTTTACCGGCGTCGACCAGACCTATGAGGCCCCGGAACAGGCCGAATTGCACCTGTTGGCGGGCGGCGCGGGATCGGCCGCGCTCGCCGAGCAGGTCATTGAGGATCTGGCACGGCGGAAGATATTCTGAGTGGCTTGGCCGCCGGATTTCATTTTTCAACGATGTCCGCTATATGGCGGTCGGCCGCGCGGTTCGCGTGCGGCGGCAGGATAAGGCATGGCGCCGCCACTTCTTTTCGATCTCCGCGGAAAGCGCGTTTTCGTCACCGGCCACAATGGCATGGCCGGCTCGGCTATCGCGCGGCGGCTCGAGTCCGAAAGCTGCGAAGTCCTGACCGTCGACCGTCACTCGCTTGACCTGAGGCAACAGGAACCGGTCGAGGCCTGGCTCCTCGAGCACCGTCCGGATGCCGTGATTAACGCGGCTGGCCAAGTCGGCGGCATCTTTGCGAACGATACCTACCCAGCCGACTTTCTCGTCGACAATCTTGCGATCGGACTCAACGTCATTCGCGGCGCCCACAAGGCCGGGGTGAAGAAGCTGCTCGCACTCGGCTCCTCGTGCATTTACCCGCGTATGGCGCCGCAGCCGATGAACGAAGAGGCGCTGCTCACGGGCCCGCTGGAGCCGACCAACGAGTGGTATGCGGTCGCCAAAATTGCGGCCATCAAGCTGTGCGAGGCCTATCGCAAACAGCACGGCGCCGACTTTGTCTCAGTGATGCCGACCAACCTTTATGGCGTCGGAGACAACTACCATCCCGACCACAGCCACGTGCCGGCGGCGCTGATCCGCCGCTTCCACGAAGGCAAGTTTGGCGGGGCGCCAAGCGTAACCGTCTGGGGCACCGGCCGGCCGCGTCGTGAGTTTCTCTCGTCCGACGATCTTGCAGACGCCTGCATATTCGTGATGAAGCATTACTCGGGTGCGCAGTTCCTCAACGTCGGCACTGGCAAGGACATCACCATCGCCGAATTCGCCGAAACGGTACGTGACGTGGTCGGCTTCTCGGGCGAGATCGTCTACGACACGTCGCGGCCGGACGGGCCGCCGCAGAAGCTGCTCGATACGTCGCGGATAACCGCGCTCGGCTGGGCGCCGAAAGTGTCGCTGCGGGACGGCCTTGCGGCCGCGTATCGCGATTTTCTTAAAGGCGCGCGGCCGCGCGCCGAACTGGGCTCGACGGGGGCGCAATGACCGAAAAGGTCGCTTTGATCACGGGTGTGACCGGGCAGGACGGCAGCCATTTGGCCGAGCTCCTGCTCGCCAAGGGGTACGTGGTGCACGGCATCAAGCGCCGTTCGTCCTCGCTCAACACCGGCCGTGTCGACCACCTTTACCTCGATCCGCACCTGCCGGGCGGCCGCTTCTTCATGCATTACGGCGATCTGACCGACGCCACCAACCTGATCCGCGTGCTTCAGGAAGTCCGCCCGACCGAGATCTATAATCTCGCCGCGCAGAGCCACGTGCAGGTCTCTTTCGAGACGCCGGAATACACCGCCAATGCCGACGCCATTGGTACGCTGCGTTTGCTCGAGGGCATTCGCATCCTCGGTCTCGAGAAGCATTCGCGTTTCTATCAGGCGTCGACCTCGGAACTGTACGGCAAGGTGCAGGAGGTTCCGCAGACCGAGCGTACGCCGTTCTACCCGCGCAGCCCCTACGCGGCGGCGAAGATCTACGCGTACTGGATCACGGTGAACTACCGCGAGGCCTATGGCATGCACGCCTCGAACGGCATCCTGTTCAACCACGAAGGCCCGCGCCGCGGCGAGACCTTCGTCACACGCAAGATCACGCGCGCGGTGGCGGCGATCTCAACGGGTAAGGAGGACTGCCTCTACGTCGGCAATATCAACGCGCAACGCGACTGGGGACATGCGCGCGACTATGTCGAAGGTATGTGGTTGATGCTCCAGCAGGACGACCCCGACGATTACGTGCTCGCCACCGGCGAGATGCACTCCGTGCGTGAGTTCATCGAGCTTGCTTTCGCCGAGGTCGGCACGACGCTGCGCTGGGAGGGCGAGGGCGTCGAGGAGCGCGGCGTGTGCACGAAAACCGGGCACGTGCGCGTGCGCGTCGACCCGCGTTATTTCCGGCCGACCGAAGTCGAACAGCTTCTCGGCGATCCCTCGAAGGCGCGGAAGAAGCTCGGCTGGCAGCACCGCATTGGCTTTAATGAGTTAGTGAAGGAGATGGTCGCGTCTGATCTGGCAGAAGTGAGGTCTAGTGCGACCTGAAAACCTCATGGAAGTGGGGGCAAGGTGGCTTGCAAACGTCGCTAACATCAACCCGAGCCAGAAAGTTCTCTACTTCGAGTGACGTCGGGCACGCCGCAACAAGAGAGTTGAGCTCATCTGTTGCCGTACCTGCGTAATACCAAGCAGCGCAAGCGCAAGCTGACGGCTTAGTGATGTTTGGTATCTGAGCGCGAGTTCCAACGATAGATGACTGTTGATGCTGGTTTGATCCGCTGGTCCACGCAGGAGTTTGCGGACGTGGCCTCTCCCACTATGTTCAAGAAAATTATACTCCATGTATTCCACCGCTTTCGTGGATATGCGTGAGATCATCGTTTCCAGGATGAACGAATGCGGTTCGGTGTGGGCCGACAGGATGGTTTCGGTTCTATGCATCGAAGCCGTGCTGGTTGTCGCGGGCGATTCTTGATCGGGCGCCGTTCGGTTGCCGAGCGTTTCTGTTTCCATCGCGGTTGCTCTTCTGAGCCGCCAGAGCAAGGACGCCAGGCGGACGACGAGCACCCGTTCGATTGTGCTGGCGGGGCTGAAGTCGGTGATGATCGCCCGCTCGAAGGCGCGATATTCAGCCGGATCCTCAGTCGGTTTCAGGACCGTCTGGGCAGTGAGACCGTGGCGGAGCGCGTTCCGGCTTGACCGCGATTTTCCTGTGGCGGTCCGGGGTCCTGTGCTCTTTCGTGCATTGAGACGGTTGGCCGCGATCTGACGGTCCGAGGTCATGGCTGCGATCGAGTCGTGGCGCTCGGAGCAGCCTCCGGCTCGGGATGTGCGACGTGTTTCTCACCCGGACCGACGTTGAGGCCGCGGCTCTGCTCCCAGAGACCTCTCGCGATCTCAAGCGCGTTGATATCGAGGTCCTCCCACCATGCGGCTTCATTGCCGGTCTGGTGGACTGCCCGGTGGTGCCCTCGGCAGAGAGGCACGGTGAACTCGTCGCTGACCTTCAGCCCGAGCGCGCGGGGTTGTGCAAAGCGAAGATGATGCGCGTCTGCCGGCTGCCGGCCACAGACGAGACAGGGCTGAGAGCCGACGAACCTCAAATGGCCTTTGTCGCGCAGACGCTTCGGCTCGCCAAAGGTCAGCGCACTCTTGTCGATCGTGGTGCGCTCCAGGAGATCGGGCTGGACGGGAACAAGAGGTGCGTTCGTCGTTTCCCGTTCTATCTCGCGGACGAGGGCGCCGTTCTGTTGCCGGGTATCGTGGAAGCGCTGCCGTCCGTAATGACGTGACGGCCGCCGCAGGGGTGCGGTGTTGGAGGGCAAGGCGGCCGGCGGCCCGTCTGCCTCGCCGACCGAGGGGCCAGTGTCGCCGCGTTCGGTATGTCCGAGGCGCACCGGTACGGTCGTGTCGACTTGGGAGATCGCCGCCGTGGGTTGGTGGTCCTTAATGCTTCCAAGAAATCGAGAGGGTGCTCCCTGCGATTGTTTGCGGTCGGTAGCTTTGCCATGCCGGTAGAGCTCGAGCCCGAACGGCCGTCCGAATGTGGCGAGCGCTCGCTTGGTCGCATCGGTCTCCGCGGCCTTTAGCGCCATGTCGTGCACGTCGCCCGGGCTACCGCCCTGGGCCTGGCCGCTGCCGTGTCCTTCCCGGATCACTGTTATGCCCTCAGCTTGGACGGTGATGCGTGCCTTGGCGGTATAGACGGCGGTGAAGGCGCCGCGGACCTCGCGGGCCAGCACGCATTTGGAGTCGACCGTTTCCCGGTTCCATCCGTCGAAACCGAAGATGCGGTTGGCCTGTGCGATGGCATACCAGCCTTCGATATAGGAGAGGGTGCGGCCATGGCTCTCCCTGATCCTCACGTGACGCTCCTCCACCTGGCGGCGGAGAGCCTGTACCTGTTTGCTAGAGAACCCCATCAGCGTGTCCTCACGCTTAGAACGGGCTCGGGGTTGGACAGCGCCACGCCTTCGATCTCGGCACCGTTCTTCAGCTCATAGGCCAGCCGTTGCCGGTTGAGCCTGGGCTCGCTGGGCGTCCAGTAGATACTCGGGACAGCATCTTCATTGATGACCGTGAGGGCAGGCGTTCCCGGTCGGATGGAGATGGTCAGATCCGGCGCCGTGATCTTCTTCAGATCGAGCTCCGCCATGACGTCGCGGGCGATCTGGCGCCGTTTCGAGGCGCGGTCTTGCAGGCGGGCAAGGCGATCCTGCATGTCGGAGAGTCGGCACTTCAGACCCGAAGCCAAAGCCTCGTCCTGAATGGCCGCGCGGACGATCGCGACGACGATCTCGTGGAGGTCGGTCAGGCCCTCCACGGTGTCGGCGAGGGTTTGCTCGTCGAGGCTGGGATCCTCGGCCTTCAATCGGTCGCGGACGGCGCGGTAGTGGATGGCTGAAAAGGCGAGTTGGCTCACGGTGTTATGCCTCACTGTTGCTCGGTTATGAGCGAAAATCACTCGTTAACGAGTGGTTGTCAAGTCGGATCGAATCGGGAACACTCGTCCTTGTCATGATCCACGCTGCGCAAATCCGGGCTGCCCGCGCCCTTCTCGGCTGGCGCCAGGAGGACCTCGCCAAAGCCGCAAAAAGCGGGCTCGCCACCGTCGCGCGCATCGAGCAGCGGGAGGGGCCTGCACAGGGCCACAGCTCCACCATCATGCGCATTGAGGCAGCGCTGATGCGCGCGGGGGTTCGGTTTTTCGAGGACGAGGATGGCAGCTTCGGCGTGCGGCTGATCAAACGAGCCAAGAAGGCCTAACCCCGGATTACGAAACGAAGCCAATCGGCCGGGCTTCCGGCCTGCCCCACCGTCGGCCTAGCCGCGGACAATGATCGGGCCGAATACCGAGACCGTGCCGCCGCGGACTTGGCGCAGCGCCACCCAGCTCAGGAACTGCGAGACGCTGTCGACCTGGTCGTCGTGCCGGCCGTTCGGAAAGGCGAGAAGCTCGAGCAGGAGCGTCTCGAGCCATTCGGCCTTCCGCGGCAGGTAAACGTGACCAGCTTCGATCTTGGCCGATTGCGCGACCATCCGGTCGGTCTTGCTGCCCTCGGGATTATGCCCGACCGGCCGCGTCATGCCGGGAGGCTTGTCGCGCTGCAGATCCTGAAGCAGCGCCATCCCGGGGCCGGCGTTCTCGATCAAAATGGTCTGGGCGCGATGCTTGTCGGCGAGGCTCGCGACCTTGCGACGGAGATCGGGATATTCAAGTCGGCCACGAAACAGGTCGACGAGATAGAAGTCGTCCTTGACGATCTGCCAGGTGGTGCAGACCGAATAGTCGTTGTTGGTCCCGGTCGCCATGGCGATGTCCCAGCTCTGCACGACGCGCTTGACGGGGGGTGCTGGGACTTCGTCGTAGAATCGGAACCACTCGCGCCGGATGAGGTTGCCTTCGAGCGGCACGGGCTGCTGCTGATACTGCGCCGAGAACATGAGGCCACCGATCTCGGCCTTGATGCGCTCCAGCGCCTCCCGGCTCTCACGGTCAGGGTGGAGAACGTCGCCGGCGCGACGATGCACGACATGGCCATTGCCAAGCGGGATCACATCGTCCTCGGTGGCGATCGCCGGCAGGTTGAGGTGCTCCCAGCCACCTTGTGCCAGAACGTGACCGGCGAGGTCGTCTTCGTGCAGCCGCTGCATGACGATTACGATCGGACCACGCTTCTTGTCGTTCAGCCGCGAGACCAGCGTGCCGCCGAACCAGTCGATCACGCGCTTTCGGGCCGCCTCTGACATGGCGTCCTCTGCCTTCAAAGGATCATCGATCACGATGAGGTCGGCGCCGCGCCCGGTCAGGGTCCCGCCTACCGAGGTGGCATAGCGGCCGCCACCTTTCGTGGTCACGAGCTCGTACCCCGTATCCTTGGCGATGTGTATGGCGGGGAAGACCGATCGATACCATTCGGAATCGATCACCATCCTGAATTGCCGGTGCAGCTCGGCGGCGAGCTCGTTCGAATAGCTCACGACGATGATGCGCTTGGTCGGGTCGTGACCGAGCAACCAGGCGACATAGGCGACTGAGGTGCATATCGACTTCAGGGACCGCGGTGGCTGGTTGATGAGGAGGCGAGAGATCTCATGCTCGTGCACCCGCGTCAGCTGGTACGCGATCGCGTCGATATGCCAGTTCCGCTGGTAGGGCGTGCCGGGCGAGACGCTGCCGCAACACTTCCAAACGAAGAAACGCAGGTCGGTGCGCAGCAGCGCGGCGATAACGGCATGGTGCTTCATTTGCGCCGGTGCTTCTTGGCGCTGGCCTTCGCGTTGTCACCCGTATCGGCCGAGTCGGTGCCGCGCAGCCCGGCGACGTAGGCCGCAAGGATCGCCTGATCTTCCGCGGGCAGCGCCTGAGACGTTTGAGCTACAGTGCTGTCATCGTTGAACCGCGACGCCAGCTCGATGGAATCCCCGAGCGCGCGGACATCACCCCGCAACGCCTTCTCCCGCAGCTTCATCAGGAACGCTTCCTGCGTGGAAATCTTGCGCGTACGCCCCCCTTCTTGAACCCGCACCGGAAGCTCGAGCATGAACCTGACGTCGGTGCTGAGGTTGCGAGAGCCCTTGCGCCGACCAGCCGGGTTGCCCGACTGGCCCGGCTTGAACCGGCTGTGCACCGGCGGCTTGCCATAACCGACCCCGTAGGTCGGAGGCTTTTCCGAACCATTGCCGCGCTTGGCCATGTCAGCGCCCCTTCGCGGTGGTGTCCGGCTCGGCCGTCCGGCCGTAGGGCTTACCGGTGACGCCGTGGATCGCCATACCACCGGTCAGGCGCTGCCACCGCGCGATGCTGACGTCGACGTAGACCGGGTCGATCTCGATCACGCACGCTTTGCGCTCGGTGCGCTCCGCCGCGACGATGGTCGTGCCGGCGCCGCCGAACGGGTCGAGCACGAGGCCACCGCGATGCGAGCAATCGCGCATGGCATCGGCAATCATCGCGACCGGCTTCACCGTCGGGTGCAGAGAGATCTTGCTCTTCGAGGTGCCGCTCAGCGCACTCTGGCTGACATAGTCCCAGACATTGGTGCGGTTACGGCCATGCCGGCCGAGCGCGACGTTGTTGATGTGCGCGGCCGTGCCGCTCTTGAACACAAAGACCAGCTCGTGGCGCGACCTATACAACGATCCCATGCCGGAGTTGGTCTTGTTCCAGACGCACAGGTTCTTGAGCTCGGTATAAACCTCGTCGCCCGCGGCCAGGACCTCGCGCAGGTGCCGCCAGTCCATGCAGATGAAATGAATCGCGCCGCCGACCGTGTGCGCGGCCGCGTGGCCCATGAACGTCTTGAGGAATGCCGTGAACGCCTCGGACGACAGCTCGCCCGTCGCCATCGCGAACTCGCGGTGCTTCACAGCACCAAGCCCGGAGACGTTGCCGTCGATCCGCACGTTGTATGGCGGATCGCTAAACATCATCTGCGCCTTCTCGCCCTCGAGCAGGCGCTCATAGCTGTCGGGGCTCAGCGCGTCACCGCAGATGAGCCTGTGCTCGCCGAGCACCCAGAGGTCGCCCGGCTGGGTCACCGGCACGGTGCCTTCCGCGACCGCCGGCACCTCATCCTCCTCGTCTTGGCCATCCCCATGGAGCAGCACGTCGATGGCGGCGAGCTCGAAGCCGCTCACCACGAGCGGCGCTTCAGGCGCCAGCTCGAGGACGTCGGCGAATTCCAGCCGAAGCGCCTCAGGGTCCCAGGCGGCGTCCTCGCTGATGCGGTTCAGGGCAAGGCGCAGCAGCCGCAGGTCGGCCTCCGAAAGGTCCGCGACCGCGACGGCGGGCACCTCGGCGAGCTCCAGCTTCTTCGCCGCCTCGACCACGCCCATCCCCGCGACGACACGGTTCTGGGGATCGATCACGACCGGCAGGACGAAGCCGAACTTCTCGATGCTGCCGGCGAGCTTGCGCACCTGCTGCGGCGAGTGCTTGCGCGTCGCCCGGCCGAGCGGTTTCAAGTCCGCGATCGGCACCAGCCGAGGTGTCAGATCCCGCGCGAGCGGATAGCCATTCCCATAGGTCTCCATGCTGCTTTCCGAGGGCCTCCGCGCCGCCAATGTGCGCAGGGCGGAACTAATGATGGTTCGACAATAGGAGGTGGTGGGGATGTAATGCTTGTTGAAAAAACAGCAGCTGCGCTAGTTGCACTACTTGCTACGCCCGGCGGCCAGCGGCCCGCAAAATCGTGTCGTTTGAAACGTCCGGAAGGCCGTTGCTCTTGAGCCAGGCGCCGACGTTCTTGAACAAGGTCGCGTTGGGTACCTCGACCTGCGTCGGTATCTTCCCGTGGTAGAGTGCTTCAACCGCGCGTTCAGCGCCCTCAGATGCCGGCCGGGTCCTGCGCGCTCTAGTCGCCTGCCTCGGGTCCCTGAGGGCAGGGGCCTGATCGTCCGTCGTGGCGCGACCGAACGCCTTGGCCACGTCCGCCACCGAGACCTCGATCCACTCCAGGTACCAAAACCCGTGAGGCGGCCGCCCGCCGCGCGGGACCAGCCAGGGCTTGAGCGGACGCGACGCGTCCCAATCGATCTCCTCAGGCTGAAGGTCTCGCGGAATCGAGAATTGCGCGCCGTCGAGGGTCGTACCCGCCATCCTCGTGATGCCGTCGGAATGCAGCCCGAGCTTGGCTCGGACCTGCACGGACCCGTCAGCCATGGCACGGCAGAGATCGGCCTGCGCTTCGCCCGGCGAACCTCCGGTAATTTCAAGGATACGGTTCAGTGCTTCGGCAAGGCGCTTCCAGGCTGACGTGTGCATTGAGCTGTTTCCGTGGCGAGGGCCTAACTCGCGTCCCTCGCAAGCCTCCGACAGACTACCGCCTGCGGTATTCC
>Ga0310811_10013883_pt1 | contig 10494 bp, 10 predicted proteins | sample YCmetagenome_FD_207642 | JGI IMG/M metagenome (GOLD analysis project Ga0310811, IMG submission 207642) | Soil microbial communities from experimental microcosm in Duke University, North Carolina, United States - YC | ecosystem: Engineered > Artificial ecosystem > Soil microcosm > Unclassified ... | reverse complement strand
GCGAACAGAACACCGACCAGGGCGACATCGGCATCAGCATCGACGGCGCCGCACAACAGACCGTCAGCACCCTCCCGACCGACGGCCTGCGCCACGCCAACGTCTCCGTGTACAGCAGAACCGGCCTCAGCGCCGGCACACACACCATCGTGGTCACCAAACTGTCCGGCACCTACGCCGTGCTCGACGGTTTCGCCGTGACCTCGGCCTGACCCTCACCGTCGTCCTGCCTGACTATTCCGATTGAATGAGTCCTCCGCTAGCGTGCGTGTCGCCTCGGTGCAATGTAAAACTGCATCGATGCGACACCACGGGTCCACTGACGGACGGGTGCTCGGCGGCCGCTACCGCCTCGGCGAGGTGCTCGGCACCGGCGGCACGTCGGTGGTGTGGCGCGCCCGCGACGAGGTCCTCGCCCGGGACGTGGCGGTCAAGGTGCTCTCGGGCCCGCACAGCGCCGACGCGGCGGCGCGCCTGCGCATCCGCGTGGAAGCCCGGGCGGCGGCGTCGCTGGCCCACCCCAACGTCGCCCAGATCTACGACTTCGGCGAGACCGTCGAGGACGGCCAGCGCATCCCGTACATCGTCATGGAGCTCGTCCCCGGCCCGACCCTCGCCCAGCGGGCCACCACCGAAGAAGTGCCGCCCGCGGAGGCGCTGCGCATCTGCGCCGAGGTCGCCGCCGGCCTGGCCGCCGCACACGCGGAGGGCATGGTCCACCGCGACGTCAAGCCGGCCAACGTCATCCTCGCCCCGACCGGCGCCAAGGTCGTCGACTTCGGCGTCGCGGCCGCCACCGACCCGGCCACCACCGTCGACGACGAGGTGCTCGGCACCCCCGCCTACCTGGCGCCGGAACGCATCGCCAACGGCCCCGTCACCCCTGCCTCCGACGTCTACTCCCTCGGCGTGCTGCTCTACCTGCTGCTCACCAGGCGGCTGCCGTGGGCCGTGACGGACGCCGCCGAGGTGCTCGAGGCCCACCTGCACCGGCGGCCGGCGCCGCTACCGGAGCTGGACGGCGTGCCACCGCACATCGCCTCGTTGTGCCTGCGCTGCCTCGCGAAGGATCCGGCCGACCGGCCAACCGCACACGAGCTGGCCGTCGCCCTCGCCGCCGACAGGCCGGCCACCCCGTTCGAGCACCCGCACGCCGCCGGCCGGCGGCGCCGCGTCGGCTTCCTCGCCGCGGGCCTCGCCGGTGCGGCCGCGACCGCCGTCCTGGTCTGGCTGCTGCTGCCCGGCCCCGAGCACCTGCCACCGCCACAGGCCCGGAACGAGAACGGCACCCAGCAGACGTTGTCCGCGCCGACGGCCGACTCGGCCACCCCATCCACTGCCGCATCCGCCGTCGCAACGGTTGCCGCCGCCGACCCGGTCACCCGCCCCGCTCCTACCCGTACCGACACCACCTCCGCCGCCCCTCCGTCCGCCCCTCCCTCCGCTGCGCCGTCGAGCCCCACGACGTCGTCGCCTCCCCCGCCGGCGACCTTCACCTCCGACGGCGGGACCGTCCGGGCCGAATGCACCCCGGAGGGCCTCGCCCATCTGTTGTCCTGGTCGGCGACGTCGCCGTACCGGGTCGGCCGCGTCGACGCCGGCCCCGCCACCACGGCCGTCGCCTCGTTCACCCGCGGCAGCCGCACGATCGACATGACCGTCACCTGCACCGGCACGACCCCGACCGTGTCCACCACCACCCACACCGACTGAGCCCTGTCTGGGTTCGCGCCCAAGCCGAACCTCGGCGACTTCTACGACCCGTCACCGCCGCACCGTTCAGGCGCAGTCGCGGCAGACCTGTACCCCGTGGTCGTCGGCGAGCCGGCTGCGGTGGTGGATCAGGAAGCATCGTCCGCACCGGAACTCGTCGCCACGCATGGGCACGACGGGGAGGGACATCTCTTCGTCGATGGGTTCGAGTTCGGATGCCGAGACCGGCCCGGCCACGTCGTCGACGTCGGCGTTACCGGCCCGTCCCTTGACGTGTGAGCTCGTGAGTGCGTCGAGCCCGTCGTCGGTGGCCTCGACCTGGCTCGGGCGGGCCGCGTCGTAGTCCACGTTCCCCCCTCGCCGAGTCGCCGGGTGTGGTGCACGCATGTCCGCTCCGAAGGGTTGTCGATCGTCTTGGGCGGGCGCCAGGCGGTGCCGCCATCGGGACTCGCTGTACCGGAAGGCCGCAGCCGAGGTAGGGAATCCCAGCACGGTCGGAATGGGCTGCTCGGGCGTGCACTCGTATGGGTGGTGACCGGCCCGGCCACCTCGAGGAACTGCGAAGCCCCACCCTAACAGGAATGGCAGATCTCCGAGCTGCCGGAAATCTTCGGTGGCGCTCACGGCCGATCCGCGTCGGTTGTTCATACCCGCGGTCAACGTGCCTGAAACGATGGATCACCACACCCGGCGTGACCGGACGCGACCTCGGCCGGACGTACCATGGAGATACCTCCACCCTTCCATGACCGGTGGCCCTTCGGCCGACGCCGGTGAACACGCCGCGGCATCCAGCGGACTTCGGCGGCCGCTCCCCTACCTGGACGCACGCCGACAGAAAGGCCTGCCATGCTTGCCAGCGCTCAAACCCCTGAATCGTCCGTCCAGCCCCGTCTCACGCTGGCCGGGGAGCGGATGCACAACGCCACCCTCAACGGCGGCTGGTGGCCACGTTCGTGGGAGCCCGCTGCCGAGCTGCCGGGTCTGGTCGCTGCGCTCACCGAGCACTACGGACCGATCCGCCGGCTGATTCTCAACAGCCGGGTCTGGCGGTCCGGCCTGGGGCCGACCGCGGTCGACTCCGGACTGGTTCCGGTCCGCTGGTTCAGCACGGCCGAGCCGAGTCTCCTGGTCGTGATCACCGAGCCCGGCGAGCAGATCAACCTGCTGGTCGTACCGCCCGGCAGCAAGGCCGCCACCGCCCGGGCCGCCATGGACAAGGCGGCGGATCGGGCCAACCGGCTGCAGGCGCCGGCCATCCTCGTCGCCCTGTCCATCCCTGCCGGCCAGGGCCGGCACGGCGGTGACAACGCAGACCGGGCGGCCGCTGGCGACCCGGCCAGATGACGGCCGCGGCCTGACCCGGCACGAGCGCCCGGCATGCCAAGGCTCCCGGACGGCGCAACACACCGCCCGGGAGCCCTCCCCCCGGATGCGCGGATAAGGTCAGCGAAACGGTGCCCGGCGTGCGGCCTGCGGTGTGCTCCGGTCGTCCCGGAATCGAACCATCAGCGGCCTCTCCCTCGTCCAATCGCGGCGGCGCCTCGTATTACGGCTGTCCGCCACCGGGGACCGGGGTGGCATCAGGAGCACTCACAGTAACAGCTCGCGGGCCGCCGCGCCGTATGCACAGCCGGCCAATTCGCCGACGGCGCTCACCCGGCGGGCGTCGACGAACGGGCGCGGCGCCGCGCCAGTGCGATCTCCGTTTCGGCTTCGGCCCGGCCAGCCCAGGTCCGGCGCCCGACGTCGATCGTCGCGCCCGGATCGAGGTCCGCGTAGATCCGGAAGAAATGCTCGATCTCGAGCCGGAAAAAGTGTTCCAGATCCACGATGTCGCGCAGGTGGCCCAGCCGCGGATCGGCGGTGGGCACACACAGCACCTTCGGATCGGGCCCGCGCGCGTCGCGCATGCGGAACATGCCGATGGCGCGGCATCGCACCAGACAGCCGGGAAAGGTGGGCTCCTGCACCATCACCAGGGCATCCAGCGGGTCGGTCCCCTCGCCCAGGGTGTCCTCGATGAAGCCGTAGTCGGCCGGATACTGAGTCGCGGTGAACAGCGTACGGTCCAGCCGGATTCGACCCGTGCGCCGATCCATCTCGTACTTGTTGCGCGCGCCCCTGGGGATCTCGATGGTCACGTCGAACTCCATGGCAGGCCCTCCGCCCTCTCGACGACAGCGCCGCTTGCGCTGAGCGGCGTGATCGCGTCGTCCGGTGCCGCAACTGCGCGGCCGGGCCGCAGCCGCCGCGACAGCCTGTCCACTGTAGAGAAGACGGGCAAGGACGGGACCCCGCGGGGAGTCCCGTCCTGCACCGAGCTCGATCAGCTCTTGAACACGTCCTTGATCTTCTCACCGGCCTGCTTCAGATTGCCGGACGCCTGATCGCCCTTGCCCTCGGCCTCCAGGTCTTCGTCGCCGGTGGCCTTGCCCACGGTCTCCTTGACCTGACCGCCGGTCTCTTCCACCTTGTTGTCGACCTTGTCGTCGAGTGCCATGTTCCGCGCCCTCCCGCTTACCACTACCGCGTCTCGGCTGAGGCGCTGCCGGTGGTTCGCGTTGTTACCGGAAAGGTGCCCCGGGCGGCCCGCCCTAAACAGCACGGTGATCAATTGGGGCTGCCGATACGTGCGCCCGCCGGTCAGGCTTCGGCGGGATTCGCGGGTGAACGTCCCACGGTGTCGAGATGCCGGAGCGCCTGGATATAGGAGGCGATCAGTCCGGTTTCAAGGTACGAGACGCCGTGAGCGCCGCAGAATTCCCGGATGATGTGTTGTGCGTGGCGCAGATTGCCTCGGGGCATCGAGGGGAACAAGTGGTGTTCAATCTGGTAGTTCAGCCCGCCCAGCGCAACGTCGGTGAGCCAGTGGCCGCGCACGTTGCGCGAGGTCAGGACCTGCCGGCGCAGATAGTCGGAGCTGTCGCGCGCGTCGAGTTGCGGCATGCCCTTGTGGTTCGGGGCGAAGGAGCAGCCCAGGTACAGCCCGAACAGGCACTGATGGATCGCGATGAACACGAGCGCCTTCACCGGCGGCAGGACCAGGAACACGCCGGCCACGTAGACCCCGACGTGCAGCCCCATCAGGAGTCCTTCGCGGAGCCGGGACCGGGTAGGTTCGGTGATGAGGTATCGCACGCTGGCGACCCGCAGGTTCAGCGCTTCCAGTAGCAGCAGCGGGAAGAATCCCCATGCCTGATAACGATGGAAGAAGCGGCCGACGGGTCCGCTCACCCCGGCCTGTCCGGTGGTGAACACCAGGACACCCGCACCGACGTCCGGGTCGCGGTCCTCGTCGTTGGGGTGGGCGTGGTGGCGGTTGTGTTTGTCGACCCACCAGCCGTAGCTGAACCCGACGCCGATGTTCGCCAGGACCACACCGAGGATGTAGTTGGCGCGCCCGGACCGGAAGATCTGCCGGTGCCCCGCATCGTGGCCGAGAAAACCCAGCTGCGTGGAGATCACCGCGAAGTAGACGGCGACGACCGGCTGCCACCACGAATCGCCGACGAGCAGGAAACCTGCCACGCCGATGGCACACGCCACGACGGTGGCGGCGATCCGGACGGTGTAGTCACCAGGCCGCCGGTCGAGCAGGCCGGCTTTCTTGATGCGGCGGGACAGTTCGGAATAGCCGGTGCCCGGAGGCCGGGCCGCCGCTGGAATGCGGCCGTCGGCAAGCACAGCGCTCGTGCGCATACGGACTCCCACGACACGATCAACGAGGAATCGAGCTGCCGCCGGGGTCTTGAGCGACTTGAGCCTTGCGACTAGGATACCCCCGGGCTGGACCGGGTAACGGATTCCCGCTGAAAATCTGTGCCATTCCACGGCCATGGCCACGAAACCCTCACCTGCGGGTGATTGGGCCTGGTTCGATTCGCCGAGTACGCTCGGACGGCGCCGGTCTGGCGTCTGGCTGCCCCGGCCCATGGCAGCACCTGCGGCGGAAGGTGCAGTCATGCGCGAGAGCCGATTCGGTCGAGCGGCGCACAGCGAGCCTCGATGCGGTCCCGGTTCGGTGTTGTGGTGAGCCGGATGGACGACGGGCGGGCAGCCGAGCCGGATCACGACTTCGCACGACCTGTGTCGCTACCGCCGCCGGACGGACTCGCCGGTCTGTTGCACCAGCTCTGCACCGACACCGCCCAGGCGCTGTCGGCCTGCGGGGTGGGAATGAGTGTGATGACCGCAGACGGGGTGCACGGCTTCGCCGCCGCCTCCGACCCGGCGACCGCCCGGATCGAGGAACTGCAGTTCACCTTCGGTGAGGGGCCATGCATCGACGCGTTCGCGTACAGCCGCCCGGTGCTGATGCCGAACCTCGACGCCTCGGCGGCGAACCGGTGGCCGGTCTACACGCCGGCGGTGACCGATGCCGGGGTGCGGGCGGTGTTCGCATTCCCGTTGCAGGTCGGCGCGGCGCGGCTCGGGGTCCTGGATGTGTTCCGCGACCGCCCCGGGTCGCTGTCCCGGGCGGAACTCGGTCAGGCGTTGGCATCCGCGGAAAGGGCCGTGACGGCCCTGCTCGACGGCCAGGAACGCACCATCGACGGAACGGACGGCCTCGACGGGGCATTCGACCGTAGCGCCGCGCTGTTCCAGGCCCAGGGCATGGTGATGGTCCAGCTCGGTGTCTCGCTCGCCGAGGCCCTGGTCCGGATCCGGGCCCATGCCTACGCGACGGGCCGCCCGTTGCACATCGTGACCGCGGACATCGTGTCCCGTCGCCTGCGCCTGGACCAGCACAGCGCAGATGGCTCTTCGTGAACACCAGACTCGGGAAGGTCGGGAGGCCGTCATGAGCACCGTATCCGCGGAGCGGCTCGCCAGGATCTTCGTCGAGGTCGCCGACACCATGGTCGACGAGTTCGACCTGATCGAGTTCCTGCAGATGCTCGCCGACCGTACCGCCGGCCTCCTCGACGGCTCGACCGTCGGGCTCATGCTGGCCGACCCCAAGGGGCGGCTGCGGTTCATGGCCGCCTCCGACGAGACCACCGGACTCCTGGAGCTGTTCCAGTCCCAGGGCAGCGACGGACCTTGCCTGGACGCCTTCCGCACCGGCGAACCGGTCGTCAACGCCGACCTTCGCATCGCCACCTCCAGGTGGCCCAGGTTCGCGCCGGTCGCCGCCTCGATCGGCTTCCGCTCCGTGCACGCATTCCCGCTACGGCTGCGCCAGGAGGTGATCGGGTCCATGGGCGTGTTCGGTACCGAGACCGGCGACATCGGCGGCACCGACGTGCAGATCGTGCAGGCGTTGGCCGACGTCGCCGCGATCGGCCTGCTGCAGCACCGCACGATCAGCCGCAGCGAGGCGCTCACCGAACAGCTGCAGGGCGCGTTGAACAGCCGGATCGTCATCGAGCAGGCCAAAGGCGCGGTCGCACAGGCCCACGACATCACCATCGACGCCGCATTCACCCGGCTGCGCGCCTACGCCCGCAGCAACAATCGCCGGCTCAGCGATGTCGCGCACCTCGCCGTCACGGACCTGGGCAGCCTGCAGGGCCTGGCGGGCTTCTGAGCACAAGACGCAGCGGACCCATCCAACCTCCTGGGTCCGCGGGACCGCGGGCCAGCCACCAGCAGCGGCAGGTTGGTGAGTGCGAGGCCGACCGCCGCCAGGCCGGACATGACGCCGCTGGCACCCCGGAGTGCCCATCGGCCCGTCAGCGGGCCGGCTCGGGTCATACCCACACATCACCTTGTGCCAGTGAACCCGCAGACCGGCGGCGGTGCTGGCCCCCGACGGCGGAGAACCCGGCGCCGGTTCCGGGTCACGACCGGTCGCGTCGTGCCAGGATCCGCGCCGAAGGTGTAGGTTTTGGGTACGTGTCCGCCCATCGGCGGCTGGAGCCGGTGCCGCAGTGGTCGTCATCCATTGTGGACGATGGGTCGATGTCGCTACCCGTCGAAGGGGACACACGCCATGACCATCGAGCCTCCGACCTGTCTGCTGTACCTGCTCACCGTTGGCCGCGACAAGGAACTCGTGCTGCGGGTGCACGGCACCGAACTCTCCATCGAGCAGCTCACCGCGTGGATGACGGAAGAGACCGTACACGCGCTGACGGTCTCGCGGTTCGGTGATGAGCGGACCTCCACGCTCCTGCTGAACTTCCGGCACGTGGTCGGCGCACGGCTCGCTCCCTACAGCGAGACGCGCACTGGATCGTTCTGAACGGCTCGGCCTCGGGCGGCAGGTCGTCGATGGCGATATTGTCGCGGGCCTGGCGCGGGTCGGCCTGCTCATGCTGGTTCGTGGGATGGACTGGGCTGGAATGGCCGGCCCTGGTTGCGCTAGCCTGTGGCTGTCACCCCGGACCCCGGTGGCGAATTCTGTAGGTCACGGATTCGACGCCACCCAGAGGGTCATCATGGTCGGCTATGTGTCCTCACCTCCGACCGCCGTCGCCGGTCAGGCTGCGCCGGCGGACGCGTCGCGGTCACGGCATCTACGCCGGACCCGGCTGCACGCGGCGTTGGCCGCGCCGGGCGGGAGGTCGATCACGACGGTCTACGCCCCGGCCGGCGCGGGCAAGACCGACCTGGTCGTGGACTGGCTCGAGGCGGTCGGCGCGCAGCCCCGCGCGGTGCTCGTGGACCTCACCGCGTGCGCCACCGCCCGGTGGTGGCAGAAACCGCTGCGTTCTCCTTCGTGGTGGCCGTCATGGCCGGGCAACGCGGCCGAGCTGGGCCGGGCGCTGCACGCGGGCATCCCTGAACGGATCGGCGGCTCGGTCATCGTGGTGCTGGACGGCACCGAGGCGATCGTCGGCACCGACTTCCTGACCGGGGTGCGGCAGCTCGCCGCCGGCGAGGACCGCCTGCACGTGGTGCTGCTGGGCAGGCACGCTCCACCGGACGGATCCGTGCAGCCGCTGGGCAGCTCCGCAGACAGCGCGTTACGTGGGCATGACCTGGCCTTCACCGCCGCAGAAACTGCCACCCTCTGCGTACAGCGAAGACTCGACCTGCCCGCGGCCGTCAGCAGACGTCTGTACGCCATCACCAATGGATGGGTCGCGGGTCTCGTGGTCGCGACCGCCGCCCTGAGCGGGCAACCGCACAAGGCAGAAGCCGTCCTGCAGCAGCTGTTGCGCACCGGTGCGGGTCTGTCGGAGTACGTGATGCGGGACGTCCTGGGCCGGTATCCGGCCGACCTCCGCCGGGCCGTGCGCGACGCCGGCGTGGTGGAATCCATCTGCCCGGAGTTGTTCGCCACGCTCACCGGACGCACCGACGGCGCGGCCGTCCTGGCAGATCTTTCCCGCGACGGCATGTTCGCCACCCGTCTGGACGACAGGTCCGCCTGGTACTGCCACCACCGGCTCTGGCGCGCCGCCCTCTACACCACCCTCAGCGAGGACGACCCCGCCCGCGCGCGCCAACTGCATGCCCGGGCCGCCGGCTGGTACACCGGACACGGCCAGCCCGCCGAAGGACTGCGTCACGCACTGGCCGCGGCGGACCGGTCGGCGGCCATCAGGATCGTGCAGGAGCATGGCGAGGAGATCCGTCAGGCATCCCCGCAGGCCGCTGTCACCGCAACGGCTCCAGGCCCCTGGTCACCGCTCGCCGACGATGCCCCACTCTCCCAGGCCTTCGCCGTGCACCGCAGCGTCAGCGCCGCTGCCCCGCCATCCGCGGTGGCGCAACCCATCTGGCGCGCATTGTGCCAAGGGGACTACGCAGCGGCGCAGGCAGCGCTGGCCGCCGATGCCTCAACGGCAGGACGCAGTCCGTTGCAGCGGAGCACGAGGCTGCGCCTGCACGCCGTCACCGCCCGGATGAGCGGCCGGCTGAGCGAGGCGGTCCGGCATGCCGACGCCCTCGGCGAGACCGTTCGCGCGAACGGCCTCGTGGGCTCCCACGACGACGGCTGGGCGCGGCTGATCCTTGCCGAAGTGGCCGTCCAACGTGGCACCTCCGACGCGGCCGTGCGGCACCTCGACGCGCTCGCGGTCCAGCTGTGGCAGTCGGTACCCGCGCTCGTCGCCGCCCAGCAGTTCCAGGCCGCGCTGCTCTGCCAGCAGCGCCACGACGATGCCGCCGCGCTGGACGCCGTCGAACAGCTGATCGTCGACGGCGACGACACGCTGCTGGTACCACAATGGGCCGCACGAGTGCTGCGGGTCGAACTCCTCATCGCCACCGGCCGGCTCCGCGACGCCGACCAGCACTGGCATGCCGACGCCGCCGCCGTCCCCGCGTCGACCGCCACGATCACCATCGCGCGGCTCCTGCTCGCCCGGCAACCGCAGGCCAGCATCGACCTGCTGCTGCGGCCCCTGCTCGACGACCCGCACGTCTCGCTGTTCCACCAGGTCGAGGTCCGCCTGCTCATGGCGCACCAGGCGAACATCACCGGCGACACGCAGCACGCCACGCACCTGTTGCGCCAGGCCACCGCCCTCGCCGGCCCCGAGCAACTCCAGCACCCGTTCCGCGCCAACCGGCACATACTCGGCCCCACCCGCAACGAGCTCACCCCGGCGGCCATCACACCGCCGGCCGCCAGTCCATTGAGCCGGGGCGAGGTCGCAGTCATGCGACACCTCACCGGACACCGAACCACTCGCGAGATCGCCCACGCACTGCACCTCTCCCCGAACACCGTCAAGACCCACATCGCGTCGATCTACCGCAAGCTCGCGGTACACACCCGGCGCGACGCTTGGCGCGCCGCGCTCGCCCTCGGCATCCTCCCCACGGACGACGTTGCACCGGCCCGGTCGCGAGAGCTCCGCTCGTGACCCCTGTCCGCCGGCG
>Ga0310811_10013881_pt1 | contig 10495 bp, 6 predicted proteins | sample YCmetagenome_FD_207642 | JGI IMG/M metagenome (GOLD analysis project Ga0310811, IMG submission 207642) | Soil microbial communities from experimental microcosm in Duke University, North Carolina, United States - YC | ecosystem: Engineered > Artificial ecosystem > Soil microcosm > Unclassified ... | reverse complement strand
CCGGCTGGGGCCGACTCGACTCGTCGGGGGGAACTGCCGGATCGATGATGCGCGCGTTGCCGGTCAAGCCTTCACGAACCAGCTGCAGATGCATGACGTTGCTTCGAAACTGCTGATAGAGCTCGCCGCTCATCTTCGCGTCGCGTTCGAGCCTCTGGGCGTCCTGCTGGTTGCCGGGCATCGCGCTGATCCTTCCTTGCAGGCCGCGCAGTTCCTGCTGCAAGCCGGCGATCTGATCGTCGGCGATACGCACGGCGGGATGCTGCGCCCCGAAGTTCGACAGGAGGTCGCGCTTTTTCTGCTCCGCTTCGTCCAGCCTGGCCTTGATGTCGTAGCGGCGCTGCAGTGCGGCTTTCGCGTCGTCGTCGAACGACACCGTGCCCGTGCGGGAACGGAAACGGTTGTAAGCGCTCTCGGCGCGCTCCATCTGGTCTTTCAGGGTCGGCAGCTGCGTGTTGAGGAAGGCGATGGATTTTTCCGCTTCGGCGGCCTTGCGATCGATGGCCTGCTTCACGTAGTCGGCACCGATCGCGTTCAGGACGGCGGCCGCACGCGCGGGGTCCGTGTCCTTGAGACTGGCCTCGATGATTCCCGACTGGCGGCCTCGCTCGACCAGCTGCAGCGCGTTTTGCAAGTCCTGCGCGGCCTTTCCGCGCGACTTGCGCACGACGCTGAACGCCGCGTCCGCGGGACCCTGCAGGTCGGACACGAGAAGGAAAAGCCGCCCCTGTCCGAGCGAGCCGGTCAAAAGCTCGCCGACCTTGCCTTCGAGCGGAGCGGAAAGCGATGGGTGGCTCAGGACGTAGCGGCCGTCCTGGCGCAAGGTGACGATGAAGGTCTGACCCTGCCACGCAGCGGGCACGTCGAACCGGCGCACGTCGATGCGCCTTGCACCTTGAAGCCGCGCGCGAACCGAGGCAAACACGCCTTCGTTCGACACCGTTTCCTGCCCGCGAGCCGGCCCGCCCGCCAGGAAGGGAAAGTAGCGCGGACGGGCGACGACGAGCAAGTCGTTCTTTTCGACCGCGGGGGTCACGACCATGCGCGAACGCATGATTTCCATTTCGGCCGAAGCGGGCGTCTTGATGTCGAACACGTTGGCGGCATCGCCCAGCACGCTTCGCGACGGCCCGGCGGAATCGGCGATCTGGATCAGGAGGTTGGCCTCGTACACGGGCGGCATGGCCACGGCGACGACTGCTCCGATCGCGACGGCCGCAAGCACGGCCAGCAAGATCCACCATCGGTTCTGGGCGATGGGTTTCAGGTAGGTGCGAAGCTCGGACCGGGCCGGGGCGCCCAAGGTCTGGGGGAGCATGCCCGCGGCCGCGAACAGCTCTCGTTCGTCGGAGAATCTCATGAGGTTTCCTGCTCAGGTTGGCTGCGGCGCATGGTTCCCGCCTTCGACGTCATGGCCCGGGAGATTTCAATGTACGGAGCGCGGCGGGGGACATCCATGGTTGGAATGTCCTGCGTGCTTCCGGGGCCGTACGCCTCGTACAGGTGCCGCATCATGTTGTCCGTCGAGTGATTGCTTCGTACGTGCTCGCGCGCAGCTGCGCCCCAGCTGTCGCGCAGCGCGGCGTTCCCTGCGAGGCGCATCACGCCCGCGACAAGTTCGTCTTCCGAAGCGGCAAGCCATCCGGTGCGGCCGTGCTGGACCAGGTCCCGGTTGCCCACGATGTCCGTCGCCACCACCGGCAGGCCGGTGGCCATCGCCTCCATCACGGCGACAGGCAGGCCTTCCCACCGCGAAGGCTGCATGTAGATGTCCAGGCCGGCCAGCAGTTCGAGCAGCTTCGCGTGCGGCACCCAGCCGCTGACCTCGACGCCGGCCCGCCTGAGATCGGCCTCGGCCTGCGGCTCGCCCCCGCCCAGCCACACGAAGCGCACGCGCCCACCTGCGACACGCCGTGCCACCCGGGCGAAGAGTTCCGGATGGCGCGCCTGCGATATGCGCCCGGCCGTGCCCACGACAACGGAACGATCCGCCGCGCGCGGGCCGCGAGTGCGAACCTCATCCAGTGCAATCCCGTTGGGCACGAGCAAGGGCCGGCGATGGAGGTGATGCGCGATCAACTGCGCTTCCGAAGGCGAGCAGGCGATGATCGAAACAGGCAGGTGCGCGAGCACGCGCTCGAGCGCGAGATAGACCGGATGCACGCGGCCCGGCGTGCTGCTTTGCAGGAAGGACAGGCCGTGCGGCGAGAAATACCAGCGGGGCCTCGTGCGCGCCAGGCTGGCGATTCGGCCCAGGGCCCCGGCTTTCGACGAATGCAGGTGCACGATGTCGGGCTGAAGCCGCCCGACGAGGCGAACGAGCCCCAGCAGCGATCTGCAATCGGAAGCCGGCGCGAGCTCGCGCTTCATCGCAAGATGATGCGGCTCGACGCGCGCGTCGAGCTGCCCTCGCCAGTCGACCGGCGTCTCTTCGCGCAGCGAATAAGCCAGGCTCACGCGGTGCCCGTCCAGGGCTTGGCGGTTTGTCATCTGCGTGACGATGCGCAAGGTGCCGGCCGCAAACGATTCGACGACGTGCAGGATGTGAATGCCCATGCGACGCTCCTCATGCTTCCTTCAATGCGCGATACCGGACGACCAACCCGCTTGCGGCAACGCTGAAACCGACCGCCCAGCTCACGGCGAGCCCGGGGCCGAGCGAAGAACACAGGCGCGTGAGTGCCAGCAGCAGGACCACCGATATGGCGCTGCTCACGCTGAACCAGTGGTCTCCGCGCGCGGCGATGAGCAGCGACTGGTACGGCACGCACCACATCGCCACCAGCGTTCCCAGCGAAAGCGGGACGAGCAACTCGGCGACGTCTTCGATGCGCGGGATGTAGGAGCCGGCAATCAGCGTCGCGCCGACGAAGCAGAGGAACGCGATCGCGGCATAGAACAGAAGCTGGAAGAAGCGGCGCAGCAGCCGGCGGATTTCGTGCCGGTTCTCGGATGCGTATGCGCGGATGATCGCCGGGCTCATCTGGTTCATGAGCGGGTTGGCGAAAGTCGTCGGCACCGACGCGATCTTGCGGGCGATCTCGTAGACGGGAATCACCGAGAACGCATCGAGTCCCCTGAGCAGCACGACAGGCAGGTAGTCCGCCGCGGCCGCGCCCAAGCCGCTCACCATGAGCGACATCGAGCGTCCGAGTTCGCTCGCGGCAGACTTCCAGGGGCGGCGCAGCGCCTGAAGCAGCAGCGATGGAACGCCCCGGGCGCACGCCATCGCGAGCACCGCGGCCACGCAGTGCGCCAGTGCCTGCGCGATCGCCCCGGCCTGGTGGCCGCCGCCCGCGGCAGCGGCCCCGAGATAGAAAACGGAACTGAGCGCCGGCGGCGCAGCGTAGAAGACCACGATCGACGGGACGATCCGCTCCGCGCTGATCAACTGCACTTCGCAAATGCGCAGCAATGTCAACGACACCACGAGCGTGGCAAGCTGCAGCGCGTCGATCGTCGTGACGGCGCCCGCGAGGTACAGGATCGCCGCCACGGCGATGCACCCCATGCAAAAGAGCAGCGCAGCGCTGACCGCGCGCTCGGCCTGCTGCTGCGTGCAAAGTAGCCTGAGCAGGTTTTGGCTCAGGATCTGGCTCACCGGCCCGAACACGATGGTGGCAATGGCCAGGACGGACGCGACCATGCCGTACGACTCGCGGCCGAGTGCGTACGAGCCCACGAGCGGAGGCGCCACGTTCAGCACTGCCGCGACCAGCCTCGCGAACACGATGTGCGACGTCGACACGCCTCCGGCCTCGGGCGACCGGACTTCGCTGGCCATGGTGAAGCCTCTAACTTGTCATCTCCTTGCGTCAACGCCCGCTGTCAGTACGCACCTTTGTCGCCGGCGAGCAGGATCTTCAAAGTCCTGATCACGATGAGGATGTCGAGCTCGAGGCTCCACGAGCGCAGGTAGGCGAGGTCGAATTCCGTGCGCCTGCGCATCGACTCGAGGTCGTCTCCGCCGCGGCAGCCGTTCACCTGGGCCCACCCGGTGATGCCCGGCTTGACCTTGTGGCGAACCATGTAGCGCGGGATCAACTTCCGGAACTGCTCGTTCACGGCAAGTGCATGCGGACGGGGACCGATGAGGCTCATGGTGCCGCACAGGACGTTGAACATCTGCGGCAGTTCGTCCAGCGAGCTCTTGCGCAGGAACCGCCCGAGCGCAGTCACGCGCGAATCGCCTCGCGTCACCTGCGTGTAGGTGCGGTCGCCGTCTTCGAGCGTCGTCATCGTGCGGAACTTCAGCACGGTGATCTCCTTGCCGTCCAGGCCGTATCGGCGCTGCATGAAAAACGCGGGCCCCGGCGAGGTGAGGCGAACGAGCGCTGCGATGGCCAGGACGAGCGGGATCAAGACCGGCAGCGACCCGATGGTGAGCGTCAGGTCGAACACGCGCTTGATGGCCCCCGCCGGACCCTCGAATGGCGTCTCGCAGACGGACACCACCGGCACACCCGCGACCATCGTCACCTTGGCCTGGATCGGGTCGGCCACGAAGATGTCGGGCAGGAAGTGGATCGACGCGGTCGTGTCGGCCAGCGCTTGCAGCAGCGACACGACGCGCGGTCGCGTGGCCAGCGGAAGCGAGATGTAGATGGCACTGATCGCGTTGCGCTGCACATAGCTGCTCACGTCTTGCAGCCGGCCGATCACGGGACAAGATCCGAAGCCGGACAAGCGCGCCGCACTGCGATCGTCGAAGTAGCCGGCCAGGTGCACGCTCTCGCCGCGCCCGGCGATCGATTCCGCGACCCGCACGGATACCTCGTTGACGCCGACCACCACGACGTTGCGCGGCGGCGGGTACAGCGTTCGCAGCCACGGCGCGATCCGGGGCGTCGCGAGATGCAGCAGCAGCATGGCCAGCGGCGTGAGCGCGAGCCACCACCCGGTGACCAGCAGGTGCAGGTCCGACCGCAGCGCCAGCAGATGGATCGCGCTCCAGACCGCGGCAACGCCGAAGACGACGCGAAGCCAGGCAATGAGCACCATGACGACGACGCGCCGGTCGAACACGCGAAACGGCAGTTCGGTCGGTGACAGCAGAAAAAGCATGGACACGAGCACCGCGAGATCGGCGCCGTGCACCGGCTCGCGATAGAGCCACAAAAGGAACAGGAACACGGCGACTGCGACCAGCGGGTCGAGCAACCATTCGGCAGCGGACGTCCAGTGCCAGCGCGGCGCGCTGGAAAAATCCGCCGGCAGCCCCGGCGGGTGGATGTTCAAGGGACCGCGTTCCATCTCCGCTCCCATGCCGTGACGACCGGCCTTAGGAATTCTGGAAAGCGCGCGCTCGGCCAACCATAGTTGGAATGTCCCTCTGCAGTCGAGATGACCGGATGAGGTAAGACGGCGTAACTTTTCCGGATTTCCGGCGAAGCTCTTCCTTGGCGATTCGTAAATCGCGCACACGCTCTTACAACGAGCTCAGCCGTGGCCCTAGCATCGCAGCTCGGCTGTGCATGGCTCAGCCGTTCGTGGCGGTGCCGGCAAAGGCATCGGCCTCTTGCAGTAACCCCTTGGGCCGGCCGAGCGCCCAGCCCATCCCCCAGAGAGAACGTCCTTGAGCAACCTCGAGAAACCCCGCAGGCCATGGCTTGCGCGCATCGCGCCCGCGCTCGCCGGCCTGGCCTTCGCCGTCGCCCAGCAGGCCTTTGCGTTCGACTACGGCGTGAACCTTCATCTGGGTGGCGGCAACGCCACCGACAACCAGACCATCGCGAACGTGATGGGCCAGCGCAACCTCTCGCAAGGTCGCCTCGACTATCACAGCACCAGCGAAGCGACCAACCTGCGCGACCAGATCACCCGCATCTCGGCCAACGGCGGCAAGGCGCAGCTGATCATCGAGAACAACTGGGACGCGGGCGGCACCTGCCCGCAGAACTTCGCGCAGGTCGAGTCCGACTCGTACAACAAGACCTACCCCATGGTGCAGGCCATGAAGGACATCGTGCACGACTACGAGATCCTCAACGAGATCCAGAACCGGCCGGAAATCATGGCGCAGGTCGTTAAAAACAACCAGCAGTCATCCACTGCGGGTTACTACGCCAGCCCGTGCTCGATGACCATCGCCTATGTGGCACGCGGCATTGCGCGTGCGATCCACGACAACGGCCAGCGCGCGATCCTCGGCGTCGTCGGCCGCGACTGGGGCTTTCTCTACTTCATGCGCGCGATGGGCGTGACGTGGGACGTGACCGGCGCGCACTTCTACCAGGAGTACACCAACGCCAGCCTGCTGAGCGATCCGTGGTGGGGCACCAATGGGCCGCTGTACCAGCTGTCGCTGTTCGGCAAGCCCGTTACCGTGAACGAGTTCAACTGCGGCGAGACGTACTCGAGCTCCTACGACTACGAGACCTGCCTGAAGTCCGTCAACAAGCAATTGACCGAGCTCAATGCCAACACCTACGGCACGATCGAATCGGTGCTGTTCTACGAACTGCTCGATGAACCGGGCAAGGCCGGTGCCGAGGGACGCTTCGGCCTCATGGCTTCGCTGACGACACCGAAGACCGGCCTGTACCTGGCCAGTGCCTGGGCTTGCGGCCAGCTGTCCAGCACGGAGAAAAGCCAGCTCACCACGCGCGGCCTGCGCGACGGGTCGACTTGCACGTCACCGGCGCCCACGCCGACGCCCACACCCACGCCGACGCCTTCGCCCACTCCAACCCCGACGGCGGACACGACGGCGCCAACCGTGTCGATCACCAGCCCCGCGAACAACGCGAGCCTCCCGCGCCGGGCGACCGTGAACATAACCAGCAGCGCGAGCGACAACGTGGGCGTCGCGTCGCTCACGTACAAGCTGAACGGAAGCGCGGTCTGTGCCGGCACGATGAATTCATGCACCGTGCGCTTGCCCAACAGGCGCCAGGCCAACACCGTGACCGTCACCGCGCGCGACGCGGCGGGCAACACCGGCATCTCGTCGATCACCGTCTACACCCACTGACGGGACAAACGTACCGGGGCGCAGGATGAATGCGTCACGGCGGGGCCGCGCACCCGCTCCTGTTTGCCACCAGAATGAGCGACAGGGGCCCTGCTCGGGTTCCGCATGGAAATGCGTGATGCAATCATCCGCGATGGCGCAAAGACGGCGGTTCCGGACGTCCGTCTTTCGCTGGAGCGCGACCTCACAACTCTAGAGCCCGAGTGGTGCGCCTTCGAACAGCGCGCCGACTGCACCGTCTTCCAGTCCTTCGGCTGGCTCGCGACCTGGCACCGGCACATCGGCAGGCACAAGGGCGTGCAGCCCGCGATCGTGATCGGCCGCGAAGCTGGCGGCGACATTCTTTTCTTCTTGCCGCTTTCCGTAGAGTCGCGCCACCTCGGCCGGCGGTTGACCTGGCTCGGTTCGGGCACGAACGACTACAACGCCCCCCTGCTCGCGCCCGATTTTTCCGCGGCTCTCGCGCCGCGGAAATTCGCATCTCTCTGGCCGGCCATCATGGAACGCATTCGCAGCGATCCGGCCCTGCGTTTCGACCTGATCCACCTGGAGCGCATGCCGCAAAGAGTGGGCAGCCAGGCCAATCCCTTCCTCGAGTTGCCCGTCACCATCCATCCGAGCGGCGCCTATTTGACTCACCTTGCCGGCGACTGGGACAGCTTCTACGCAAGCCGCAGGTCCTCCGCGACGCGCAAGCGCGACCGGCGCAAGCGCAAGCACCTGGAGGAGTTGGGCGGAGTCAGCTTCGTGACGCCCGAGGACCAGGAAGAACTGGCACGCTCGTTCGATACGCTGGTTGCGCAAAAGACGCGCTCCTTTGCGGCCAGGGGCGTGCCGAACATGTTCCGCCGGACCGGCTGCGCGGACTTTTACCGGTCGCTGGCGATGAACGCCGCAACACGCCCGATCGTTCATCTGAGCCGCCTGGACGTGGGCGGGCAAACGGCAGCAGTCAGCCTTGGATTGACGTTCCGCGGCTCGTATTACCTCGTTCTGTCCAGCTATGACGTGGGCGAACTCTCGCGATTCAGCCCGGGCTCGGCCCACCTGCACGAGCTGATGCGGCATGCGATCGATGCCGATTGCACCGTGTTCGACTTCACCGTCGGCGACGAGCCCTACAAGCGCGACTGGTCGGAAAACGAATCCATGCTGTTCGATCACGTCAGCGCGGCGCGGCCGTACGCGGCGCTGGTCGCGTTGCCGCTGCTTGGAAGCATCCGGCTCAAACGCGCGATCAAGCAGACCGATGTGCTGTGGGGCATGTTCAACAAGGCGCGCGCGTTCGTGGGCAGGCTGGTTTCCGGCGGGCCTGCGCGCGCGGGCAGCCAGCCGCGCGGAGAGGCCCCGTGATGCGGAAATGCTCTCTCGCGGGCGCGGCGGCTTTCGCCATCGCGATCGCATCGGTGTGCACGCATGCGCGTGCCATCGAATTCGGCGTGAACATCCACCACGGGGGAAGCGCGGAGTTCAACGCGCGGCGCGCGGCGATCATGGCCGAGCGCCACTTCACGACGGCCCGCATGGACTACATCACCTTTCGCGACGCGACCGCGCTGCGCGACCAGATCAGCAGGATCCGCGCAAACGGCGCAAGCGTCGAAGTCGTGCTGTGGACGAAATTCGGAAACGACCACTCGTGCAACCCGGACCTCGCCGAGGTGGAACGCTCGGCGTACGACGAAGCATTCGAAGCCGTCGACAAAATGAAGGACCTCGTGCACGACTACGAGTTGCTCAACGAAACCTACAATCGCAAGGAAATTCGCGCCGAGATCGACTTCAACCACATGGGCCTGTCGTCGGCTCCGTATTACGGCAAGCCGTGCATGGCAGCCCTTGCAGCCGGCCTGCGCGGCATGTCGCGAGCGATCAGGGACTTGCGCGAGCGCTCCCGCCTTCCGCTGCGAACGATCCTCGGCTCGGGCGGCCGGGACTTCGGCTTCCTGAGATTCATGCAGGAGCGCGGCGTCCTCTTCGATGTGATCGGCTTTCACGCGTACCAGGAAGCGACGAACGCGAGCATGCTCGGCGATACGTGGTGGGGCCCGGGCGGCCCTTACGTGCAGCTCGCGAAATTCGGCAAGCCGGTGCACTTCAACGAATTCAACTGCGGCGAAATATACCGGCCCGAATACGAGAACCAGCCGGGCAAGCCCCTGACCGAACAATGCCTGCGCGCGATCAGGAAGCACCTTGGCGACGCGGTGAGCCAAAAGGCGGTGAACATCGAGTCCGTGCACTTCTACGAGTTGCTCGACGAGCCGGACAAGGGCCGACCCGAAGGGCAGTTCGGGCTGATGTACGACCGCGATCGGCCCAAGCCGCAGCTTTATCTGTACACGGCCTTCGCGGGCGGGAATCTGTCGGCGCAGGAGCGCCTCGAAGTGACGCGTCGCGGCCTCATGAGCGACGGGGAGATCGCTCGCCGCCGAGCGCGAGCGATGTCGCGAGCGAATTCCGCGCCCGCATGCGCTGGGCCGCCCGGCGAGCGATGCCCAGTGCCGTCCACGCGCTGAAGCGGGCCCACCTGCGAGTCGTCGAGGGGATGTCCTTGCCGGTCGACACCGCGCGCGCGCTGAACGCTTTGCGCATGGAGAACTGATCGCACGCGAGCTTCACCGGGTCCGCGTAGAAATTCGCGATCTTCTCGACAGCCATTCCCGGGGAGGCCATCCACCGCGGAATATGAACGTTGCACAGGCGCTCGACATCGGTGAAGACCTTGTCGGCGCCGGTTCCCGCTGCGGGACAGGTAGAAGCGAACGCATCGCCAACCAGCACCACGCCGGGTGTCAGGTGCCCTCGCGTGACGTAAAGGTCCGCGGGCCTGAGTCTCACGCTGCCCGAGACCTCCACCGGCCCGACCAGCCGGGCAAGGCCGGGCAAGGCGGCGAACATCGCGACTTCCGGTCGCCGCTTGAGATCCTGCAGCCATGGGTCGTCCATGCTGCGATAGGCCATGAGGTTCACCCGCATCGCGCTGCCGATCGGAAAAAGCGACATGTAGGCGATGCGATCGGCCGGCCGTCCTCCGAAGCAGGTCATGGCGGAAAACTCGAAGCTGCTGCGCCGCGCCGGCTTCACGTCGAACGCGATGGTGATGCAATGGCACTTGCTCACGTCATGGCGCTCCATTCCCAGCGAATGGCGCAAGCCGGTGTTCAGCCCATTGGCCAGAACGACAAGCCGCGTGGAGATCGCTTCGCCTTTGGCGAGACTCACGACCTGCCGCAAAGGCCCGTTGGCGATATGCATCACCTTGTCCTCGATAAAAGTCGCGCCGGCCGCGATCGTGCTGCGCATCGTGTTGACAAGGGTGTCATACAGGATTCCCCACTGGTCGCCGGGGCGCTTGAGCACCACGCGCCCGAATTGGGCGATCCAGCATTCGCCATCGAGTGTGGCGGCGGGCAGCACCAGGTCAGCCAGGCCGGTGCGCTGCAGGATCGCCACCTGCCTTCCAATGAGTTTTTCGCAGCGCAGGTCGAAGGGATAATTTGCATGCGGGTCCACGATCGC
>Ga0310811_10013880_pt1 | contig 10495 bp, 9 predicted proteins | sample YCmetagenome_FD_207642 | JGI IMG/M metagenome (GOLD analysis project Ga0310811, IMG submission 207642) | Soil microbial communities from experimental microcosm in Duke University, North Carolina, United States - YC | ecosystem: Engineered > Artificial ecosystem > Soil microcosm > Unclassified ... | reverse complement strand
AGGTCGAGAAAGGCTTCGTCGACGGAATAGACCTCTACTTTGTCCTTGTCGCCCATCAGGGTCCGAAGGGTTTGCATGACGCGCCAGCTCAGGTCGCCATACAGATGATAGTTGGACGAAAATACGGTGATGTTGTGCTTTTCGATGATGGGGCGGGCCTGGAAATAGGGTGCTGCCATGCCGACGCCCAGTCGTTGGGCTTCGTCGCTGCGGGAAACAACCGAGCGAAGCGAAGGTTGCGAACGTTCCCGAGGTATCGAAGGGAATGACCGAGGGAATGCGAGGGACGACGCTTTCACGAAGGTCTGAGCAAGGGACGACGCTCCTGCGAAGTTCTCACCGTCATTGTTGCTGAGCACGACGACGGGCTTTTCGCGGAGGTCTGGCCGGAAGAGCCGTTCGCAGCTGCAGTAATAGCTGTTGCAATCGACGATCGCCTTCATAGTATTGTTGTTATAAGCTATGTATTACGTACGTCACTACCCCCCAGATAGAGAACTCTGCGCCGGAGACGTCGACGTCGATAGGTGACAGGCGGGGAGTCTCGGGTATCAGGCGGATCTTATTGAATGTCTTTTCCAGCCGGCGGATCAGGAGCTCTCCGTTGAGGGAGGCGATGACCACCTTTCCGCTGGCGGCTTTGACCGAGCGGTCCACAATGACGACGTCGCCGCTGAAGATGCCCGCTCCTGTCATGGCGTCGCCGCTGACCCGCATGAAGAAGGTGGCGGGTTTGTTCCTGATCAGCTGTTCGTTGAGGTCGATGCCCCTTTCCATATAGTCGTCTGCCGCCGCACCAAATCCGGTGGCATTGGCGGTGGGCACGTCCCACTGCGTAAATCGTTTGGTACCCTTATAGTTGATCCCGTAGAATTGTTCGAGTTCCATATAATATGATTTTCGTGGTGTAGTGTTTTCCACTTTTCCCCCGCGGGAAAAAAAATATTTTGAATACTAATTTCTTTAGTAAATTTATGCTAAATTATTGGTCAAATAAAATTATTTTATGAAAACCGGGTTAGTCAAACAAACGAATTATGTACCAATTTCTTCTATCGCAGTCTCCGGCGGGGTGAGGCAAATTCCCGGGCAAATATCTCAAAGTGAGGGCGGGAATGCAGTAGTCGGAAGGGCGGTAGGGCCCGTCAGGGAACCGGGCAGGCGGGCGGAGTACCTGTTGGTCATATATCCTCATGGAGAGCTGGAAGACAAGCTTTTGCACGAGCAGCAGCAGCTGGCATCCGAATTTGGCCTGCCGGCCGGAGGGCGTAACCGGCCGCATATCACCGTCGCCGCCTTCCAGGCCGGCGAGCTCATGGAGGACACGCTTATCCGGTGGATACAGCGTATCTGCAACCTGTACAGAACTTTTAACATCACCCTTAATAATTACAGCGGATTTCCGCCTCATACCATCTATCTCCGGGTCCAGGATCACGAGCCTTTTTTCGGGCTGATGCAGCAGTTGAGGACGATCGACGATTATATCCGGTCTTCGGGTTGTCCTCCCGTGAATCTGATCAGCCATCCTTATCTCAGCATTGCGGGTGGTCTGACGGAGCAGGTATACAACAGGGCGATGCCGGAGTATTCGCGGAGGGATTTTCACGAGAGCTTTCATGTGGAGCAGCTGGTGCTGCTGAAAAGAGGGCATTCTTTCGATGCCTGCAAGACGGTAAATATTTTCCGGCTGCTGCCTGAGACGATGTAAACCTGGCCCTTTGAACCCACCACTATCACTTTTTAAACAAGAGAACATGAAACAGGCTGTAAAACCCGTTGCTGCTGTCCTGAACGAAAGCTATAAAAAGCAACTCTCAACCAACGAATACCTGCTGGTCCTCAATCCCCGCGAGGAGCTTTGCAACAGGATCCAGCGTGTGAAGAAGGAGTTTTACGAGATCTATCAGGCGCCATCGGCCATCGGAGGCAAACCGCACGTCGGGCTGGTCCGGTTTACGCAGCTTGACCTGATGGAAGAGCGTATCGTACAGCGGCTGCGGACCATTGCCATGGGTTTTAGTCCCTTCATGGTTGAGTTGAAAGACTATGGCAGCTATCCTTCCCATTCCATCTTTATCAATGTGATCAGCAAGCTGCCGATCAGGGCGCTGCTCAACGAGATCAGGGACGTGCAACGGCTGATGAAGCTGGACAAGGATCACAAGCCTCATTTTATCGAAGAGTCCCATGTGCCGATCGCGAGGAAACTGCTGCCGTGGCAGTATGAGAAGGGCTGGCTGGAATACAGCAATAAAAGTTTTACCGGCAGGTTCGTGGCGGACGCGATGCTGTTGCTGCGTCGTCGTCAGGGCGACAGGGCCTGGCAGATAGTTGAGCGGATGGTCTTTCAGAATCTGCCTGTGAATACGAGGCAGGGCGAGCTGTTTGGTTAAAACAATCGAATTACTATGGCAGAACAACAAGCAGAAGGACGGGGTCTGGACGACCGTGAGCCTTCACCTGGTCAATATTTAAAGGGACGTGGCGCCCAGTTCAATCCAAAAAACCGTTTTTTAAAGAACGAGATCGTCAAAGAGCACGTGGAGGGGATAGACGACTGGATCGAGCCAAATGTCGGGACGCAGTACCTGGAAGACAATTCAAAGGGTATCGTCAATAAGGTAGACAGCCCCGACGTGGGCATGTGGTACAGCATGAACCCTTACCAGGGCTGTGAGCACGGCTGCACCTACTGCTATGCGCGTAATGTGCACGAGTACTGGGGTTACAGCGCGGGTCTCGATTTCGAGCGGAAGATCATCGTCAAGAAGAACGCTCCCGAGCTGCTGCGCAAATTTCTGATGAACCCCAAATGGGAATGTCTGCCGATCTCGCTCAGCGGGAATACGGACTGTTATCAGCCTGCCGAGAAGAAGTTCGGCATTACCCGAAAGCTGCTGGAGGTCTGTGCAGAATTCAACCAGCCGGTGGGGATCATCACCAAGAATGCTGGTATACTCCGGGATAAGGACATACTGACGGAAATGGCGAAGAAGAGGCTGGTTTCCGTGCTGGTATCCACGACATCGTTCGACGAAGAGCTGCGGAGGCTGATGGAGCCCCGTACGACCACGGCAAAACAGCGGCTGAGGACGATGAAGGAGCTCAGCGAGGCGGGTGTCCGCACAGGTGTCATGCTTGGGCCGATGATCCCCGGCCTGAACGAGCACGAGATGCAGCGCATCATGAAGGCGGCTTCCGAGAATGGGGCGACCTTTTCCGCCTATACCTTTATCCGGCTCAACGGCGCGATCAAGCTGATCTTCCACGACTGGTTGTACAAGACATTCCCGGACAGGGCAGATAAGGTATGGCATCTGATCGAAGCCAGTCACAACGGCAAGGTCAACGACAGCCGCTGGGGGGTGAGGATGCGCGGCGAGGGGAATATCGCTGAGCTGGTTGCACAGCAGTACAAAAGATACACGCAGAAGTATGGGCTCAATGCCGAGCGGTGGGAGCTGGACTGTACGCAGTTCAGGAGGCCGGGGCAGCAGATAAGTTTGTTTTAACGTAGCTTTGGTCGTATAACCCTATACGACATGGTGAAATTCTGTATCATTGGCTGCGGACGCATAGCCGGGCGACATGCGGAACAGATACACAGGCTGGGTCAGCTGGTCGCCGTCTGTGACGTTGTTGAAGAAAGGGCGCGGGAGCTTGCAGCGAAATATGGGGCAGACTATTATACTTCCGTGGATGAGTTGCTGGAGGGCGCCGCGCAGGCGGACGTGGTGGCGGTCTGTACGCCGAACGGCCTGCACGCCGAACATTCCGTAAAGGCGCTCAACAAGGGTTTTCATGTACTCTGCGAGAAGCCCATGGCGCTGACTGTCGCAGACTGCAGGGATATGATCGGCGCCGCGGAAAAGGCCGGCCGGCAGTTGTTCATCGTAAAGCAGAACAGGTTCAATCCGCCGGTGACGGCCGTGAAAAGGCTGATCGGCGAGGGGCGTCTGGGCCGGATCCGCAGCCTGGCGCTCAGCTGTTTCTGGAACAGGGATGCCGGCTATTATGCCAATTCGTGGAAGGGCACCAGGCGGATGGACGGCGGAACGCTTTTTACGCAGTTCAGTCATTTTATCGATCTTCTCTACTGGATCGTCGGGGATATAAAGGAAGCGCAGGGCTATACGGCGAATTTTGCACACCCGGATATCGAGATCGAAGATACCGGTGTGGTCAGTGTACAGTTTTGCAGCGGAGCCATTGGCACGATCAACTATACCGTCAATAGTCATGGCAGAAACATGGAAGGTTCACTGACGCTGTTTGGTGAGAAAGGGACGGTGAAGATCGGCGGCCAGTATCTTAATGAGCTGGAATACCAGGATATCGAAGGGTATCGCATCGATGATCTTCCCCCGGGGAACCCTGCCAACAACTATGGGTTTTATCAGGGGTCGATGTCCAACCACGATAAAGTATATGCGCGGGTAGTGGAAGCCATCGGCGGCGGACCGGTTGGAGAGGGTGAAAGTGGGCGTGGCGGGGGGCAGGGAGTGGGTGGCGGGGACCAGGGGGGCCGCGGCCTGGCGGAGGGAGTGATCGGCACGGACCAGGGGGGCGGTGGCCTGGCGGGGGGCGTGATCGGGGGGGAACAGTTGATGGGTGGCAGCCTGGCGGAGGGCGCCAATGCCAGTGGGTATGAGGGCTTGAAAACGGTGGAGATCATCAGTAAGATATATTCCAGCGTGAGGCAGTTGTGAACCAATGTTCTTCTAAATCCTTTTCATATGCTTTACCGTCGGATGCCAATCGAAATTGAATCGCCCGAGCAGCTGGGGTACGGGAATATCCGGAACAATCTTTCCGAGAGTTCGTATACCGATGCCTTTTTCCGGGACATACCGCTGGACACGGATCTGCGTGATCTGGTCCTTTGTTATGGGTCGCACGCGGGGCATGAAGGGCTGAGGCGGCTGGTGGCGCGGGACGCCGCCGGCGGGGTTGGACCGGCGGTTGTAGCGGAGTTCCAGGGATCAGGGGCCGCCGGTGGGGTTGGACCAGAGAGTGTTGGGATTGCGGCCGGTGGGGTTGGACCGGAGAGTGTTGGGATTGCGGCCGGCGTTGGACCGGTGGTTGCCGGCATCCCGGAAGGGCTCAGGCCGGGAGGGCTCAGGCCGGAAGACGTGCTGCTGACCATCGGGGCTGCGGGCGCGCTGTTTATAATTGCCACTACCCTGCTGGAGAAGGACGACGAGGTCGTTGTTGTTCGTCCCAATTACGCAACGAATATCGAGACGCCGCGGGCCATCGGCGCGAAGGTTCGTTATATCGATCTCCGGTTCGAAAACGGGTTTGCGCTGGATCCTGAAGAATTGGGCGCCGCCATCGGGCCGCGTACAAAGTATATTTCGGTGACCTATCCGCACAATCCGACGGGAGTCTGCCTGAATGCGGCGCAGCTGGAAGCGCTGGTGCGGTTGGCGGAGAGCCGGGGTGTTCGTTTATTGGTGGACGAGACCTACCGGGATATGGTATTCGGTGAGCAGCTGCCTCTCGCGGCGGCGGCCTCTCCTCTTGTGATCAGCGTCTCTTCCCTGTCCAAGACCTACGGATTGCCTGGCCTGAGGACCGGCTGGATCGTCTGCACGGATGCTCCGCTGATGGAACAGTTCCTTGCGGCCAAGGAGCAGATACATATCTGTGGTCCTGTGCTGGACGAAGAGCTGGCTTACCGTTATTGGATGCACAGGGCGGAGCACTATGGACGTATCAGAGCAGACATTGCGGAGAAGTTCGGGATCGTGAAGGCATGGATGGAGCAGCAGCAGGACTTCGAATGGGTGGAGCCGGGAGGCGGATGTGTTTGTTTTCCCCGGATCAGGCGCCCGGAGGGACTGGACATGGACCGATACTACCGGGTGCTGCTGGAAAACTATGGCACTTACGTGGGGCCGGGACATTGGTTCGATATGCCGCGGCAGTATATGCGGATCGGTTTTGGATGGCCGGCGAAAGAACAGTTGCGGGAGGGTTTGGAGGCGCTGGGGAAAGCGCTGAAAGAAGTGAGCCAGGTTGGGGCGGCACGCGGGGAGCCGGACCAGGTTGACTAAGTGTTCAGATTGAACCGCACCAGCCGGGCCTGTTCTTCCTGGATGATGGCTTTGGCGCCGACCAGTTGTTCGAACAACGATCCGTATTCGGTGGTCAGGGCTTCGCAGGAGGAAGCGTCCTGGCAGGCGTTCTCGAACGCTACGCACCGGGCCTGGATATCCGTCAGCCCGACGAAGCCGAACAGTGGCTTGATCTTGTGGATCGCACTTTTCAGAACCCTGGGGTCTCCTTCATGGAAACTGGTATTTATTTTTTGGACAAATGAGTCGTATTCGAGCAGGACATCGGTAAATGTCTCTTCGATCATTACATAATCGCCTGCATATAACTCGATTATGTATTTGCCGTTGACGGCCTCGCTAAAGACGAATGTCTTATCGGACATAGACTGGGTTATGCGGTCGACCAGGATATACAACGGGGGGCATAATAATTTATTGCCTTCGAACGTTCACGTATAGGGTGGTAAAAAAACCCTTATTCGAATCCTGTGAGCAACCCATTCGTACTTATTCAATCCTTCTATGAGGACATCGTCTACTCCGGTCTCCGGGAAGACTATACTCCGGCGAAAAGGAAAAAGACGATCCGGTTCAACCAGTTTATCCTTCTCATCCTCATCGCTCACTTTGTCTGTGTTATCTCCTATTTCTGTTTTGGTCTGTATATCAGCGCGCTGATCAATCTTTCGGCCGCCTATGTCTTCATCATCGCGTATCATCTCAACCTCAGAAGAAAATACCTGATCGCCCGGCTGGTGTCCATCGTGAACCTGAACCTGTACCTGGTGATCATGAACTATATGGAGGGACTGCGGGCGGGGGAATACCTCTTCTTCTTTCCGTACTTCCTGATCATGACCTTTATCATCAGCTTCCGGAAGAATTTTATCGAGCTCGGGTTTGCCTATCTGGTCACGATGGTATCCCTGCTCTTCTGTTATTATGTCTGTCCTCAGGAGAACCACTATCAGGTGCATATCGTGAATATGTTCGGAAGACTGTACGAAAGCAATCTGCTCATCTCCCTGATGCTGACCACCTTCTTTTCCTACGCGATCGTGCGCATCAACCGCAACAACGAAGAGGCGATCCTCAAGGAAAAACAGTTTGTCGATACGATCTACAATACCTCGCTGGATGGCGTCTTTATTCTGGATGCCGGGAGGCTGGCCATTACCGACTGTAATAACCGGGCGCTCGAATTGCTGGAAATAGACGACAAGAAACAGATAGTCGGAGCGCCTATGGAAAGCCTTTTTACCAAGGAACATATACAGCTGTTCAGGGGCATCAAGGGCAGTCCGGGTGACGAACGTATCAACAGCTGGCAGGGTGAGCTGTCGCTGACCTCGCGAAAAGATAATACTATCTTCGCTTTTGTCAACGTGGTCCCGTTCTTCGAGGACTCCCGTCATTTCTGGAAGATCAGCATTCTCGATATTTCCGAGATAAAGATGACCCAGTTCGAGCTGATGAAGGCCAAGCAAAAGGCCGAGTCTGCGTCCAGGGCCAAATCGAGGTTCCTCTCGAATATGAGTCACGAGCTGCGCACGCCGCTGAACGGAATCATCGGTGCGTCCCATCTCCTGCTGCAGGAGCAGTATCTGGAAGACCAGCGCTCGCACCTGGAGATACTAAAAATCTCGTCCGAGCACATGATGACCCTGATCAACGAGATCCTCGACTTCAACAAGATCGAGTCCGGCAGGTTCGAACTGGAGAACGTGCCCGTGAACATGCGGGCTTTTCTGAGAAAGCTCGAGACCCAGTTCTCCGTGCAGGCTCATACGAAAGGACTTTTGTTCATGGTGGATATAGACGAGAATCTGGAGGTGGAGTACCTGACCGACGAGACCAGGCTCAATCAGGTGTTGAGCAATCTGCTGTCCAATGCCATCAAATTCACCCAGAAAGGCGGGATCACCCTTGGCGCCAGAAAGTTGTCATCGAGCAGCAAGAAGTCCATCATACAGTTCATGGTGCAGGACACGGGCATCGGCATCCCGGCGCACAAGCAGCAGGAGGTCTTCGACAGTTTTACCCAGGCGGATACGGATACTACCCGCAAATATGGGGGGACGGGTCTGGGTCTTGCCATCAGTAAAAGGCTGGTCAGTCTTTTTTCGGGCGAGCTGATGCTGCAGAGTGAAGAAGGGAAAGGCAGCACTTTTCATTTTAACCTCGAGCTGGAGATCAACGAGAACGCGAAGCTCTATATCAATGACGAGAAGGTCAAGCAGCTACCCGTTTTTGAGCGGTTGACGGTGCTGGTGGCGGAAGATAATTTTGTCAATATGTCCGTGGCCCGCAAGTTCCTGACCAAATGGGGTATCGAGGTGCATGAGGCGGTCAACGGGCTGGAGGCGGTGGAGAAGTTCAGGCGGGGCCATTTCGACCTGGTGCTGATCGACCTGGAAATGCCCGAAATGGACGGGATCACTGCCCTGGCGGAGATCAGAAAGATGCAGCCGACCGTTCCGGCCATCGCGTTCACTGCGGCCGTGTACGAGGATATGCGGATCGACCTGATCAAAAAAGGATTTATGGAAGTGGTGCCGAAGCCTTTCCGGCCCGAGGACCTTCACAATAAGATACAGAAGCTGGTGGCTAACCGGGCCTGAACCCGGGAGTGCGGCGTCTGACCGCGGAATATGGCGTCTGCGGCGGAATAGCCGTCTGCGGGGAATAGCCGTCTGCGGCGGAACAGCCGTCTGCGGAGGAACAGCCGTCTGCGGAGGAACAGCCGTCTGCGGCGGAATACTGCGTCTGACTCCCGGGAGTGCGGGCAGCCGCGGCAGTGAATGCCGCGAGCCGCCGTTAGAACGACGAACCCCGCCGGAGGTCGCGATAATATTGCCGGCAAAAAAAACTTCCACATTTTTTTTAAATTCCTTGGGAAGAAGTGAAAAAGATTTTTAAATTTGTAGAGTTCCAAAGCACAATTATATGCTACGACAGTATACACATACAATTAGTCTTTCCGGGTATAACCCGATTAAGGTGTGTATATCCGCGGGGCAAAGTGCTGCTTAACTTTAAAAAAGAGATCCAGCATATAAAAGCCCCGCCGACAGCGGGGCTTTTTCGTATGAAAACCGTGAACCACAAACATAAAAAGCTATTTAACATTGCGCTGACGCAGCGTGAAAAGGCAAATTATTGCCCGGGACCGGGCTATATCGAATGATAGTGTTTATTGTGAACACTATATATGAGACCCGGTCAGCGACGACCGGGTTTTTTTATAAAACAGAAAGGAGGTAGCCATGAAATTCAATTTTAGCCTGAAAAGAAGACAACCAGCCGGCGCCCGCTACGCTTTTGTAAAGGGAATGGATGCAAAGGGAACAATGGGAATGGATTCGAACGTAAAGGGAATGGATGCAAAAGGAAGAATGGGAATGGAACTGAAGGCCGGAATGCCGGATGCGCAATGGGAATTGTACACCAGTCTGCTGTCTGCCGCTCTGTCGTCCAATGCCGATGGGCCCGGTGACGTGCTGGCCGCTGTCCGTGAGGGCATCCGCAGCAATGACCTGGAGTTTGTGACCAGTCTCTCCCTTTATCTGAGGGAGCGAAAGAATATCGGTCATCTGGCTTTCCTCCTGACTGCCGAGTTTGCGGCATTACCCGGTAACGATGAAAAGGCGGCTCCGCTGATAGGCCGGGTCCTTCGCCACGTGACGGAGGTCCCCGCATGGCTGGGTTATTTTGACGCTGCGGCCGCGGGGCAAAAACCTGGAAGGGCTATCCGAAAGACCCTGTCGGGGTTGCTCAATCAACTGGAAGACTATTCCTTCAGCCGGTATAGCAGGGAAATGCAGGAAGGCATCCGCCAGGCCCTGCTGATCGTCCGCCCAAGGGCGGCAAGCCGGGACCAGAAGGCCCTGTTCTCGAGGATAGAGCGCAATCAGGTAGTACTCAGGCCGACCTGGGAGCAGGAGTGGCACGCCCTGCATCAGCAGCACTACGATAGTCCGGAACAGCGTCAGGTGATCCTGCGCGACAAATGGAAGGAGGGCATCTCGTCCTTCCGGATAGGATATACGGCATTGCTGGATAACCTGCAGCCCATGCTCTGCACTGGTGTCAGCGGGAAGGTGCTCAAGCTGGCTGCCGAGTACCTGGGCAATACCGCAGTGGTGACGAGGGCCGGACATTCGCCGCTGAAGATGCTTGAGGTCTACCGCGGTTTGCGGCGGAAGGAGCAGGGCGGAGCCGGCATGCTGTCGGAGGCGCTGGAACTGGCGGTTCTCAACAGCACCTGGGGCCGGTCGGATTTTGGCAGGAATGCGGTTTCGGTGATAGCCATGGACGTTAGCAACAGCATGAAGCGCCCGGTCGGCGCGGGGGCGGACGTACTGCGGTTCGACGTCGCCCCGTTGCTGGCGATGTTGTGGAAAAGCCGCGGTGACCAGGTGATCACCGGA
>Ga0310811_10013879_pt1 | contig 10495 bp, 11 predicted proteins | sample YCmetagenome_FD_207642 | JGI IMG/M metagenome (GOLD analysis project Ga0310811, IMG submission 207642) | Soil microbial communities from experimental microcosm in Duke University, North Carolina, United States - YC | ecosystem: Engineered > Artificial ecosystem > Soil microcosm > Unclassified ... | reverse complement strand
CCCCCTTATCGAACGGAGCCGACACGAGACGCAACAAGCAAGGAGACCGGCAATGCGGCGCATCCATCGACGCAGCGTGTTGAAGCTTTCTGGTGCCAGTGCGCTGGCAACGGGTGGCGGACTTGCCGGGATCCTTGCCTCGGGGCGGGCTCCTGCCTATGCCCAGGGCACGTCGTTGCACTGGCTCAAATTCGTCGATTTCGTCCCGGTATCTGACCAATTGCTCCGTGGCAAGCTGAAGGATGAGTGCCAGAAGGCGCTCGGCATTTCGCTGAACATCGAAACCATCAACGGCGATGGCATACAGGCGCGCATCACCTCGGCGATCCAATCCAAGGCAGGTCCGGACGTCATGATGGCGGTCAGCAACTGGGCGCAGCTTTATGCCGACAGCCTCGTTGATGTCAGCGACATCGCCGACGACATCGGCAAGGCCCAGGGCGGCTATTTCGCGACATCGCGTGCTGTTGCTAACGACGGCAAGAAATGGATCGCGATGCCGTTCACCATTCTCGGCGTGCAATTCACCAACCGCACCTCCTGGTTCGCCGAGGAAGGCATCACCCCGGATAAGTTTCCGAAGACCTGGGAGGAGTATCGAGCGGTTGGCAAGAAGCTCAAGGCCAAGAACCGACCGTTGGGCCAGACGCTGGCGCATGCGTTCGGCGACGGGCCGGCGTTCTGGTACCCGTTCATGTGGTCGTGGGGCGGCAAGGAGGTCGAGGCCGACGGCAAGACCGTGGTGCTCAACAGCAAGGCGACCATCGAATCGGTCAAATTCGCCGTCGGCATGTGGAAGGATGCGTTCGACGAAGGCGGCATGTCGTGGGACGACGCCGGCAACAACCGTGCGCTTCTTGCCAACACGATCAGTTCGACCCACAACGGCGCGTCGATCTACCTGCTGGCGCGCAGCAAGCCAGACACCTACATGACGGAGACCGGCAAGCCGCTCAAGGATGACATCTTCCATTCGCCGCTGCCGGCCGGTCCAGTTGGCCAGTACAGCTATCATGTGCCGTTCTCGAACCTCGTCCCTGCCTATGGCAAGAACCAGAAGGCCGCCAAGGAATTCCTGCGCTGGTTCCACTCCAACGAGGTGTACGACGCCTGGTTCACTTCGCAGCAGGGCTTCTCGGTGGGGATCACCAAGGCGTGGGAGGCGAACAAGGTGTGGCAGGTCGACCCGGTGATGGCGCCGTTCCGCACCGCGGCGGAAAGCGGGCAGTTTGCCGGCTATGCCGGGCCTGCCGGCCGGGCGGCAGCCGAGACGATCAGCAAGTTCATCATCGTCGATATGTACGCCAAGGCGGTGCAGGGCCTGCCCGCGGAAGACGCGGTCAAGTGGGCCCATTCGGAGTTGCTGAAGATCTATGTCTGATTTGCCGGTGCGGAATGGACTGATGCGGCTCTGCTGGACGCGATCGATTCAGCGGCGCGCGCTAAGATGATGGCGGATAGCTAAAGCCTTAGCTGAATACGAGTGCCAGGTCGCTTGAACTGGTACTTGAACTAGTACAAGAGACACTCCGATGATCGAGACGTGCAGGATTACGACCGTGCCTGGGCTGACATTCGATGCGTCGGTCGCCGGCGATGAACAGGCACCGCTCGTGTTGATGCTGCATGGGTTCTGCGTGTCGCGATACCTGTGGAATGCCCAGGTGCCGGCCCTGGCCAATGCTGGCTACTATGCCGTTGCACCCAACCAGCGCGGATATGCTGCCGAGGCGCGGCCCGATCCGTCTGATGTCTCGAACTACGAAGTGGACAAGCTGATCGGCGATGCGATGGCCATTGTCGCTGCGATCGGCGGGCCGGAGTGCCGCTTCCATCTTGTGGGGCATGACTGGGGCGGCAGCATTTCCTGGTTCATCGCCGACAGGTATCCGCAGCGGCTTGCTTCCCTCACCATGCTGTCACGGCCGCATCCGGCGGCGTTCGCCCATGCCATGCAGGCGGACCCCGAGCAGCCGAAGCGCTCGGCACACCATGTATGGCTGAAGGACCCAGATGCCGGCGCGAAACTGTTGGCCGATAATGCCGCCTGGTATCGCAGCCGGCTGCGGAGGAATGGCGTGCCGGAGGTGGCGATCGACCGACATATGTCCGTGATCGGCAATGTGCCGGCGACCGAAGCAGCCCTAGCCTGGTATCGCGCCCGTGGCGACCGCAAAGCCTTGGGGCCGACCAAGGTGCCGACCCTGTTCATCTGGGGCGATGCAGATGACACGGTTGGCCGTATGGCCGCCGAAGGCACGGCGGCCTTCATCGACGCGCCTTATCAGTTCGAGGTGCTGCCGGGCGTTGGTCATTATGCTGCCGACCAGATGCCGGAGCGCGTCACGGCACTTCTCCTCGCCCACCTCGCGCGCCATCCATTCTAGCGAGAGTGGCCGCGCGTCACGGGCGCTTGGATGATCCGGTCTCTTGATAGACCGATCGCGGTTCCTCCAAGCTCACGATGCAGGTCATCAGGTCCACCCGCGCGGTATTCTTGATGCGGCCGTTCGCATTTGGTGGGCGGCGATTCTCTCGAACAGTTCGTAAGCTCGCGCGGAGCTGACCAGATCATGGATGCTTCTTGCCAACGGATAGGGTGGCGTTCCAGCCGCACACCAACGGCCACCGATGATACCCAAAAAGACCGGCGCTTTAGATACCACCGGCGTATCGGCTAAGCGCGTCGTGTTTCCTTGCTTACGGAACCTGGCGCCAGAAGGGGTTGCGAGCGCGCACCGGGTCGAGGAGGGACCAGTCGCCTTGCTCCACAATGTGACCTTTTGGGAATGGGGCTCGTGGCTCTAAGCCGAGAGAAAGCATGACGCGTTCGTCACGGTAATAGCAGAGCATGACGATGCGAGTGAGCACGCTGACCGGTACGCCACCTTCGGCGCGCAGCTTTGCTGCCACTTCGGTGCGGCGGGCAGCGTCCACGGCGGTGAGGGGGCCGCCGGAGAAGGTGCGCAGGGTGGCCAGTGCGCCACGCACATTATCGCCGTCTCGGCCGATGCTGTTGACGATGTCGGCGAAGATGGCGGGGTCATCCGCCCCGGGCACATCGTATTTCCTGCTTGCGGGAATCATCATACCGGCGAGGCAGCGGAGGTCGGCGATCTCGGCATCCGTAAGGGACTGTTCGCTCATGTCGGCCTCAATCGAACAGGGTTGCGAGGCGCTGTTTCATCGAATCGGCGATGTAGAGCGCAAGTGCCTGGATTGTGCATGTGGGATTCACGCCGCCTGAGGTGACGAAGACACTGCCATCCACGATGAAGAGGTTCTTCACGTCGTGACTGCGCCCCCATGAGTTGACCACCGATCGTTCTGGATCGTTCCCCATGCGCGCGGTGCCGAGCAGATGCCAGCCGCCGTAAACCACCGGGCGCACTGTGTGGACCTGCCGGGCGTTGGCGGCGGCGAGGATTTCCTTGCCGCGCTCGATGGCGAAGTCGAGCATGCGGTTGGTGTTGTCGCCGATGGTGTAGTCGATGCGCGGTGCGGGGATGCCGTGACGATCCTTCAGCACCGGATCGAGGGTGACGCGGTTATGCTCCTCGGGCAGGTCCTCGGTGCATATACCGACAGACATACGGTGACCGATCATCGCGCGGAAGGTGTCGTGATGGGCTTCGCCCCAGGGAAGCAGGCCGTTGGCTTCGGCGTTCATCGCCTCGGTGCCGACGCCCATGGTGCGATTGAACTGGAAGTTGAAGCCGCGGACGAAGCCGCGCGATCGGTCGGTTTCGTAGAATTCCTGGCTCCACAGGCAGAGCGGCGGACCGCGATGGCCGTCCATCGGTTCGTCGACATAGCCGGTGACGTGGGCCCACGGGTGGAACATCAGGTTCTTGCCGACAAGGCCGCTGGAATTGGCCAGGCCCTTGGGGAAGCGGGCGGAGCTTGAGTTCAGCAGCAGGCGCGCCGTGCCGACGCCGTTGCAGGCCATGATAACGACTTCGGCGGGCTGGAAGTGCTCGGCACCGTCGAGGTCGTAGTAGATGGCGCCGGTTGCCATGCCGCCCGGGCCGGTGGTGATCTCGCGCACCCGGCAGTTGGTACGGAGCTCGACACCGGCGCGGATGGCGTGCGGCCAGTAGGTGATGTCGGTGCTGGCTTTGGCACCCTGGGCACAGGCGGGCGTGCAGTGGCCCAGATTGATGCATGGCGCGCGGCCGTCGTACTCGGTGGTGGCGATGGCGCTGTCGGATGGCCACCAGTGCCAGCCGAGTTGGTTCATCGTCGTGCCGATCTTGAAGCCGGTCTTGCCGAGGGGGAGCGGCGGCATTGGCGGTTCGTGGGCGGGATAGGCGGGATCACCGGCCAGGCCGGAGACGCCGGTCATGCGATCGTTCTCGGCAAAGAACGGCTCCAAGGTGGGGTAGTCGATCGGCCAATCGTCGGCGACGCCGTCGAGGCTGCGAACCCGAAAGTCGGAGGGGTGCAGGCGAGGATAGTGGGCCGTGTACATCACGGTGGAACCGCCGACGGCGTTGAAGTTCACCACCTTGATGGGCGAATTGTCGTCATTGATCGGATAGTCGCTCGGACGCTGTCGGATGTTGGGGCTTGTGGCGTAATCGCTGAAGACGCGCGCTTCATAGTCACGGCCGTTGGAGGGATAGTCTGACTGCTTCATCCAGTCGCCCTGCTCCAGGCAAAGGATGCGCATCTTCGTTTCCGTAAGGCTCCAGGCGACAGCCGCCCCGGAGGCGCCAGATCCGATGATCAGGACATCGACTTTTTCGTGCATGTAACCCTCTTAATGCGACATGCTTATTATCAAGAGCGCGAGACGAGGAATTGTTTGTTGACGCAGTTTTCCAGGCGGCCATCGCGCAGGTAACGCGCCGCCGTGCGAGAGGCAAAGCCACGGTTGTCGCGCATACTCTCGGGGGTGAAGAAAGCGGAGTGCGGTGTCAGGATCAGGCGATGGCGGATCCAGTCCTCATCGGCCTGCCAGGCTGAGATCAGGCGTGATTGGGGATTGGCTGGCTCTTGCGGAAGCACGTCGAGGCCGGCGGCGAGGATCGTGCCGTCCTTCATCGCGTCATACAGCGCATCGATGTCGACGATGGGGCCGCGGGCGGTGTTGATCAGGATCATGCCGCGTTTAGCTGCGGCGAAGGCTTCAGCGCCGATCATGTTGCGCGTTTCCGAGGTCAGCGGTGTGTGGATGCTGACGAAATCGCACTGGGCCATGAGCTCGGCAAGTGAGTCGGCACGGCGCACGCCGATGGCGAACTGGTAGCCGTTCGGCTGATAGGGGTCGTAGAACACCACATCCATGTCGAAGGCCTTGGCGCGGCGGGCGGCGGCAGTGCCGATACGTCCCATGCCGACGACGCCATAGGTGCAAACCGACAGCCGGCGTCCGAACGGATTGTGCGCGGGGCGCCAGTTGCCGCGCAGGTCGGCGTGCAATTCGGAGTCATGGTAGGCAATGCTCTTGGCCAGCGTCAGCATCAGGGCGATGGCGTGGTCGGCCACCTCACGCGTGCCGTAATCGGGCGTGTTGCAGACCGGGATGCCAAGCCTGCCGAAGCGCTCGATATCCACGTCGTCGTAGCCGACGCCGTATTTCACGAAGATGCGGCACTTGCGCAGCTTGTCGATGTATTGCGCCGGGAAATTGCCAACGATCCCGTCCGCGTTGGCCCATTGCTCGTCGGTGACCTCGGCGGGGGTGGCGCAGAAATCGGTTTCGAAACCCGGCCCGATCGCTTCCTTGGCTATCGGCACGTATTCGGCTGGAAGGTTCGGCCAAAGAATGCGGTATGCCATCACGTTCCCTCGTCGCTTGATGTTGCACGGCATAGTGCCACCATGCGGGCCGGAGACCAATCGAGGGGAAGACGATGAGCGACCGCATCCATTTGAGCGTGGCCGAGGCACGCGCACTCGGCGAGGGGGCGATGCGTGGCGCAGGTTATGACACGGACGATGCGCGCATCCTGACGGACCATGTGCTGGACGCCGCGTTGTGCGGTTACGAGTATTCCGGGCTGCCGAAACTGCTGAACGTCGTCGATCATCCGGATTTCCGGCGGCCTCGGCGGCCGATCTCGGTGGTGCGGGAGACTGGCCCGACGGCCCTGCTGGATGGCGGCAATAACACGGGGATGGTGGCAGCCTATCGCGCGTCCGAGGCGACGATTGCGCGGGCGCAGGCGCATGGGCTGGCGATCGTGTGCATGGGCAATACGTGGATGACGGGGCGCAGCGCGCATTACTGCGAGATGATCGCGCGGGCAGGGCTTGTGGCGATCCACACGGTGGCGGCGCCGCCGGGGGTGGCACCGTTTGGCGGGGCGCGTGCGGCGCTCGGGACGAACCCGATCGCGATCGGATTTCCGACCGAAAGTGACCCGCTGGTGATCGACATGGGCACTTCGGCCTTCATGGCGACGGATTTGCAGTTCCGGGCGCGGATGGGTACGCCGATACCGGAAGGTGTCGCGCTTGGGCCGAATGGTGCACCGACCACGAATGCGGCGCTGGCTCGGCAAGGGACGCTGCTGCCGTTTGGCGGGCCGGAAGGCGGATACAAGGGGTTTGGACTGGCGCTGGCTATGGACGCATTGGGCTTGCTGGCCGCGCGGGCGCAGTCGGAGGGCTCGGTCAGCGGGTATGTGTTCATCGCTTTCAAGCCCGACCTGTTTGCGCCGATCGATGAGTACCGGCAGGACGTGAGCCGGCGGATCGCGGCGATCAAGGCGACGCCTCGACAGGTGGGTGTTGCGGAGATCCGCATCCCTGGAGAGCGCAGTTACGCGACACGTGCGCGGCTGGTGCTGGAGGGTATCGAGATAGACGAGAAAATATACGACGCGCTCGGCCGGCTCGCTGAGGGGAGGCTGGATCATGGCGGTTGAGGCGGGCGCGACATCTGATAGCCTGTCGCCACGTCACGAGGAGGCCAACCACCATGATGATTGTCGATGCACAAATCCACTTGTGGACCAAGGGAACGCCCTCGGCCCATCACCGCCAGACGCCATTCCTGAAGGAGGAAGCGCTGGCGCTCATGGATGAGGCCGGCGTCGATCGTGCCGTGGTCCATCCGGTGATGTGGGATCCCGATTCAAACGAGCTTGCCGTTGAAGCGGCACGTGCGCATCCTGATCGCTTCGCCATCATGGGCTGGTTCTATCTGGACGATCCGAAGGAGCGCGCCAAGATTGAGACGTGGAAGAGCCGGCCGGGGATGAAGGGACTGCGCTTCTACTTCACCGATCCAAAATCGCTGACGTGGCCGGATGACGGCAACCTGGACTGGCTGTTTCCCGTGGCCGAGCGGCTGGGCATTCCGGTTTCGTTGCAGGCGTCCGCGTTCCTCCCGCGCGTCGCTGACATTGCCGAGCGCCATCCCCGCTTGCGCATCAGCATCGACCACATGGGCGTGCCGCGCGCGACTCACGGAGCGGATGCGGCCTACCGCAACCTGCCGCAATTGCTGGCGCTGGCGAAGCATCCGAACGTCGCGGTGAAGGCGACAGGCCAGGCCGGCTATGCGGCCGACGCGTATCCATTCCCGAGCATCCACGACGCTCTGCACCGGGTGTTCGACGCGTTCGGCCCCCGGCGCATGTTCTGGGGCACTGACATTACGCGGATGCACTGCACGTGGCGGCAGTGCATCACGCTGTTCACCGAGGAACTGCCCTGGCTGAAGGGCGCCGATCTGGATCTGGTGATGGGTCAGGCGTGGTGTGACTGGATCGGCTGGGACACCGCGCGTTCATGATGAAGCTGTTCTACACGCCGGCCTCGCCGTTCGTGCGGAAGTGCACGGTGACGCTGAAAGAGCTCGGCCTTTGGGACCAGGTGGAAATCATCCCGACGAAATGGCCGCATTCCTGGGGTACCGAGACGGTGCCGTATCGCGCGGATTTCCTGGAGGCGACACCTATTGCGCGCATTCCGGCGCTGGTGACCGAGGATGGGGAGCGCCTGACGGAATCGTCGCTGATCTGCGAGTACCTGAACGATGAGCTGGGAGGGCATCGGTTGTGCCCGCCGAGCGGGCGGGAGCGTTGGCACATTCTTTCCGTGGTGTCGGTGGTGACCAGCGGGATCATGGAGTGCCAGGTGGCGCGGCGGGCGGAATTGCTGCGCAAGCGCGACGCATCGCAGAACAAGCAGGAGTTCTCGCCGAGCTTTGTCCGCAAGATGATGGAACGGATGGACCGCTGTTATCAGCGGCTGGACGAACTCTCGCGGGATTTCCGCGCCGAGGTTGATCTCGGGCAAATCGCGGCCGGATGCGCGTGCGGAGTTTCCGACTTTCGCTTCCCTGAGGATGACTGGCGGGCCATCGCGCCCGGTCTCGCGCGCTGGTATGAGCGGTTCCGGCGGCGGGCTTCGATGCGCGAAACGGAGCCCGGTGAGACGCCGTTCGACAGCGACGACGCGCACGCGTGACCGAGGACAGGTGGGTGGACAACGAACAATACTACTTTCTGGTCTACCAGGAGCCGAGCTCGAACCTGTGGCGGTGGACGTTGTACAATCCATTGGGGCGGATGGCCGCGCAGAGCGTTGAGAAGTACTACAACAAGCAGGACTGCCTTGCCTCGATTGATGCCGTGAAGGCTTCGGGTTCGGCAATCGTGCGGGAGCGGTAGGTCTCCGCGTTCCCTGGAACAACGAATGCGTCAGATTCCGACGTCCTCGCCGGTTTTCAGGCGTTGCATCATATCGTCGCGCCATTGGGAAAAACCCTCGGCGCGCCACGCGTCGTGGCGGCCCTCGGCATAGGCGAGGGCGTTGCGGTGGTAGACCAGTGCGTTGCGGCGATTGGGAACGAAGTTGTCGCGCGTGGCGACGATCTTGCCGGGGACACCCATGATGACGGAGCCTTCGGGAACCTCCATGCCTGGAGGGACGAGGGCCATGGCGCCGACGATGACCCGGCGGGCGAGCTTGGCGCCGTCCATGACGACGGAGCCGATGCCGATGAGGCAGTCGTCGCCGATCTCAGCGCCGTGCACGACGGCGCGGTGGGCGATGGAGCAGTAATCGCCGATGGTCGTACCTCGGCCGCCGCCGACATGGATTACGGCGGTGTCCTGTACATTGCAGCAGCGGCCAAGGGTGACGCCGGCGCCCTCGGCGCGGATCACCGAGTAGGGCCAGAAGCTGCTGCCCTCCCCGGCGGATACACGGCCGTAGATACGGGCGGTGGAGTCCAGGTACGCGGGGCGGTCAAGGTGGACCTCGGGGCCGAGAGTGAAGGGCATGACATGCATCCTGTGGCGGGAACGTGCATGGTGCCGGGCTGGTGTCCTCCGGGCAAATGCGTGACAAACGCAGTCAAGATGATGGAGGGTTGCTGATGAACGCCGAACAGCTTCGAGCCATGCAGGCGCCGATCAAGCAGCGCTATCGCGATACGCCGGAGGCTGCCCGCGTTCCGGCGCGCGCGGAGGCGCGGCTGGACGCTGAGGATGTCGCGTGCGTGGTGCCGTCGTGGCACGGCGAAACGAAGGCAGGTCTGCATCCGGCGACGGGAGGATCGGGCGAGCTGGCGTGTTCGGCGGACATGTTGCTGGAAGCAGTGGTGGCCTGTGCTGGCGTGACATTGCGTGCCGTTGCGACGGCGATGGGAGTGGCGATACGTTCGGGACGCGTGGTCGCCGAAGGGACGTGGGATGCCCGAGGCACGCTGGGGATTGATCGGAATGTGCCGGTGGGGCTGACGGATATCACACTGAAATTCGAGGTGGACTGCGACGCGGACGCGGCGAAGTTGGAGCGAATGATTCAGACGACGGAGCGGTATTGCGTGATCCTTCAGACGTTGCGGAATCCGCCCCGGATCGCCGTGGGGCAGTAGCGCATCTGCTCTGATGTCAGATCAGATAACTGTCCTCAGCTCAGCGAATGGTCCCGCTTGGCTGTTTGGTTGGCGGGAAGAAGTCGAATCGCCTCCATTTGGGCATCTAAAATGTACGGTACGTAGCTTGCGTCCCGATGGCCTATCTGCCTAGCAGGCATGCATGCAGCGTGTCGCCGCCGAATGTCGGCCCGGTTCGAGGCAGTGATGCTGCCAGCGGCATCACGCAGCGGGCCGTCTGCGGCGTCACAACGGTCATGTTCATCACTACGATGGTTTGTGAGGCGAACGATCGCGGGTTTGACCGGTTGGTGCTGGAGGCCTGCACCGACTCGTGCGGATCATCGCAGCCCCCTGGCGCTAGGATGCGGCGTTGCGTATTGCTGCGGAGATGTAGAGTCGCGGCATCGTGCGCGCGCCTAGACCGCCGGAGCGAGAGTATGGAGATCAACCTGCCTGATATTGTTGCCGAGGTAACCGCGGCATTCCAGCGATACGAGACAGCCCTGGTCAGCAACGACATTGCCACGCTGGGGGAGCTGTTCTGGCAAGACGACCGGACGATCCGCTACGGAATAGGCGAAAATCTCTACGGGTATGGCGAGATTGCGGCGTTTCGGGCAGCCCGATCGCCGGTCGGACTGGCGCGGCGAATCT
>Ga0310811_10013878_pt1 | contig 10495 bp, 9 predicted proteins | sample YCmetagenome_FD_207642 | JGI IMG/M metagenome (GOLD analysis project Ga0310811, IMG submission 207642) | Soil microbial communities from experimental microcosm in Duke University, North Carolina, United States - YC | ecosystem: Engineered > Artificial ecosystem > Soil microcosm > Unclassified ... | reverse complement strand
CGCCCATGTCGGCTGCGTTTCGCACGAGGAGTTCGCGCTGCAGGACGTCGAGGTTCGCGAGTCCCGCGGCACAAGACACCGGGTTTCCGCCGAAGGTGATGCGGTGGTTGAAGGCCCTGTGGTTGGCAGTAGAGCCGGCCGGGCCGATGAAGGCGTCGGCGACGCGCTTTGTCGCGATGGCGGCGCCGATCGGCACGTACCCGCTCGTCAGGGCTTTGGCCACCACGGTGATGTCCGGTACCACTCCCCAGTGCTCGGTCGCGAACATCCGGCCGGTGCGGCCGAACCCGGTGATCACCTCATCGCAGATGAGGAGGACCCCGTAGCGGTCGCAGATCTCGCGCACCATCGGCCAATACTCCGGATGCGGAATGTGCACGCCCGCAGCGGCGGAGATCGGCTCGCCGATCACGGCGGCGACGGTGTTAGGTCCCTCGTTGAGGATCGCCCGCTCGATCTCGCGCGCGCATTCGAGGTCACCCCGGCCGTCGGGCCCGCCGAACGGGTTGCGGTACTGGTCAGGACCCTGCACGCGCACCCCGCCGTAGGGAAGCGGGCCGTACTCAGCACCGTTGTTGCCTCCGCCACCGCCGAGGCTGAGCGCGCCGTGGGTCGCACCGTGGTACGAGCCGCGGCGGCTGATGATCTTGTAGCGCCCCGAGTCACCACGGTTGCGATGGAACTTCTTCGCCATCTTCATCGCGGTCTCGACGCCTTCGGAGCCACCGCTGACGAAGAACACCCGGGAGTCCGGATCAGGGGAGAGCGCGGCGACCCGTGCGGCGAGCCGCAGGGTTGCCGGGTGCACGCTGCCGTCGGGTGCGTACCCAAGTTCGCGGATCTGCGCGTACACGGCATCGGCGATCTCGCGTCGGCCGTGCCCGATGTTGCTGAGCCACATGCCGGACAACGTGTCGAAGTAGGCACGTCCCGTTTCGTCGTAGACCCAGACCCCGTCCCCGCGCGTCACGACCTTCACCGCGTCTGGCGACGAGAGGTCACCGGCCATGTGGGCGTGCGGCCAGAAGTGGGCCTCGCCCAGCGCCAGTAGTTCCGGGGTGACCGTCGACCCGGCGGTGACCGGCGCGCGATCTGGCGGCTCGTCGGCCTCCGTCGGCTCGGCCTGCGACGGGATCGATGCCGATCCCTTGTGAAAGTTTTCACAAGAACGGACCGGCAAGGTCTTGTGTGGGTTGATCATGGAGCGCCGTGCCTCTCTGGCCTTCAGACGACCTAGCAATCCCGATCTAACACCGGCAAATGGCCGTCGTCACGCCTGCGCAGCCCATCCTGACAACAACCATGCGCTTCCCTAACATGCAGGTCAGAGACCGGGCTAGGCGGGAACGGTCAGGCCCATCGCGCTGGCCAGTCGAAGTCCCGTGGGCGTCCCGTCGCCGTTCGGCTTTGTTTCGGAGACGGAGTAGAACAAGCTGACGGATCCGCTTGGCGTCGCGAAGTAGGCGCTGAAGTAGCCTAGGTCGCTTCCTGTCTTTCCCCATAGCGTCGTCCCCTCGCCCAGCACCAGGCGCTGGAGGCCGAGACCGTAGCAGGCCGTGCCCTTCAACGGCCCGACAAGGCAGTCGGTGGAGTCGGCATACCGGACAGCTGGCACGGACATCATCTGCCGCAGCCAGGCTGTCGGCAGGAGGCGGCCGGAGAAGAGCGCGGCGAAGAAACGAGCGATGTCCTGCGGCGTGGAAATCATGCTGGTGTCATCGCCGCCTTGCTGGCTGACGTCAACGAGTACGCCCGCGTCGTCGGCGATGTATCCGTGGAGATAGGGAACGGGCATTTGCCTTGGCCGGCCGTTAGAGATCGCTGGGAAGGTCTGTGCGAGGTTAAGGGGGCGCAGTATCCGGGCCTGAAGTTCGTCGGCGAAGGAGTGCCCGGTGCGTTGCTCGATGAGGTAGGCGAGGATTCGGTAGTTCAGCGAGTCGTATTGCTGCTCGGTGCCTGGCGCGAAATGCGGTTGCGGCCAAGGGCGGCCGTGTGGCCTCAGGGATTCCTGGATGATCTGGCCGAGCGTCGGCTGCGCGTACCGGCCAGCGATTAGCTGGTTGGCCGTCTCGGGTGCCGCCCCCTCGTCGATCTGCGGCAAGCCACTGGTCATATTGAGCAGCTCCCGGATCGTGATCGCCTGGTAGCGGGTCGGCAGAAGCCCGGGAAGGTAGCTCTGAATGGAACGATCGAGGTCGATGATGTGGGCGGCGGCGAGTTGAAGGGTGATAACGGCCTCGAAGGTCTTGGTGATGCTGCCAAGCCGGATATGTGCATCGAGGGGGACTCTCCTGCCTGTCACTGTGTCCGCTACCTGTCCTTGCCACGCTTGCGTGCCCTGCTGTACGCGGGCGATGACGCCGGCGGCGTGGTCTCCGGGTTGGATCTCGATCGCCCGTTGCAAGGCGGCCGGGTCAAGGCCGTCTGAATGCGTCGCCGAGGTACCTGGCGTCCCGGCCGTTGCCGGTTGCGCCGCGATCCACGGAACCAGGGCGACGGCGGACGCGGTAACGATGGCGGCTACGCCGCGAATCAGACGGCGCGGCAATCTGCGCTGGGGCAGCACGACTTTCTCCCTCCGGTTGGGAGGCGGAGCTACCCGGTCACGATATGCCACTACAGAATGTCTCTGCAAATAATATCTGCAGAGACATTCTGAGGACCCGGAATCAACCGGGAGGCTTGCAGGTCACGAGGCGAAGTCGGGGGTGGCTGACCTGGCGGACTCGCTGCGGCCCTTGGGCTCCTCCCACTCCTCTTGCCGTCCGAGGGCGGTGAGGTCGAGGAAGTAGTAGGAGCCCCCGGTGGACTCCAGCCCGCGGGCGTACTGGGAGTACGTGTGGAACACACGGCCGTCTACCTGGAGGAAGCTGCTCAGGCCGGGCATGTCGTACGGCTGCTCGGCCGTCTTCATGCTCTCCTGGCCTATGGCCGCGTACTCGTCGAGGGTGCGGTAGTTGTACTTGTCGAAACCACGGGAGGCGTCGATCGTGACTCCGAAGTCGTAGTTGAAGTCGGACCCGAAGGACGAGTACCAGGGCAGGGCCCATCCCTTCCTGGCTTTCCATGCCTGGAGCTTGGCCAGCGGCGCCCGGGACACCATCGCATACGTGGTGTCTCGGACATGGAGGTGCTCCATGAAGCCGCCCGACAGCTCGTCGGTGCCGGCTGTGCAGCTCGAGCAGCCTTCCTCCCACTCCGGGTGGAACATGAAGTGGTAGATCATGAGCTGGGGACGATTTTCGAAGAGGTCGATGAGGCGAACCCTGCCGTCCGGGCCGTCGAACTGGTAGTCCTTCACGATCTCGACCATGGGTAGGTTCCGGCGTTCGGTGCTGAGCGCGTCGCGCTGCCTGGTGAGGTCCTTCTCCTTCGCCAGCAGTTCCTTGCGCGCGGCAAGCCACTCTTCACGCGTAGCGATCTTCGGCAGGCTCATCTCGGCCTCCTTGCCTGCGATAGCGGTTGCTTCCGCCCATGTGACTCCCCGGCGAGCATGAAGTAATCGGGGCTACACCAGTGGCCAGCAGACCTCGGTCCGCCACTGGGCGCTGTCCGGGGTGTCGAGAGGGTCGCTGAGGTACCGCTCCCGCACCGGACCTGCGCCGTCGCAGTCGTGCGCGTCGGCGTAGGTGCCGAGCGCGGCATAGGTGCGGTCGATGTCGCTGTGCGTGCCGGTGTGCAGGGCGACCGCGAACCGGGCGGTGGGAAGCTCCCAGCGCGCGCCGGTGGCGTCGAGGGCCGCGGAGTCCCTGACAGGCAGGTAGACCCGTGCGTGCCCGGCGTCTTGGGTGAACAGCTCATCGTCATAGATGCCGCCAGTTGGTCCGGTCTGCTCAAGCCCGGCCGCTAGGGCGGTGGCGCGCAAGCCGGCAAGGGCGTCCCGGAACCAGGAGACGACGTCCTTTCTTGCCAGGTACGCGGCGGCGGAAATCGTGGGCCCGCCGTCAAGCAGCCGCTCTTCGATGGCGGTGGCCGTCGGACCGCCTGCGAGCATCCGGCGCAGTGAGTCGACTGCCGCCTCGGTCTGCCGCAACTGCTCGCGCATCCGGTCCAGGTGGTCGGCCAGGATCGCGTCGCGGGCGGTTAGGTCAGGGGTGGCGAGGAGAGCTTTCACGTCGGCTACGGGCAAGCCGAGATCGCGAAACCGCCTGACAAGCTGTGCTGAGTGCGCCTGGCCGGGACGGTAGTAGCGGTAGCCGCTGTCCGGGTCGACCACAGCGGGCTCAAGCAAGCCCACTTGGTGGTAATACCGGAGCGTCTTGATGCTCAGGTGGGTGAGGCGCGAGAACGCCCCGATGCTCAGCTGCTGCATGACAGAAGTCTCAGCCCTCCATTAAGGGGAGAGTCAAGCGACGCACCGAGGGCCGCACAGGCCCCTGCGGCCCGTGTTGACTCTCCCCTCAATGGAGCCTTGAAGGTGGTTCACGAAGCATCCGGCCCAACCTCGGAGACCCCTCGTGAACTCTCCCGCACCACTTCTGACCCGTCCCGCACCCCGCGCTAAGGCTGATGCCCGGCCGGTGCGCACGAACGCGCTGCTCGCCGTGCTCGCGCTGGCCGGGACCGTTTTCGCGATGATGCAGTCGCTGGTTATCCCCGCCCTGCCGCGGATCCAGGCGAGCCTCGGAACCAGCGCGGACGGCGCCGCGTGGATCTCGACCGCGTACCTGCTGAGCGCCTCTGTCCTCACCCCGGTCATCGGCCGGCTCGGCGAGACGTCGGGCAAGAGGCGCATGATGCTGGCCAGCCTGGCTGCGTTCGCCGCCGGGACGCTAGTCTGCGCGGTCGCGGGCAACCTGGGCGAGCTCGTCGCCGGGCGGGTGATCCAGGGCGCGGCGGGCGGCATCTACCCGCTGGCGTTCGCGATCATCAGGGACCGCCTGCCAAGCGAGCGGGTCCCCGGGGCCATCGGCTTGGTGTCGTCGCTGCTCGGCATCGGCGGTGGCATCGGCCTCGTACTGCCGGGGCCGATCATGACCCGGCTGTCCTATCAGTGGCTGTTCTGGCTGGCGCTCATCGTCATCGCCGTCGCCGTCGTACTGGCCGCCCGCTATATCCCGGCTGACGGCCCGGCCGAAGCCGGGGGGAGGGTACCGTGGCGCTCCTGCCTGCTGATGGCCGTCGGGTTGTCCGCGGTGCTGATCGCCGTAAGCGAGTCGGCCACCTGGCACTGGGGGAACGCCAAGACGCTTGGCTTGCTGATCCTCGGGGCGCTGGTCCTGCTGGCATGGGTCCGCGCCGAAGCCCGCAGCAACAGTCCGCTGGTGGACATGAGCCTGATGCGGCTGCGCGGCGTGTGGTCGGCGAACGCGGCCGCCATGCTGATCGGCATGGGCATGTACGCCTCGTTCTTGATCATCCCGGAACTGGTCCAGGCGCCCGCACGGCTTGGCTACGGCTTCGGCGCATCGGTGACCGGGGCTGGCCTGTTCATGTTCCCGACCGCTGCGGCGCAGCTGCTACTCGGCCCGGCGTCCGGCTTGCTGAACCGCCGTGTCAGCCCGCGGACACAGCTCATCGCGGGTCAGCTCACTTGCCTGGCAGGCTTCGCGAGCCTCGCGAGCTGGCACGGCGCCTCGTGGCAGGTCTACGCGGCCACCTCGGTGCTTGGCGTCGGGTTCTGGCTGTGCCTAGTGGCGCTGCCGAACCAGATTGTCTCCGCGGTGCCCGCCGTCCGCACCGGATCGGCCACGGCGGCGAACACCGTGGTCCGTAATGCCGGTGGGGCCCTCGGTGCCCAGTTGGCGGCGGCGATCATCGTGTCCTCAGCCCAGGCTGGCACCGGTGCCCCGGCCGCGTCAGGTTATATCGGCGCCCTCATCCTGTGCGCTGGCGCCACATGTGCCGGCGCCGTCGTCGCCTGCGCCGCCCCGCGCAAGGCCCTCCGCTAACCGTCACGCAGGGCGGCCGCAGTCGCCACGGCCGCCCCTGAATCTCCAGCCCGCAGTCCATCAGCTGTGGGCTTTGACCGCCTGGGCGGAGTTCCACAGCACGCCGCGATTCAGGCGGTCTGGGTATTCGTCGACTACGGCGTCGTACAGGTCCAGTGCAGTAGCCGTCTTTTCGGCTGCGGCTGCGAAGACGCGCAGGTACCGGCGGGTCTCATCGATGTAGCGCGGATCGTCGGAGGCATCGGCCGGCCGATGACCGGCGATGACAGCAGTCGGCCGCAAAGCTTCGACCGTATCGAGCCCCGCCAGCCACGCATCAATGCCTCCGGCACCCGACTCCGCGAGATACAGGTGGACATCGTCGTACACGGCGTCGCCGGCGACCACCAGGCCGAGCGACGGGACGTGCAGCGCCGCGGAGCCGTCGGTGTCGGTGTGGCCAAGATCGACCGCCACCAAGGCCTGGCCTTCAAGCAAGAAGGTGTCACCCTCGAGCGGCTCCGCGACAAAGAGCTGATCCGGCAGTTGCCCGGGGAACCTGGCCCGCCAGAAGCCGTCCAGCCACGCCGGGCTGAGTTGCTTCTTCATCCCCTGGACTACCGCGGGTGTCGCCACCATCTTCGCGTCGGGGAAGCGGTCCAGCACCGGCGCAGCGCCAAAGAAGTGATCGCCGTGGCCGTGGGTGACGAAGACCGTGGTCAGGTTCTTGCCGCTGGCCGCGATCCAGCCGGCCAGGTCCGCGCCTTCGGCTGCCGTCATCAGCGGGTCGACGAGGACCGCGTCCCGTTCTCCGTAGATCAACGTCGCCGCGGTGGGCGACCACATCCGCCGCACCTCACCCGGGGGGAGGTCGTCTGACACGGCCGGCTTGGACGGGGCAACGTGCGTCGAATAGTGCAACATCTTCAGCTCCTGCTGTCTGGGTGGCCCGATGGCCACCCAGACAGCTTTCCGCCGCCGTACGTCTGGCAGAAGGCCGCGACTTCCTGGGTGCGCCGCACCCAGGAAGCTCAGCTGGACGCCAGCTTGGCCAGTGCGTCGGCGCTCGCGCTGCCAGGTTCCGCCGTACCAACGAGCAACTGCTGACCGGGCGCCGCCCGTACATCGAAGGTCTGGTAGGTCAACTCGACCCTGCCGACCTCGGGGTGATGGAAGATCTTGTACGCCCGGCTCAGCCCGCGCGCCGTCTGGTCTTCCCAAAGCGCGCGGAACTCGGGAAACTGCGGCAGCAGGTCAGCCACCAGCACCTTTATCTCAGGGTCGGCGGGATAGGTCCCGGCGTTCAGCCGGACGGCGTGCACCGCGCGGGCCACCACGGCCTCCCAGTCCCCGAAGATCACCCGCGCCTGTGGATGCTCGAACATCATCCGCAGCATGTTCGTCATCCCGAAGGGCGCGAGCAACGCCTGGGCGATCCGGTTCGTCGCCAGGATCTCGTAGGCCGGATTAAGCACATAAGCGGCGGCGGCCGGGAAGTTGTCCAGCAGTTGCAGCAACGCCGGATGCACCTGATCCCGCGCCGCTCCGAGCCGCGGCGTCGGCGTCAGCCCAGCCAGCCGGAACAGATGCGCTCGAGCATCCGTATCCAGCCGTAGCGCCTGCGCGAGGCCGTTGACCACCTGGGCCGACGGATTCCGCTCCCGGCCCTGCTCTAGCCGCGTGTAGTAATCCGCACTAACAACTGCCAGCACAGCGACCTCCTCGCGCCGCAGGCCTGCGACGCGGCGATCACGGCCGGCCGGCAAGCCCACGGACGTAGGCTCCACCCGGGCTCGGTGGGCACGCAGGAAGGCAGCCAGTTCCCCAACCGCGGTTTCCATGGCGTCAGGCTACTCTGCGCTAGCAGGGGTGAGCTGACTGGGAAGGCGCGCTCCGACGATGACCGCGGTAAGGGCAACCGCGATGGCGAACGAGAATGCCAGCGCGACTCCGGGGCCGTGCCCGATTCGGGCGCCGGCCGCCACGATCGCCCCCGCCACTCCCGTGCCCATGGCCTGACCGAGCACGTCGCAGAGCTGGAGGGCCGACGTTGCCCGGCCCTCCTCGCCCGGCGCGGCACGATCCAGCGTGGTCACCGACAGCGGGGAGTAGGCGGTGCCGATCCCCAGGCCGGCCACCGCCCAGGCCGCGATCGCCAGGGCGGGCGGCACCGACGGCAGGAGCACCAGGCACATAATGCCGAGACCGATGACAACCAGGCACTCGCCAGGCCGGACGAGGCGGCGCGGACCGTATTTAGCGATGCAGCGGGCCTGTACCCACGATCCGGCCGTCCACGTCAGGGTCGACGCGGTGAGCGCCAGCGCCGCTATTACCGTCGGCGCATGCCGGACGGTCACGATCGCGTACGGGACATAGGCGTCGCCCGCGAAGAAGCAGCACGTCAGCAGCCCTCGGCTGAGGATCGTGGCGGACAGCCCGGGCCGTGCCGACAGGTGCCGCGGGGGTGTTAGCTGCCGCAGCGAGACAGCGAGAAGGACGCCGCCGGCGATGCCGCCGACGGCGACCACGGGAATGATGCCTGAGCTAAGCGACGCGAGGGCGGTGCCGGCCCCGCCGACCACACCCAGCACGCCTAGGTACGGTACTGGGGCCGTTCCCCGGTCGGCGGGTGGCGGAACGTGCCGCAAGGCCAGCACCACCAGCACCCCCGCCCCGATCACCAGCGGCAGCAAGCCCAGGAAGACCCAGCGCCAGCCAACTGCCGCCGCCACCAGGGCGGCGATAGCCGGCCCGATCAGGCCGGGCACCACCCATGCGGTGGAAAGCACGGCGAACATCCTCGGCCGGGACTCCTCGGGATAGCACCGGGAGATCGCCACGTAGGCCACCGCGGGCACGACCCCGGCGCCAAGGCCCTGCACCGCCCGGCCGGCCACGAGAACCGCCATGTCCGGCGCGGTCCCGCCGATTACGAGGCCAAGGGCGAACAGGGCAAGGCCGGCTAGCATCGGCCGCCCAAGCGGCATGCGGTCGGCCAGCGTCCCGGCGAGCACGATCCCGATCAGGCTGGCCAGCAGGAAAGCGCTGAACACCCATCCGTAGAGACGGAGATCCCCGAGGTGGCGGCCAACCACCGGCAAGATGGTGGCGATTGCAAGCGCCTCAAAGGCGACAAAGGTAACCGCGAGCACGAGACCGATCGTCAGCGGCCGGTGCCCGGGCGCCCATATCCCACCCACCGGGCTGATGGGTGTCATTGAGGTGCTGGCTGCATCGGTGCTCACCAGGGTGAGGGTAGAACCTCAACCACAGTTGAGGTCAAGCGCTCATGGCTGCTGGCTGGAGACTGGCGTGAGGATTTCCATCAGGTGGCCGTCCGGGTCGCGGAAGTAGACGCCGCGGTTGCCGGCTTTGCCCCCGTAGACCTGGCCTGCCTGCTGGCAGGCAGGGTCGGCGTAATAGGTGACGCCTGTGTCTTTGATACGGCCGAAAGCGGCTTCGAACTCTGCCGCGCTGACCGAAAACGCGTAGTGGTTCTGGTGGACCTGGTCGGCGTGGTCGTAGTCCAGGGTGACTCCGTTGGCCAGCGTCACCGGGGTGAAGTGGGCTACCGGCGGGCTGACGTTGAGGCCGAGGATTCCGGCCAGGAATTGGGCCGAGGCTTTCGGGTCGCGGGCGGGGACGATGGTGTGGTTCAGTTCGATTGCCATCAGACTTCCTTCCTTCTGTCTTTCTTTCACTGTCTTCCGGTTAACGCTTCCTGTCAGCGGCCCATGCGGGCGTAGCTGCGGGCGGCCAGGAGGGCGAAGACGAGCAGGATGCCGCCGCTCCAGGCCAGTGAGATAAGGACGTCGTGGGCGGCCGGGCCGCCGAGGATCAGCGCCCGCTCGGCGGTGACAAGGGCATCGACCGGCTGGTGGGTGCCGAACGCCTGCAGCCAACCTGGCATCGAGGCGGTCGGCACGAATGCGGCGGAGGTAAAGACCAGCAGGAAGACTATGGGTACGCCGGCCGCCTGGGCTGCCTCTGGGTCACTGATCCGCAGTCCAAGGGCAGTGCAGGCCCAGGACATCGCGTAGGCGAACACGACCACGAGGCCGAGCGCGGCCAGCAGGCCGCCCGCACCGCCGGGGCTGCGGAAGCCAACGGCGAAGCCGATGCCGGTCATGACCGCGACCACCAGGAGGTTGCGGGCCAGGTCGGCCAGGGTGCGGCCAGCGAGCACCGCGACGCGGGCCATCGGCAGCGTGCGGAACCGGACCAGCAGGCCGGACCGCAGGTCAGCGGACAAGCCGACCGCCGTGCCGAGCGCCCCGAACGCGACTGACTGCGCGAAAACGCCTGGCATCAGGTAATCCACATAGGGCACGCCTGGTATCCGGATCGCGCCGCCGAACGCGTACCGGAACAGCAGCACGAAGATCATCGGCTGGATGGTCGCGAAGATCAGCGCCTGCGGGGTGCGCAGCAGCGTTCGCAGGTTGCGGACCGCGACGTCGATGGTGTCCCAGAGCGTCGCCGTGACCTGGCTGGACAGTGTCTGTCGCGGCGCGGCCGGGCGCGCGGGCGCGAATGCAGTGGCGCTCATGCCGCCTTGTCTCCTTGGCTGGTCAGAATGCGGAACACGTCGTCGAGGGTCGGCTCGTGGACAGAAACCGACA
>Ga0310811_10013877_pt1 | contig 10495 bp, 19 predicted proteins | sample YCmetagenome_FD_207642 | JGI IMG/M metagenome (GOLD analysis project Ga0310811, IMG submission 207642) | Soil microbial communities from experimental microcosm in Duke University, North Carolina, United States - YC | ecosystem: Engineered > Artificial ecosystem > Soil microcosm > Unclassified ... | reverse complement strand
GAGCATGCACGCGATGTTCGCCACCATCATGCTGGGCTTTGTCGGGATCCCGGCCGGCATCGAGATGGCCAAGCAGATTGCAGCCATGCCAGGCGAATCGCAGGCCAGCGTCATGGGCGGCCTCATCAAGGCCGGCAACAAGTCCTGAAGGGAAGGAGGAAAATCATGCATTTCTGGATATATGCGGTAGGAATTGTGGTCTATACAGCCGTTGTGTTCTGGGCAGGCCTGAAGTATGGCACCAAGATGGATGCCGAGGCACGGGCGGAATTGAACCAGCTGCGCCAGCGCTGGGCTAACACCGTGGCGGCGGCCAAGGGAGCAACAAAGTAAAAGGAGGTCCAACGGAGTAGGTTCGTAGCCAGAGCATGTACGCGAGATGCGGCGCCTTTCGGGGCGCCGTTTCTTTTTCCCGGAAACTCTCCAAAGTTTCCTTCAGACTTTTTTACGATCGTATTTGCCTCATGTGCTAGATGTGCTACTATTGCCACCATGGCAACGAACGGAAAGCAGCAGCTACGGATTCCGGCGATCGATACGGCCGTAGTCAACAAACTCAAGATGCAGGCCATCGAGCAGGGCAAATCCCTGCAGGAGCACGTGATTGCCTTGCTTGTAAAAGCGACCAGCGGAAGCGACGGTAGAGGACATCCAGGCGCAATCAGCGAGCGAGCTATGAGACGAGTTTTCCAATTGTCGGACGAGCAGTACAACCGAGTCATCGAGGCGAGCAAGCCTGTGCCCTACATCGTCGCCGGTGGGATGGAACCAGCTTCGCCGCAGGAAAATGCCAACCACGTATGGCGCGCTCTGGGCGAAGAGATGGGCTTTCTTTGGGATACAGCTAAGCCGGATTCGAGAGGCGAACGCTACTTCACGGCCGAGGAATTCAAGCCATGACGCAGCAGGCCACATTCAAGCTGAAATGCGTGGGATGCGGAACGATCGAGAAACGGCCGGCCGCGGACTGTAGGGGCGAGGATCCACCATTCTGCAACAAGTGTTTTATGCCGATGGTCCTGATGGAAGTGGTCATCAAAAATGAAACGAGGAAGAAGGCGAAATGAAGATCCTGGAACTGGTAGCGGAGAACTTCAAAAAGATTCGTGTGGTGGAGATCCGGCCCGATGGCAACCTGGTGAAACTCACCGGCAAGAATGGCCAGGGTAAGAGCAGCGTGCTCGATGCGCTGTGGTTTGTATTGAAAGGCAAAGCAGCTCTGCCCAAGGCCGCGGTGCGGAAGGGTGCGGAGAAGCTGCGAGTGAAAGCCGATTTCGGCGAGTTCACCGTCACGCGCACCTGTACCGAAGGCGGCCTGCCCACCATCAACATCGAGATGGCCAAGGGCAAGACGCGCGACACCACGCCTCAAGAATTTCTGGACAAGATCATCGGCACGCTGACATTCGATCCGCTTGAATTCGTGCGCATGGACACCGATGCCAAAGTGGAGATGCTGCGCCAGGTCGCCGGCGTCGATTCCGAAGCGATCGAGAAATTGAACGCGGACAACGAAAAGGATTATGACGCGCGCACCGACATCAACCGCGAGGCCAAGCAGCTGAAGGCCCAGCTGGATGTCATGACCGTGCTCGAGGGCCTGCCCAAAGCGAAGATCGATGAGCCGGCAATTCTGACCAAACTGAACGATGCCGGCGAGCTGAACCGCAAGGCGCAGGAAACATTCAGGGAGAAGGAAGCACTGGCGGGCAAGGTCAGCTCAGCACAGAAGGCGATCGAGGACAATGAGCGCTTCATTCTCGAGCAGGATGCCAAGATCAGCGATCTCGAAGAGCAGCTGAGAGCACAACAGCAGGCCCGGCAGGCAGCGATAAACGCACGCAAGTCTCTCAAGGCTTCTGCAGCCGATGCCACTAAGGCTCATGAAGCGGCGCCCAGCGGCGAGCCGATCGACGTCACCGCCCTCACCGTCGAGCTCCAAAACGCGCAGCGCACCAACCGTGCGATCGACGCACGTGCGCAGTATGACGATCTGAAAAAGCGCTTCGAGGCTAAGGAGGCCGAGAGCACCAAACTCACGCGCGCGATCGATGCACGCAACGAGAAGAAGCGCGACATGCTGGCCAATGCCAAGATCCCCGTCGACGGGCTGGTGTTCGATGAGAGCAAAGTGCTCTACAAAGGCCTGCCTCTCGAAAACCTGGGCGAGGGCGAGCAGATCCGGATTTCAACCGAGATCGGCATGGCGGCCAATCCGAAGCTGCGCGTGCTCTCGATTCGTCACGGCGAGGCCCTGGACGATGACGCAATGAAAATGCTGGCGAAGTTGGCCGAGAAACATGACTTCCAGATTTGGATGGCCAAGGTGGATTCGAGCGGCAAGGTGGGCATCGTGCTCGAGGATGGCATGGTGGTGGCGCGCAATGGCGAATGAGATGGGAGATATCAAACTCGCTCTGAAGCCAACCGCGGCGCCGGGCTGGGAAGTACTCGAGCTTGAAGCGCCGATCGGGGATTGGACGGGCGCACGGTTCATCATTCGTGCGCCTGGCGCACCTGGAGGCCTCGCCGTGCTCATGGGAGGCCTGGGAGAGGACGAAGAGCGCGCCAATGCCAAGCTGATTGCGACGGCCGGCAATTACCACGAGAAAGTTGTACTCACCCTGCAGGCCGCGATGAATGCGCTGCGCAGCTATCAGTACGGCAACTCCGCCACGGACCTGGCCGAGGAAGTTGCCGTGGCCTGCAGCAAGCTACTCCAGGATATGGAGGCTTTCTATGGGCAAATTTGAATCGCTCGCGCAGGTGGAAGGGCTACCAGGCCTGAGCGGCAAGCTCGAATTTGAAGAGCGCCAGCGCGCCGAATATTTAGCCCAATACTCGAATGCCGAGGACCTGGCCTACACCTTGGTCGAGCGCGAACGCCAGCTGCTGGCAGCGCTCGCAAAGCAGCCGGCGAGGATCTGATGGACTTAGCTCTGGCGAAGAACCTGCGCGTACCGCTCGATGCAGTGACCCAGACATTTGGTTTCATGGGCAAGAAAGGTTCAGGCAAAACCTATCTCGCCGGTCTGATGGCCGAACAGATGCTCGATCGACATGCGCAGATTGTTGTGATTGATCCGGTGGGGAACTGGTACGGCCTGCGTGTGGGCGCCGACGGCAACAGCAAAGGGAAAGATATTTTCATTGTGGGCGGCGAGCACGGCGATGTGCCGATCCTTCCCGACGCCGGCGCGCGCTTGGCCAGGCTGCTGGTCGAAAAACAAATCTCCGTGATCCTCGATATCTCGAGCTTTCGACAGGGCGAGCGAAAGCGCTTTGCCGCGGACTTCGCAGAGGAGTTCTACCATCTCAAAAAAACACAGAAGTCCGCGGTGCACCTGTTTGTAGAAGAGGCTCAGCTTTTCGCGCCACAGCGCCCAGGTCCTGATGACATGCGCATGCTCGGAGCCTTTGAGAGCATCATTCGCCTGGGCCGCAATTATGGCATCGGCGCTTCGATGATTTCGCAACGGCCGCAGAGCGTGAACAAGGAAGTACTTTCCCAGGTCGAATGTTTGTTTGTCCTCCAGGTCAACGGTACCCACGAACGGAAAGCACTTGAGGAGTGGGTACAGGAAGTCGGCGCCGATCGCTCCCTGGTGGGGCAGCTGCCTGGCCTCACCCAGGGCGAGGGATATGTATGGTCGCCGTCCTGGCTGCGCGTCTTCGCGCGTTTCAATTTCGGCAAGAAGACAACCTTTGATGCCTCTGCAACTCCGACTGTTGGACAGAAGCGCCAGGCCGCAACTCTGACCAAGATTGATGTGGCCGCGCTGAAGGCGGATATGCAGCAAGTCATCGAGAAAGCGGAGGCTGATGATCCGGCTGCGCTCCGCCGGCAGATCGCGGATCTCAAACGCCAGCTGGCCGCGAAGCTTCCCGCCGGCAAGATAGAAACTCTCGATCGAGGAAAGCTGATTGAGGCCCAGAAGGCGGAGCTGACCAAGATCCTCGAGAACAACTTCAAACGGATCCAGGATCAGTTTCTGAAGCACATTCGGGAATCCCTGGCCCGCGTGCAGGATGCCGAGCACACGATTATTCGCGTGCACGATTCGATCCTCGCCGCTAGCTGGTCGATTGATCTCACCAGCCAGGCTAAGCACGTTATCCAAGCGGCGACTGTTACGACGTCGTTAGCTGAGAAGCCATTACCACGTAATAATGCGATAACAACGGCGCCGCGGCCCACTGCCGAATCGAACGGCAAGATGGGCAAAGGCGAGCGCGCCGTGCTCACGGTTCTGGCCCAGCATGGCACCAAGAATAAGAACTTTGTGGCCGCGGTCGCCGGCTATTCGGTAACGGCCGGCGGCTTCGGCAACATCCTTTCTGGTCTGCGCACCCAGGGATATATCGCGGGATCGAACCCGATCGAGATCACCCAGGAGGGCCTGGCCGCACTTGGCGCGTGGAATCCGATGCCCAGCGGCATCGAGCTGCTTGAATTCTGGAAACGTAAGCTGGGCAAAGCCGAGCGTCTTATTTTAGGGGCGCTCGCCGAATCCAACCACGCGATGACCAAGGCGGAGCTGGCGGAGGCGACGGGATATGAGGCGAGTGGCGGCGGCTTCGGTAACTCGTTATCGAGTCTGCGCACGCTCGAGCTTATTGAAGGATCAGGAAGCATTCAACTTAATCGGGATTTTGCGGAGGCATTGAACCAATGAAATTGAAGAAACTTTGGAAACGAATCAAGGCGCACATTGTCAACGAACCGCCTCAGCCAATCGAGAGATCCATTCCCCGGCCGCCTCAAGGCGTCGAGATGGGACCCGGCCAGCAGGATCAGGAATTTGTGATCCGCCTGGCTGACGGAACCTACTTTGCCGGCCTTTCGGGCCTTTTGCCTGGCGCGATCGAGCGCACCGTGGACCCAGAAAGAGCCAGCCGCTTTCCGAACCGCTGGGCGGCCCTCCAGGCGGCCACTATCGGCCCTGTATTCGCGAATGCGGCCATTGTGCCTTTCGTGGTACAGCGCAGGCCTGCCAGCCTCGCGGCGGGGCGCTGAGGGCCTTCTATGCCTGTCTGCTCTGAATGTGGCGGCGTGGGGCTTATACCCGTCCAGGTCGACGGGGTACGCGCCTCGAGGCCCTGCAAGTGTCAGACCTCGGAGCGGCACCAGGCTATGATCACGCGATCGCGGATCCCGGCCGGCTACCTGGGCGCCACCTTCAAGACTTTCCGTAAGACGGAAACCAACTGCAGGGCGCTGATGGTGGCCACCCAGTTTGTGCGCGAGTTTGTACCCGGATTGGCAGCCAATTCGCGTACACCTGGCCTGATGCTTACGGGCAGCGTGGGAGTAGGGAAGACGCACCTGGCCGCGGCGGCCTTGCGCCAGCTGATCGAAGACAAGGGCATATATGGCCGATTTGTGGATGTGCGGGAGCTGCTGGACAAACTGCGATCGAGCTATGGCGATGACGCGAAGGAAAGCCAGGCGCAGATCCTGGGCCCGCTTTTGAATGCGGACCTAGTGGTGATTGACGAGCTGGGCGCCGCCCGGCCGAGCGACTGGGTTTTTGAAACCATCGAGCTGCTCATCGGAGGGCTATACAACCGTATAGTGCCCGTGATCGTAACCACCAACCTGGCCAATTTGCCGGCAGGCGCAAATGTAACAAATGTCACAAATGAGTACGCGCGCGCAGCTCGCCAGGAGACGCTTGGCGATCGCATCGGCATGCGGATGTGGAGCCGGCTGCAGGAGATGTGTGTGGCCGTCGACATGACCGGCCCAGACTGGAGGATGAAACGATGAATGCTTTGGATGTACTGAAACGCATGGGCGAAGAGGATCTAAAAATCGAGCTGAGCACCGATGTGCGCCAGGTACAAAAAGTGAAGTCAGGCACAAGGTTCAGCGTTGAGACGAACGGAGACCAGGTGGGAGCTTTTCTCACCGGGACCACCGGCGCCCTCTTGATTGTCTTCGACAAAAAGCAATACAACGAATTACTCGCGAGGATGGAAAAGGAGCTCGGATGATCCTTGGAACGTCGAAAGCAGAAAGGCCGGCTGCCCTGATGGGTGCCGGCCTTGATGTTTGTGAGGGTGCCTTTTTCTAAACATCCTGCCAAGGTCTGCACAGAAAGAGGAACCATCGGAGGTATTACACCCCCACAAATTCATATTGCCATGCGGGAAGCCTTGCTGCAAGGATGGAGTTGCCAAGGTTTACACCGTAAGAGGTTACTTATTCAACACACGCCAAAATCCGACCCTCTCACGTTGCGCCTGGCCGCGCCCTTGCATGGTGACTTCATCCCGAGGGTGGGCACGCGCGTACAGGATGAGTGTGGCGGTGAAGTGCTCAACAAAAAATCTCGAGAGTTTAGCCCCAGCAAAGTAAGCGCCGGCCGTTGATGGCCATGTCGCCGCGGTGAAGCGCCCAACGGGGATGGGGAAAACTGCGCCGTAAAGGGTTTGCCTGCCGGAAGGCGGGTTTTCCGGGCTACGCTGACGACTTGCGCCCCGGTCCGTGAACAGAGAAAAGACCCTGTAAAACGTGGGCAGTTTGACGCTTGGGATTTAGGTTCGCGGCTAGCGGCCGGCTGTATTTTCCATGGGCGCGAGCGAGAGGAAAACCGCTTCGGTTCCCCTCTCGCGCTCTCCCCTCCCGCTTTGCCGGATCTCCGGGAACAGACTAACTGTCTGGTACGGGGAAAGTCGGGCTATTGGCTCTCCAGGATTGTCACCAGATGGAATGCTGCCATGTTTGCATATTTGAACGTTATCTCGGAGCGCAACATAAAATGCTGCAGCTCGAGATTCGCTTCGATCGATGCCGGCTTATGTTCGATATGGAAAACAGCCAGCAGAATACGGATGACTTCAGAGCGCCCACCGGGCCACGGGCGGCCGGTGATGCGCTCATAGGTTTGGAAGGGAAGTTCATTCATGTTTGCCTCTCTTCGCGTTTTCGACGGCGATCGAAATACGCTTCTTTCACGTGCAGATGGTGAACCACCATCGTTTGGAATTCCAGCAGATCCTTGATAAGGCCTGCAGCTATCTCAAAAGCTTTTTTGCGCAGCTCCGCCCGATTCATATTTTGCCGGCCATCAATTCAAGTTCCGCAATGCGGTCGCCGAGAGTGGAAATTACGAACGCTGTACGGTTGAGCCCGCGGTTGCGCGCCTGGAGATCCAGGCGATCGAGGAAGCCGCGCTCAAACTTGATGAGCACGGGCACCAGCTGGCGGCCGGCGCCGTTCGCGGATCCTTTGATGAACTTGTTAGCCGTCGCCTCGCTGATAGAGGCAGGTTTCTTTTTTGGATTGCGTGTGATGGTCATAGCGTCCTTTCGGTAGTGAGGGTTTCTACAGGCTCGAACAGAAAATCGAGGAGCTGCGTAAATTCCAGAGCAGCCTGATTGTGCGGGGGAAGTTCTAACACGCTGAGACCCACCGCTGCAGCGTCCGGGTAGGCCTTGCGGCGCACCAGGCGATAGGGAATGGCCGTGATGCCCTTCAATTGCTCGAGCTCCGCCTGCGCCTCGAGATTGTCCTGGCCGCGCGGATCCGCACCGTTCAGGACGGCATAGGCGCGGAGATTGCCATTGATCTCTAAAGCCTCGTGCACCAGGTCCGCGGTTTGGTCGACGCCCCACAGATCGAAGGAGCGCGGAGCAGCTGGGATGACCAGGCAATCCGAGACAGTGAGCGCAGCGCGCAGCGAGCCAGAATCCCGGCCGCCCACGTCGATGATGATGTGATCGTATTTCGCGCGCAGCAAACGCACCTGAGTGCGTATAGCCGCGCCATGCAGGGCCACAGCTGTATACCCAGCCCCTTGCGGCCTGCGCGTGCTCCTCAGCTCTGTAAACGCCAGCGCGGTGGCTTGCTCGTCACCATCGATCAGCAAAATATCGAGATCACGCAGCGCCAGGGCCACCGTGAGATTCACGGCCAGAGTGGTTTTGCCCACCCCGCCCTTTGTATTTCCAATCGTTACAATCATGCGGATTCCTCCGCCTTTGACTATAAATATATATTCGAGAAATACAAGTGATATGCGCGATATATCTTTATGCAGTAATAGTGCAACAATGCAGTACACAAAAATCGGCCGGTCACCGCTGCGTGTGGCGACCGGCCAGGTACCTTGGAACAAAATGAACTTTAAACCCGCGGGACAATCCAGGCAATGACCCCGGCGCAGTCTGGGTTATTCAGCAGATCCTCGCGGGATCCGTAGAGCGGCCGGCCGAGGCGATCGACAGAGAGAAATTGCACTTTGCGAGTTTCATTCGCCAAGCGCTGCACAGTTTCAAAATCAGCTTCAGGAACATAGAAGCCGAGGCCGATGCCCACTTGCACATAATGGCCCTCGTTGAGCGGTCCGAGTATCCCGCCAGGCTGCCAGGTCAGTGATTTAAGAGGATCCATGTTAGACTCCCTCGCGATTCGGTGTGTGTTTGTTGAGCGCATTCGCGATGCGCTTAGCCATGGTTTTCGAGATCGCGCGTGCAATGGTTTTTGCGCCCATCAAAACCGATGGGCCTTTGGCGATGAAACAGTCATAAGGCATAACGTCAAGGCCCGGCTTACAGCCTCCAGGGCACGGCCTGTAATCGCTAGGATTCAGATGACTGGCGCAATAATCCACGCCTTCAAGGGTGCACCCAAGAGCAACTTGGGCGCCGCAAGTCTGACAAACTAACCTCTTCAACTTCATAATTGTCCTCCAGGTGAAAAGCGATGGATTATTTCAGCGTGGATGCGAGCACGGCCACGGGATGAGCCAACGTGAGCACAGCATAGACAAGAGCGCAGGCGATAACGAGGAATGGCAGAGCAAGGTTTTTCATCACAGCACCTCCAGAAAGAATGCGATCGCGCCCACCAGGAGCATCAGGGCAGCGAGTAAGTTAAAGCGATCAAGGCGCCGGCGAGAGCGATTCTGAATATCCTCCAGAATCGCTTCGAAGGGATAAGGCTGTGCGGTTTCAGGGGATGGTTTACGGTTCATGCCGCCACCGCCTCATCTTCGAGCTGGGCAGCGGAGCGGAGCAGCATGAAGTCTGCAGCCTTTTGCGCTTTCTGAGCTGCAGAGACAGCCAGCTTTTTATCGTTGCGCAGTTTCGACAGCCAGGACTGGATATAAGCAACCGTGTTTGTTTCGAGCGCGGCATTCGAGATGCCCGCATGCGCACACATGAACGCGGCGGTGAACTCTGCCACCAGTTCCTCTTTCGAGTACAGATGGTCACCAAAGTGATTCGCGGCGGCCTCTTTGCGATCGCAGCGCGCTGGATGCATGGTGGAGTGGCCTAATTCGTGGAACAGAGTTGAATAGTAAGCTTCGGGGCTGAAGAAAGAGCTGGGTGCCGGCATGGTTACAGAGTCAGCGGAAGGCCGGTAGAATGCGCGATCGCCCTCGTGCACGAGTGTGGGAGCATTGCCCGATTCCAGATATGTGCGCGCGGCAAGTTCAGCGGCTTCGATAGGCTCAAACGTGTTTGGCGCTTCGAACGGCAGTATCTGAGGAATGCCGTCACACTGGGCAATGTTGAAAACGGTATATTGCCGCATCATCGCCCAGCTGGACCGCTTGCCGGTGTCCTCATCCTTTTCGTCACCAAACTTCCAGAACACGATTTGTGAACCCTTTTCGCCCTTGCGAACCTGCGCGCCAATTTGCTGCGCTTGCTTGTAAGTGAGCCATTGATTTGAGGGATATTCGGAGCACATCAAAAGCCAGATATTGATTCCCCGATAGCTCTTTTTCGAAACAAAGTTGGATGGAACATTCAAGGATGCATCGGCTTTCCACGTTTGCTTCCAAGGAATGCGGCCGGCTTCGAGCGATGCGATGATGCGATCTGTCACGGTCTGGTAAACGTCGATCATAGTAAGCACCTTTCAGTGGTACGGGCATTGCCCGCTGGGTTAGTAATGCGTGGACGATTTGCGCGCGATCGGCGAGGAACTAGGCCACCATCAGCTCTAATTCCAGTTTCATCAGCGATTCGCGAACGTTGTTATTGGACTCTTTGACGAGACGGGCAAAGTTAGGTGCAGGCGCATCGGCGGGAGCATTCTCGGACCAAATGCGCTGCAGCAGCTGGGCAGCATCAGCGGCAATTCCATAGCTCGAAAATTCCACGGGCAATGTGCGAGATAGAAAGCGATCTTGCAAGCGGTCTGTATCATTGCACGTGAAAATCCAGATTGTGTTTGGAATAGTTGCGGTACCGTCCAACTTAGAGAGCAGAAAGAGCTGTGCAGCTGGGCTCATTTGGTCTGCCTCATCCACCAGAATCAGGTGAACTTTGCAGCCGATGCGCGGCACATATTGGCATGTGCGGCAAACGCGCTCTAGCGTCTCAAGGTTGCATTCCTGCGATTGGACATGGTGAACTTCCGCTGGAATCATCTCCGCCAGCGCCATGGCCATTGTGGTCTTACCTGTGCCGCTTGGACCAACGAAGCGCCATGCGGAAGCATAGGGACGCGCGGCAAGCTTCGCACAAAAGGCCTTTG
>Ga0310811_10013876_pt1 | contig 10496 bp, 9 predicted proteins | sample YCmetagenome_FD_207642 | JGI IMG/M metagenome (GOLD analysis project Ga0310811, IMG submission 207642) | Soil microbial communities from experimental microcosm in Duke University, North Carolina, United States - YC | ecosystem: Engineered > Artificial ecosystem > Soil microcosm > Unclassified ... | reverse complement strand
TTCCGACCACAGCCGCCAGTCGGGCGGGCAGCGCGCGGCGGCGCCCTGGAGCTGGGGGATCGCGCGGTCGGTATGGCGCAATTCGGCGGCGGCGGTACCGAGCCCGGCGATCACCCGGCAATCCTCCCCGGCGACCGTCGCGAGCTTGCCGAACGCCTGCTCGGCCTCGGCATATTGGCCCTGCGCGACCAGCAATTGCGCGCGCAGCACGGCGACGTCGAGCGTGTCGGGTTTGTCGGCCGGGAGCAAGTCGAGCATGGTCTGCGCCTGGACCAGGCGCCCGCCCCTGATCGCGGCATCGATCAGCCCGAGATCATCGGGCGCCGCTTCCGCCGCCACGCCGCAGGCGGACCGTCCGTCTCATCGCCGGCGGTCACCACGGGTGCCGGCGGGGCGCACCGCTTTCTTCGGGGACCGGGTGCCCGCCTTGCCGCGCGCTGCCCGGGGATCGAAGCGGAGCGCGTTGGCGCCGACCAGCAATTGCACGCGATTGGCCTTCGACACCGGATAGAGCCGGGTCGGGAACGGCACCGCCTGGGCGAGCCTGCGCGCGGTCGCTTCGGCCATCGGCGGATAGAGGATGCGGCTGGTCGGGATGCGCATCCCGCTGTCGCCGCGATCGAGCGGCTGCCAGCCGCGCCCGGCGAGATAGGCCTGGACGCGCCCGGCGATCCCCCGGCGGCCGACCGCATTGACCACCATCGTGTTGCGCAGCGCGCCGGGCGCGGGCGGCATCGCGGCGGGCTTCGTCACGGCGGCCGGCACCGGCGCGGCGGCGCCCGGTTTCGGCGCAGGCGCAGGTGCCGCGGCGGCGGGCTTCGGCTGGACCGCGACCACGCGCGGCGGGATCGCGATCGACACGGTCGCGCTGCCGGCGGGCTCGGCCGCGGGCGGCAGGATCAGGCGGACGACGCCCGGCGCGAGCTGTTCGAGCCGGGGGCCGCTCGGCACCGGCGGCCGCGGCACCGCCGCCACCGGCGCGGCGCTGGCGAGGACCGGTGCGGCGGCGGCGGGCACGGCCGGTTGCGGCGGCACCGTCACCGCGGCCGCCGTCTGCGCGCCCGCGGCGGGCGGCGCCGCTGCCGCCGCCATCGCGCGGCGATCGACATCGAGCAGCGCCGCCTCATCCTGGCGGCCCTGCGCGGTCAGCGACGCGGCGTAAGCGCGGTAATAGCCTTCGTTGCGCGGGGCGAGCGCCAGCGCCTTCTGGAAATAGACGTCGCTGAGGTCGTAGCGCCGCAGCCGGTCGTAGCTCAGCGCCAGCCCTTCGACCGCGTCGGCATTGTCGGGCGCCGCCGCCAGCATCCGCCGGTACATCTCGATCGCCAGCCCGTAATTGCCGTCGGCGAGCAAATGCGCGGCGGCGACCGACGAGGCGTCCTGGTCGGCGGTGAAGCGCGTGCCTTCGGGCAACGCCGCCATCCTTTTGGCCGATCCCGTGCAACCGCCGGCCATGGCGAGCAGGCCGATCATCGCCGCGTGCAAGGGAAGGTCGCGTCTCATCGCATCACCCCGCCATCATCGGAAGCAGCTGGCGCACCACGCGGATCGCGGCGGGCAGCATCAGTACCCCGATCATCACCGGCAGCATGCAGGCGACGAGCGGGATCGAGAGCAGCACCGGCAGCCGGTGCGCCTTTTCCTGCGCCAGCATCTTGCGGCGCTCGCGCATCTCGCTGGCATAGATGCGCAGGGTCTGGCCGATGCTCGAGCCCAATTTGTTCGACTGGATCAGCAAGGTGGTGAACGAACGGATCTGATCGACCCCGGCGCGGTCGCCCATCCGGCGCAGCGCCTCCTCGCGGCCGCGCCCGGCGCGCAGTTCGAGCACCGTCGTCGCCAGCAGCCCGGCGATCAGCGGGTGCGAGCGCGCCATCTCGCGCCCGACGCGGTCGAACGCCGCTTCCATGCCGAGCCCCGCCTCGACGCAGACCAGCATCAGGTCGAGCGCGTCGGGGAAGCCGTTGGTGATCTCCTCCTGCCGCCGCGCCGCGCGCGCCGACACCCAGAGATTGGGCAGATAGAGGCCGAGCACGGCGAGCCCCGACCCGAACATGTAGAGCCTGAACAGCGACGGCGGCTCGCCGCGCGTCACCGTCAGCAGCACGAAGATCAGCGGCAGGCCGAGCGTGGTGACGATGCGGACCAGGGTGAAGACGCGCGGCGCGCTGGGCGAGGTATAGCCCGCCGCCGCGAGCCGCGCGGTCAGCGTCGCATTGTTGGTGTCGAGCAGCGAGACGCCGCGCTTCTCGATCGCGCCGACCAGCCGGGTCCAGGCATCGCCCTTGCCGGTATCGCGCAGGGTCGCGACCGCCCCCTCATGATGGCCGGCCGCCGTGGCCTCGGCCAGGCGGCGGCGCACCGCGGCGCGGCCGGTGACGACGGTCGAGACGCCGAGCACGATCATCACCACGACCGCGAACAGCCCCGCGAGGATCGCGTAGCGCGGGAATTGCTGAAGGATCGCATCCCACATCGCGTCAGACCTTGATGTTGACCATGCGGCGGATCGTCACGAACCCGAACAGATAGAGCGCGATCAGACAGCCGAAGCCGAACGAGAAAGCGGGGTCGCCCGCAACCTGCAGGTAGAAAGGCGGGTTGAGCAGGAACAGGGCGACGAACGCGGCGACCGGCAGCGCGGTCAGGATGGTCGCGGTCATGCGCCCTTCCGAGCTCAGCGCGCGGACCATCATCACCATGCTGGCGCGGTCGCGGATGACCTTGGACAGATTCTCGAGGATTTCGGCGAGGTTGCCGCCGGTCTCGTTCTGCACCGACAGCGAGACGACGAACATCCGCAGGTCTTCCAGGTCGCAGCGGTCGGCCATGTTCTGCAGCGCGTCGCGCAGGTCGGCGCCATAGGCGACCTCGTCGGTGACGATGCCGAATTCGCTGCCGATCGGGTCGGTCATTTCCTGGGTCAGCAGATCGAGCGCGGCGGCGACCGGATGCCCGGCGCGCAGGCCGCGGACGAAGATGTCGAGCGCGACCGGGAATTGTTCGGCCATCTTCTTGCGGCGGCGCTCGGCGCGCTGCGCGATGACCATCAGCGGCAGCACCATGCCGAGCGCGGCGGCGAACGACCCCGCCATCAGCACCGTGCCGACGCCGACCGGGAAGCCGAGCCCGACCGCGCCGACCAGGGTCAGCACGAACAGCAATGCCACCACCATCAGCATCAGGAACAGCAGCCGCGCGGGCGACAGGCCGAAGCCGGCGCTGCGCAGGATGCCGTCGAGCTTGTTGCCGGGCGCGGCGAGGAAGCCGGGCAGCCGGATCGCGTCGCCCCAGGCGTCGCGGCGCAGCCGGGCGAGCACTTCGGGCCGGTCGAACCCGCTGGCGATCAGCCGCAGCCGCTGGTTGATCGCGCGCGATCCGCCGCGCTGCGTCCGGTACCAGCGCATGCCGCCCTCGATCGCGAGCACGACCGCGGCGAAGACCAGCGCGAGGATAAGCAGGCGGAGCGCGGCGCCGGACATCAGTCGAGCGCCACGCTGGGGTTGAAGATGTCGGCGGGCAGCCGGATGCCGCGATCCTCCAGCTCCTGCATGAAATGCGGCCGGATACCGGTCGCCTCGAACCGCCCGAGCACCGCGCCATGTTCGTCGCGGCCGGTCATGCGGAAGCGGAAGATCTCCTGCATGGTGACGACCTCGCCTTCCATGCCGATCAGTTCGGACAGGCTCATCAGGCGGCGCTTGCCGTCGGCGAGACGGCCGACCTGTATCACGACGTTGATCGCCGAGGCGATCTGCGCGCGGGCCGAGCGCGGGGCGATGTCTATCCCGCTCATGCCGATCATCTGCTCGACGCGCGACAGCGCGTCGCGCGGGGTGTTGGCGTGGACCGTGGTCATCGAGCCGTCATGGCCGGTGTTCATCGCCTGGAGCATGTCGAACGCCTCGCCGGCCCGGACTTCGCCGACGATGATGCGGTCGGGCCGCATGCGCAGCGCGTTCTTGACCAGCTCGCGCTGGGTGACCTCGCCATTGCCCTCGATATTGGCCGGGCGCGTCTCGAGCCGGGCGATATGCGCCTGCTGGAGCTGGAGTTCGGCCGAATCCTCGATCGTGACGATCCGCTCGGCCTCGTCGATATAGGCCGACATGGCGTTGAGCATGGTGGTCTTGCCCGAGCCCGTACCGCCCGAGATCAGCACGTTGCGCCGCGCCGCGACGATCGCGCGCAGCACCGCGGCGACGCTCTGCGGCACGCTGCCCAGCGCGACCAGCCGCTCCATGTCGATCGGCACGCGGGCGAACTTGCGGATCGAGAGCAGCGAGCCATCGACCGCGAGCGGCGGGATGATCGCATTGACGCGCGAGCCGTCGGCGAGGCGGGCATCGACATAAGGCGACGCCTCATCGACGCGGCGGCCGACCGCCGCGACGATCTTCTGGATGATGCGCAGCAGGTGGCGCTCGTCCTTGAAGCGGATCGACGATGGCTCGAGCTTGCCGTGGCGCTCGACGAACACCGATTCGGCGCCGTTGACCAGGATGTCGGTGATGCTCTCGTCCTTGAGCAGCGGCTCGAGCGGGCCGAGGCCAAGCAATTCGTCGAGCACGTCGCTGACCAGCCGCTTGCGCTCGGCGAGGTTGAGCGCGTGCTTCTGCAGCGACAATTGCTCGTGGACGATCTCGCCGATCTCGGCCTGGATCTGCTCGCGCGTCATCGTCTCGAGCGCGCTGAGGTTGATCAGGTCGAGCAGCCGCTGGTGCAGCTCGACCTTGAGCGCGGTGTTCTTGTCGGGTTCGGCCTCGTCACGCTTGTCGGGCGCGGGGACGACCTGCCCCGCGCCGCGCTCGCCCGCCCGTCTGATCTGCCACGCGCTCATCAGGCACGCTCGAGCAGCATGTCGATCGCGTCGAGCAGCTTGTTGAGGTCGCGGCTGACCGAGCTCTTGGCCTTGATGTCGCCGATCATCACGCCGCGGTTGAGCGCGGTGTTCATCAGCGCGAAGTCGCTGGTCACGCTGAGCCCGATCGGACGGCCGATCGTGTCCGACGCGTCCTTCAGGTTGATCTGCTGGAACAGGCGCTTCTCGACGCGATTGACCACGACCTGGACCTTGTCGGCGGAGACGCCGAGCTTGAGCAGCAAGGCGAGCTGGCGCTGCGCCTGGCGCAGGCTGGCGATCGACAGTTCGACGATCAGGAACACCACGTCCGACTGCGCGACCAGCGACAGCGACCAGTTGGTCCAGTCGCTCGGCAGATCGAGGAAGACGGTGCGGTATTCGGCGGTCGCGAGATGGACGATGTCGCAGATCTGGTCGGTCTCGACCGTGTCGGTCGGCATCAGCTCGGCCGGCGCCGCGATCACGCGCAGCCCCGAATCGTGCTCGGCGGCGACCGAGGTCAGCACCGCCGGGTCGAGCCGCTTGCCAGCGTCGAGCAATTCGCTGACGGTGAGCGCGGGGCTGAGCCCGAGATGGGTCGCGGCATTGCCGCCCTGGAGATCGAGGTCGAACAGGCAGGTGCCGAACCCGCGATCCTTCTCGCGCCGCGCATAGAGCGCCGCCGCCTGGGTCAGGAGCGCGGTCGCGCCGACGCCGCCGACGCTGGCGATGATCGAGACGACCTTGCCCTCGGGCTGGGTCTGGACGACGCCGCGCTCGATCTCCTCGCGCATGCGCTCGATCACGGTTTCGAGGTCGCGGCGGACCAGCGGCAGCGCGATGACGTCCTTGATGCCGGCGCGGAGCAGGGCCTGCATGGTCGGGATGGTCAGGTCGCGGACCGCGGCGACCACCGCGATCGACGGATTCTCGACATGCAGCCGGATCAGCCGCGCAAGCGAGGCGGGATGGTCGGGGCGTACCTCGATCACGATCACCCGCGCGCGCTTGATGACCTCGACCGGGACCTCGCCGTCGGGCTCGATCCGGCTGGTGTCGAGCGACATGCCGCCGACCACGCTGGGGCCGAATTCGGCCGCCAATACCTCGTCCTCCGACAGGACCAGTTCGACCGCAGCGCCGGGCCGCCTGATGGTCCAGCTATTGGGTTCGAACTCGGACAACTCTACCGCTCCCACACCATGACTCCCGGTTACGAACTCTTGCCATCTTCCAGCGTCAGCGACGTCGCATAAGCCGGTAAATTCACGGAGGAGGCGCCGAAGAAACGGAACAGCATCGGCGTGAAACTCGTCGTCTGCAGGGTGACCGTCACCAGCGGCGATACCTGGATGCCGTTGGGATCCCCGGCATAGCCGAGCCCCGAATAATCGTAGCTGATCTTGACCTTGTCGGCGGTCACGCCCGGATAGATTTGCTGCATCCGGGTGACGATGTTGGTGAACGCGGTCGTGTTGACCGGCGTCAGCGTCGGGCAGGTCGCGCTGGGCTTGCAGGTGCAGCTCACCACCCCGGCGGTGGTCGACGAACAGGTCGCGCCGCCGAACTTGCTGGCGGGGATGGGGTCGCCCTGCGGGATGCCGCCGGTCACCGCGAAATCATAGGTCGATAGCCCGCCCGCGACGACGTCGTTGGTCACCGCGTAGCGCGCGCCGATCTGGGTCGCCTTCTCCGCGCGGTTGCACACCCACAGGAAGCGGCCGACATCGATCGTGCCGATCATGAACGACAGCAGGATCGGCACCAGCATGCCGAATTCGGCCGCCGTCCCGCCATGGGTCGAGCGCAGCAGGGCGCGGAGCGCGGTCATGCGCCCACCGCCGCCGCCTGCGCGGTCGCGTTGAGGTTGATCGTCGTGGTGGTCAGGCCGAACGCCTTGAACAGCGACGGATAGGCCACGGTGGCGCTGACCGTGACGATCGGCACGCCGCCGGTCGAGGAAACGTAGATGCCGCCGCGATAGGTCGAACTGGTGTTGCACGCGACCGAGACGGTGACAGTGGCATTGTCGGTCCAGGCATTGAGGCGCAGCGCACCGGTGCCGTCGATCGAATTGGTGCGGACGAGATATTTGGTCGCGGTCGCGATCGTCCCGGTGTCGTTGGTCACCGCGGTGCAATTCTGCGCATAGCGCCGCGCCGCGTAGCGCGCGCCGTCGCGCACCCCGGTCAGGACGATATGTTCGGACAGGAAATAATTGCCGAGATCGGCCGCGCCGCAGACCAGCGCCAGCAGGATCGGCGTGACCATCGCCATCTCGACCGCCGCGGAGCCGCGGCGGCAGGCGAGCGCCCGGCGGGCGATCGGGGCGGCCGGGCGGATCATTCGATCAGATAGGGTACGTCCTTGCGTACCACCTGGCCGGCGACGCCGCCCGAATTGCCGTTGATGGTCTGGCCGATCACCTCGACATAGACCTCTTTCTGATCGGTGTAGGTCTTCTTGTTCGAGCCGCTGCCGCCGGTGCGGTTGAAGGCCGGCTCGACCAGGAACACGTCGAGCCATTTGGCGACCGGGATGTTGGTGGTCTTGCCCTTGACCGACAGCGCGTTGCAATTGAGCACCGCGACCGAGATGCGGCGGCGGTCGGGCGTCGAGGCCCCCGGGGTCAGGCCGGTGCGCCCGGTGGAGGGGACACCGAAGCCGGTATTCTTGCCCGACAGCGCCTGCGGCACGCCGATGCCGTGCGCGCTGCCGCCGACCACGACCGACTTGTTGGCGAGTTCCCATTGATAGACCGCATAGCGCGTCGCCGTCGCCGGCAGGCCGGTCCCCGCCATCCAGGCGGAGGCGTTGGCATAGCCGTAATTGACGCGGAAATAGGCGTCGCGGTCCCAGGTGCCGTTGCCGGTGATGGTGCAGGCGCCGGTAGTGCCGGCCGGGACGGCGTGGCACAGGTCGCGCGGATAGCCCATCAGATCGGGGTCGCCGCTGCCGTCGCTGGGCAAGGCGCCGACCGTGGTCGGGCGGTAGGGCCTGGGCGATTCGCTCCATTTGTCGTTCGAACAGCTGGTGCCGTTGTTCGAATCGCACACCAGGTCCTTGCGCGTATTGGCCGAGGGCGAGCAGGTGCCGCCGTCCTGCGACGGGCAGGTCGAATTGCCGTTGTCGAAAATGTCGAAGCGGGTGTTGAGCGCGGACAGCACCGACGCGCTCATGCCCGGCTTGGTGGTGACCCCGGTGACCGGCGAGCAATCGCCGGGCGGGACGTTGTAGCCGAGCGCTTCGGCGAGCGCGTTGGCGCCGTTGCCGAAATTGGTGTCGAGCCAGCCGAAATTGCCCGGCGCGTCGGCATTGCCGGTGATCAGCCGGAGTCCGGTGCCCGCCGCCGCGCTGAAATCGGCCATCTCGTCGGTATTGGTCGAACTTTCGGCCGGGTTGCAGATCATCACCGGGGGCACCTTGCAGATGCCCGAGGCGACGCCGGCGAACGCCTTGGCGACGATCGCGCCCGAATTGAACGCCGAGACGACCGGGGTCAGCGCGTAATAGGCCTGTTTGCCATCGACCGTGATCAGCACGAAATTGGCATTGGCGTCGCTGTCGGCGAGCGTCGTCTTGGCCTTGTCCTGGTAGAACAGCACCGCGTTGGTGCCGGTCGCGGTCACCGCACGGCCATTGGTGTCGTTGGGATCGTTCGAGAACAACGCCAGATTGGCGATCAGGCTCTGCGCCGCCGAGGTCGCGCGGCTGCGCGCGTTGGTCTTGCCGTCGAGCTGTCCCGCCGCGGCGAGCGCGGCATGGTCGGCGGCGTCCTGCAGCTCGGTGTGCATCGCCGCCATGCGGGTATAGTCGAAGCCGATCCCGGCCGCGCCGATCAGCGCGAACAGCGACACGGCGACGATGGGCGCGACCGATCCGCTGTCCGATCTCCAGAGCCGGGCCGCCGCGCGCTTCATGTTAGTTGGTAGCGGGGGGCGAGCCCCCGCCTCCACCGCCGCCGCCACCGCTGCCACTCCCTCCGCTGCCGCTGGTGGTGGTCTGCGATTGCGGCTGCTTGACCGTCCCCTTGCGGTAGCGCTCGGACGCGCCCGCCGCCTGGGTGCCCGACCCGCCTTCCATCACCGCGGCGCTGGCCGAGACCGGCCTGGGATCTGGATTGACGACCTGGAGCGAATAATCGGTCTTCACCGCGTCGCCGAACGTCGTGTCCATCGGCGTGCAGCCGGCGAGCGCGGCGGCGCCGGCGGCGAGGATCGGAAAGGACGACCGAAGGATAAGGCGCATGTCGATCACCTCTGCGGCGCATAGCCATTGGGACCCGAGAAGCCGCCGGGCGCGGGCTTGGGCCCGTCCCTGGGCGGCTCGTTCGGGTCGAGCGGATTGGTCCCGACCGCCTTGTCGGTGCGGCCCATCAGGAACAGGTCGAGCTCGCTCGGCGGCTGGACGCGGTCGGTCGGCAGCCGCATCTGGTCGGCCGGCACCGGGCGCACCAGGCGCGGGGTGACGATGATGACCAGTTCGGTTTCCTGCCGCTGGAACCCGGTCGAGCGGAACAGCGCGCCGATGATCGGGATCGACCCGAGCAGCGGGAATTGCCGCACCGTGCTCTGGAAATCCTTGCGCAGCAGCCCGGCGATCGCGAACGACTGGCCGTCGCGCAATTCGAGCGTGGTCTTGGCGCGGCGCGTCTGCAACCCGGGAATGGTCAGGCCGTTGATCGTGACCGACGCCGAGGGGTCGATCGAGCTGACCTCGGGCGTGACGACCAGGTTGATGACGCCGTCGTCGAGCACGGTCGGGGTGAAGCCCAGGCTGACGCCGAACGGCTTGTATTCGACGGTGATCGCGTTGCCGGTATTGCCCTGTCCGCTATTGCCCTGCGACACCGGCACCGGGAATTCGCCGCCCGCCAGGAACGACGCGGATTCGCCCGACAACGCGACCAGGGTCGGCTCGGCGAGCGTCGTCACCAGCCCCTTCTTCTCGAGCGCGTCGAGCGCGGTGAAGATGTTGAGATTGCCGAGCGAGATGCCCTTGGACACGACGCCGAACGTGTCGAGGATGCCGGCGATGTTGATCGTCGGCGAGCCGTTCTGGTTGGTCAGCAGCGCGGTGCTCGACCCGGTATTGCCGATCCCGCCCTGGAAGGTGTGCGCGCCATTGCCGTTGGTGAAGGCGGTGTTGAGCCCCAGGCTCTTGGCGACGTTGCGGTTCATTTCCGAGAACCGCACCTCGAGCATGACCTGTTGCGAGGCGCCGACCGCGAGCAGGTTGACGACCTTGTCCCCGGCATAGGTCGCGGCGATCTGCTTGGCGCGATCGACCGCCGGGCCGCTCGACACGGTGCCGGTCAGCACGACCGAATCGCCCGACATCTGCACCCCGATCCGTTCGCTCGGCATCAGCTCGGCGAGCTGGCGGCGCAGCGACACGACGTCGGGGCCGACCGCGACATCGATCACCGAGATCAGATTGTTGTTCTTGTCGTACAGCGTCAGGCTGGTCGTGCCGATCTTCTTGCCCAGCACGTAGAGCGACCGGTTGGTCAGCGGCAGCACGTCGGCGATGTCGGCATTGCCGATCAGCGCCTTGGCGAACGGCCGGTCGGCGGTCAGCACCTGGCTCTTGTTGACGGGGACGTCGAGCTGGCCCGCGCGCAGATTGGCGCCGGCCGGCCAGACCGCCTCCT
>Ga0310811_10013875_pt1 | contig 10496 bp, 7 predicted proteins | sample YCmetagenome_FD_207642 | JGI IMG/M metagenome (GOLD analysis project Ga0310811, IMG submission 207642) | Soil microbial communities from experimental microcosm in Duke University, North Carolina, United States - YC | ecosystem: Engineered > Artificial ecosystem > Soil microcosm > Unclassified ... | reverse complement strand
GGCGTTCACCGGCGTCGTCGAGCGCGTCGGCAAGTACCGCTGGACGATCTGCGCGCTGCTCTTCTTCGCCACGACGATCAACTACATCGATCGCCAGGTACTCGGCATTCTCGCGCCGACGCTTCAGAAGGAGCTGCACTGGTCGGAGACGGACTACGCCGCGCTGGTGTCGTGGTTCACCGCCGCGTATGCGATCGGCTTCCTCTTCGCCGGCCGGCTTCTCGACAAGATCGGTACGCGACTGGGCTACGCATTGGCCATCACCGTGTGGAGCATCGCGGCGATGGCGACGTCGCTCGCGCGCACCGCGCTTCAGTTCAGTCTCGCGCGGTTCGCGCTTGGCTTGGGCGAGTCGGGCAATTTTCCGTCGGCGATCAAGACCGTCGCGGAATGGTTTCCAGCCCGTGAGCGCGCGCTGGCGACCGGAATCTTCAACGCGGGAACGAACGTCGGTGCGATCATCACGCCGATCGTCGTGCCCTGGATCGCGCTGACGTTCTCGTGGCGCGTCGCATTCATCTGGACCGGCCTCTTGAGCGCGACGTGGCTCACGTTCTGGCTCATCATCTATCGCCCGCCACAGTTGCATCCGAAGGTTTCGAAAGGCGAGCTCGCGCTCATCCAGGGCGAGCGCCCGGAACCGTCGGTGCACGTCCGCTGGCTCGAGCTGTTGCGCCACAAGCAGACGTGGGCGTTCGCGCTTGGCAAAGGGATCACCGATCCGGTCTGGTGGTTCTATCTCTTCTGGTTGCCGAAGTTTCTCGACGCGCGCTACGGCATCAAGCTGAGCAGCGTGATGATGCCGCTGGTCGTGATCTACTTACTGGCGGACTTCGGATCGATTTTCGGCGGCTGGCTGTCTGGCGCGTTCATCAAGCGTGGCTGGTCGGTGAACGCCGGGCGAAAGACGACGATGCTCATCGCGGCGCTGCTCATCGTGCCGACGATGCTCGCGCCGATCGTGTCGAGCCTGTGGACCGCGGTCATCATCGTCGGCGTCGCGGCAGCCGCCCACCAGTGGTGGTCGGCCAACGTTTTCACGCTGGCGAGCGACCTGTTCCCGCGTCGTGCGGTCGGCTCGGTCGTCGGCATCGGCGGCTTTTTCGGCGCGGTCACCGGATTCGCGTTTCAGCGCCTCACCGGGTGGATCCTCCAGAACAACGGCAATCACTACACGCCGGTGTTCCTGATGTGCGGATTCGCGTACGTCACGGCGTTGCTCGTCGTCCACGTATTGTCGCCACGCCTCAAGCCGGCGGAGTTGTGAACCGCATTCGCTGGTCGGTCCTCGCCGGCTGGCTGTGTAGCGCCGCGCTTGGCGCGCAGGCGAATCCGAACCCGATGGATTCGATTCGGAAGCTGCCGACCTATCGGCCGGCGTACGATACCGTGACGCTGCTGGCCCCTGCGCGAATCGCGCGATACGAGCTGTACCCGGGTGCATGGACGACGTACCTCCAGCACTCGCGCGAGCAATACGCTCGCGACACGGCGGCGATGCGTGCGGAGCTTCGTGCGACGCGGAAAACCGGAATGACCCGGCCGCCGTACACGCACGATTTCTCCGTCAAGGCATTCATGACCGACGCGTGGTTCGCGACCGACAGCGCGCGCCGGTTGGCGGAGATCATTCTGAGCTTTCAGGCGCCGAACGGCGGCTGGTCGAAGCACGTCGACTTCACGGCGCACGTCCGCGCGCCTGGAGAAAGTTATTACGCCGAGAGCGCCGACTGGGAATGGATCTCGACGATCGACAACGACGCCACCACCGAAGAGCTTCACTTTCTGCGGCTGGCCGATGCGGCGCACCACGATGAGCGTTACGTCACGGCGATTCGCCGGGGCGTCGATTATCTGCTCGCGTCGCAATATCCCAATGGCTGCTTTCCGCAGATCTATCCGCTCGAGGGCAGCTACCACGACGCGGTGACGTTCAACGACAACGCGACGGTGAACGTGCTTCGCCTGCTGCGCGAGGTGGCGGGCGGCGCGTTTCGCTATCCGACGCAGGCCCAGCGCGATCGGGCCGCCAAGGCGGTGCGCTTCGGCGATCAGTGCGTTCTGAGTGCACAGGTCCGCGTGAACAAGATCCTCACGGCGTGGGGCCAGCAGCACGATCCGCTCACGCTCGCGCCCACGAGTGCACGCAGCTACGAGCTGACGTCGCTCACCGCGCTCGAGAGCGCTGAGATCGTCGACTACCTAATGACTTTGCCGGCATCGAGCGATCAAGTGGTCTCCGCGGTCTACGCGGCTGTCGATTGGTTGCGCGCCGTTCAACTCCACGGCCTCGCCTACGACCACTACACGCTCACGTCGTCGCCGAACGCGCCGCCGCTCTGGGGTCGTTTGTACGAGATCGGCACGAACCGCGTCATCATGGCGAACCGCGACGGCGTAAAGCTCTACGACTGGAACAAGCTCACCGACCGCCGCTCTGGTTACGGCTGGTACACGACGAAGCCGTCAGAGACGCTCGCGACGTTTGCGAATTGGTCCCGTTCGCATCCGAGGCCCAAATGAGTAGTCATCCTGAGCGAAGCGAAGGACCTGCTGTCCCTCGCCGGGACTTTTTTCGCGCAGTAGGCGCGGGCGCCCTCCTCGCCTCTCCGCTTGCCGCGCTTGCGTGCGGAGGATCCGCGCGAGCCACGCCGTCACCTTCGCCCTCGAGAGCGCGAGGCTGGGACCTCGTCCCCGAAATCCTCGCTCGCATCGTTCCTCCGTCGTTCCCGTCGCGCGACTTCGAGGTCACGCGATACGGCGCTGTCGGCGACGGCGAGATGAACTGCACTGGCGCCATTCGACGCGCGATCGACGCGTGCAGCTCCGCGGGTGGCGGACGCGTCGTCGTACCGGCGGGGCGATTCCTTACGGGCGCGGTCCATCTCAAGAGCAACGTCAATCTGCACGTCGCGCGCGGCGCCACGCTCGCGTTCAGTCGCGACCCGCGCCATTACCTGCCTGTTGTCCTCACGCGGTTCGAGGGCACGGAGCTGATGAACTACTCGCCGTTCATTTACGCGTACGAGCAGGACAACATCGCGATCACCGGGGAAGGCACGCTCGATGGCCAGGCGGATCGCACGCACTGGTGGCCGTGGAAGGGAAGCGCCGACTTTGGCTGGGAGCGCGGCGCGCCGAACTACAACGTCGCACGCCAGCGACTGCTCGACATGGCCGAACGCGGTGTGCCCGTCGCGCGCCGCGAGTTCGGCGAGGGCGATTACATCCGGCCGAATTTCATCCAGCCGTATCGGTGCCGGAACGTCCTCATCGAGAACGTGACGATTGTCGCGTCGCCAATGTGGGAGATTCACCCGGTCCTCTGTCGCAACGTTACCGTGCGCGGCGTCCAGATCGTCAGTCACGGACCGAACAACGACGGCTGTGATCCCGAGTCGTGCCGTGACGTGCTGATCGACCGGTGCATGTTCGACACCGGCGACGACTGCATCGCGATCAAGTCGGGCCGGAACGGCGACGGCCGCCGCGTCAACGCGCCGAGTGAGAACATCATCGTCCGCAATTGCGAGATGCGGGACGGCCACGGCGGCGTGACTGTCGGCAGCGAGATCTCGGGCGGCTGCTGGAACGTGTTTGCGTACGACTGCCGCATGGACAGCCCGCGCCTCGACCGTGTGCTCCGTCTCAAGAACAACGCGATGCGCGGCGGTCTGCTCGAGCACATCTATATGAAAGATGTGACCGTTGGTCAGGTCGCGAGCGCGATCCTGTCGATCGACTTCAACTACGAAGAAGGCAACAGGGGATCGTTCACGCCCATCGCGCGCGACGTCGAGCTATTGCGCGTCACGAGTCGCAAAAGCGAGTACGCGCTCGAGCTCCGTGGATTTCCGAACGCGCCGATCGAGAATGTGCGCGTGATCGATTGTCGCTTTCAGAACGTTGCAAAGGGCAACTTGGTCGAGCACGTGAGCCGCCTCGATCTGCGTGGCACAAGGATCAACGGAGAGCCGGCATGAAGCGGTGGGGACACGCGATTGTCGCCGGCACGATAGGCCTCGCCGCAACCAACGCGGAGAGTCAGTCGCGTCCGTGGTCGGTGCGCGTCGCCGAATCGGTCATGAAGCGCAGTCCCGTTGTCTACGACAAGTGGGACTACACGGCGGGCCTCGTTCTTGTCGCGCTCGATCGCGTTGGCACGCGCACCCACGACCCGAAGTACACGGCGTACATCAAGACGAGTGTCGATTCGCTCGTCCATCCGGACGGTTCCATCGCGACCTACGCCGCCGCCGAGTACAACCTCGACCAGATCAACGAAGGACGAATTCTCTTTCCGCTCGCGGATCGAACCCACGATCCACGGTACATGCGTGCGGCTGATGCGCTGCGCGCTCAGCTAAAAACGCATCCGCGCACCGCCGAGGGCGGGTTCTGGCACAAGCAGATCTATCCGCAGCAGATGTGGCTCGACGGTCTCTACATGGCCGAGCCATTTTATGCGGAGTATGCGAGCCGCCACGGCGACACCGCCGTGATGAACGACGTCGCGCGACAATTCCTCCTGATCGCTCGACATCTGCGTGATCCTAAGACGGGTCTCTACTACCACGCGTGGGATTCGTCGCGCCAGCAGCCGTGGGCCAATCCGGAAACCGGTCTGTCGCAGAACTTCTGGGGACGGGCCGTCGGCTGGTACATGATGGCGATCGTCGACGTGCTCGACTATCTGCCGAAAACGCACAAGGATCGGCCCGAGATCCTGCGCGTCTTCCGCCAGCTCAGCGGAGCCGTGGCGAGTGTCCGCGATCCTGTGAGCGGCGTGTGGTGGCAGGTGCTCGATCAGCCGAACCGCGCGAAGAATTATCTCGAGGCATCCGGGTCGGCGATGTTCGTCTACGCGTTCGCGAAGGGTGCGCGCGTGGGCTATCTCGATTCGACTTATCGCACGCTCGCCGATCGCGCGTTCGACGGCATGCTCGCCGAGTTCGTCACGACCGACGCCGACGGCCTCGTGTCGATCAACAAGATCTGCAAAGTCGCCGGCCTTGGCGGTAATCCGCCGCGCGATGGCAGCTACGAGTACTACGTGAACGAGCCGGTCGTGTCCAACGACTACAAAGGCGTCGGCGCATTTATTCTCGCCGCCAACGAGCTCGGTCGATGAGTGTGCTCGATCGCTTTTCGCTCGAGGGCCGGCGCGCGCTCGTCACCGGCGCGAGCCGAGGACTCGGCGCCGCGATGGCGCTTGCATTGGCTGAAGCCGGAGCGGACGTCGTTTGCGCAAGCTCGCGCCCAGGTGGCGCGGCTGACACCGCGTCATCCATTTGCGCGAGCGGACGCAAAGCGTGGACGGTGCACGCCGATCTCGCCAACGCCGACGAGCGAAATGCGATGTCCGATGAGGCCGAGCGTGCAGCGGGCACGATCGACATTCTCGTCAACAACGGCGGCTCGATCGCGCGCTATCCCGCCGAGAGCTATCCGGAGGACGAGTGGCATCGCGTGCTCCAGACGAATCTCGACGCGGTGTTCTTTCTCAGCCAGCGGTTCGGCAAGGGGATGCTGGAGCGCGGCGCGGGCAAGATCATCAACGTCGCGTCGCTGCTGTCGTTCAGCGGTGGCATCACCGTCGCCGCATACACGGCCAGCAAACACGCCGTCGCCGGCGTGACGAAAGCGCTCGCCAACGAGTGGGCGAAGCACAACGTGCAGGTCAACGCGATCGCTCCCGGCTATTTCGCGACGGACAACACGCAGCGACTGCGCGACGATCCGCAGCGCTTCGCCGACATCAGCGCACGAATTCCCGCTGGTCGCTGGGGATCGCCGTCGGATCTCGCCGGTGCGGTCGTCTTTCTCGCGTCACCAGCGAGTGAGTACATGAACGGCCATCTGCTCGTCGTCGACGGCGGATGGATGGCCCGCTGAATGGAAAAGGGCATGCACTCTCTCCCCGACGCCACGCGAACGCGAACGCTGACGACCGCCGAGCTGCGCGAGGCGTTTCTGGTGCAAGGACTCTTCCGTCCCGACGAGATCAACCTGCGGCATGTGGATCTCGATCGAGTCGTCGTGGGCGGCGCCGTCCCTTGCTGCGATACGCTGCGGCTGGAAGCGCCGCCGTCGCTCCGGGCGAGTTACTTCGCCGAGCGCCGCGAGGTCGGCGTGTTGAGCATCGCCGGTCAAGGCGTCGTCACGGTGGATGGCCAACGCTTCCCGATGGATCGCCTCGATGTCTTGTACGTCGGTCGAGGCAGCCGCGACGTGCAGTTCGAGAGCGTCGACGCGTCACGGCCGGCGCGCTTCTATCTCGTGAGCTATCCGGCGCACGCGGCGCATCCAACACGGCTCATCGCGCGGAGCGCCGCGGATTCATCCGATCTTGGCACGACCGCGAGCGCGAACTGTCGCCGCTTGTCGAAGTTCATCCACCCAGGCGGCGCCGCGAGCGCGCAGCTGGTCATGGGCGTCACCGAGCTCCAGTCCGGCAGCGTCTGGAACACGATGCCGTCGCACACGCATGCGCGACGCACTGAGGTCTATCTGTATTTCGGATTGCCTGAAGACGCCGCGGTCGTGCATCTGATGGGCGAGCCCGGCGAAACACGGCACGTGGTGGTGCGGAACGAAGAAGCGGTGCTGTCGCCCCCATGGTCGATCCACTCGGGCTGCGGAACGACGAACTACACGTTTTGTTGGGCGATGGGCGGAGAGAATCAGGACTTCACCGACATGCAATCCGTCGACATGAGGGAACTCAAATGATCTGGTGCCGCAGTAGTCATCCTGAGCGAAGCGAAGGACCTGCTGTCCTTATCCGTGGCCTTGTCCCGGTGTGCCTCATGGCGAGCGCCGCGTTCGCCCAGACGGTGCCTTCTGTCCGGATCCGCGCCGAGAACACGCTTGGCGTGATCCGCACAGACGAGACCATCGCCCTCAAATGGTCCGACGTCGCGTCGCGCCTCGCGCAGGCCTCGCCGACGAAAGTTCGTGTCGTCGATCCCGGCACCGGCGCCGAGGTGATCTCGCAGGTCGTCGACAACGACGGCGACGGCACGATGGACGAGCTGATCTTCCAGGCGACGTTCGCTCCCGGCGAAGCGAAGTCCTTCACCATCGAAGTCGCGGCCGCGACCGCAAAGCCCGCGAAGCAGCGTGTCTACGCCGCGCACATGATGCCGCGCGACGACGTCGCGTGGGAATCGGACCGCATCGCGTATCGCATCTACGGCCAGGGCCTCTGGAAGGTCGATTCGCTGCTCAGCAGCGGCGTGGACGTGTGGGTCAAGCGCGTGCGCGATCCGATCGTCGAGAAGTGGTACGCGAAAGGTCACGACGAATACCACCACGACAATGGCGAAGGCGCCGACTTTTTCGACGTCGGCCAATCACTCGGCGCCGGCGGAACGGCGGTCTGGAAGAACGACACGCTCTATCGCGCGTGGAATTTCAAGAGCCAACGGGTCATCGCGAACGGGCCGGTGCGCGCGATCTTCGAGCTGCAGTATCAGCCATGGGAGGCGCCCGGGATTCGCGTGACCGAGACCAAGCGCATCGCGCTCGACGCGGGCCACAATCTCAATCACGTCACGAGCATCTTCCGCGCGGAGACGGGCGGACCGGAGATTCCCTGGGCGACCGGCCTCGTGAAGCGAAAGAACGTCATCGGTCTCGAGAGCAAAGCGCAGCCGTGGGCGTGGCTCACGGAGTGGGGGCCGGTCCTGCCGAAGGACGGAGGCCACGGTGACCTCGGCATCGCGGTGCTTCTGCCGCGAACCGCCGTTCTCGATTGGAAGGAGACGAACGATCACTATCTCGCGATCTCGCGCGCCCGCTCGGGCCAGCCGGTGGACTACTACATCGGCGCCGGTTGGACCGACAGCGGCGACTATCGTGACGTGACGGACTGGTACAAATACCTCGATGTCGCGGCGCAGCGGATTGGAACGCCGATCGTCGTGACGTTCTCCACTCGTTCGAGCGCGTCGGAGCGATGAGTATGGGCGGAGCGAGTGTGCCTTTGTTGTCATCCCGAGCCACAGCGAGGGATCTGCACTTCCGCCTCGCTGTCGCTGTGTGTGCGATCGTCGCACTTCCCCTGCGCGCACAAGACACTCGCACTGTCGTCGAACCAAAGTTCCCTACGGCGTGCTCGACGCTCACGGCTGACCTCTCGCCCGTCGCCGACACAACGCTGGCCGACGCCGACGAACGAAAGCTCGACACCGACCGCATTCAGAAGGCGATCGACCGCTGCTCATTCGGCCGGGCTGTCGTCCTCAAAGCGAACGGACCACGCCGAGCTTTTCTCACCGGCCCGCTGACCCTCAAGCGCGGCGTGACGCTCGTCGTCGACACCAATGCGATCGTGTTCGCGTCGCGCGATGCTCGTGAGTACGACATCGACCAATCGAAGCGCTGCGGCACCGTTGACGATCGCGGCCACGCGTGCAAACCGCTCATCACAGCCGAGCGCGCGGCGGGCGGCGGCGTGATGGGGCCGGGAACGATCGATGGCCGCGGTTGGGCGAAGCTCATCGGCCGCGACTCGTCGTGGTGGGATCTCGCGCAGCTCGCGAAGGTGATCAACAAGAGCCAAAGCTGTCCTCGGCTCCTGCAGATCAATCGGTCGGACGACTTCACGATCTACAAACTCACGCTCAAGAACTCGCCGAACTTCCACATCGTCTACGATCGCGGGAACGGACTGACGGTGTGGGGACTGGTCATCGACACGCGCGATCCGCGTGCGCGCAACACCGACGGCGTTGATCCCGCGAGTGCGACGAACGTCACCATTACGCACAGTTACATCAACACGGGCGACGACGACATCGCGATCAAGGCGGGCAACACCGGCGGCAGCTCGAACATGACGATCTCGCACAATCATTTCTATCGCGGGCACGGCGTGTCGATCGGCAGCGAAACGGACGGCGGCGCACACGGCATTCGCGTCCTCGATCTCTCGATCGACGGCGCGGACAACGGGCTGCGCATCAAATCGAACGCGAGCCGCGGCGGACTGGTCCACGACGTCGAGTACAAGGACGTCTGCATCAGAAACACGAAGAACGTCATCGAGATGGACACGCACTACACCGCGAGTCCGCAGACGACCGGCAATCTCATTCCGGAGTTCAAGGACATTCGACTCAAGGGCGTCCGTGTCCTCGACGGCGGCCAGGTGATCCTCGAGGGCTACGATACCGCACGTCCGCTCCGCATGTCGTGGGACGACGTCGTCTTCGATCGCCCCAACGCCATCAAGCTGCGTGCGTCGCACGCCGCGATCACGATGGGCCCGGGTCCGTCGAATCTCCGATTGACTGGCGAGGACGTGAACGTCGCCGGAACGTCCACCGAGGCGCCCCGTCTCGAGTGCGAAAAGAAGTTCGTGCCGTTTCCAGGGACGGCGCTCGGGATTCCGCAGGGCGGCGGCGACTACGCCGCGATCGTCGACGCAAAGTTCACCGGCGAGGAAGGCACGCTCGTCGGCGGCGCGCCGACCTACCGATCGATCGGCGACGCGCTCACGGGACTGCCGGCCAACGGCGCATCACGCGCGATCGTGTTCGTCCGCAATGGCCGCTACCGCGAGAAGCTCACCGTCGATCGCCCGCGCGTGACACTCCTGGGCGAATCACGCGACGGTGCCGTGCTCACGTACGACGCCGCGGCCGACACGCGAACGCCGACCGGCGGCGCCTACGGCACGCGTGGCAGCTTCACACTCCGCATCGTCGCGCCGGACTTTCGCGCTGAGAACATGACGATCGAGAACGCGTTCGACTATCCGGCGAACGCGGCGAAGCCCGACAGCGACAAGGCAAAGTTCCGTAACGCGCAGGCCGTCGCACTGATGACGGACCTGGGCAGCGATCGCGCAGTGTTCTCGAACGTGAAGATCACCGGCTACCAGGACACGCTATTCCCCAATTCCGGACGAAGCTACTTCTACAAATGCGAAGTCTGGGGACACGTGGATTTCATCTTCGGCGCCGGTCAGGCTGTCTTCGACGACTGCGACATCGTTTCGCGCGATCGCGGCAGCGCGACGAACAATGGCTACGTCACCGCGCCGAGCACGAGGAGCGCGCAACCCTTCGGCTTTCTCTTCATTCGGAGCCGGCTGAAGAAGGAATCGCCGAGGATGGCGGCGGCATCCGTCACGCTCGGCCGCCCGTGGCATCCGTTCGCGGACGCGACGGTGCACAGCGCGGTGGCGTTCATCGATTGCTGGATGGACGACCACATCGGCGCGAAGGGCTGGGACCGAATGTCGTCTGTCGACTCGACTGGCACTCGCACATGGTACGAGCCCGCCGATGCCCGATTCTTCGAGTTTGGAACAAAGGGCCCAGGCGCGATCTCCAGCGCGAGCCGACGCGTCCTCTCGACTGAAGACGCCGCGCGATATACACCGAGTGCCGTACTGGACGGCTGGGTACCCAAGACCGCTGACTGATAACGATGGACTTGGCGTACTGAAACTCTAGTCGTCAGGACCAGTCGTCAGTCGTCAGTCA
>Ga0310811_10013874_pt1 | contig 10496 bp, 10 predicted proteins | sample YCmetagenome_FD_207642 | JGI IMG/M metagenome (GOLD analysis project Ga0310811, IMG submission 207642) | Soil microbial communities from experimental microcosm in Duke University, North Carolina, United States - YC | ecosystem: Engineered > Artificial ecosystem > Soil microcosm > Unclassified ... | reverse complement strand
TGGCCTTGGCCACCAGATCGGGCCGCTGCGGCATCACCCGCGGATCGACATGCTGACCGTAATAGCTGTAGGGCCAGCCATAGAAAGCTCCGTCCTTCACGGACGTCATGTAATCCGGCACGAGATCGGATCCGAGCTCGTCGCGCTCGTTCACTACGGCCCACAATGCGCCGGTCTGCGGCTCGAATGTCAGACCATTCGGGTTGCGCAGGCCGCTTGCGAAGATGCGATGGCGGCCGGTCGCGCGGTCAACCTGCCATATCGCAGCACGGCCGCGTTCGGCTTCTATGCCATTCTCCGTGATATTGCTGTTGGACCCGACGCCGACATACAACAGCGAACCGTCTGGGCTGGCGACCAGGCTCTTGGTCCAATGATGATCAATGGGACCGCCAGGCAATTCAGTGAGTGTAGTGCCCGGGTCGGTGATCTTGGTATCGCCTTCCTTATAGGGGTAGCGGACGATCGCGTCGGTATTGGCGACGTAGAGATCGTTACCGACCAGCGCCATTCCAAACGGCGAGTGAAGGTGATCAAGAAATACGCTTTGAGTCCTGGATACGCCGTCGCCATTCGCGTCATGCAGCAGTGTGATCCTATTGCTCTCTCCCGTCTTGCCGCCCGAGGTAGCCCAGGATTCGACCCACTTCATCACGAGATCCTTTGGCCGCTTGATCGGCTCGGTGCCCGGCGCTTTCGATTCCGCTACCAGAACATCGCCATTGGGCAAGACATATAGCGAGCGCGGGTGCTGAAGGCCGGTGGCCAGAGCCTCGATCTTCAATCCCGGTGCAACCGTTGGAGTTTCGCCTTTCTTCCACCCGACGACGCGGGCGATGTGCATGGGCGGTACGAGAAATTGCTTAATATCCGGCAGGTTTGGATGCGGACCAATCTGCGCCCTGGGATCGCCGCCTTGGTCGCCGCATCCCGTCAGGCAAAGCACTGAACAGCAGGCTAAAGCGAAGCCGGAAAGACGTCCCTTACGCATCATTTGCAGTGCCGAATACATTACCTGACCGCTCCAAGCCCGTAGCGATAGACCATCGACCGACCGAGCCACGTCGTGAAGCACAGGAGCAGCACCACGACTGCCGATAGAACAAGCCCAATGGGCACTACGGACGTCCATGCATCTCGCGTATGGATAAGCGTGTTGAGCAGTGCCAGTAGCAGCACGATGATATTTCCAATCATGTGCAACCATGCCCGCCCCTGCGCGCGAATCAGGCGATTGCGGAGCAAGTCGATCAAGCCAGCGATGCCTGCCAATACGCCCGTAATCATGCCGACGACGAGCAACCACGCCGAGAAATCGGCCCACATCATCTCGGCCGTGCTTGCGTAGGCGATATCTGTCACCAGCGCGCCGACGAAACATACGATCGGAAACGGCACCAGCATGGGATGAATGGGATGTTTTACGGGCGGCTCCGCTGCGCGCGACCGGTCATCTGGCAGCCCGGCATCCTCATTGTAAGTCAAGAATCGCCTCTTCGGGTACGGGTGCGGTTGTGTCCCAACGGTCCGCACCGAACTCGGTTCCTAAGTACCTATGAGCCGTTGCTTTATGAGAAAGCCGTGCCGGTAGCGCTGCTCAACGCTTAGCTGTTCTAGTTTCCGTGAAGCGGCAACGCCTTTTATGCACGGTGCCGTGCTTCCAGTGCTGAGGCACACAATTCCCTGAGAGGCCGCCGCAGGAGGTCGGAGGCAATGTCGAGCCGGCCTTCGATTGGCTCGTTGGTCCCGACGGATCAATCACACCGCGCCGATGCCTGCCGCGGAGGCGCACTCCTGCTTTTCGTCCGGCGCGGTTCTATCCAGCACCGTTCACATCGCGGGAACGTTCGGGATCACGCCGAGTTCGTAGGATGATAGAGCGCGCGTTCTCGCTCCGGCGGCCAGCGCGCTTCAGATGCTGATAGGGGCTTCCGCAAGTCGGGAACCGGTCATTGAGCCTCCGGCCCCTTTCTCAGGCATAGGGAGGACAAAATGAGCGACTATTGGGACAATCAACATGGCGTCAACGATCCCGTCGGCGGCGTCGACGTCAAACCCAAATCTCACGACAACAAGACGCCGCATGAGCAAGCCCAGACCGCTGCAGACGTCCGCGCGGACCCTTCGCCTGCATCTGAGCCATTCCTGCCCGAAGCATTGCGGCGTTCACCTGCGGGACCGCTAAACAAGCGAAGTGGCCGCAATCCAAGTGAATAAGACGTCGCCGAATATTTGTCCGGCAAGCAGCGAGAATCCGCCGCAGGTCGAATAATCAAGTCGAACGATCAAATTATTTTGCAGGTTGGAACGTTCTCAGTTGTCTAACCAAGAGATGACAACTTGGGCGAATAGTCGGGGTGGGGCTTCCTTACTTTTTTGATGTTAGGTCCGAATGGACCGGCGATCGCGCCATTGCCGGGCTTCGGCGGTACGTATTTTTATTGTTGTGCGTGTTGTTCGCTCTGGTCGGCACTACCGCATCGTTCGCCGGCTCTGACGCCAAGTCGGACGACCTGCCACCTCCGCCCGGCGCGCTTGAGCGCGAACTGGAGCTGGGGCCGTCCCCTGCAGAGGCTGGAAGTCCGGGCGCGCACCTCGAGCCGATCGAAATTCCCTTCATCTTCGAAGGCGGCCATATCATCGTCGACGCATCGATCGCTGGGGGAATGCCGAAGCCGTTCGTGTTCGATACGGGTGCTCGGCACATGATCTCGTCAGACGTGGCGGCATCGCTCAAATCGGCAGTGCTCGGCACCACGCAAGTTGGCGGCATTGGCCCCAACGTCTCTCAAATGCAGATGCTCAACGTCGATCGCATCACCATCGGAGCTGCGACGCTCGAGCATCAGAAGGTGGGCGTTGCCGATATTCCAAATACTCCGGTCGACCGCGGGTCGCGACCCAGACTTGCCGGGCTGATCGGCGCTGAATTGCTTTCGTATTACGCGGTGACCATCGACTATTCGCGACGTACCCTTACCCTGCACCCTCGAGGCTTTCGGCCGTCATCTGCGAAATTCTCCTTGCCGCTTACCCTTGCGGTATCGACTGACGGTCTCAGTCATCCCTCGATTTCAGCGCAGGTTGACGGTGTCGCCGGCAATTTCATTGTCGACACTGGCGCCGGTGGCCAGATCCTGGTCTCGGAAAGATTCCAGCAGGAACATCAGCCCTTCGTCGGCATCGGTAAGGTACTGCATTTCCTGACGGCGGGCGGCATCGGCGGCCCCGCCCGTATCAGCATGGGTTTCGGTAAGGAGCTGGGCATCGGATCGTTCGTCACCCGGCAGCCGATCGTGCAGGGAATCGATGCCGGAAATTTTTCGGATGGACGTACCGGGCTGCCAAATTTTGACGGCGTGATCGGCAACGCGTTTCTGTCGAACTTTGTCGTTACTCTCGATCTCGCTTCTATGCGGGCCTATTTCGAACCGGCTCCCGATCGCAAGCATGCGACGACGATCTATGGCACGGGACTGAGCCTCTATAAGCCAACTCACGACGCGTTCGAGGTGCTTGATGTGCTGAAAGGTACCGCGGCCGAGCGAGCCGGAATCCGTGACGGTGACCGCATCATCCAGATCGCCGGCCAATCCGCACGCGATCTGGCTCCCAGCGACACTCACGTTTTTGCCCCAGCGAGCCGTTCGGCCTTGACGGTCGTGACCGGCGACCACCGCCGGGTGGATTTGACCTATAGTCGTCTATTGCCCTGACAGACATAACCTGTCGACGGCACACGGTTCGCTCGACAACGAGAACGGCGTGGGAGGGCCCCTGGACGGATGCGTGGCGGAGAAATCCTTCGCCTTCGGTCTTGCTCATCGGATGCAAAAGCCTTGCGTGAATATCAGCCGCAATCCCCGCGGATCGTGCGGCCCCAATAGCGATCGTCGCGAGACGCAATTTGCAAATGTGGAAGCCCGCAATCTATCATAACAAAGCCCGATTCCGCGCGCTCCCCTCTCATTTCCTCCCAACCCCGAGACGTCACTATGCCCGAAAATCAGAGCCGCTTTGCCATAGGCGGCCCCGTCTTCTCGGTTGCCGTTCTTGCGATCGCAATCGTCGCCGTCCTGACGATGGCACACTTCCGCTAGGCTTCGAAACCGGACCGTCTTCAATGAATGAGCTAGCCGAAAACCAATGCTGGGATTTTATCGTTGAACTCTATGCCAAACCCGGCATATCGCAGGCCTGCCTGGAGCTTCAGGATCGGCTAGGTGTCGACGTCAGTTTTCTCCTGACCGTCCTGTTCCATGCGAAGCACCGCAACATTGATCTCTCCGTCGAGGAAATCGCATCGCTGGATCGCAGCATTTCAGCTTGGCGCGATGAGGTTATCATACCGCTTCGACGGCTGCGCCGACACATCAAGGCCTCTAACCTGCTGAACTCCTCCACCGAAGAATTCTACGGGCGGATCAAGGCGGACGAATTGCTGGCCGAGCAGATCGAGATCGGAACCCTGGCGCAGCAACTCGGGCAAATGCAGGCGAAGCGCTCCGTCCCTCAGCTAGAGCGAGACGTGATCGAACGCGTCGTAACGCACTTTGCGACGTTCTCCGGACAACAAGCTCATCTGACTGACGCCGGGATTCAACGCGCCATTTCTACTCTCCATGACTCGGCGCGCTGAACGGCGGTTAGCCCGACGAGTGATCCGGCACGGCGATAGCCAGCGAATAGCGCCGTCGTTAACCAAGATACAAGCCGCGGCACATGCAAACCCGTTTCTTATTGCGGGTAACAAAGAATTAAGGTTGATAAACCCCGCTCCTGGAATGGTTGGTAAGTCCATCGGCGCGTTTCGGACGTGGGGGTCGAGATGATCAGAGCAGTCTGGCTCGCCGCCTTTGGCCTCGCATGTATCGGTGGTCTGTACGCCGGCAAGGTCACCGCCTCGATCTCACCATCTGATGGCGACATCGCTGATCCCGCGATGATCAGTGCCGGGGTCGTGCCGGACACACTCTCTGCAGCCGATAAGATGGATCTGACAGGCCTTCGCCCAACGGTCGAAGTCGCTTTAGCGCCGCCTACCGTTCCCATCATCATTCACTCGGTCAAGTCGAGGACGACGATCCGTTCGCGCGGCCTGCCGCGGCAGGCCAACACGAAAGCTAAAGTGACCGCAGCGATTGCCAAGCAGCGGCCCAAGTTCAGGCTGTCCCGGAACGAGAAGGCATCCAAGCTCGCCGCCGTTCAAACGAAATGCGCTGGGATCAACAGCCTGGGTGCGCTCATCATATCATTGACCGCTACGTCCCACTGCAGCTGATGATTCGTTCGCGCGACAGCCAGGCTTGAACAGAGCCAGCCGCACTGGGCGTGAGCAAATGGCGAGCGTGAGCATTCGTTTCTAGAGAGTCGGAACTTTAGAAAAGCGGGTATCGACATACTCCCGTTGTCAATCCGCTGAAGTCTTCACGACGGCTGCCGATCGTGCCAACCTTCAGGCACACGGAACCGCAGCAACACCATGCTCGGATATTAGGCAGCCTCACCGCTATTGAGGCACCCTGCCATTGTCGATTGGGAAAGCTGAATCTTCGACCCACCCGAGGAGATAAATGCTTGGAACGAAACCTGGCGAGATGAGTATCAGACAACCGAGAGAGCACTACGAAGCAGTCATCCTTGGTGCCGGCGTCAGCGGGCTGGTTTCAGCTTCCATACTTCTCAGCCAGGGCTATCGACGCATTCTGATTGCCGACAGATACGATCATGTCGGAGGCAACCATATTGACTGGTCGGCGAACGGCTACACTTTCGACATCGGGAGCTTCATTTTTCAAGACGATTCACCCTTGCTCAAGCACTTCCCGGAGCTTCTTCCGCGATACACGGCCGCGTTCCCAACCTGGGGCCGGCTAAATCCGCAAGGCCGCGTCACCGCTTATCCGCTCTCGGTCAAAGATGACATCGTGAATGCGGGGCCGATCGAGTGGAGCCGCATAATTGCTTCTCTCTTCTACGCACGGCTGTTTCACAGAAAGTTGCATAACGCCAAGGATTTCGCCCGATATTGGATTGGAAGCCACTTGCTTCGCTCCTCCGGACTCGAGTCCTACATGAAGCGATTTTACGGCGTTCCGCCCGATCAGATCGACATTCAATTGGCGGAAAAGCGAATGCTCTGGATCAGCGAACACGCCTCGCTCCGGAACTTCCTCCGTCGCATATTGTCGCGCCATCAAACGCGCAGCGGACAACGCAACCGCCAGCTGGTTCGGCCGAAAGAGGGATTCAGGCACCTCTATGACGCGGCCGCCGAACGACTAAAGAAAAGCGGTGTCGTATTCGATCTCGGTGCGACATTTCGAACCATCGAGAGAACTGGCGAAACATTTCTTGTTCGGATCGAAGATCGAACGATTGTTTCGGACCGAGTCATTTCAACGATTCCAATCGGTCATATCGAGGAGATATGTGGGCTCAAGTCAGACAAATTGAGCAGCATCACATTACTAAGTCTGTTCTTCAGCTTTTCTGGAAAACGCCGATTTAACCACTCAATTCTCTACAACTTCTCGCATGAGGGAGCCTGGAAGCGCCTAACGATGTACTCAGACTTCTACGGCCAGGAAAACGGCCGCGAATACTTCACGGTCGAAGTCATCGGCAATCACGTCAATTTTTCCACTGAGCTCGCGGAGCACGATTTTCGAAGGCATGTTCATACAAATCACCTATTTGACGGCGATCTTAGACTTGAAGGAAGCACGGTCCTCGAGAACGCATATCCGATATACAGCGAAGGATCCAATGAGCGCGCGGCTCAGGCGATCATCGCTCTCAAGGCCGCTGGAATTGAATCGTTCGGACGTCAGGGCGGTTTCAATTATCAGCCGACAGCCAGGGTATCCACTATCGATGCAGAAGCTGCGCTGAACGTTGAGGTCGAAGAGACGCAGCAATCAATCGGATATGACGGCGGAGAGAGCGGCTGATTTCTATAAGATCACTTGCAAAGAGGTGGCTTGGTGCCGAAACCCGACTCTGGCAGAATCGAGGGTCTCGATTCTCTGCGCGGCTTGGCCGCGCTCGTCGTACTATTCCATCACTGCTATTCCATGCTGGATGGCTCGAAGACGGGATGGCTGAGTATCGTTCGACTGAGTCCGCTTCGCTTGTTCGTTGCGGGTCACGCAGCCGTGATCGTCTTTTTTCTCCTCAGCGGGTTCGTGCTTGCACTTCCCTATCGGTCGAATCAACCGCACGCATTCGGATTCGTCATTCGCCGAACGTGCCGGATATATATTCCGTTCGTTTCGGCTGTCCTTCTTGCCGCTGCGCTCGTGATCATGGTTCCGAGACTTTCTCCGATTCCAGGAGCCGAGGAGTGGCTCGATCTTCCGCGACCGGATCAGGTAACTCTGTCGCTCATCGCGGGCCATGTCCTGTTGCTGGGCAGATTTCAGGATATTTCACTCGACCCGCCGATTTGGAGCCTCGTTCACGAGTTCAGAATCTCGCTGATATTCCCGTTCCTCTTGTGGTCGTGCCGACGATGGCCGACGGGTACCGTCGCGGTGACGCTTGCAATCGCGGCAATGGCCGCCGTTTGGCTGCTTGCCACGGGAGATGCCGATCAGGGCGTCGTGACTGCATCAAAGACCGTGAGCAGCTCGTTCTTGATTACGCTGCGATACCTGCCGCTATTCGCCGTCGGCGCCTATATGGCGATGGAGGCGCGGGTGTTCGAGCTATCCGAGGCGGCATCGCCGAAGGTTAAGCTGTCCTTGGTATTGGCAGGGGTCTTTCTTTTGTCGGGACCAAGCGTTCCGGCCTGGTCCGACATCTTGCTCGCTATCGGCGCGATTCTAGTGATGCTCACCCTGATATCGGGATGGCAGCCGCTCCTTCTGCGGGCAAGACCATCGCGATGGCTGGGGCGTGTTTCATTCAGCCTTTATTTAGTGCATGTGCCGATCATAACGGCATGCTTCGTTTTGCTCGCGAACTACCTCCCGATTGGTGTCGTCGTGTTGGTGGGAGCGCTCTTGTCCCTCCTGGCCGCTCAGCTCGCTTACACTGCCGTCGAATTGAACGCACACAAGCTTGGCAAGTATCTCGGAAGCGCCGTCGTCGCGCGAAAGGAAGGCAATCAAGTCGGGACGGCAGACCGCCGCGAAGCTCCACAAACTTCAATCGACTCTCGCGAAGAGAGCGTCGCCGCGGAACGTCGCGAAAGGCCACTAATCCAGCACTGGTAGTACGGCACAGATTGCGTCAGCTATCCTGGCGGCGGCGCATCTGCTCTGTATGTGCCCTGGAGAGACCGATCAATTTGCGTTGAGCTAGCGAAATCGCACCACGACCCAGTAATCCGAGAAAATAACTCCCCTGGAGAATGGCCTGCGGAACCATGACCATCAGAATTGTATCGAGGAGGCCGTAACCACGAGATACGGAGAAAATCAGACAAATCGGAAGCAGCAGGAGAACGATCCCCAAGAGAAACCTCAAGCGGAAGGTCGCACCGATTGTGAATCCCAATATGGCAATTGCGACAGCGGCGTATTCCCTCGAAACTAGTCTCCCCGCTGCACTTCCCTACCCTGCTTCAGCAAAACCGAAGGTCTGAACCTTGGCTGCTAGGCAAAGCATTTGTCCACTCGCCCACCGCGAAGCATGGATGGAACATAGAGCTATGGAACATAGAGTTCCATGAAGTTCCATGAAAAACAACCACGCGATCGCATCGCCTCCTCATTTTGGCGGAGATTCGGACGTATCTTTTGGGAACCGAGGGTAACATAAGACCCGAGAATGAAAGCCGGCGATTATGAATGTTCGTCCGTGACGATGCGGATTGCCGCGCTTCCCGAGCGACGAGATCATGCATTCGCCCGACTGCCACACTCTCAGGCACGCACTGACTGGCAAGCTACGTACCGGCCCAGTTCTTCTCGCAGACCGAGAACCAATGGAACGTATCTCAGTTGTTCAACGTCTGCCACATGATCTATCGTTCGACGTGGCAATTGATCGCAGCAAGGTGTTTGCTCCGAGCTTGTGATCATTTGCTTGCTCGCAGTCCATCTAGTAACTTCCAACCGCATACGGGGACGACTTTGAAAAGCCCGGCTTTTGCAAAGGTGATGTCATAGACTTGGCGATAAATTCCTGAAACCGACAAAAAATCTCTTCGCGAACTTGAAACCGTCCGAACGTCTCGGATGGCGAGGTGTAGCAATGCGCGTCGTGCAACTTCTTAATCACACCCGGCGATTGAATGGGCACGTGCATGCCGCGGTCGACCTTGCGTGCGCTCAAGCCAGACTGGGGCACGCTGTCGCAGTCGCCAGCGGAGGCGGCGATTTTGACCTCCTTCTTGCCGCGAATGAGGTTGAAACGATGTCGGTAGACCATGAGCGCCGGCCCACAACCCTGGTGAAAGGGCTGGCAAAACTCCATCAGCTTGCCCGACGTTGGAAGGCAGATGTCGTTCACGCTCACATGATGACGAGCGCGGTTCTGGCTTGGCCGGTCTGTAAGTCGCTCGGGATACCGTTGGTAACCACAGTACACAATGAATTTGAGAGGAGCGCAATTCTAATGGGCCTTGGCACGCGTGTGATCACGGTGAGCGAGGCGGTCGGCCGATCGATGCGCCGTCGAGGAATTTCCTCATCAAAACTTGACGTCGTTCTCAACGGGACAATCGGATCGGCCAGATTCGACGGAAAGGATCGCACGCCACGCCGCCTCGGTTCTCCCGCGATCATTTTTGTAGGAGGTCAACATCCCCGCAAGGGTCTCCCTGATCTGATTGCGGCGTTCAACACCGTATACGCCAAAAATCCGAACGCACGACTATATGTCATCGGCGACGGTCCGTGTCGCGACACTTACGTAAATATGGCCCAGTCCATGCCATGCGGGAACGCCGTGACGTTCCTGGGAGCTCAGGAAGATCCCTTTCCCTTTCTGCTCGGGGCGGACATCTTTGTGTTGCCGTCGCACGCCGATCCGGCACCTCTTGTCCTGTCCGAGGCACGAGAAGCGGGCTGTGCGGTCATCGCCACCGACGTTGATGGAATTCCCGAACTATTGGAGCACGGAAAGGCCGGTATGCTCGTTCCAGCCCGGGATCCGGCAAGACTGGCGGAAGCGCTGTGCTCAGTAGTCGAAAACACGGAAGCGCTCCAAAAGTGGAAGCACAGGAGCCAATTCAATCTTGAACACCTGCGGATCGAGCGGGTCGCTCGGCAAACGCTGGAGGTCTATGCGATGGCGCAGAGCCAGTTGCACGGTTAGCCGCTCGGCCCATTTCATATGGCCGCAAATACAGTTGAGCTGAAATCTTAGTTTTCATCGAATTAATCATTTCCATTTCGCAGGCATGATCGGATCCAAAGTGCAGATCCCTTTGCGGTGCTCTCAACGAGCGACGCTCGCTCCAGCCAAGCCGGCCCTCGCCGTGATTGTCTCCTGTTATAACTACGCCGCATTCGTCGGGCGTGCGATCCAGAGCGTCCTGGATCAGG
>Ga0310811_10013873_pt1 | contig 10496 bp, 8 predicted proteins | sample YCmetagenome_FD_207642 | JGI IMG/M metagenome (GOLD analysis project Ga0310811, IMG submission 207642) | Soil microbial communities from experimental microcosm in Duke University, North Carolina, United States - YC | ecosystem: Engineered > Artificial ecosystem > Soil microcosm > Unclassified ... | reverse complement strand
CGCGGCAACGGCATCGTGGCCCTTGCCTGCGAAGGCGGGGCGCGGATCGTCACCGTGGGGCCGGACGCCTACCAGGAGTTGCGGCCCAACGGCCCCGGCACCGCGTGGGTGTGCGTGGTCGGCGATCCCGCGCCGGCGGAGCCGGAATTCCGGCCTGGTGGCGTGAGATACCGCGAGCACACCTTGGACTGGGAGGGACCGTGACCGGGCTGGATCCCAGTTCCTCGCGCTACGCCGACCCTCCGCTGCCGCCGGTCGATCCCTCGGCGTTGACAGTTGACGTTCTCGCCGACACCGGGCGGCGGATCGCCCTGCGGGCCACCGACATGGGCCTGACGCGGTGGTTCTGGGGCGAGGGTGTGGTGCTGCTCGGCATGCTCCGGCTCGCCGAGGCCACCGGTTCGCCGACACCGCCGTTCGTGCTCGAATTCGTCGAGCGCCAGCTCACTTCGGGCATTGCGCCCGATCACGTCAATTCAATCATTCCCGGCGCGGCTTGTGCCTGGCTGTACCGGGAAACCGGCGACCCCCGCTACGCCGACGCCTGCGCGCACCTCCTGGACTGGCTGGCCGCGCGGACCGGTCCCGGGGCGTTGGAGCACTGGCCCGGCGGCGTGTGGGCGGACACCGCTTTCATGGCCGGCGTGTTCCTGGTCCACTGCGGACGCGCTTTGGACCGTCCCGAGCTGATCGCCGAGGCCGCTCGGCAGTGGCTGCTGCACGCCGAAGTGCTGGGCTCCGAGACCGGCCTGTTCGCGCACGGCTCGCACCGTGGCGAGACCATCTGGTGCTTCTGGGGCCGGGCCAACGCCTGGCTCGCGCTGGCCGGCATCGAAATACTCGAAGCCGACCCGAGCCTTGATCACATCCGTGAACGCCTTGCCGCGCAGTTGACCGCCCTGGTTTCGTGCCAGCCCGCACATGGCGTCTGGGACGTGCTGGTCGACGGTCACCCGGAAACCCGGGGCATCGTCGAGACCTCCGCCACAGCCGGCATCGCCGCCGCCCTGTTCCGGGCAGCCGCGCTGGGTGTTTCCGCTGAAACGTTCAGGTCATCGGCCTGGCGAGCCCTCGGCGGCCTGCATCCGTACGTGACCAAGGACGGCTCGGTCACCAGAACCAGTGCGGGCACGGTGTTACAACTCGTGCCGTTCGGGTACTCCGTCATTCGTGACGACCGCGTTCAGCCATGGGGCCAGGGCCTCGGGCTGCACGCGTACGCCGCCGCCCTGGTCACCCGGACGTGTCGCTGATCCCGTTCGCTACGGTGAACCAAGACGGGTCGCGCGGCGTGGTCCCCACCGGGAAGCCTGGGCGTCAGCTGTCGAGATGCTGAAGGTCACCTGTCCGGCCCAATGCCATGGGTCGGCGGGAATCCCCTGGTCAGAAGGGACACGCGCGGATCGTGGCAGAGCTCGCGGGGCCATTCAAAGCTTATCGACAGGCAACAAAACGCCCATCCTTAATCCACTCTCAGGTCGAGGTTGTTAGCTAGTCACCGATCACGAGAGGGACGAGGGAGGACACGCCCGATGAGCGTTCAGCTGCTCCCCGCCGCGCCGGCGGCCACCACCGCCAAGGCGAAGGCGGGCAAGGGACACCTCAACCAGGTCGACCTGGTCCGAGTGCTGACCTTCGCCAGCGTGATCGCCGTGCACGTCATCACGTACACCAACGACGGCGCCAGCGTCACCGCGTACGGGGCGCTGACCCTGCTGCACTTCACCCGGTCCGTGTTCTTCTTCCTGACCGGCTTCGTGCTCGTCTACACCTACCGCAAGCGCCCGCTGGCCCCCGGCAACTTCTGGCGGCGGCGGATGTCGCTGGTCGGCATCCCGTACCTGGTGTGGACCGCGTTCTACTTCGGCATCATCCAGCAGGTCGGCATGCCCGGGCTGCCGGTCGGGGAGTTCCTCGACTACCTGTGGGGCTGCGTCTACAAGGGCATCGGCTGGTACCACCTGTACTTCCTGCTGGTGTCGCTGCAGTTCTACATCCTGTTCCCGTTCGTGCTGGCCGCGTTGAAGGCCACCGTCCGGCACCACAAGAAGATCCTGATCGGCTCCGCCGTCCTCCAACTCGGCATCTCCCTGGCCGAGACCTACCTGCCCGCGCCGTCCGACGGCGACTCGCTGCTCGGCCAGCTGTGGGGCAACCAGGGGACGCTCGTCGTCAGCTACCAGTTCTTCCTGATCGCCGGCTGCATCGCCGCGTTCCACTACGAGGCCTTCCAGGCGTGGATCACCGCCCACAGCCGCCTCATCTGGTGGGGTCTCGGCCTGTCCGCCGCGTTCGCCCTCATCTGGTACGGCGTCAACCTCGCCTTCGGCCACACCCCCGGCGACGCCACCGGCGTGCTCCAGCCCGAGATGCTCCCGTGGTACGCCTTCGTCGTGCTGGCCCTCTACCTCGTCGGCTCCCGCTGGGCCGCCCGCCAGGCCACCGGCTCCCGCTGGCAGCGCATCGTCGCCGCCGCCTCCCAGCGCTCCTTCGGCGTCTTCCTGGTGCACCCCGCCATGCTCTGGGTGTTCCTCAACGAGTTCGACATGTGGTTCCCCAACCACCTCGACCAGGGCCTGCCGCTGACGTTGTCCGCATACGTCTTCGCCGTGGTGACCTCGTTGATCTTCGTCGAGATCGTGATCCACACCCCGCTGGCCAAGGTCCTCATCGGCCGGGCCCGCATCCCGTTCGGGAAGCCCGTGAAGGCCGCCGCGAAGCCCGAAGTCCAGCCCGCCGCGGCGTAGGCCTCCGGGGCCTGCGCTCCACTCCTTCGCCGCCGGTAGTTTCGCCCCCATGCGCTACCAGCAGGTGCGATGGCAGCACGACCACCCCGACGAGCCGGTGGACCTGTTCAGCGAGGTCGGCCCCGACGGCTACGAGATGCGCCGGGTCGACCGGTTCGCGGACGGCCGCCTCCAGTGGTCGGACGACACCGGTGCGGGCACGGGACAGGGCGTGGGGGAGGTGCCGATCGACCCGGTCGCCGAGATCAACGCTGTGGCGGGGTTCCTGGCCGCGGAGATCACGCAGGCGCGGTTCGAGCGGGTGTGGGCAGCGGCCCGGCGCCTGGCACAAGCCGCGATTCCGGACAGCGGCAACCGATCGGCCCTACCGGCAAGTAGCGATCACTGCCTACCGTCGACTCCATGCGTGGGGTGATGATCCTGGCAACGGCGCTGGTCATGACGGTCGCGGGTGCGCCGGCGGTGGCGGCGCCGCAGGCGGCGGCGGAGGTGTCGGGCACACCGGCGCAGTCGGTGCAGGGCTTCGGCGCGTCGGGCGCGTGGTGGGTGAACGACCTCGCGAACTTCGCCCCGGCGGTCCAGCAGCGGGTCGGCGACCTGCTGTTCGGCCCGGACGGACTGGACCTGAGCGTCTACCGCTACAACGTGGGCGGCGGCGGGGTCGGCGTGACGAATCCGCCGCGCGCGCCGCAGACGGCGCTGGTCAGCCCGGGCGTCTACGACTGGTCGAAGGACCCGGGCGGCACGACGTTCGTCAAGCAAGCTGCGCAGCACGGGGTGCCGGATCTCCAGGCGTTCGTGAACAGCGCGCCGCCGGTGTGGACGACGAACGGCAAGAGCTGCGGCGGCTCGCTGAAGAGCGGCAGCGAGGCGGCGTACGGCCAGTTCCTCACCGACGTCGTCACCCACTTCCAGCAGCAGGGCGTGACGTTCTCGCAGGTCAGCCCGATGAACGAGCCGGACAACAACTTCGGCGACTGCGGCCAGGAGGGCATGTCGGTCGGCACCGGCCAGCGCGGCCCGATCGTCCGGGCACTCGGCGCGGCCCTGGCCAACGCCGGCTCGCCGACCCAGGTGCTGGCCGACGAGACCAGCTGGGCGTTGCAGGACATCTTCGAGCTGCCCGGCTGGGCCGGTGACGCCACCACCCAGCGCTACCTGGTCGCGCTGGCCCACCACACCTACGACTTCCCGAGCAACGCCACCCTGAACACGCTGCGGGCCAGCGCCAAGAACTACGGCAAACCGTTGTGGGCCACGGAGATCTGCTGCTCCAACGGCGGCGGCTACGGCCAGGGCTACGACCCGACGATCGACGGCGGCCTGCGCATGGCCGACCTGATCCACCAGGACCTGACCGAGGCAGGAGACGCCCAGTTCGACTGGTGGACGGCCCTGTCGCCGGTGCTGGGCTGCGACCCGGTGGCCGCGCCGAGCTGCCCGACCACCAAGAACGGCAACGGCTGGAACGACGGCCTGATCTACTACGACCCGAACTACGCCAGCAACGGCAACCAGAACCTCTATGTCACCAAACGGTTCTGGGCGCTGGCCAACTTCAGCCGGTTCGTCCGCCCCAACGCGGTCCGGTTCCCGATCAGCGGCATGCCGTCCGGGGTGTGGCCGGTTGCGTTCGAGTCCGGCGGCACCTGGACGGTCGTGGCGATCAACGACAACGCCTCGGACACCGCTTTCCCGTTGCACTTCGGCGCGACGAACGGCCAGCTCACGGCGACCGGTGCGTACCGGACGTCGGCCACCGAGGACCTCGCGTCGGTCGCCCTGCCGGCAGTGAGCGGCAGCACGGCGACGGCCACGCTGCCGGCCCGCAGCATCACCACGTTCACCTTCGCCCAGCCGACAACCGTTGTCCCGGGCCACAACTACCTCATCCAGGCGGCGAACGGCTCGTCGGCCGATGTCGCCGGCGCGTCCACTTCGGACGGTGCTGCGGTGATCCAGTACCACACCACCGGCGACGCCAACCAGCGTTTCACCGTGCAGGTCAACGGGACGATCACCGGCGTGCAGAGCGGCAAGTGCCTGGACGCCAGTGCGACGGCTGTCGTGCAGCGGACCTGCAACGGCACCGCCGGCCAGCAGTGGACCATCGCCGGCGGAGTGATCTCCAACCAGGGCAGGGGGTTGACCGCAACGTCCACAACGGACGGTGTGCAGCTGACAGTCGGCGCGAACCAGCCGTGGACGCTGAACGCTACCGGTTGACGATCGTGTCCTTGTTCATGGACAGCAACGTGTTCGTGGCCATGTCGATGACCAGCGGCAACGACAGCGGCCCGACATCGAGCACGTACAACGCGCCCGACCGGCCGGTGAGGTCGTGAGTCTTCGACGGGTCGAGCAGGCCGACCCCGGGTTGCAGCAACAGGACCTTGACGGCCACCTGGCGCATCTCCGGGCTCAGCCCCGGCTTGCTGAGCAGGTCGCCCAGCACCTGGCCCTCGTACTCGCCGTTCTGCTTGGCCACCGCGTGCACGGCCGCGGACAAGCCGGTCTCGGTGTGCGGCAGGCCGGCGACGACGGTGCGCTGGTCGGCCACCAGCACGTCCGGCGACATCCGGGCGAACTCGGCCGGCATGCCCGGCCGGTTCAGCGCGATCGGCTCCGGCACGTCGGTGAAGGTCTGGTCGAAGTCCGGCGACTTGAGCCGCACGGTGTGGTGCACGTCGTCGATCCACACCTCGTCGGCCCGCTCGGTGTTCGCCCCGGCGGCCGGGCTGACCCAGCGCAGATAGCGGATCGACGTCGGCGGGCTGGCCGTCTGCACCTCGTTCGACACCATCGGCCGGACCACCGTCAGCACGAGCAGCGCCGCCGCGGCAGCGGCCGCACCGACCACCGGCAGCCAGCGGCGCTTGCGCCGGACCGGCTCGGCCTGTCGCAGGCCGGCCAGCAGGCGCTCCTCGAGCGGGGTCAGCTCTGGCACGACGACCCCTCGGCCAGCGGCGTCAGCTTGCGCCGGGCCCGGGTCAGCCGCATCCGGGCCGCCGACGCCGAGATCCCCAGCACCTCGGCCGCCTCGATCGGCGTCAGCTCGTCCAGGCTGACCAGCAGGAACAGCTCCCGTTCGGCTGGCGGCAGGTCGTCGAGGCCGGCCAGCACGGCGGTCGCGGCGTTGGCGGCGTCCACGCGTGCCTCCAGTTCGGCGAAGTCGTCGGCGGCCAGTGTGCGTTGACCGTAGACCCGCCGCAAAGCCCGGTATTCGGCGCCGCGCCGCCGGCCGCGGGAGGCGATCATGTGCGCCGCGATGCCGAACAGCCAGGCCCGCGGCGTGCCGCGGGCCTGGTCGTAGCCGCCGGGCCGCTCCAGCACGGCCAGGAACACCGCCGCGACCACGTCGGCCGCCTCGTTGGGATCGCCGAGCCGGCGCGCGGCGTACCCGAGCAGCGCGTGCACGTGCTCCCGGTACAGCGATTCCAGGTCCTCCACGGGGTGACCGACGAGCGAGTGGCGGCGGAAGTTGCGCGGTCGCACACTCGTGCCAATCCCCAGTGACGCCGTTCGTTCGTTCAAGGGGCCCGTGTTCATGTCTCGAAGCGTGAAAGTGCTGGTCGCAGGCTCGGCCGTGCTGGTGGCGGCCGCGTGCGGCCAGGCCGAGTCGGCGCCCGCGCCCGCGGCGCACACTATGACGTCGACCACAACCACGACGCCGCCCAAGCCGGCCCCGCCGTCCGTCTCCGACGTGCAGCGGACCCTGAACACACTGGGTTATCAGGCCCGCCAGGTCACCGGTCAGGTCGACGACGAGACCAGGCACGCCATCGTGGCGTTCCAGAAGGTGCAGGGCCTGCCCCGCACCGGCGTCGTCGACGATGCCACCGCTGCCGCCCTGCGTGCGCCCAAGACGATCACCCCTCGCACCACCGCCCCCGGCACCCACCTCGAGGTCGACGTCGCCCGCCAGGTCGCCTACGTCGTGACCGACGGCCAGGTCGGCAAGATCTACGACGCCTGCACCGGCGACAACGTCGGCGACCGCGTCACCCCGCTCGGCGACTTCCACGTCTACTACCAGATCAACTTCGTCGAGTACGCCCCGCTGGGCAACCTCTACCGCCCCAGCTACATCACCACCACCGGCATCGCCGTGCACGGCGGCGAACCCGTCGAAGCCGTGCCCGCCAGCAACGGCTGCGTGCGCCTCACCGACCCCTCCATCGACGAGGTCTTCCCGTTGCTGCACCCCGGAACCGAGGTCCTCATCTTCTGATCAGCCGGACCTTCGTGGCACCTGCGGTCCGGATGTGCCTCTGGGAGGCAAGTATGACGCGCATGTGACATTCGGATGCGCCGGAGAAGAATTGCGTACGATTTAAGTGTGCGCTACTGTTCCCTGGTAACCACCACCGAGGGAGGCACCACAATGCCCAGTCGCGACGCCACGACCCACTGGGAAGGCGGACTGCAGGACGGCAAGGGGACGGTCACGTTCGACTCCTCGAACGCGGGTCAGTTCGACGTGTCGTTCCCGACGCGGACGGGGAACCCGGACGGGCAGACCTCGCCGGAGGAGCTGATCGCGGCGGCGCACAGCTCGTGCCTGGCGATGAACCTGTCGGGTGTGCTGGGCGCGAACGGCCTGACGGCGGACGCGATCGACGTGAGCGCGGAGGTGACGCTGGGGCCGGACCCGGCGGGCGGGTTCGCGATCACGTCGGTGGCGGTGACGGTCAACGCCAAGGTGCCGGGCCTGGACGCGGCGAAGTTCGCCGAGCTGGCGCAGACGGCCAAGGACACCTGCCCGGTGAGCAAGGCCCTGGCCGGCACGACGATCACGCTGGACGCGAAGCTGGTGTGACGGCAAACGCTTGCCACAACCGGGCGTAGTGGTCGCTGTCGGCGAGCAACTGCTCGTGCGTGCCGACGGCGACCACGCGCCCGGCGTCCATCACCACGATCCGGTCGGCGCCGCGCGCGGTCTGCAAGCGGTGCGCGACCAGGATGGTGGTGCGGCCGTCGGCCAGCGTGGACATGGCGGCCGACACAACGGATTCCGTGGCCAGGTCGAGATTGGCGGTCGCCTCGTCGAGCAGCAGCAACACCGGATCGACGAGCTGGGCCCGGGCGAGGCACAAGAGCTGGCGCTGCCCGGCCGACAGGGACCCGCCGCGCTCGCCGATCTCGTGCAGGTAGCCGCCGGGCAGCTTGGCCACGAACTCGTGCGCGCCGATGGCCCGCGCCGCCGCCTCCACCTCGGCGTCGGTGGCGTCCGGCCGACCGTAGGCGATGTTGTCCCGGATCGTGCCGGGGAACAGGAACGCCTCCTGCGGCACATATCCCAGCTGCTGCCGGAACTCCGACGGATCGAGCGAACGCAGGTCGAGGCCGTCGATCGTGACGGATCCCTTGTCGGGGTCGTAGAACCGGGCCAGCATCTTGACCACGGTGGACTTGCCGGCGCCGGTCTCGCCGATCAGCGCGACCGTTTCCCCCGGCTCCACAACGAGATCCACGCCTTGCAGCACGTCGTTGTCCACGCCCGGATAGCGGAACCACACGTCCCGCAAGGCGATCCGTCCGCGCAACCGGCCAGGATGCACCGGGTCGGAAGCCGTCGGCGTGAGATCGGGCTCGGCCAGCAGCTCGTTGATCCGGGTCATCGACACCCGCGCCTGCTGCCAGTCGTCGAACACGCCGGACAGCTGCTGGATGGGGGAGAAGAACAAGCCGAGGTAGAGCACGAACGCGATCAGCTCGCCAGCGGTCAACTCGTTGCGGGCAATGAGAAAGTACCCCGCGCCGAGCACCAGCGCCGCGCCGAGGTCGGACAGGAACTCCAGGAACGGGAAGTAGGCCGAGATCAGCCGCTGCGACTTCATCCGGGCGTCCAGATAGCCCCGGGTGAGCCGCTTGAACTCGGTGTGCCGCCTGCCCTGCTGCCCGAACGCCTGCGATTCCCGCACGCCGGCCAGTGTTTCCTGCAACCCGGCGTTGACGTCGGAGATCTTCTCCCGCGCCTGCACGTAACTGCTCTTGGACCGCCGCCGGAACACGGTGGTGGCCAGCACGAACGGGATCAGCACCAGCGCGGCCACGCCGGTCAGCTCGATGTTCATCACGGCCATCGCCACCAGCACGCCGGTGAAGGTCAGCACGCTGGCCGCGGCCTGGAGCAAACCGTTCTGCAGCAAGGAGGAGAACGAGTCGGTGTCGGTGGTCATCCGGGTCATGACCTGCCCGACCATCTCCCGGTCGTAGAACGAGACCGGCAGCCGCAGCAGCCGCTTGAACACGCGGACCTTCAGCGCCATCAGCAGCCGCTCGCCGGTACGGCCGTTGACCAGCGTCATCGCCACCGACACGGCCAGGTCGCCGAGCACCACGGCGAGGAAAACCGCGGCCGACAACAACAACGCGCCGGCCGAGCCGTTGAGCACGCCGTTGTCGATGCCCTCACGGGAGAAGTACGGGCCGGCGGCTGTCGCGACGGCGTCCAGCAGCACCAGGAACAGGCCGAGGCCCAGCGCGGTGCGATGCCGCCAGACGAAGCGGCGGAACGAGAACCGCGGCTCGTCGTCGCCGACGGTGTCGACGTCGGCGCGATCACGGGCCGGCGGCAGCGCGGCCAGACCGGCGGCCATCTCGGCCGGCGTCTCCATGATCGCCAGCTGCTTGCGCTTGCCGCCCTCGGCCTGCCACGCCTCCTCGGTGACACCCGTGGTCACCTCGACGTCGATGTCCTCGTCCGTGCCGGCCAGCAGCCGCCGGTAGAGCGGACTGGCGGCCATCAGTTCCTCGTGACTGCCTTGCGCGACAACACGTCCCTGGTCCACCACGACGATCCGGCTGGCCAGTCGCAGAGTGGAGCGGCGGTGGGCGATGAGCAGCGTGGTGCGGTCGACCATCACGTGGCGCAGCGTGGCGTGGATACCCTCCTCGATCCGGGCGTCCACGGCGCTGGTCGCGTCGTCCAGCACCAGGATCCGGGGATCGGTCAGCAATGCCCGGGCCAGCGCGATCCGTTGCCGCTGACCGCCGGACAGCGTCAGCCCGCGCTCGCCGACCTGGGTGTCATAGCCCTCCGGCAGGGCCTTGATGAACTCGTGCGCCTCCGCGGCCTTGGCCGCAGCCTCGATCTCCTCGTCGGTGGCGTCCGGCCGGCCGTAGCCGATATTGGCCCGAACCGTGTCGGAGAACAGGAAGCTCTCCTCGAACACCATGCCGACCTGGCTGCGTAACGAGTCAACCGTCACGTCACGGACGTCATGACCGTCGATCTTGACGCTACCGGCCTGCACGTCGTGGAACCGGGCCAGCAGCATGGCCACAGTGGACTTGCCGGAGCCCGAAGTTCCCACCAGGGCAACGGTCTCGCCCGGCTCGACGTGCAGGCTGAAACCGTCGAGCACCGGTTCCGAGCTCAGATAACCGAATCGAGCGTCCGTGATGGCGATATCGCCGTTGACCGGTGGCAATGCCGGGGCGTCCGCCTTGTCCGTCACGGCCGGCACCGAGTCGAGCAGGTCGAAGATCCGCCGGGCCGAGATGCCGGCCCGTTGCGTGGCGCTGATCATCGCGGCGAACATCTGCGCCGGCCCGATCACCTGCGACAGATACGTGGCGAAGGCCAGGAAGGTGCCGACGGTGATGTTGCCGTGCAACGCCAACCAGCCGCCCAACCCCAGCAGCAGCACCTGCCCGATGGCCGGAATCGCTTGCAGCAACGGCTGGTACCTGGCGATCAGCCGCACCGACCGGATACGCGCCCCGTAGAGTTTCTGGCTGGCC
>Ga0310811_10013872_pt1 | contig 10497 bp, 5 predicted proteins | sample YCmetagenome_FD_207642 | JGI IMG/M metagenome (GOLD analysis project Ga0310811, IMG submission 207642) | Soil microbial communities from experimental microcosm in Duke University, North Carolina, United States - YC | ecosystem: Engineered > Artificial ecosystem > Soil microcosm > Unclassified ... | reverse complement strand
CCCGCGCCGCGACGCTGCTCGCGCTCGGCACGGCCGGCACGGTGACGCCCGGCACGACCTACCTGGTGACCACCAGCGGCACCACGCTCACCCGGACGCCGACCACCGACGCCTCGCTCGCCCTCGGCGACGGCACCTGCGGCCCCAACAAGGAGGCCGAGTTCCACTTCGACGTCGCCGGCGCCCCGACGACGCGGACCATCGACACGCTCGCCGCGGCCGGCGACGCGCACCTGCGGGTCTTCATCGGCGGCAACGGCGCCGACAGCGGCTTCGACAACAAGGTGCTCATCAACGGCATCCCGCTCGACCTCGGCATCTGGGAGAAGGAGGTCGCCGACCTCTCCTTCCCCAACGAGTGGCTGGTGCCCGGCGTCAACACCGTCGAGTTCGTCGCCGGCAGCGACCACGGCAGCGCCAACGCCGGCGGCTGCGACAACTACGACGACTTCACGCTGCGCGACTTCCAGCTGATGCCGGTCGGCGCGACCGCGACCCAGCTGACCAAGGAGATCGCCGAGAACACCGTCACCATCGGCTCGGCCAGCTACCCGGCCGGCCAGCCGGTGACCGTCTACATCGGCGACGGCACCTGCGGCAGCAGCTTCAACTCGGTGCTGGACAAGACCATCATGTTCGACGTCGCCGGCGCCGGCGCGCTCGGCCGCCGCGCCGACGTGGACACCACCACGCTCGCCGACGGCACGCACACCATCAAGGCCGTCGTGGGCGACCTGGCGTCGACCCGCACGTTCAAGGTGGACAACACCGCGCCCGAGGTCGACAGCAGCGTCCCGGCCGAGGGGCAGAACCTCACCTCGACCGTCGCGCTCATGGTCAAGATCAAGGACGCCTCCGGCGTGGCCGGCAAGCCGGTCATCACGGTGGACGGCAAGGCGGTCGCGCAGGGCGACCAGATCGGCCGCGGCCTGCCCGCCGGCGCGCACACGCTCGCGGTGACGGCGACCGACACGCTCGGCAACACCGCCACCCGGCAGGTCCACTTCACCAGCGCCAACATCCCCGACGTCCCGACCGACCTCGCCGCCGCGGTGTCCGGCACCAACGTGCCGAGCGCCAATCTGTCGGCCAAGGTTCCCGGCGCGGCGGGCGTGGCGCTCACCGCCACGTTCACCAAGGCCGAGGTCGTGCTGCCCTCCGGCGGGTACCAGGGCACGGCGACCGCGGTGCCCACCGCGCTCGACGTCGCACACGACGGCAGCGTGAAGCTGGAGTCGCTGCGGCCCCTGGACGGCCAGAGCGTCGACACGCCCTCCGGTCGGGACGTGGTCTTCCAGCGGTACGACCTGAACATCGGCACCGCCGCGAGCCCGACGCTGCGCTGGGAGGGCACCATCGACCCCGAGCGGGTCGTCGCCCTGCGTGTGTGGGACCCGGCCGCCAAGCAGTGGGTCGTGCTCACCAGCTCCCGCGGCCAGGCCGAGCACAGCACCGTGCTCGCCGCGGCGCTCGCCGACGCCTACCGCGACGGCGGCACCGTGCACGTCCTCGTCACCGGCGAGGACCCGTTCGCCGACGACCTGTCGCCGCGCGACGCCACCGCGCAGCAGGACAAGGACCACTTCGAGGACCCGGGCACGTACGACTTCGCGCTCGCCCACTTCACCGACACGCAGTACCTCACCGAGGGCGCGGCCGGCGGCACCTACGACGACTGGGACGGCAAGCAGGAGGCCGCCGACGTCGAGACGGCCGAGGAGCAGGCGATCTGGGCGGCGGCGTACAAGGACACCACCCAGTGGATCGCCGACAACTCGGACGGCCGCAAGATCGCCTACACGGCGCACACCGGCGACATCATCGAGAACGACTACTACGACCCCCTCGCGAAGAACGCCGACGGCTCGCTGCAGCGGCCGGGCCTCAACGAGGAGGTCGACCGGGAGCTCACGCTCGCGTCGCAGTACCAGCGGACGCTCGACGACCACGGCGTGGTCAATCAGGTCATCGCCGGCAACCACGACGACCAGCTCGGCGCCGAGACCGGCCCGGACTCGCGGTTCTCCAGGACGTTCAGCGCCGACCGCTACTACCAGGTCGCCAAGGGCTGGCCGGCGGGCGCGGAGTACCACGCCTGGGACGAGCAGTTCGCCGCCGACGGCACCGTCACGCCCGGCAAGGACAACCAGAACAACTACGTGCTGTTCTCCGCCGGCGGGCTGGACTTCGTGGCGGTCGGGCTCTCCTACGGTGTTACGCCGCAGGAGGCCAAGTGGGCCGACTCGATCTTCAAGCGGTACAAGGACCGCAACGGCATCCTGCTGTCGCACGACTACCTGAAGCCCTCGACCAACCCCGACGGGCGCGGCGCGGACTTCTCGGCGCCGGACGGCTCGCCGCTGTACAAGCAGGTCGTCGAGGCCAACCCGAACGTCTTCCTGGTGCTGGCCGGCCACGAGCACGGCGTCGGCACCAACCTGAAGACGAACGTCGGGGTCACCGTGGCGCACGACGTGGTCGAGCTGCTCGCGGACTACCAGTTCTACACGGTCCCCGCCGGGGAGCTGTGGCCCGCGCTCGTCGACGCCAACGGCAACATCGACGTCAACGGCGATGGCACACCCGATCACAAGGCGAGCGACCGGCTGCAGTTCGGTGCGAGCTTCCTGCGGCTGCTGCAGTTCGACGTCAAGCGCGCCGAGATGCACATCGACACGTACTCGCCGTTCCTCAACAACTACGGCGCGACCGAGTACGACATCCGCCAGGACGGCAGCCAGACCAAGCCGCGCTACAACGGCGCGGAGGACAACCTGACCCTGCCGGTCGACCTCACCACCCGGCGCACCTCGTTCGCCACCGACTCCCTCGCCGCGTACGTGCCGGCGGGCACCATCGGCACCGACGAGCTGCGGGCCGGCGAGACGGCCACGGTCGCCTGGAACGGGCTGTCGCCGGCCACGTCGTACGCCTGGATCGTCACCGCGAGGAGCGCGGACGGCGGCGTCGCGGCGGCCCAGCCGGCGGTGTTCCGCACCGCCAAGGGCGCGCCGCGGCTCACGGCGACGACCGCGCCCGTCGACTGGGGCACGGCGGCGACGGTCACCGTCAAGGTCGACACCGACGGCGCGCCGGTCACCGGCACCGTCGAGCTGCGCGAGGGCGACAAGACGCGCGGCTCGGTGGCGCTGACCGGCGACACGGCAACGTTCAAGCTCCCGCCGGGCCTGTCCGGCGGCAGCCACGCGCTGACCGCGGTGTACACCGGCAGCGACGCCTTCAACCCGGCCGAGGTGGCGGTCACCGTGACCGTGAACCTGCCGCCGGTGTGGAGCGCCGCCAAGCAGTACAACGGCAACGCGAAGGTCACCTACGACGGGCGTGTCTACGTCGCGGCGTGGTGGACCCAGAACCAGAAGCCGGGCGACCCGACCGGCCCCTGGCAGGAGCAGGCGATGACCGAGGACGGCGTCGCGCTGTGGACCGCGTCGCGCATCTTCAACTCGGGCGACATCGCGATCTACAAGGACAAGAAGTTCCGCGCCCGCTGGTGGACCCGCAACCAGGCCCCCGGCGACCCGAACGGCCCCTGGGAGGAGATCGCGCCGCCGTCACCCGGTGGCGGCCCGGCGGCCTGGACGCCCACGACGGTGTACAACGCCGGCGACCGGGTGACGTACAACAGCCACGTCTACGAGGCCAAGTGGTACACCCGCAACCAGACACCCGGCGACCCCGGCGGACCCTGGAAGCAGATCAAGTAGCGGTACCCCCAAAGATGCCGGCCGGGCGGCCACGTGCCCGGCCGGCATCGCCGTGCTTGCGCCCACCGGCTACGCTGGCGCTCCCCGTGCGCGGGCGCGACGGGGGAACGGGGAGGTGCCGCGGTGGAGCTGGGTGTCGATCTCGGGAGCTCCAGCACGGTCGCGTTCCTGCGCCGCCCGGACGGCACGATCGAGCCGGTCCTCTTCGACGGCGCCGCGCTGCTGCCCTCCGCCGTCTTCGCCGGCGACGCCGGCCTCGTGGTCGGCCGCGACGCGGTCCACTCCGCCCGGGCGCGGCCCGAGCGCTTCGAAGGCAACCCGAAGCGGCGCATCGACGACGGCACCGTCTTCCTCGGCACCGACGTCACCGTCGAGGCGCTGCTCGGCGCGCTGCTGTGGCGGGCCGCCGGTGAGGCCTCCCGCATCGCCGGCGCGCCGGTGACCGCCGCGACCATCTGCCACCCGGCCGCCTGGGGGCCCAACCGCCGGGCCACCCTGCAGCGGGCCGCGGCCACCGCCGGGCTGCAGCGGGTGCGGCTGGTGCCCGAGCCCGTCGCCGCGGCCGCGTTCCACCTGCGCCGCCACCACGTCGGGCCGACGGACCTGCTGGTGTACGACCTGGGCGCCGGCACCTTCGACGTCGCCGTCGTGCGCTTCGCGCCCGGCACCGCCTCCCCGATGACGGTCCTGTGCGCCGCCGGGCTGGACGACACCGGCGGGCAGGACATCGACGCCGCGATCGTCGAGCTGCTGCGCTCCCGGTGCGGCACGCCGGAGGCCTGGGCGCGGCTGGACACCCCCGCCACCGTCGCCGACCGGGCCGCCCGCCGGCAGCTGTGGGACGACGTGCGGGCGGCCAAGGAGATGCTGTCGCGGTCGGACTCCACGACGCTGTACCTGCCGATCATCGAGGCCGACCAGGTGCTCACCCGCGCCGACGTCGAGCGGGTGGCCACGCCGCTGATCGGACGCACCGTCGACGCCGTCGCCACGACCCTCGCCGCCAGCCCGGTGCCGCTGCGGCCCTTCCACGGCGTCGTCCTCGTCGGCGGTGCGAGCCGGATGCCGCTCGTGGGCCTGATGCTGCACCAGGCCCTCGGCATCGCGCCGAGCATCGCCGACCAGCCCGAGCTGGTCGTCGCCGCCGGCAGCCTCGAGCTCAAGCTGGCCCCACCCGCCGGCCCGGCCACGCCGTTCGCTCCGATCGTGCCGGCGGCGCCGGTCCCGCCCGTCCCGCCGGTCCAGCCGCGTCCGGTGGTGATTCCTCCTTCGCCACCGCCACCACCGACGCTGCTCGGGCTGCCCTCGGGGATGGCGCTCGCGATGGTGGAGCTGATCGAGATCAACATGCCCGAGCACGCGGGCGTGACGCTGCGCGGCCAGCTGCACGGCGGCCACGGCGTGTTCGAGCACGTCTTCCTGGCCGACCCGGAGGGGCGCCTGCTGCTGTTCCCCGACGCGCCGGCCCTGGCCCGCTACGCCGCGGCGGCCGGCTCCGGCGGCGACCCGCTGCTGGGCACGCCGCCGTGGCTGGTGCGCAACACCGGCGCCGACGACGCCCGCTTCGACCTGGACCTGCTGCTGGAGCACCTCGGCAGGCCGACGGACGAGTGGCTGCCGAGCTTCGTGTGCCGCTGCCGCGACCTGTGCGCGCAGCTGGCCATCTTCCTCGACCTCGACGGCGTCGAAGACCTCGTCGGCGAGCACTCCACGATCGACCAGGCCGACGACGCCCTGCGCCGGCACCTGCTCGACCCGACGGCCCGCGGCGCCCGCCGCCGCCTCGCCCGCCTCAACCTGGCCCAGCTGGTGGAGGACTACGCCGATCTGATCGCCACGATCGACGCGGCGACGCACACGCCGGGCTGAGGGCTCAGCTCAGCTCGGCGGTCACCTTCGGCAGCGCCGTGCGGGTGACGGCCACGAGCCGGTCGCGCAGGTCCTGCTTGTCCTTGTCGCTCCAGCCGGCGGCGTCGCTGCGGGTGAGGGTCAGCCGCAGTGTCCAGACGAGGTTGCTCTCCCGCACGCCCACGACGAGGGTGAGATCGGTGGCGAGCCGCTTCGAGGAGTCCTTCATGGCGAACACGACGGACTCCTCGCCGAGGTCGGGCACCGCGGCCGGGGCGTCGTTGACCCGCGCCGTGTCGGCGACGATCTGGCGGTAGTCCACCGGCACGAGGGTGGGGTCGGCCCGCACGGAGACGGAGGCCCCGAAGATCGCGCGGATCGCGCCCTTCTGGTGCACGCGGACGGCCTCGCAGCTGGCGATGCCGAGCTGGCCGGTGACATTGCGGCTGGGCACCGCCGGCCGCTCGGGCGTCTCGTACAGCGCCGCGAACGGCGTCAGGTCCAGGATCGCGCACAGGTCTTCGGGCGCCTTGGTGAGGTCGTACTTCGCCGGCGCGACGCTCGGGCCCGAACCGCCGCCGCCGTCGTCCTCGTTCGTGGTGATCGTCATGTACGTGGCGAAGGCGGCGAACGCCACCACGAGCGACACGACCGCGACGAGCACCGGCAGCAGCCCGCGCCGCCGCCGCGCCGGCGCCACCCGAGGCAGCGGCTCGGGGTCCGGCTCCGCGGTGGCGGCCGGCGCCGGGTGCGCGGCCGGCGCCGCGGCGGGCGCCGGCGGCTGCGAACGCAGGGCGCCGTTGGCGACGACCAGCTCCGGCTGCTCGGCGACGACCGGCGCGATGCCGAGCGCCTCGTGCAGCAGCGTTGCCACGAGCGGGGTCCGGCTCGAACCGCCGACGAGGAAGACCCCGCCGACCCGGGAGGGGTGCACCCGCGCGGTGCGCAGCAGCTCCGCGGTCATCGCCACCGTCGGGCGCAGCACCGGCCGGGCCAGCTCCTCCAGCTGCTCGCGGCCGAGCGGCACCTCCCGGCCGAGCGACGGCACCATGACGACCGTGCCGCTGGCCCGCGACAGCATCTCCTTGGCCGAGCGCACGTCGTCCCACAGCCGCAGCCGGGACGCCGGGTCGGTCCACAGCCGGCCGTACACCGTCTCGAGGTGCGCGACGATCGCGGCGTCGACGTCGAGGCCGCCGACGTTGCCGAGGCCGGCGTCGGCGACGGGTTCCCAGCCGCCCGGCCCGCGGCGCAGCAGCGTGACGTCGCAGGTGCCGGCGCCCAGGTCGTACACGAGCAGGTGCCCGCCGCCGAAGTGCGCCTCGCCGTGCAGGGCGGCGAACGCGACCGCCGCGGCGACCGGCTCGGCGATGAGGTCGACGTCGGCGAACCCGGCCCGGTGCGCGGCGGCGGTGAGCATCGCCCGCCGGCCCGGCCCCCAGTCGACCGGGTGGGTGAGCGTCGCCGCCCGCACCGGCCCGGCGGCCCGGGCGGCCTCGGCGGCGACCCGGCCGAGCACGGCGGCGAGGAGGTCGGTGACGGGCACCTCGGCGTCGCCGAGCAGCACGGCGCGCTCGTCGATGCGCCGCTTCGGGTTGGGTTCGAGGCGCTCCGGCGCGCTGCGGGCCAGGTGCGCGGCGTCGCGGCCGGTGTACAGGCGGCCGTCGGTGCCCAGCAGCACCGCGGAGGGCAGCAGCGGCGAGCCGTCGAAGAGCAGCTGCTCGGCGCGCCCGTCGGCCCGGCGCAGCACCGCCACGGTCGTGGAGGTGCCGAAGTCGATCCCCAGCCGTGACCCAGGACCCGTCATGGACGGCGAGCGTAGCGGACTCCCGCGCGCCGCCCGTCACCCCGCCGGTCGCGCATATCGGGCCCGCCGGCGGGTAGCGGTACGGGAAATCGCCCATTTCTGGAGGACTCGTGACCCAGCGACCGCCGCTGCCGCCGTTCACCCTCGAGACCGCCCTCCACAAGGTCCGTGCGGCCGAGGACGCCTGGAACACCCGCGACCCCGAGCTGGTGGCGCAGGGGTACACCGAGGACTCGCGCTGGCGCAACCGCGACCAGTTCCTCACCGGGCGCGCCGAGATCGTCGAGTTCCTGCGCGGCAAGTGGGCGCGGGAGCTGGACTACGCGCTGCGCAAGGAGCTGTGGGCGTACCAGGGCGAGCGGATCGCGGTGCGGTTCGAGTACGAGTGCCACGACGCCGACGGGCAGTGGTGGCGCAGCTACGGCAACGAGCTGTGGCAGTTCAACGGCGACGGGCTCATGTCGCGCCGCGAGGCGAGCATCAACGACGTGCCCATCGACGAAGCCCAGCGCCGCATCTTCGGTCCCCGCAACCCGGCGACCAACTAGGGCGTCGGCGGCCTCAGCCCTCGACGGTCATCTCGCCGAGCACGGACCAGTCGTCCTGCGGCACGGTGACGTTCACGATCCGCGGTGTCTCGCTGAGGTACCGCGGCAGGCTGCGCTGCGCCTCCTTGAAGTGCTCGGAGGAGACGTGCGCGGCGCCGGCGTCGTCGCGGAACGCCTCGACGAGCACGTACTCGCTGGGGTCGTCCAGGCTGCGCGACCAGTCGAACCACAGGTTCCCCGGCTCGGCGCGCGTCGCCGCGGTGAACGCGGCCGTGATCGCGGGCCACTGCTCGGCGTGCTCGGGCTTCACCCGGAACTTGACGGTGATGAAGATCATTTGGTACCTCCCGTCGACGATGCCTGCTGAGCTACCCAGCATCGCGGAATCCACCCGCGGACGGCTCCGGAAAAGATATATATCTGCGAACATGCCCCGGAAACAGGGCGTTCCTAGCGTGTTCGCATGGCCGATACCATCGCAGGCTCGCAGGAAGCCACGGCACAGCATCAGGATCTCGTCGAGGCCGCCGGCATGCCGGTCGGCAGCGGCGAGGCCGGGCCCGGATACGATCCGCGGCTCACCAACGAGGACCTCGCGCCGCTTCGCAAGCAGACGTGGGGCGCCTACAACATCTTCGCGTTCTGGATGTCCGACGTGCACAGCGTCGGCGGCTACGTCACCGCCGGCAGCCTCTTCGCCCTCGGGCTGTCCAGCTGGCAGGTGCTGGTCTCGCTCGTCGTCGGCATCGGCATCGTCTACGTCTTCTGCAACCTGGTCGCGAGGCCCAGCCAGGCGACCGGCGTGCCGTACCCGGTCATCAACCGCGTCGCCTTCGGCGTGCTCGGTGCGAACGTGCCGGCGATCATCCGCGGGTCGATCGCCGTCGCGTGGTACGGCATCCAGACCTACCTCGCCTCGGCCGCGCTCGACGTCGTCGTGCTCAAGCTGTGGCCCGGCCTGGCGCCGTACGCCGACGTCGACCGCTGGGGCTTCCTCGGCCTGCCGCTGCTGGGCTGGTGCTCCTACGCGCTGCTGTGGGTGCTGCAGGCGGCGGTGTTCTGGACCGGCATGGAGACCATCCGCAAGTTCATCGACTTCTGCGGCCCGGCCGTCTACGTGGTCATGGTCGTGCTCGCGGGCTACCTCATCTACAAGGCGGGCTGGGGCGGCATCGACCTGAAGCTCGGCGACGTGAAGTACCACGGCTTCGACGCACTGCCGGTCATGCTCGGCGCGATCGCGCTCGTCGTGTCGTACTTCTCCGGCCCGATGCTGAACTTCGGCGACTTCTCCCGCTACGGCCGCTCGTTCGGCGCCGTGCGGACCGGCAACCTGCTCGGCCTGCCGGTGAACTTCCTCGCCTTCTCGATCCTCGTCGTGGTCACCTCGTCGCTGACGATCCCGATCTTCGGCGAGCTCATCACCGACCCGGTGCAGACGGTCGCCCGCATCGACAGCACGTTTGCGATCGTGCTCGGCGCGCTCACGTTCACCATCGCCACCATCGGCATCAACATCGTCGCGAACTTCATCTCGCCGGCGTTCGACTTCTCCAACGTCAGCCCGCAGCGCATCAGCTGGCGCGCCGGCGGGATGATCGCCGCGGTCGGCTCGGTGCTCATCACGCCCTGGAACCTGTACAACAACCCGGACGTCATCCACTACACCCTCGAGATCCTCGGCGCGGCGATCGGGCCGCTGTTCGGGGTGCTCATCGCCGACTACTACCTGGTGCGCCGGCAGCGGGTCGACGTCGACGCCATGTTCAGCATGTCGCCGGACGGCCCGTACTGGTACCGCCGCGGCTACAACCCGCCGGCCCTGATCGCGACCGGCATCGGCGCCGTCGTCGCCGTCGTGCCGGTGCTGTGGACGCACGGGCCGGGCATGCACACCACCGCGCAGTACAGCTGGTTCATCGGCATGGGCGTCGGCCTGGCCGGCTACCTGGCGCTGGCCCGCCGCTTCGGCGCGGCGGCCGCGTGACGACGATGCGCATCCGGCTCGTCAACCCCAACACGACGGCGGCGATGACCGCCAGGATCGAGGCGAACGCCCGGGCCGTGGCCGGCCCGGGCGTCGTCGTCGAGGCGGTCACCTCGTCGATGGGGCCGGCGTCGATCGAGAGCCACTACGACGAGGCGCTCAGCGTGCCCGGCCTGCTCGCCGCCGTCGCCGACGGCGAGGCGCTGCGCGTCGACGGGTACGTCGTCGCCTGCTTCGGCGACCCCGGCCTGGAGGCCGCCCGCGAGCTGGCCCGCGGCCCGGTCGTCGGCATCGCCGAGGCCGCCATGCACGCCGCGATGCTGCTCGGGCGCGGCTTCAGCGTGGTGACGACCCTGGAGCGCACCGCGGGCCGAGCCTGGGACCTGGCGGCGCGCTACGGCGCGGCCGGCGCGTGCCGTGGCGTGCACGCCTGCGACATCCCGGTGCTGGACCTCGACCGCGACCCGGGCCTGGCCGGCCGGGTCGCCGCCGTGGCCGGGGCGGCGCTGGAGCGCGACGGCTCGGACGTGATCGTCCTGGGCTGCGCCGGCCTGGCCGACCTGGCCGCGGCGCTGTCGGACC
>Ga0310811_10013871_pt1 | contig 10498 bp, 14 predicted proteins | sample YCmetagenome_FD_207642 | JGI IMG/M metagenome (GOLD analysis project Ga0310811, IMG submission 207642) | Soil microbial communities from experimental microcosm in Duke University, North Carolina, United States - YC | ecosystem: Engineered > Artificial ecosystem > Soil microcosm > Unclassified ... | reverse complement strand
CCAATGCGCGTCTCGAGCGCGCGGATCACCTGGCTGACCGCCGATGGGGTGACCCCGAGTTCCGCCGCCGCTTTCCGGAAACTGCGGTGCTGGGCGACGCTCAGAAACGCCTCCACGCCATCGAGCGCGCCCTGACGGACTGTGAAGTCCTGCTTCATAGCCTGTCGACGTTAACGCGGATAGTCGCTCGCGGGAAGCGGTCGTATGTCTGACCTGCACATCAGGAGTACGCCGATGTCGAGACCCACGACGATGAACGCACTCCGCAACGTCATCTTAGCCCTCACCCTGATAGGCGCGACCTCCATGACCAACTCATCCGCTGCCCAGGCCCAGGCCATTTCGCCCACAACCACTGGCGTGATCGTCATCCTTACCGTGAAGGCGGGCGTTACACGCGAACAGGTCATGGCCGTCATGCCGGCCGAGATCCGGGAGACCGTGCAGCTCTACCTCAATGGGAAGGTTCGCGAGTGGTATTCGCGTGGCGATGGTCGCGGCGCCGTCTTCCTGCTGGATACCAAGGATGTCGCCGAGGCGCAGGCGACCATGGAGCGTCTTCCGCTGGCCAAGGAAGATATCGTCGACCACGAGTACATCGCAGTCGGGCCTCTCTTGCCCCTCCGCCTGCTCATGACCAATCCCGAGCGCAAGCAGTAAGGACAGCCGCAAGATCGAGCGCACGTTCGTCGGCTGCATATGGAGAACCGCTGATGACCGCCGTCGCCGTTCCCGCTGATATCGTGCCGCCGCGTCCCGCCTGGCGCAGCCTGCTTTGGCTCATCCCGCTGACGGTCCTGTGGATTGCGTTGATCTACTGGCAGCCGATCATCCAGACCAGCGGCGTTCCGACCACCGCCCACCAGTTGGTGGCCCATGGGCTCATCGCGCTCGGTTTGTGGCTCGGCCTCGAAAGAACCGACCTGACCCCGGAGCAACGCCGCACGGCCTGGCTGGCGATCATGATCCCAGACACGCTCTGGTTCGCCGTCGCCTGGAGCGCGGCGATCAATGGCATCTTCCGCACAGGAGTCTCATCCTCGCCGGTGCTGCCGTTGGCGATCTTCCTGCCGGTGATGATCGGCGCGCCACTGTTGTTGTTGTCGAAGCGGGTGGGGCAGGTGCTCGATGCGATGCCGGCGAGCTGGCTCGTCGCTCTTCAGCTTTACCGCGTCTTCGGCAGCTGGGCTCTCGCTGCCGGGCTGCGCGGCGTGCTGCCGGCCGTGTTCGCGTTGCCGGCCGGAATTGGCGATGTGCTGACCGGTCTGTTTGCCGTACCGGCGGCGATCGCTGTCGCGACTGGCACGGCTCAGGGCCGAAAGGCGGCGATCTTCTGGAATATTCTCGGCCTCGCCGACTTCACTGTCGCGATCATCTTGGGGTTGATCACCTCGCCCGGCCGGTTCCAGTTGATCGTTCCGAATGTGCCGAGCATCGGCGCCGGCGCTTATCCCGATGTGCTGACGCCTGCTTTCGTGGTGCCGAGCTCGATCCTGCTGCACGCGCTGTCATTGCGCCAGCTGCGCCGCCGTGGTCGCTCGGAAGCCATGGAGCACTAGACGCGCGCCTCGGCCGGGTACCCAGGGAGAAAACGCATGACCCTCGAAGTCAAGCTGCTGGTCTGGTCGTCGGCGCTGGCCTTGATCCAAATGCTCCTCGCCCTCTTGACCGCGATCTTGCAAGTCGGGGTTTTTCCGCTCGTCGGCAACCGCGAAAATCTGCCGGCTTTTGAGGGATGGGCCGGTCGCGCGCAGCGAGCGCACCGCAATATGTTGGAAAGCCTGGTCGTCTTCGCGGCCCTCGTGCTGGTGGCGCAGTTCGCCGGCAAGACCAACGCCGCGACGGCACTCGGCGCGCAATTGTTCTTCTGGAGCCGGCTTGCCTATGCGCCGGTTTACGTCATCGGGATTCCATGGCTTCGCACGGGATTGTGGGCCGTTTCGTTCGTGGGGTTGGTGCAAATCCTCTTGCAACTTCTGTAGGCATCGAGGTTGCCGCGCGCACGCCGGCCAAGCGGATCGCGGCGCTGCGGCTTCGGCCCGGAAGAAGCGATGTGCTGCGCTTCGCGGAAGTCACGCGTCGGTCTTCTTTTTCGACGCTCCCGTCAACGACGGCCACGATGCGAGCGCGGCGCGGGCGACGGCCTTCAGCTCGCGCCGGCTTGCGCCGTCGCGCGCCTGGATCGACATGCCCTGCTGGACCGTGACGTAGTATCGGGCGATCGCGCCGAGATCGGCGCCTGATGCAATCTCGCCCGCGGCCACGCCCTGCCGAAGCCGCTGCTTCAAGCCGTCGACGTTCTGCGCCCGCAGGCGGATCAGTTCGCGTCGCACGGTCTCGGAGTGCTCGCCCGGATGCAGCGCCGACAGCACGATCAGGCAGCCCGGTGGCTTGTTGCGCCGCGTGAACACCCGCGCCGTCTCCATCAGGTAGCGTTCGACGGCCTCGTACGCGGTCTTCGCCTGCGTCACGCCCGCCCAGATCTCCAGCCCCTCTGTGGCGCCGTAATGCTGCACGGCCCGGCGGAACAGCTCCTCCTTGCTGCCGAAGGCCGCATAGAGGCTGGGCGAGGCGATTCCCATGGCCGAGGTGAGGTCCGTCATCGAGGCGCCCTCGTAACCCTTGATCCAGAACAGCTCCATGGCGCGCTCGAGGGCAGCGTCCTTGTCGAAGTTCCTGGGCCGGCCTCGTGCGGTCATCCGTGCATCCCGATTTATGTGTCGGTCAATAAATAATTACCTTGACCGCGGCACGCAAGCCTCCAATTTATGTGCTGATCGACACATAAATCGTCTCAGGAAAGGAACACAGCATGAGTGCGTTACAAGGAAAGCGGGCGCTAGTGACCGGCGCCAGTCGCGGCATCGGCGCCGCCATCGCGAGGCGCCTGGCGGCCGAAGGGGCCGATGTGGCCATCACCTATCAGCACTCCGCCGGTCCGGCGAAGGCGATCGTCGCCGAGATCGAGAAGCTCGGCCGGCGGGCGCTCGCTCTTCAGGCAGACAGCGCCGATCCAGGTGCGGTCAAGGCCGCGGTGGACCGGGCAGCGGAGACGTTCGGCGGTCTCGACATCCTGGTCAACAATGCCGGCATCTTCCGCGGCGGGCCGCTCGAGGCGATGACGCTGGACGACATCGACGCGACCCTGGCCGTGAACGTGCGTGCCGCGGTGGTCGCCTCACAAGCGGCGGCAAAGCACATGGGCGAGGGCGGCCGCATCGTCTCGATCGGCAGCAATCTCGCGAGCCGCGTGCCTGATGCCGGCATGAGCCTCTATTCCATGAGCAAAGCGGCGCTGATCGCCTGGACGCAGGGCCTGGCCCGCGATCTCGGCCGCCGCGGCATCACCGCCAACGTCGTGCATCCGGGGTCGACCGACACCGACATGAATCCGGCGCAAGGCGAGCAGGCGGCGGCCCAGCGTGCCCGCATGGCGATCCCGCGCTACGGCAAGCCCGCGGACGTCGCGGCATTGGTGGCCTTCGTGGCGGGTCCCGAAGCGGGCTCGATCAACGGCGCGGGTCTCACGATCGACGGCGGCGCCAACGCATGATGGGCGCCAGCCGTTCGGGAGCGCGGGTGCTGCCGCTCGCGCTCTCGATCATCATCGCGTCGAGCGCCGTCGTCGTCGCGACGGAGTTCATCGTGGTCGGCCTGCTGCCGGTGCTGAGCCGCGACTTTGGCGTTTCGACGGCCACGGCCGGCATGCTCGTCGGCGCCTTCGCGTTCTCCGCATCGGTGCTGGGACCACCGCTGACGCTTGCCGCGGCGCAGGTTTCGACGCGCCGGATCCTGGTCGGCGTCCTGCTCCTGTTCGCGGCCAGCGATATCGCGGCGCTGCTGTGGCCTGGCTTCGGCGTCATGATGGCGGTGCGGATCCTCCAGGGCGCCGCGCTCCCGGTATCCATCAGCGTGGGCGCGGCAACGATCAGCCGGCTGGCGCCGCCGCAGCGGTATGGCCGATCATTGGCGCTCGCCAACACAGGCTTCGCGATCGGTGTGGTCTTTGCCGTGCCGGCCGGTGTCGCTCTCGCGGAGAATGGTCTCTGGACGCCGTCCTTCGTCGCGCTGGCTGGCCTCGCAATGGCGGCCGCGGGACTGGTGGCTGTCGCATTTCCCAACGAGGCTGATGAGGGCGTGGCGGATGAGGCGGCTCCCCGTGCGGGAGCTGCGTCGCGCCTGCTGGTCGACCATCGCTTCGTCCTGCATCTGGCGTTATCGGTGGCCGCGTTCGCCGTGACGTTCGCGGCCTACACCTACCTTACGGCCTGGCTTGCCGAGCGCGCCGGTCTTTCCAACCTGCAGATTGCGCTGGTGCTGGCGGGATTTGGCGCAACAGGCCTGCTTGGCATCGCGATGGCGGCCTCGGTTGCGGACGATGCGCTGCTTCGCGCCACCGTGCTGGCCGTCCTCGTCGTGCCGCTCGCCGCGATCGGCCTTCCATTCACCGAAGCAACGGGGGCGCGCCTGCTGTTGCTCGCCGTCTGGGGAAGCGCGCACACGGCCTGCGTGACGTTGTGCCAGGTGCGCGTCACGCTCGCGGGGCGCGTCGCTCCGGGATTCGCCATGGCGATGAACATCTCGGCCGCCAATCTCGGCATCACGCTCGGCGCGTTGGCCGGCGGATGGGTGGTGGCGCGATGGGGCGTAGACGCCATCGGCTGGGGCAGCTTGAGCCTCACGCCATTCGCTTTCGGACTGGCCGCCGTGCTTGCATCAAGGAGATATCGCCGCCAGGACAATGTCGGCTGACGGGATGATCAAGGCGAGTGACCGGCGGCACCTTCGACGGCGAAAGTGTGATACTTGGCGAATTGTTCGCCAACATGGCGCACTTGCACGTATGCCGGGTCATTTCGCCAAGCCAGAAGCGCCGCCATGCTCGGATACATGTAGATGACGACGCGCTTGGGAGCTGCCCCGTCGACGGCAACGACCTGCGCGCCGGTCGCCGCCGAGCCAGCCGCCGCAATCAAGCGCCCGCCGTGCGCCTTGATGATCTCTCTCGCTTTCGGGAGGTATTGCTTGGCGTATCCATCGGGATCACTGACATCGATCTGACCAATCAAGTACGCCGGCGGCGGGGTTTGCCCATGAAGGGCTTCGCTGCCGAGCGCGCCTGAAGCGACGCACGTGAGCATGGCGAGACCGATTTTGCATCGAGGATTCATCTTCGCTCCCTTCAATGTTCAGTCGGCGTTGGCGTAGCGCCGACTGATGCTGTGCGTCCAATACATAAGCGCTCTGCTTTCTTATGCCGATCCGGTATAAGTCTGCATGGACCTGCGACACGCGCGTACTTTCGTTGCGGTGGCCGAACTGGGCTCCGTTTCCAAGGCAGCGCTTCGACTGCGGATTGCCCAGCCTGCCTTGTCTCGGCAGATCATCGATCTCGAGCGTGATCTCGGTTTGCGACTCTTCGACCGCGTCGGACGGCGGCTTCTCCTGACGGGCGAAGGCGACCAATTGCTTGCGGGCTGCCGCGTCCTTCTCAATTTTGCCAGCGCCCTGAACGAGCAGGCTCAGCTGCTCCGTCATGGCGATACGGGAGTCCTCAGGATCGCCGGCTCGCCGCAACACATCGAAAGCATCCTGTCGCAGTTCTTGCACCGCTACGCGGAGCGCTATCCGAAGGTTCAAGTAAAGATAAGCGAGGGAACGGGAAGCGAAATACTGAGAATGCTCGAACGAGGAGAAATTCACCTCGGCCAGAATTTGCTCCACGCCGTCAAGCTCGATGAGCGCCATTTCGGCAGCCTTCCGCTCGGCTCGGTGGAACTGTTGGCGGTCTGCCATCCGTCGATGCCACTTGGTCGCCGTCGCACCATTGAGGTTGCCCGTCTCGCTGACTTTCCGTTGCTGCTGATGGACAGTGGATTCGGATTTCGCCGTGCTTTCGACGCGGCCAGCCGCATGGCCGGATTGAAGCCGACAATCATTTTTGAAAGTCGAAACCCGCACACTTTGCTGGCCCTTGCCGAGGCAAGACACGGCGTAGCGATTGTTCCCTCCCAGCTACAGTGTCATCGCTATCAATTGAAGGCCGTCAGCCTGACATACAAAGGCAGCCTCCTGAGAGAGCCCTTGACGATTTCCTGGGACAAGAGACGTCCATTGCCCCGCTTCGCGACGGACTATTGTGGAATGCTGGCGGCCTACATGCGCGAGGTCTTCCCGATAACGCGCGCCCACCGAGCCTCCCGGGGCTAGGTCGCGGCCTGCCGGCAGGCGAACTTCCGCCTTCACGAGCCTTTTACATTTGCGAGGTCAGCCGAGCCTCAACTTCGGCATGATCTGCGGTAATGGTGCTGCCGAGAGCGGCTTCTTCAACTACTACATAGTTTCCATGGCACAGCGTTGCTTCGCTAATGAGATGTCGGCATCGGGTTGGACCGATACCCGGTGGTCTTATTGGCATCCATGGTTGGACGGTATCGTCGAGGTGGGCACGCTCTGGGGCCGCGACGTCGGGCTGCCGACACACTTTCATCACGAGAGCCAGGTTACCTTTGTCGTCTCCGGCAGGCGCAGGTTCTTCATTGGTGGTGAGTTAATCACCCTCGTGCCCGGCCAGGGCACCCTGATCCCCGCGGGCGTCGCGCACCAATCCTTGGGGGAGCCGAGCGGCGTCGCCTGCCTCAACGTCTATGTGCCCGCGGGCGACTACGAGGTGGCCGCGATCATGCGCGACGCCGAGCGCCTGTGGCGCAAGGCGGGCCGCATCCGCTGTACCGAGTTGGCGACAATCGTTCGCGAGCGCCGGCGAGGGGCGAGAAGCGGCATGATGGCGAGCAATGCTGTGCCAGCCGACGTGATCCGCCTGGAACGCGTGAGCCGAGCGGCTGTGCGTGCCAGGATGAGCCGCGAAGGCTTTACCCGCATGTTCGCCAAGCGCCATGGCATGCCACCCCATGCCTTCTGGCTCATGGCCAGGCTGAATCACGCACGCGAGCTGCTCAGGGCTGGCGAGGGCATTGCCGGAACCGCCGCAATGACTGGCTTCTCAGATCAGAGCCACTTCGGACGGTGGTTCCGGCGCGCCTTTGGCATCACCCCGGGCCGCTACCGTTCGGGGTGGCCGCGGTCACAAACGTGCCAGACTGGGCGGTGATCCGCCTTAATATCTCGCCCGGGCGACGATAGACGAGGTGGTTCCGTGTCAGGATCGTATCTCAATATGATGTTCTATCTGCTGGTCGTGGCGGCCGGCGTCAGCGTTGCGTTCCAGCAGGTTCTCAACGCGAATCTCCGGCTGGAGTTGGGCTCTCCATGGTGGGCCGGATTCATCAGCTACTTCACCGGCACGGTGGCAATGCTAGCCGTCGCCGTTGTTTCTGGTGGGCCATGGCTTTCGGAAGCCATGACGGCGCGTACATCCTGGATCAGTTGGACCGGCGGGATCTTCGGTGCGATTTTCATCGCGACGGCGATCTTCATGGTGCCGCGCCTCGGCGCCGCGACTGTGCTCGCTCTAATCGTCGTTGGCCAGATGCTCGGTTCGCTGGTGTTCGACCATTTCGGTCTGCTTGGCCTCCCGCAGCACCCGGCGAACCTCACGCGCTTGGCCGGAACAGCCTTCCTGATCCTCGGCGTCGTCTTGATCCGAGCATAGCCGGCAAAGCCTCAGCCGGCATTCCATGAATCGCCGAGCGCCTCGAGTTCAACGCGGGCGGTGCTCGGTGCCGACGCCCGCCGTGATGAACAGGGCGGTGGCATGGCTGGCGATATCGGCCGTGTGCCAGACGCCGCGCGGGTTGACCGCATAGTCGCCCGCGCGCAGCGTGACCTTCTGTGGTCCGTCCGGCAATTCCTGGATCACCGTGATTTCGCCTGAGGTGCAGATCACCACCTCGTCGCCCGCCGGGTGCCGCTCCCAGGCCGTCCAGTTCTCCTTGAAGCTGTACATCGAGACGAGCCGTCCTTCGTTGCCGTCGGCGGCGTTGCGTTCGACATAGGGGGCGTACCAGTCCATGCCGGTGAATTCAGGCTGCGGCACCGCCTTGGCGCCGAGGCCGAGATGGAGCGGGAAACGCTCCAGCGAGAGTTGCTTCGTCATGGCATGACCTCAGCGGGAACCTGTCGTTGCGGGTTGGCACCCTCGGCTTTCAGGAAATCCGTAATCCGGTCCGGAAAGGGCTGGATGCCGTTCTTTTGTAGCAGAAGCGCGACCTGGCCGCGATGGCCTGCAGCATGCGTCGCAACGTGCAGGAGCATTTCGCCGCGCGTCAGGCGTGCGGGTTCGCCGTTGGAGAAGGAGAAGGCGATCGCTTCGTCCACCTTTTCCGGGCTGAGGGCATCGGCATAGTCGGCATACCAGTCAGCGGTCGCGCGGGCCTTGTCGGCCAGGGCGTCGAGCGACGGAAGCTCGGCCGAGCGCGGCGCCTGATAGTTGTGAGGGCGCGCCTCGAGGTTATGCCGGAAGATCTCGTCGACGGCCTGGATGTGGTCGAGCAGTCGCACGACCAGGACCCGTTCGTCCGCGGGCAGGCGCTCGAAATTGTCGGCGAGGACCGCATTCAGGCCGTTGGTCGCCCAGCGCTTCTGGTGAATCATGGTGCGATAGGGGAGAGTGTTGAGCATGGCAGTGCCTTTCATCGTTGAAGTCGAGGGACTGTGCGTACCGGAAATTTGTGAGCGATCGCTCACATTGTCTACTCGCATTGGCTCGTCGCGGAAAAAACCCGCATTGTAGCCGCGATATCGGGGGGCGATGGAGCCGCCGTCGGGCACAACCGCTCGTGTTCTGCGGGAAGTTAGCGAAGCTCGGTGCCGCTTCGTGCGTCTGCTCTGGACATAATGCGAGCGATAGCTCATATTTAGGCGTGGCTGCCCACAGGCCGATCGTGACTCCCAGGAAGCACGCGTCGCAGGAGCGATCGCGCGCAACCGTCGATGCCCTGGTCGAAGCGACGGCCCGTCTTCTGGTCCGGGAAGGTTTTGACAAGGCGAGCACCAACAGGATCGCCCAGGAAGCGGGCGTGAGCGTCGGTTCGCTCTATCAATATTACCCCAGCAAGGAGGCGCTTGTTGCCGCCGTCATCGATCGTCACAACCGCGAGCTGATGCAGGTCGTGCGTGCCGCCTTGGCGGAGATGGCCGCGCTGCCGATCGAAAAAGCGGTGCGCAAGCTCGTCGTCACGGCGATCGACGCGCATCGCATCGATCCGAAGCTGCATCGCATCCTTGCCGAGCAGATCCCGCGCACGGGACGGCTCGAGAAGGTGGCGACCTTCAATCGCGAATATTTTGCCCTCTTCAGGGGGTTTCTCGAGAGCCACAAGGACGAGCTTTGCGCCGTCGACTTGGAGCTTGCGGCGTTCGTGTGTGTGACCTCAATCGAGGCGCTCACGCATACGGCGGTCTTGCATCGTTCCGAGATGCTGTCGGACGAAATGGCCGGAACGCTCGTCGATGAGGCCACGCGGCTGATGGTGGGTTATTTGGTGCCGCGCGAAGGCAGCCGTACGCGACAACCGCGGCGATCGTCATAGCTGGAACGATCAGGATGCCTGACGTACATCGAGTTTCCAGGCGCGTGCTGAACGATGCGGCTGATTCGTTCGACGTCACGGTCCTGGAAGCGTCGAAAGCTTCTCGCGCGATTCTCTTCTCCGTGGGCGGGGGCGGGAATCCGGAGCGCCATCTTCCGCTCCTGACGTCGCTGGCCGATCACGGCTGTACGGTCGCCGCGCCGCACTTCGAGCGGCTGGTATCACCGGTTCCGACGCAGGATGACTTGGTGTTGCGGGCGCGCCGGCTGCGGCTTGCCCTCGATCATGTCATGCGCCCGGGACTGAAGGTGGCGGGCGTCGGGCATTCCATCGGCGCGACCCTGCTGCTCGTTCTCGCCGGCGCCGAGGCGTGGACACGCGCGGCGCAACGTGCGTCCGTTGCGCCGGACCCGCGGCTGGACAGGCTGGCGCTCCTGGCGCCGGCGACGGACTTCTTCCGGGCGCCAGGCGCACTGGACGGCGTGCATGTGCCTGTCTGCGTCTGGGCTGGAACAAAGGACGAGATGACGCCGCCGGCACAGGCGGCGTTCCTGAAGGACGGGATTGGCGGGCGGGTGCCGGTGGACGTCCATATCGTTGAAGGCGCGGGTCACTTCTCCTTCATGAACGCGCCGCCGCCGCGAACCGCAGAACCGCTGCCCGATCGAGACGCCTTCCTTGCTGGCCTGGCGGATCAGATCTGTCGCTTCGTCGCAGGCCGGGAGCCGACTTAACTCACCAGTCGACGACAGTGGGCGACCAGCGCCAAAAGATCATCCTCGGTGTTGTAATAGTGGGGTGAGGCGCGGAGCACGGTCGGCAATCCGCGGGCTCTTGCGTCCAGAAGGGTGCTCGATGGCCGCGAAGCGCTGACATTGATTTTGGCGTCCGCCAGAGACGCCTTCACCGCATCGGCGTCATGGCCGTCGATCGAAAAGGACACGATCGCCGAAGGCTGGAGCCCGAGGTCGTGCACGCGGACGCCAGGCAAGCGGCGCAGTTCCGTG
>Ga0310811_10013869_pt1 | contig 10499 bp, 14 predicted proteins | sample YCmetagenome_FD_207642 | JGI IMG/M metagenome (GOLD analysis project Ga0310811, IMG submission 207642) | Soil microbial communities from experimental microcosm in Duke University, North Carolina, United States - YC | ecosystem: Engineered > Artificial ecosystem > Soil microcosm > Unclassified ... | reverse complement strand
CTGGGTCTTGTAGTGGTCGCCACCGACCTGCCTATCATTCGCGCTCATTCATCACCTCTCCGAGGAAGTTACAAAGGTTGGGGAGCACCTGACACTGTCGCAGGCGCTCATACAGCTTGCTCGCCGGCTCTGGCAGCGGGTTGGACGTGATATACCGCTGGACGTTGTGAATGTGTTCCTGGATGAACTTGTTGCCAAGCTCAGCCTGCTCTCGAGCCCAGAGGTAGAACTCCAGGAGGTCACAGGCCTTCAGCTTGGCGATGTCGCCGGACGTGAAGGTAAGGTCATACTCACTTGGCACGCCCAGGGCGCGGGCGATCTTGATCTCCACGTTGTTCCAGCCCTCGTGGTTAGCGACGTAGGGCTTGGAGGGCGCCGGGACGTCGCCGGTCCACCCCTCCGGGATGTCATGAGCGAGGCAGTGGATCGCGAGGCGTGGGAAGTCGTTCGGCCACAGGTAGTACATGAGCATGGCCACCCCCCAGGAGTGTGCAGCCACCGAGTATGAGCCGACGTGGCGCATCGTGTGTGCTCGCTCGACCGAGCCGGCCGCGCGGGTCTGTATGATGGCGAAGATCGTCGCGACCTGTATGTCAGCGTCGAGCTCTGGGTTTTCGGCCATGATCTTGGCCAAGTCACTCTGCTGCATCTTGTCTCCCTTTCTTCTCGACAGCCAGCTGGCGTCGATCAATCCACTGGTTGCACGCCAGTCGCCAGTCAGTGGCACTGCACTGCGCCATGATCTCCTTCGCCTCGTCGAAGCGCAGCTCGTTGTCGAGGTTCTTGAGATGGTGATACGCGTTCCACATCGGCGTGGCGACGCGACGGAAGAAGGGGTCACGCAGCCCGATGACAGGTCCCTCCTCCAGGAACATCATGAGGTCCTGTCCCCACTCGACGATGTCAGTCTGGACGAGCGGGAACGGCTCGACGAGGCCGAGGGCGTAGGGATCAGACGATTGAACGCTGCGCATCCCATCGTCTGCCGAGTCAATCAGCCCCTCGTCCAGCAGCGGCTGCATGGTTGTGTAGTAGGCGTGGAAGTTGTTTGACAGCTGCCAGTAGGTGCCGACCTCCACACCGACAGCCGCCGCCATGTACTCCTGCAGCACTGACATGTGAACCGCGTTGGCACCATAGGCGCCCCACACCATGTCGTTGGAGCGACAGCAGACAGTCATGTCGAGCTCCTTCTTCTGTGTGGTGGGGTTGATGCTGACGGCGAAGTATATCTGCGTGTTGCAGGGGAAGTCCTTGCCGGTCCGGCCGAGGTCCACCCTGGCGTCCCACATCTGCAGGACGCATCGCCGGTCGTCTGGGTTCTCACGCAGCACGGTGGCGATCGTAGACAGCTGGTCGTAGCCAAAGTGCTGGCGCCAGCGATGCCCATAGGCGCCGTGGAAGGTCTTGCCGTCGTCGCTGAACGACTTCATTCGCTTGACGAAGCTCGCCGGGAACTTGACATCGTTGCGGCCGGCCAGCATCCACAGGCTCTCGAAGAGGTGGAAGAATGGATTGGCGTCACGCACCTCCCAGAACAGCACCCGCTCCCTGGGCTGGCTGTAGCGCGTCGTCACCGGGCCATTGAATAGGCGCACCCGCCCGTTGCGGCTATCCCGGTCATAGCCATAGAGCTGGAGCTGACGCAGGCCCTCCGGCAGGGCCTGCTGGACGTTGCGGGTAGTGATCACTCGCATGCTAGATTACCTCCTCGACAGGTAGCCCGAAGGTCTTGTTTAGCTCCTCGACCCGGATCGCTGGCAGGCCTGCAGCACCCGCGATGGTCGCGTTGACATAGCCACGTGTGAATGGCTCGATCTGCGGCCAGAGCTCCACTAGCTTCTCAACGGTGGTGAACTTGTTCAGCGTGGTCCTGGCGGTCGCCTTGGCGCGCTTGATCTCCTCCTCAAGGTCCTCTGAGGCGCCTTGCAGGAAGCGGTGCTCATCAACATATTCACTGGCCACGTCGAACACAGCGATGACGCCCCCACACTTTTGGCTCGGGAAGCGTCTCTTTATCTCCTTGAGCAGGCCACCAAGCAATCTTAGCTCCGAGTGGTGGTAGTTGAACATGCCGTTAAAATGAAGCTCGTCGACAGTACCACCCAGCTGCACCCGGAAGTCGTCGCGCTCTGGGAGCCAACCCTCAGGCATCTGGTTGATGAGCTTGAGATCCTTCTCACTGAAGCAGTCGACATAGACCTTCTGAGAGAACTTCGCGCGAAGTGTCATCAGGTCTTGAGCTCGCTTCTCGAATGTGTGCTTGGTCAGCTTGCTGACGATGCTGCTACGAATGTCATTCGTAAGTCTGATATTGACCATCATCCCCTCCTATATCTCTGCTTCGGCTGGCCCTCTCCGAGCCGCGCTCGCTCATACTTGTCGAACTCACACAAGGTGTGCTCCACCTCTCGCATCTCCCACGCTGGCCAGCGCTCCGGCCAGTAGAGCTTGGAGCGGGAAAGCTCCAGCAAATCCCGCATGCCAGCAATCAGCACCTTCCTGTCTTTCTCCTGGCTGTACTTGTAGGTGTCGAGTTGCGCTCCCTGCACACGAGCAAAGCCGCGCGCCGCCCCTGGGCCTGGGGAGGCCCAGGTGTGAACATCAGGGGCCTCGCGTAGCAGGTTGGTATGACGCAGGTCGGTCACTACCTCGTAGGCCATGAAGTCACCAAGGTAAGGATACTGCTTCAGCTGACCATGAACCATCTCGAGTGTCAATGACCTCCTTTGCTTGGTGGCGGCCGACAGCGTCCTGGCCAAGATAAGAGCCCCTGGAAGCGCCTGCTGGATGCACCAGATCAGCCCGTCAAGCTTGTTCATGCCGGCTGGGGTCTTGATCATGTAGGCCGCTGTGACGATCGGAGACACGCCAGCGAAGCGTCGTCGCATCTCTTCGGCCCATGGTATCCGGACGGTCTGGTCCCAGTTGTAGAGCAGGTTGCTCCTGAAGAAAGGCTCGACGCTGCCAGGAGGGGGCAGCATGGCCTCAAGCGTCTCGATCCGGTTGAACCAGCGAGCGATTATGAGCGCTCCGAGTATCCGCTCCCCATAGCCAGCATCCGTGATGACGCTTCTGATCCACTTGGTGACCTTGTCATCTTCGCGGAACACGTTGCAGAAGCGAAAGGTCTGCAGGATTGGGTCTTCGGTCCAAGGCCAGAACTTGCCAGCGTCGCGGCGCAGCTTGATGTTGTAGCGCTCGCGGGCGTACTCGAAGAAGGCCGGGGTGTGTGGAAGATCAAACTCCATGCTGCACCTATAGACCGAGCAGGAGCTTGATGAAGGTCCTGGCGCCATCCCGGCTCCACCAGTCGGCCGGCACGCTCTCGCTCTTCAGCTTGCGTACCGCGCTCTGCACACCCTTGAACTTGCTCTCTGTGTTCTTGGGGTTGACGTCGCCCTTATCAGGGTCCTTGGCTCGCCGCCGCTCATTGATCGAGGCGAGGCAGACGTCCAGCGGGGTGTCAAGGGCGACAACCTGGAGATACCCAGGGAAGTCACGGTGGAGCTCGATGCAGCGTCGCGTCTCCGCGCTGATCAGCAAGCCCTCGTACAGCACGTCCATGCCGGCCTCGTGGCTCTGGCGAACGCGGCGGTATATCTCGTCTTGATCGGTGATGGTGTCGCAGCCGCCGCATGGCGTCTCATAGTGTCCTATGACTGCGAGGGTCTTACCCTTAGGGCGTGTGAAGACATACCCGATGGGCTGGCGACGACCCTCCACCTTGGCTGGGAACTTTCGCTCGTAGAGCTCGGTGATCGAGCGCACCAGCGTGCTCTTGCCACTTCCACTGGTGCCACGGATATTGATGATCATACTCCCCTCCAGGAATGCGTCCTTGGAGGGGAGTGTTGGCTATCCCGCGCTGCTCGGCAATCCCTTGCCGTCCCTCTTAAACATGCCCCTGCACTTCGCGACACCCTCAAGCCTGCCTCGACCACGCTGTACGCGGCGAGGCTCACCAGAGGCAATATCCAGCTTCGCGGTGTGCTCGACTGGCCCATACTTGTCTGTGAGGATCGCGCCGAGAGACAGCGCCAGCTTCTTCTTGCTGAGACATATGTCGAAGTGCACCCAGCTGGCCTTGGGAGGCTGCTGGAGCCAGCGCCGATTGACGCCGATCTTGTCGACGAAGGCGAGCAGCTCCTCGTGGGTATCAGCCCAGAGATGGCACATGATCATGCTGCCATAGCGGTGCTGCACGTCGTCGACATATACGGTCATGGCTCGATCCTCATCATCTTCGCCACCTGGTACCACTGGTATGGGAAGTGGCGGATGCCGTTGTTCCAGCAGGGCCTCAACACCATCTGACCTCGCCCCGCGACGCGGTCCTGGTAGGAGACCTTCACCCAGGCGGTGTCTCTCTGATCGGCTGCTGGTCGCCAGCCTTCCAGGAAGTCGCCCTCCTCGACCACGCGGACGTGGCCACCACCAAGCCGCTCAAAGTTAGACCTCCACCTCTCATACTTGCTTGGCATCTCCAGCGACAGCCGAGCATCCGGACGCTGCTTGATGATGTTGGAGCCAGCGTACCAATACGGCGTGCCTGGAACCGGGTAGGCGTAGGCCATGATGAACCGGCCCTCGCGGAAGTAGAAGGCTGGCCTGAGATGCACGAATTTATCAGTGTGCTCGTATTCAAGGCGAACAAGCCTTGTCCAGCCCCAGTAGACGTGGCTGAGCCGCTTTCCCCAGCCATGCGAGACGATGTGCCAGTCGAGCTGCCCAGGAGGTGGGGGGAGCTCGAGACGTCGCTCTGCAAACCGCTCCCTCGTGGCCTTCACCAGCTGCTGCGCGTTGAGGTGTAGCGCGAAGGGTGAGGCCATTCGCAGGTCACCGTCAAAGATGTCCCAGTAGATATACTTGCCGCCATGCGGCTGCACCTTGGTGCAGTATACCCAGTCCGCCAGCTCCAACAGTCCGCCGGCTCGACCTCCTAGGAAGCCCTGACTAAACCATTCAAGCCACTGTTCACGGCACTCCTCGTCAGGTCCGAAGGTGGTAGAGCCGGATGGGTAAATGGCGCCAGTGCTCGCCTGCCACGCGACGCGCTCGACCTCGATATCGTTCCAGGTGAAGTCGATGCCACGCATGTGGAGACGATGTGCCAGCAGCGAGCCCTGGACGCCCATGCCCTCAATGTGAACTTGCATCAGCGTCCTCCCAGCTTACCTTAGGGAGGCGCTCGACCACGCACTCCCCGAACGCGTGCCAGCCATAGCCCCACCGCAGGCCACCATGCTCGTCACCCTCGATGATGAACTCCGGCCGGTGCTCAGAAGTCCACTCTGAGCGCAGGTCCTTGTCGTCGAATTGGAGAAGGAGAAGCCCAGGGTGGCGAGGGTGTGGCATAGCCAGCGCGGTCTTGTCCTTGAGTTCTGGGTATCCCAGGCCTGTATGCTTGACGTGGAATGTCACACCATCCTCCTCGGCATGTGGTGCTCGAACTGCTTGACGGTATCGCAGGTGGAGCGCCACTCCTCCAGGCCACCGCTGATCTCGTCGATGTCGTTGTTCAGCGGGTAGTGACCGTTCATGTGGCTCTTCCACTTGCAGAGCACAGTCTCGACCTCCTGGAGGCCGATTGGTCGGTCATGCAGCGGCGGGGCGGTGAGCTCTTTGAACTGGCTCTCCAGCCACTGCACGACACCCGCGATCACCGTGCCCTGGTGCTTCGGGCTGACGCACTCGTCGTAGCCATGGTGCTTTCGCCAAAGCATGAGCGCGGCCTTGACCGGGTCATCAAACATGAAGACAGCCGCCTGAGTGAAGTCGACTGGCCGGCCAAGCACGCGGTCCACCATGTCGCAGACCTTGAAGCTGATCCATGGACCGAACAGTGGATATTCTTTTACCTGAGGGGCAAGCATCTCGTACGGCATGGGCTCCTCCATGCCCTCAAGCAGCCGCTCGACCATCTCCTCCGGCCGGTTAAGGAACCGGCCCCACAGCACCTTTGTTGCCTTGACGGCGGCCTCGCCACGGAAGTGACGGCGCTCATGGCCACGTGGCCAGCGTCCACTGGTCGGCGCTGGGGCGTCATTCTTCGCCGCCGCCATCAGACCCTTCCAGAACTCTGGCCCCTCACGCTCGCTAAGGTAGCAGGCGGCTCCACAGTGGTATAGACACCAGTAGGCGATGAGCCAGCGATAGAGCTGGCGCTGGTCCAGCTCCATCTTCACGAGAGCGATATAGACAGGGTCCAGGTCCCCGCTGGTGATTAGGTGGCGCCCAAAGGGCACGATGCCTAGGCGCTCATAGCTACGCGTGGCCATGGTGCCCTCACTTCTTGGTCTTGAGGTGTATCTTGCCGCCCTCGCTCATGCGCATGCTGTAGCCGCAGTAGTAGTGCAGCAGCCGCACAGCCTCGTAGGTCGTCTTGATCTGCTTCTCGGCCGGCATGTCCTTCTTCTTGCCCCAGGTGGCGGCGACGCACTCCTCGAAGGTTGCACCCTCCGGCCGCGACAGCAGGTCGTAGAGGACCGCGCGGTTGGTGCCAGGGCGGACCGGCTTGATCTCGTCGAGGAACGGGAAGACAAAGTACATGCCACGCGGCTTGCGGGCGGCCGGCTCCTTCTTGGCCTTCTCAGACTTCTCAGGGGCCGGAGCTGGAGCGGCCTTCTTCGCGGTGATCAGCTCGGTGCCGTCCTCGTTCGGGACGAGGTCGAGCTCCTTCATCCGCGCCTTGAGGCGCTTGATGCCGGTCGTCTTGTCGGAGAAGCGGTTCACCGGGGTGCCACCACCAGAGTTATACAGCGCGACGAGCTGGGACGTGGACAACCGATTGATATCAAACATTTTCCCCTCCTTTTCTAGGGCTCTTAGCGGGCGCCGGGCGACGCCTCTGAGAGCAAGATGGGGGATGTATCCGCAGAAGACAACATGTTTCTTTCGACGCTGTATTCCATGAGAAACTGGCTCCAGAAGCGTCTGGCCTCCTCGCGGTTGATCACCCGGTTATACCAGTGGTTCCGGCCGGAGGGATGTGGGACGACGAAGAGCCGGCGAATGCGCCAGCGGGGGTTATGGGGCTGCTCGGTGTGGTATAGGCCGATGGAGATCGAGCCAGCCGGCTGGTCAAACACCTGAGCCACATTGCGGCCCACCAGGATCACGTCTCGGCCCTGCAGCAGCGGTAGCATCGACCGCGCGGCCAGCTTTGCCTCACGAAGTGGAAAGCGGTCGTCTCGAGGACCGGAGCGGCCGGGGAAATGGTTGAGCACGTTGAGGCGCTGGAAGGTGTCCAGGTAGGTCCCTGCGTCCAGCCCCATGAGCTCACAGAGCCGCCCTGGAGCTGAGCTCCAGGGTAGCGGAAATAATGGCTCATCCGGATTGGTGTTGGGGCCAGGGGCCTGTCCAATCAGCACTGGCTTCATATCGTGCTCGCGTCGATCATGGTGAGACCAGCCTTTCGGGCTTGCCTCACCATGTCTTCCGTCCCCTTGCCGCCGGGGAAGTGAAGGCAGATGTCTGGCCTCCCCTCATCCAGCATCTGACTATTTCGGATCGGGCCAGCCGCTTTGCCATACCGCTCCCAGTCAGCTGGAAACCGCGTGAGCTTCCTGCCATGTCCAACCGCCCATCTGCCGGCGATGCGGTCCACACCACTAGCATCCCCCTCGATTATCTCGGTGATGTCGTGGTTGTTGCAGACCTGCTCCAGCACGCGGTAGATGTTGAAGATGTCTGTGTAGTCCCGGCCGCCGCAGACGAGGAGCTTCATTCGCAGCTCCTCCGGCCGGTCTCCAGGTCTATGGTGCACACCTCACCTTCAGCCTCGGTCTTGGCCTTGGCCATGAAGATGCCGAGGCGCTTGCCACCAGGGTTGAAGGTGGTGGCACCCTTGCAGCCCCGGTCATAGGCCTGCTGATAGATGCCCTTGAAGTCCTCCCACTCCATGTGTGGAGAGACATTGCAGGTCTTGCTCACCGCGCTATCCACGCGATTGGCCGCCACCGCCAGCACGTCAACGTGCTCCTGGGCAGTGACGTCGGCGGCGAGCTTGCCCTTGACACCGAATACTCGGTAGCCATAGTCAGTGATGTCGACTACCTGCTCGCCGTCCAGCATCTTCATCTTGCGGCGCCCATCGTAGGAGAAGACCGGCTCAAGCCCAGAGGAGACGTTGTCCGCGCTGTAGCTGATGGTGCCGGTCGGGGCGATGCTGGTGAGGTGGCTATTGCGGATGCCGAAGCGTGAGATGTCACGGCGGAGCTCCGGCGGCAGTGTCTTCACAAACTCACCGTCCGCGAATTTCTGTCGATCCAGCACCGGGAAGCTGCCTTTCCGGATGCCATTGCTGACGCTGGCCGCGTAGCACTCGTCCCTGATGAGCTCCAGCACCTTGGCCTCGAAGTCGAGGAACTGGATGGAGCCATAGGGCTTGCCGAGCGCCTCGGCGGCGTTGGCGAGGCCGGTGACACCGATGCCCATGCGCCTCTTGGCCTTGGCCTCGCAGCGCTGCAGGTCCAGTGGATAGATAGCCACGTCCACCACGTTGTCCATCGCCCGCACAATCGGCTCGATGTCAGCGCGGAGCTGATCATAGTCGAATGTTCGGACGGAGCTGACCTCCTCCCCGCCACGAAACACCTGCATGCTCTTGGAGCCGACGTACTGCACGAGGTTGATGGAGCCCAGGAGGCAGGCGCCGTAGGGAGGGAGCGGCTGCTCGCCACAGGGGTTGGTGGCTGAGATCGTCTCACAGTACCAGAGGTTGTTCATCCGGTTGATGGTGTCGATGAACAGCACCCCAGGCTCGCCCCAGTCCCAGGTGGAGCGCATCACCGTCTCCCAGAGCGCCACAGGGTCCACGTGGTTGTAGACGCGGCCACCGAAGCGCAGTGGGAACGGGCGCTTGGCGGCGAGGCACTCCATGAACTCATCGGTCACAGCGATGGAGAGGTTGAAGCCGGTCAGGCGCAGGGTCTCCTGCAGCGCCTCGGCCAGCAGCTCGCGGCCAGGGTAGTCGGCCGGCAGGTCGTCCACCATTGCCCAGAGGTGGCGGAGCCGGTCGGAGGGCTGCTTGGCGCGTATGAACGCGAGGATGTCTGGGTGGTCAATTCGCAGCACGCCCATCTGAGCTCCACGCCGGTTGCCGGCGCTGGCGGTGGCGCGGCACACCGCGTCATAGATCGGCATGAACGCCATGGGGCCGTCTGTCCGGCTCTGCACGCCGACGATCAGGTCTTGAGACGGGCGGAGCGTGGACCAGTCGTAGCCGATGCCGCCGCCCATCCGCATGGTCGCGGCGGCCTGCGCGGCGATGTCCATGATGCTGTTCTGACCATTCTCGTCGCCATGGACGAAGCTGTCATGGATCGTCCCACTGACGAAGCAGTTGTAGGGCGTGATATGCTTCGGGGAGCCGATGGCGGCCTGGACCCGACCGGCCGGCAGGAACCGCATGTCGAGCAGGATGTCCCGAAACTGTTGATAATGCTCGCTGTCATCAGCGAGGCCCTGGGCAATTCGGCCCATGGCGTCTCGGAAGCTCTCGCCCTCGCCGCGATATTTCTCGGCGTGGACCTGCTCAGAATGCGGCTGGGATGGCCCCATGATCTGTGGTCTCCTAGTGTCACGAAGGGCGTTCATCCTCTCTCATCCTCCCGCTTTACACCAATGACTTCCTGCAGCTCTTTTCTCGCGTACTCGACTTGCTCGACTACCTCGACCAGCACAGCTCGACTCAGCCGCTTGCGTCCCAGCATGAGGGCGAGCTTCACAGCGCCCTGCTGCAGCTTCTCATGAGCCATCTCGACGCGGCGACCGGCCGGTGTCATAGCCTCACCACGGTGATATTCTCAGCCGCTCGGGTGATGCCAGTGTAGAGCCAGCGGTAGCGATCCTGTCGAAATATCCAGCTCTCATCATAGAGCATGACCTTGTTCCACTGACTGCCTTGAGACTTGTGGACTGTCAGCGCGTAGCCGTAGTCAAACTCCTCGGCCTCCTTGCGCTCGTACCAAGGCAGGTCGTCTCCTCGGCCCTCGAAGTGGTGAGTGTGCGCCTCGCAGGTCAGCTCCAGCCCCTCGTCTTCTGGGAGCACAGATAGTGTCGCTCGGTCTTCGCTGATCCGGCCGAAGTCAGTGCAGCTCCAGATGCCACCATTGAGCAGGCCGAGCTCGTTGTTGTTCCGGAGGCACACAAGCCGGTCTCCGGGTTGCGGGTCTCCGCTACGCCCCAGGATTGATCTCATCCGACGGTTGGAGGCGTGCCTCGTCGCGTTCTTGCCAACCAGTATCTGATCGGCCTCAATCGCCATCCTCTGGGCCTCATCACGAGGCAGATCACCATTATTGACAACGCTACTTCCACCATAGCTCCCGATCGATAGCTTCTCCATGTTCCTGGTCTTGGTCGCCAGCTCGATGATGGGACTGTCCCTGGCCTGCCGCCGCACATCAGTGAGCAGCACGTCTGGTTGCACTCGCTCTGTGAAGTAGCCAGCGCCACCGATCGGTGGCAGCTGGAAGGGGTCTCCCAGCACCAGC
>Ga0310811_10013868_pt1 | contig 10499 bp, 8 predicted proteins | sample YCmetagenome_FD_207642 | JGI IMG/M metagenome (GOLD analysis project Ga0310811, IMG submission 207642) | Soil microbial communities from experimental microcosm in Duke University, North Carolina, United States - YC | ecosystem: Engineered > Artificial ecosystem > Soil microcosm > Unclassified ... | reverse complement strand
ACTGTCCGAACTTCGCTGGCGAGGCGTTGATGCACTAATTCCAGAAGTCAACGCTGACTTCTCATGGAAGCTTCTCGTGTTACGAGCCGCAGTGGGGTGGAGCAAGAGCGAGCAAGGGGTCCTGATCGACGAGGACTTTCTCCTCGATGACCACAATGGCCGCGTCTCTGTTTCCCGATCTAGCGTCGAGAGCGACATTTTCTACGTCAACGGCGATGTCGGCATTCGCGCTTACCGTTGGCTCAGCAAGGATGGGCGTCTCGGGTTTTTTGACTTCTTAGGAGGCTATCAATACTGGCGCGAAAAGTACGAAGGCTTTGGGCTTACAGGCAATGCGTCGCCGCCTCTCGGGCTGCCGGTGGCACCGCAAAGCAGTAGAGTTTTCACAGACGAGTTCACTTGGCAGAGCATCCGCATTGGAGCCCGGTACCAGGTTCCTTTTCCGAAGGGCTTTGGCTTCAAGGCGGAGGCGATGTTTATCCCTTGGTCGAAGTTCGAACTTGAGGACATTCATCATTTGAGGACTAGCGGGAATGGCGCTCTCCGTCAGGACCCGAGCCTTCGCGCGACAGCGGAGGGAGGGTTCGGGGTTCAGGCAGAGGGAGCGATCACCTATACGATCGGGAAAGGGTTTTCCGTGGAGGGTGGCTTTCGCTACTCGAGGCTCGCGTCGGGGGAGGGCGACATAGATATTCGGCTTTTGACCGGCACGCAGACATTGAAGTTTGAAGGTGCCAAGACGGAGCGCTACGGCCCATTTGTCGGCCTTCAGTATCGTTTCTGAATGAAACTCCTCTATTTGGGGGTAACAGTCGTACTCGCCGTGTCCTTGGCCGGGTGCGCCGACCGCATCGTGACGCTTCGATACACACCACCGCCTGCGATCCCGGCGACGGGGCCCGAACTGGTCATCATGCCCATCGTGGACAACCGCGGGAAGGAGGGTGACCAAGGCGATGTGCGTCGTGTCGGCGGCCTGTATGGCGGCTACGGGAACCGCTGGGCCAAGGTCATGATGACGGAGCCTTGGCCCCCGCGCCTCATTCAGGCGCTCGTCGCTGAGTTTCGAGGCGCGGGCATCGACGCTCGCAGCGCCGAGGGAATTCCACCTGACCAACTCTTAACCCTCCCCCGGCTCGAGACCGAAGTTCGCAACTTTTCGACCGAGGCGCGCTGGGGTCGGGAGGCTCATATCGGGGCAATCATTCGTCTCAGGGATGGGAAGGGGCGCGGCCTAGTCGAGAAGAAGATCGAAGCACGGGATTCCGGTTATAACCGCAAGCCCGACGAAATAGATCTGTTCGAGGTGATGCTCAATGCGGCGTTCGCTCAGTTCGTCGCATCGGTCACCGGTGATCGTGAGATTCGAGCTGCGCTGGCCACCCTCCCTCAGGCAGGAAATGTCGCCGCTCGGCGAGCTGACTCCACGCTGGACCCACCCGCTCAGTCGGCACCGCGTTCCGGGCCAGCCCCAGCGCCGACTCAGTTCACGCCGTCTTCCATCACAACGCCGACCGCACCAGTGAGGCCCTTCGGTACACCCTTGCCTCCCGCTCAGTTGATCGCTCCCTCGAGTGCAGTCCTCCCGCCTGCGCAGTCGGCGCCACCGTCCAGCGCGGCCTCAATGACCTCCTCAAGTGATCCTGCCTTGAGCTTCGAGGCTCAGCTCGATGCCCTCGCCGACCTGAAGACGCGTGGTCGCATCACCGAGGAAGAATATCAGGTGATGCGTCGGCGTCTTGTCGAGGGCGCAAAGCCGGAGTCACTCGCCCGAGCTGAAGCCAGTCCTTCTTTGTCGCCGCTCAGGCCGCAGCCCGTCCCCCTAAAGTGGTTCCTCGGAAGCTGGCAGGGGCGCCTGTGGCGCGAGGGAGGGCGCGATTCGGTGGCCACTGTGCTCTATCTGAAACAAGACGGCCCTGAACTGCGGTGGGAGATGTTCACCCTCCGCCGTGAGTACCTGGCAACTGGAACCGCCACTCTCAGCGGCGAACGGCTCGAGTTGCACGGTTTGTACATCGCTGGTCGCACCTCGAATCGCGCGATCAGCCTCACCCTGACCAAGACCGGTGAGGCTCTGGAGGGGACAGTGCGCGGAATGGAGAGCCTGCCCTTCCTGGCGTCCTATCGAAGGCCCGAGCCTTGATGGAATATGATCTGGGATCTTCCGCTGGGCCGTGCGATGCCGCGCTCGGTGATAGTCCACATTGCGGGCCGTTAGGCGACGGCAAGTCTGACGGGGATTTGCCGCTCCCACAACCGACCGAATCCCGCCGGGGTCACCATTTCAGTGTCGCGGCGTACAACGCGAAGCTCTTGCCGGATCCGCTAGCCCGGCCCGCCAGCGCAAGAGTGTCCGATCGGCTACAATTCCACCCGCTGGCTCCCGAGCCTCACCGAGCAACACCCTCGAAGGAGAGCGGCCACATGGACCGCACCACTGTCGATCAGCTGCTGACCACGACGAGGACGGTCCGGAAGCGCCTGGACCTGAGCCGGCCGGTGGAGCCTGCGGTGATTCAAGAGTGTCTCGAGCTCGCTATTCAAGCGCCGAACGGGGGCAACCAGAACCGGTATCACTTCGTCGTGGTCACCGATCCGGTGAAGCGCGCGGCCATCGGCGCCATCTACAAGAAGGTCTTCTACCAGGAGCACGCGCCCCTCTCGGGCGCGGGGGACCCAGGCCTGCCCGTGTACCAGCAGGGCTCGGCGACTCAACAAAACTCCGCCAGCTACCTCGCCGACCACCTGGGCGAAGTGCCAGTCCACATCATCCCGTGTGTCGAGAGTCGGTTTGAGACGGCGGGCACCTTTCGGCAAGCCACCCGATATGGCAGCATCTTGCCCGCCGCGTGGTCCCTGATGCTGGCGCTGCGCTCCCGCGGCCTCGGCACGGCGTGGACGACGCTCCACCTCTATCACGAGAAGGAGGTGGCGGCCCTGCTGGGGATCCCCGATGACGTGACTCAGGTGGTTCACCTGGGCGTCGCGTACTACACCGGCACGGAGTTCAAGCCGGGGCCGCGGGTCCCGGCTCGTGCCCGGACGTACTGGGACGGCTGGGGACAGCAGCGCTAGATCCGACAGCGTGACCGGCCCTTGACACCTCGGCGCTTGCCGACACGTTCCGCGCGGCGCCTCTGGGGAGGTGTAGCGGGCCCGGCCTCGCGACGGGACTTTGGAGTTCCCAGGCTTTGGTGGATACCCCGTCACCGCGGTTTCTGAGCCGCTTCGAACTGCTCTGGGCTCACGCCGCCTAGGTGACTGTGGCGGCGGATCCGATTGTAGAAGCGATCGATGTAGTCCGCTACATCGTTCAGGGCGAGCTCTCGGTTCTTGTAGATCTGCTTCTTGATGCGTTCCTTCTTCACACTGCTGAAGAAGGAGTCCGCGACGGCATTGTCCCAGCAGTTGCCTTTCCGGCTCATGCTCGGCTCCAGGTGATTAGAGCGGCAGAAGCGGCGCCACGCGTCACTCCCGTACTGCGTACCTTGATCCGAATGAATCATCGTACCGCGGGGGCGTCGCCGCCGCACAGCCATCAGCACTGCGTCGAGCACGAGCTCACGGTGAATGGTAGGCCCCGCCGACCAGCCGACGATCTTGCGCGAGAACGGATCCATGACGACGGCGAGGTAGAGCCAGCCCTGCCAGGTCCGAATGTAGGTGATATCCGTGACCCACGCCTTGTTTCGCTGCGTCACCGTGAACTGCCGCTGCAGGAGGTTCGGGATGAGGACGGAGGGCTTCCCGACCGACCAGCGCCGGGTGCGATAGCCGTGCAGGGCGCGCAAGTGATTCACGCGCATGAGCCGGGCCACGCGGTGCTTGCTACAGGTCTCTCCGGCCTCCCGCAGGTCCAGGAAGACCCGAGGGGCGCCGTAAATGCCCTGACTCGCGGTGAACGACGCACGGATCAGGCGAAGCAGCCGGGCATCCTCTTGGGCCCGGTTCGAGATCGGGTGCGTGACCCACTCGTAGTAGCCGCTGGAAGCCACGCCGAGCACGCGACACATCGCCTGCACGCTGAACGTGTCTCTATTGGCCTTGATGAACTCGTCCGTCGAACGGACTCGCCCCGCGCTCACCTTCGTGGACATCGACATCGCCCTCCGCGACCGCCGGATGCTGCTACTGTCCACGAAATCCTGGGAACTCCAAGGAAGGTTCGTCACTTCATCACTCGATCACCCGGTCCGCGGGAGTAGGAAAGATTTCGGAGATCGTGCTGTAGAGCGCCTTTTGTGGTCGTGAGGTGGAGAACCAACTCGGCCGGCAGCCGTCACGCGGGCAAGAATAGCCGAACGTAGTGGTTGTCCACGACCTGGCCCTTCGCCCCGACCGTGAAGTTGGAGGTAATGAGCCCCGTGGCCCCAGCGAACTGGCCGCGTCCCTCGGTCACTTCCCAAATCACCGCGCCCCGCTGAAGGCCGTCCACCCCGCTCGCCCCCAATACTCCATGACCCGCCGTCTTGAACGTTACCCCGCCGGCCTTGCCATAGCCGATGCGCCCGTTCTCGATGAAGGTCCCCGCACCGGTCATTTGCACCTCCGACTCAAAGGTGGCGCGTGGCCCCGGTTTCGATTCCACCTTGGCCTGTACGCCCTTGGCTGTCAGTGCCGTTCGCAGAACCTGGCCGCCCGCGGTTGTCTTGGCGGCAAGCTTCCCCTCGACCCCTTCCACCGGAAGCGCCTTCCCTTTGAACTGCAATGCGAACACGAGTTCACTCATGCTCTCCCACTCCTCTCGCTGGTTACATAGCTCAATGAGGCCAAAAAGATGACGTGCCGAGCGTGGCTACGTGAGCTCCCGCATCTCCGTTTCCGCTTTCTCCAGCCAGAACGGCATGTCCATCTCGCGGTACATCGTAATGGCAGTGGTGAGGTGCTCGTGGGCCACTTCGCGCTTGCCCGTGCCCCGGCAGAGCTTGCCGAGGCCGAGGTGGCAGTGGGCGACGATCGGGCGCAGGCGCAGCTCGCCGGCCAGGGCGATGGCGGCATCGTAGCAGCATTCGGCGCTCCCCGCGTCGGGCCCGGCTGCGGTGATCTCGGCGAGAAGCTGGAGCATCATCGCTTCGGCGTCCCTCAATCCGGTCTTGCGGCTTTGATTCAGGGCCGCGGTCGCCATCGGGAGCGCTCGATCGACCTCCCCAGCCAGAAGCGCCATCTGGACGGCAGTGAAGAAAAGGCTTCGCCCCGCGGCCCCGGAGTGCATCGACTGGGCTGCCTCTTGGGCTTCGAGCAGCAGGCGCTGTCCTTCGGCGATGTCCCCGGACAGCGCGATCGAGCCCGCGAGGCGTCCCTGCAGGAACGGCACGAGGAAAGGGACATGCCGTTCGCGGCACATCATAAGGCCACGCTGGGCGAGACGGATGGCGTCCTCGAAATGTCCGCGGATCTCGTACGCGATGCTGAGCGCCCAGCACACCACGGCAAGCGTGAAGGGGTGATCAACCGCTTCGGCCAGCCGGAGCGCCTCGGCGCCTTGTCCGAACGCGACGTCGAACTCACCCCGGAGCGCGAGCGACGAGGCCCACCGACCCCGCAGCATCGCGGCCGGGTAGTACGCGGTAATGCCAAAGTGCTCCTTCCACAGATCGCCCGCCGACGCATGCAGGACCTGGCTCACGAGGGCATCCAATCGCTGGTGGTCACCCGCGAACATGAGGCTGTCGGCCAAGCAACAGGTGGCAGCGAGCTTCAGCCCGGCGTCATCTAGGCGCTCGGCGATCTGAACCGCGCGCTCCGCGTAGGGACGAGCGTCACCTCCTGTGCCGGCAATCAGGCTGCAATAGCTCAGATGCGCGAAGACCCAGCCGAGCCGGGGCTCGTCTCCGATGCTCTGCGCGAGGCGCTCGGCCTCGTTGAGGTGCGTCAAGACCTGGTCGAACTGCCCGAGCGGCCAGAGCGCCGTCCACGTCGCGAGGTGCAAATCGATCTGATCCTGCCGCGTCTGGACGGAGTCCGGACGGTTCGCGAGGGCTGCCAGCGCCTGGCCGAATCGCACTACCGCGTCGTGGTAGAGCGACCGTGAGGAGGCCCTGGCCCCTGCCTCGCGCAGATAGGTAACCGCCCTTGCCCAGTCCTCGCCGGCGAAGGCGTGGTGGGCGAGCCGCTCGAGCTGCTCGGCGGGGCGGTTAGGGTAGAGCCGCTCCATCGCCTCGACGATGCGGACGTGAAGGGCGCGGCGGCGATCCTGGAGCAGGGCGCCATAGGCGACCTCGTGGGTGAAGGCATGTTTGAAGGTGTACTCGAGGTCGGGGAAGAGCCGGATCTCGTAGAGGAACTCGGCAGCCTGCAGCCGGGCGAGGCCGTGGGTGAGCGAGTCGTTGGGAAGGTCGGCGACGGCCTGGAGGAGGGCAAGCGGCACGTCCTTGCCGATGACCGCGGCGGCCTGCAGCAGGCGCTTGTCGTCCGGGCCGAGGCGATCGATGCGAGCGGCGAGGAGAGCCTGCACGGTGGCAGGGACGAGAATGCCGGTGACGTCCTTGGCCAAGCGATGGGCGCCACGGGTGCCTATCAGCACACCGGTCTCGACGAGGGTACTGACGCTCTCCTCGAGGAATAGTGGGTTGCCCTCGGCCCGCTCGGTCAGCAGACGCTTGAGGGGATCGAGGCTCGGGTGAAGGCCGAGCAGGCCGGCGAGGAGGTCAGCGGCACTCTCCGACGGCAGCGGGTCGATACGAAGCTGCCGGTAGTACGTCCTACCGGCCCAGCCGTGCTGGTATTCGGGGCGATAACTGACCAGGAGGAGCAAGCGGGCGCTCGGCAGGCTCTCGATGAGCCCGTCGAGCAAGGCCTGGGTCTCGGAGTCGATCCAGTGCAAATCCTCGACGAGGATGAGCAGGGGCTGGACCTGGCTCTCGCGCAGAAAGAGCCGCTTGACCCCATCGAGGATTCGCTGGCGGCGCTGCGGGGGATCGAGCCGTTCCCACCCGGGATCGTCGAAGGGGACGTCCAGGAGCGCCAGGAGGGCAGGCAGCCAGGGCTCGAGCTGGCGGTCCAGGGCGAGAAGCTTGCCCGTCACCTTCTCGCGGATGCGCCGGCCGTCATCGCCGGCCTCGATTTGAAAATAGCGCTTCAACAGGTCGATGACGGGCAGGTAGGCGGTAGCCTGACCGTAGGAGACGGAGTTGGCCTCCAGGATGAGCCAGTCCGTGCTGCGGGGGGAATGAGTGAATTCCCAGTAGAGACGGGACTTGCCCACGCCGGGTTCGCCGACGACCGCCACGAGCTGACCTTGGCCGACGCCGCCGAGCTCGAGGGCCTGGCGCAGCTGGGCGAGTTCGGTGTCGCGGCCGACGAAGCGGCTGAGACCACGCGCGGCAGCCGCATGAAGCCGCGAACGGACTGGCCCAGCCCCGAGCAGCTCGTAAACGTCCACGGCCCCCGCAAGACCCTTCACCGGGACTGGACCGAGGGGCTTGACCTCGACATAGCCCTCGGCTCGCCGCAAAGTCTCGGCAGTCAGCAGGCAGGCGCCGGGATCGGCGAGCTGCTCCATGCGCCCTGCCAGATGCGTCGTCTGACCCACGGCGGTGTAGTCCATGTGCAGGTCGCTTCCGACCGAACGCACGACGACTTCCCCGGAGTTTAGACCCACCCGGATTCGGATAGTGACACCCTGGCTGTGGCGCACCTCATCGGCGTAGCGCTTCAACGACTCCTGCATCCGCAGCGCGGCGTAGCAGGCGCGCACGGCATGGTCCTCGTGGGCGATCGGCGCGCCGAAGAGCGCCATGATGCCGTCGCCCATCACTTGGTTGACCGTGCCTTCGTAGCGATGGACGGCGTCCATCATGAGCGTGAGCACGGGGTCGAGGAGCTTCCTCGCCTCCTCGGGGTCGCGGTCGGCGAGCAGCTCCATCGATCCCTTCAGATCGGCAAACAGCACCGTGACTTGCTTGCGCTCGCCTTCGAGCGCGGCCCTGGACGTGAGGATCTTCTCGGCGAGGTGTTTCGGCGTATACGAGTCCGGAGCGGCGGTCTTCGTGGCCGGGGCAGGCAGGAGCGGCGCGGCGCACTGACCGCAGAACTTGTTCTCGGGCGGATTGGTCGCGCCACAGGACGAACACGTGGAGGCAAGTGGTGCGGCGCACTGCCCACAGAACCTCATGACTGTGGGATTCTCGTGCTGGCACCGGGGACACTTCATGCCGCGGCAACCTCCAAGTGCGAGCAGACCCGCTGCCCGTCGTGGACCAGGTCGTTTTGGCAGACCGGGAGGGTTCGCCGGGAGCCTACCACGTCCCCAGTAGCAGACGCACGTATGCTGCCGGAGCCGCTTGTGGACGTGGATTCGACGGAAGATATACCCGACCCCTGCGGACGGGTTTGGGCCGGCCAGCGCGGCGGGAGCGCCAGCCGTTGGATTCAGCCGTCAAACTCCCACGAGAGTGAGAGCGTCAGCACTAGCTCGGCGCGGAGGGTATCCGTGGCGTAGCCGCGCGCGATCTCGTCCACGACAGTTCGCATCCGGGCCTCGAGGAGCGGGAGCTTGGCCTTGATAGCGGAGCGGCGGTCCTTCGCGATGTCCGGGGCTCGCCGGAGGGCTGGAGGGCCTTCTCCACGGCCAGCTCGAGGAGCCGCTCGTCGAGAACCTCGGCAATTGCATCGAGCACGGCCTGGTCGAGCCGCTCCTGGCGAATCAGGAGCCGGTTCGGGCAGGCCTTGGCCCCGCGCTTGTGGTTGTACGAACACCTATAGACGTTTTGACCTTCGAAGTAGCCCAACTCGCGCAATGCTTGGCGCTGTCCCTCGATTCCGGAAGGATCGGAACGGGAGTACCCCAAGGAGCCGATGCGTCCGATTTTCCGCACCTGCTGCGCCTCAGCGGCGAGCGGCGCGGCGAGGAGTGCCGCAGCGCCCGAAAGGAATGCCCCCGTTCATCACTCGATTACCTGATCGGCCCGCGCCAAGAGCCACTGCGGGATCCTCAGGCCGAGGCCCTTCGCGGTCTTGAGGTTGATGACGAGCTCGAACGTGGTTGGCTGCAGGATCGGCAGATCCACCGGCTTTGCGCCTTTGAGGATGCGGCCGGTGTAGACACCGGCTTGACGGTACGTATCCGTCGGGCTGCTTCCATAGCTCATCAAACCCCCGGCCTCGACGAATTCGCGAGCGAAGTACATCGTCGGCACGGCGTAACGCGCCGCCAAGTCGACGAGATGGCGCGGCGAGTCGCCGAAGAAAGGATCGCTCCCGACGAGGAGCGCACCGACACGCTGTTGTCGGAGCGTGGTGAAGGCCGCGTCGATGCCGCGCTCGCTGGTGGCGGTAAGGACGTGAAGTTGGAGCCCGAGGTCACGCGCGGCCGCCTCGGCACCTCTGAGCTCAGATTCTCCCGCGGGGTTGTTCGGCCTCACGAGAAATCCGACGGCCGCCGTCGGCAGGAGCTCATGCATCAGGCCGAGCCGCTTCGCCGCCAGCGCGGTGGTCAAGAATGTTACGCCGGTGATGTTCTCCGTGGGACGGCTCAGACTCGTAACCAATCCGGTCGCGATTGGATCACCGCCGTTGGCAAAGACGATCGGGATCGTTGTCGTCGCTCCTCTCGCCGCGTGCGCCGCCGGTGTGCCGCTGATCGCGGCAATCACCGTCACCCGACGGCGAACCAGATCGGCTGCCAACGCCGGTAGGCGATCGAGTCGGCCATCCGCCCAGCGATATTCGATGGCCACATTGCGGCCCTCGACATAGCCGACTTCGGTCAGGCCTCGGCGGAACGCAGTCACGAGATCCCCATTCGGGGCGGGCGCCCTGGCACTGAGGAATCCGATCACCGGCAGTGCTGGCTGCTGCGCGCGCGCGGCGCACGGCCCGGCGAGGAGGCCACCAGCCGCGAGACCCATGAATGCCCGGCGGCCAATCACTCAATCACCTGGTCCGCTCCTGCGGGATCGTCAGGCCGAACGCTTTGGCGGGCTTGAGGTTGATGACCAACTCACACTTCGTGGTTTGCTGAAAGGGAAGCTCCGCCGGCTTGGCTCCCTTGAGAATTCGTTCGATGTAGCCGGCCACGTGGCGACGCAAGTCTGCGTTGTCGATCCCGTAGGCCATGAGTCCGCTCCGCCTGCCTCGACGAACACGCGGTAGGCATAGATCGCTGGTAACCTGGCTTGCGCGGCCAGTTCGACGATCACCGATCGATTGGCAAACCCCTCGGCGTGATCGCTGACCACGAGCGCCTGCGCCCGGTCCTTGGCCATCACCGCGAACGCACGCCGGTACTTCTGACTCCCCGATCGGATCACTCACGGTTGCCACGATAGTGGTCGCGCCCATCCGGTCCGCGGCCTCGCGCATGACCCGTCGCCTCCTTCTGTATACCGGCTCTCGAACGTGCTGCGCCTCGCCGACGAGCGGAGCGGCGAGGAGGCCGCCAGCCAGCGTGCCGATGAACACTCGCGGTTTCACTCCTCGATCACCTGATCCGCCCGCGCCAGCCGCGACGGCGGGATCGTGAGGCCGAGCGCCTTCGCGGTCTTGAGGTTGACGACCAG
>Ga0310811_10013866_pt1 | contig 10500 bp, 13 predicted proteins | sample YCmetagenome_FD_207642 | JGI IMG/M metagenome (GOLD analysis project Ga0310811, IMG submission 207642) | Soil microbial communities from experimental microcosm in Duke University, North Carolina, United States - YC | ecosystem: Engineered > Artificial ecosystem > Soil microcosm > Unclassified ... | reverse complement strand
TGCCGATAGCGAGACAGCGGATTGATCACCGGCCACAGCATCGCCACGGCCCGCACCGTCGCATCCACCGCCGGCGCCGATGACGGCAACGCAATCGACGCATACCGAGGATCATTCGGCCGCATCGCGGACAGCATCGCCAGGTGCCCGCCGCTCGACTGCCCCGCGATCCCGATCAGATCGGCTCGCGAATTCAGCTCCGACGCGTTCGCCTTCGTCCACCGGATCGCATAGTTGATATCTGCCAGCGACGTCGGATACCCGTCGCCCGCATGGCGGAAATCGATTGCCACCACCGCCAATCCGGCGCGTGCAAAACCTTCACCGTAGATCTGGCACTCGTTCAGGTCGCCGTTGCACCACGCGCCCCCATGCACTTCCACAATCGCCGGGAACGGCCCCTTGCCGTGTGGCTTGAACAGCCGCGCCATGAACTTCCGATCACCATGGCGAAGATATTCAACATCCTGCGTCGTATATTCGTAGCTCGACATTGGACTTTCTCCCACCTTGTGGCCGGGCTTGACCCGGCCATCTACGCCTTGCCAGCCTGCGGCAGTTCCATCCGGACCGCAACTGCCGCACTGGCAATCACCGCGATATCGCTGGACGTTTCATCGGGCACATCCAGCCCGCCCTTAACCACCTTCACCGTCACCGTCCCATGCGGCAGCGAGGCCTTCACCTTCTCCACATCCACCTTGGCAGGCTGCTGCACCCCGATCGTCACCTCCACCTGCATCGTGCGAGAATCCAGCCCGAACGTCCGGATAAAGCTGAGCGAACTATGATGCAGCGCATCCTGCACCGCACGCAGCGCGGCCTTTGTGTAGTCCCCGCCATGCAGGTCATTGCCACTGCCCATTTCAAGGATGATCCGTTTCGCCACGACCTGCCCCCTTCAAACATCCAGCCGCACGACGGCGGCGGCGTGAGCAAGCACTGTGGAGTTCGTCCCGGCATCATTGGGGATCTCCAGCCCACCCTCGACCACGTTCACCGTCCCGGTGCCATGCGGCAGGATCGCCAGCACCTGCGCCTTGTCCACCAACTCCGGCTTCGGCACTCCGATCGTCACCTCAACGCGCATCGAGTCCACATCCAGACCGACCGCATCGGCGATACTCAGCGAGTTGTGCCAAAGTGCGTCGCGCAACGCCCGCACCGCCGCCTTCGTGTAGTCGGCGCCACGAATATCGGTGCCCATTCCGATCTCCAGCACCATGCGTTTCCAGGCCATAATGACTCCTTCACACAGAGGTTGGCGGCACGCCACGGCGCGCCGTCAGCGCATCCCGCGCCGCATCGATGAACGCCGCCTCGCGCGGCAACACCACGGCCGCGGAACGGACATGATGCGTCGCCGGATCAATCCCGGGCGGCGGCTCGCCCTGCTCCAGCGCCCGCACTGCGCGCATCAGCCGCTGCCGCGCCATGATGATCCCATTGTCCGTCGACACCAGATGCTCGCGAGACCGATCCATGATCGGCCCCATGCTCTCCTGCAGCGAGGCATCCTGCATCGCGATCCCCTCGACACCGCTATAGGTCCGCCGCGCTTTCTGCGCCGCGCGGTCCATCAGGTAATCATTGTCGCGATTTGCCACCGGAATGAACGTGCCGGGAATGGTGCGCGTATGAATGCCCTTGCCATCGCGCATCGCTTGCAGCTCCACCTCGGTCAGCGCACGCGTTGGATGATAGTCGAAGCTCCATGCCCAGCAATTCTCATCGTCGATCGGAATCCAGAAATGTCCATGCACCGCATGATGGCCGCGCGGCGCGATCATCGTGAACGACGGCATGCACCAGGGCGTGATGCGCCAGTAATATCCGTCCTCCGCATTCCGCCGGGCCCCGATGAACAGCCCCGCCGGCTGATCCACCACCTGAAACACCGGCGCCGCGTCGCCCATGTTGTAGTCATTGCCCCGCGAGCCAACCATCAGCGGATCAGACCGCAACGCATCGCGATGCAGCCACGACACATGCGATGAATCGATGCCGCCTTCCATCGCCTGCAGCCAGTTGCAGTATTGCAGCCGCTTAGAAGTATAGCTCTGCTCGCCCGGCACCATGGCGAACTCGAATTCCGGCAATCCCGGCAGATGTTCTGGCGGCCCCATATACGTCCAGAGCACGCCGCCCCGCGCCACCAGCGGATAGGAACGCAGCTTGATCATCGCACGGAAGCCGCTCTTATCCGGCTCCGAGGGGATCTCCACGCACTGCCCCGTCACGTCGTATTTCCAGCCATGATACGCACAGCGCAGGCCGCATTCCTCATTCCGCCCGAACCACAGCGAGACGCCGCGATGGGCGCAAAACTCATCCATCAGCCCATAGCGCCCTTCGCTGTCGCGAAAGGCAATCAGCTTCTCGGACAGCAGCCTCACGCGCACCGGCGCGCAGTCATTCTCCGGCAGTTCCTCCGCCAGCAGTGCCGGAATCCAGTAACGCCGGAACATCTCGCCCATCGGCGTGCCCGCACCGGTGCGGGTCAGCAGATCATTCTGTTCCTTGCGCAGCATCGCCTTTTCCTCCGCGATCGCCGCCCAAGGCTAGCCCCACTTGCCGCAACCGCCTAGCATCGGCCCATGCTTCACACCGGCGGCTGCCACTGCGGCAACATCACCATCGCGCTCAACCTTTCGCTCCCGCCCGAGCAGATGCCCCTGCGCTCCTGCTCCTGCGGCTTCTGCCGCGCGCACGGCACGCGCACGCTGTCAGACCGCAATGGCCAGGTGGAAATAACTGCCACCGACTGGTCGCAGGTCGAGCGTTACCGCTTCGGCTCCCGCACCGCGGATTACATCCTGTGCCGCCGCTGCGGCGTCTACATCGGCGCGGTGTGCGACACGACGACCGGTCTGCGCGCCGTGATCAACACCAATTGCCTGCCGGACCGCGCCGCCTTCACCCAGGCACCCGCCGCTCCAGACTACGACGGCGAAGCCATGGAAGCGCGCCTCGCCCGGCGCGCAACCAACTGGATGCCGGCCGTCCTCAACGTGCCATCGCCAGCCGCGCCACCGTCAGCGTGATCCGCCACGCCGCCTTCGCACTGCCACTCACCGAGCCCGCAACTTTCGAATGCCCGCCTGCCCGGCATCGATAGGGCACCGGCAACTCCAGGATCCGCAGCCCGACGCGCGCCGCCTTCATCTGCATCTCGATATTCCAGCCATACGTCATCTCGCGCATGTCCAGCCGAGCCAGCGCCTCGCGACTGATGGCGCGGAACGCGCACATGTCGGTATAGCGAACGCCATACAACGCCGAGATCAGCCATCCGGCGAGCCGTCCCGCCAGCACCTGATGCCAGCTCATCGATCCCGGCTCACGCGTCCCGCGTACCCTCGAGCCGATGACAAAATCATGCGTCCCCGCCCGCACCGGTGCTACCAGCATATCCGCGAGGTCTGCCCGATCCGCGCCATCCCCGTCCAGGAACAGGATGATCCCACACCCATCGCCTGCTGCCGCGGCCCCAGCCGCGCATGCACGCCCATAGCCGCGCTCCGAGAGCGTCACAACCCGCGCGCCCGCGTCACGTGCAATCTCCACCGTCCCATCCCGGCTGGAACTGTCCGCGACGATCACCTCATCGACCACCACGCGCGGCAGCATCGCGATCGTCCCAGCGATGGTCTCGGCTTCATTCAATGTAGGAATTACCGCGGCGACTCTCACTGCCTGCTCGGTCGCTACAGGCTCCACCGCAGACCACAGCCCGCACACGGCTTGGGCGGCGCATCACTCAGCAATGCTCCCCGGAACTCGCGATACTCTGCCCCGTTCCAGATCTCCCGCAGCGTCTGCTGCGTGGCATCGCCGAGCGTATAGCTGTCGTATCCACGCGCCGAGAACGGTGCCATGCAGCACGGCAGCGCCCGCCCGTGCGCGGTGAAGTACATCAGCGACCATGGCCGCCGGCACGCCGACCACGGCTGCGTCTCATCCTGACGTTGCAGGCTCAGCCCCGGCTCCGTCGCCCCCGATGCATCCAGCATCACACCCAGATCCCGCGCCAACGCCGCGGCATCCTCGATGCTCCGCGACTCCTCTTCCCGCAACGTCTCGAACAGCGATGATTCGGGCCTGGCCATCCCGTATCCTGTTTCGTCATAGACCAGCCGCTGCAGGTGTACCTCCTTCACGCCCATCGACGCCGCCAGCTTCACGAACGCCGGCAACTGATCGATCGTCTCCTTCAAGCCCGTCAGCCATAGCGAGACCAGCGGCTTCTCCGCCCCGATCGTCCGCTCGGCCTCAGTGAAACTCCGCACGTTCCGCACGATGCGATGGAAAAAGTCCTTGCCCCGCACGGCAAGAAACGATTTCGCATCAGCCGCGTCCAGCGACACCCGCAGCTCATCCAGTCCGGTATCGATCAGCTCCTGGTGCTTCTTCGGCGTCAGCAGCGTGCCATTGGTATTGAACAGCACATACACACCGCGATCCTTCAGATACCGGATCATCCGCGGTAGTGCCTTCACCATCATCGGCTCACCGACCCCGTGCAGCACTACGCGCGCCACCTCGGGTACCTGGTCGACGATGGACGTGAACAACTCCCAGCTCATATCCGCCGGCGGCTCCAGCGTCTCGAACGTCCGCGGGCATGTCTCGCACAGCAGATTGCAGCGGTTTGTCACCTCGAGGTACAGGCAGACCGGCGGCGCGGTCGCCTCGGTTTGCCGCGCCTCAACAGCCTCGAAATAGCGGCGCGGGTCCTTCAGTGTCGTCGCGGTCATCAGGCACTCCGTATCGCATGAGGAAACATCGGCAGTCGGCGCAGATCACGCAAGGCCAGCAAACCGGCTGGTATATACACAGCGCCGGGCACAATCGGCGTTTCGACAGCCCCATGCGCCAGCAGCGGTGCAGCGGCAAGCATCCACAGGATGCTCGGAATTGGCGCCAGGCATGCCAGCGGCGCCAGCCAGGCAAAATACCACGGGTAATGCGGCGAAATCACGACGAGCACCACGGCGCCCAGGATCGCCGCCTGTCTAGCCGCCAGCAGCACACGTGGTCCCGCCGCCGCCGGCATCGGCACGCTGAACGCAAATCGTCCTGCCAGGACCGCCAATAGCGCCAGCGCCACAACGATGTACGCAGGTCCCGCCCAGGACGGCAGCACTGTCACGCTTCCCAGCAACTGCAGCAGGAACAACCCATGCCCGTTCTCGACACCTTCTTCAGAGACATACCCGCCCAGGAAGCCCAGCACCTGCCGCCCCGCCGATAGATATGGTATATATAAAACCAACACGGTCGTGCCGAAGGCGAGTGGCAGCCGCCAGTCATTGCGGCGCCAGAACGCCGGCAGCACCACCGCCGGCAAGAACTTGGTCAGCGCCGCCAACGCCAGCAGGATACCGGTCCACACCGACCGCCCTCGCGACGCCGCCAGCAAAGCCAGCGCGATCAGCCCCGCCGCGGCCGCATCCACGTGTGCACTGCCGGCGAACTCCCACACCGGCAAGGGCAACCATGCATAGATCAGCAGTTCCGCCGGTTGCCGTCCCGCGACGTGCAGTAGCCATGCCAGGGCGCCCAGCGCCAGCACATCGAACGCGAGCATCACCAGCTTCATGCCGAAGACGCCAGGCGCCGCGACGGCAGCCAGCGCGAAGATGCCCTCTGCGGCCGGTGGATAGATGGTGGGGGCATAGTCGGCGCGATTGATGTTGGGATAGACGGTGCCATCGCGCAGGAAGGCAAGCTCCGGCGCCGCCGGCAGATATCGATACGGATTAACGCCTGCCATCTGCACGCGGCCATCCCACACATATCGATATACATCAGTCGACAGCAGAGGCGACGCGAGCAGCGTCATCGCCCGCATCGTCAATGCGATACCAACCACGAACCATACCATCCAACGCGGCAGGTCTCCCCGCCGCACCAGTGCGACAGCCGCCAGCCACAGCAATCCCGCGATGCATACCGTCACCATGAACTGCGCGATCGGCGCGCCGGACCGCAGCAGCAACACGCCGACAACAACTGCCAGCACCAGCGCCACCCCGATCGCCGCCAGCAATGGCACGCGCCATCGTGCCAGGATCATTGCGCTGCGACGCGCAGCGCTTCCCCGGCGATGCGCTCCAGGCAGGCGAACGTCGCCGGCGCCCCAGCGCCATCACCAAGCTCAGCCCGCAACCGCAGCAGCGCCGAGGCATCGTCCACATCGTACCATACCGGCAGCTCGACCACAGAAAGGCCCAGCTCGCGCGCTCGCATCCGCGTCGCTTCGGCGACTGTATCGGTGCTCCAGACGATATCCGCGAACAGATACGAATACGACTGCTTCATGCCAAGCAGGTAATATCCGCCATCCTCCGCCGGACCGAGCACGACCCGCTCCCCGTCGGCGAGCAACGCGCGTGCTGCCTCCACCAACACGGACGTCGGCAAGGTCGGACTGTCCGAATTCACCACGCATGCCGCCCCATAGCCGGAACCCAGCATCGCCTGCACCGCGTGCAGCAGGCAGCGGCCAAATCCATGCACGTTCTCCGGCATCATCGGCGAGCCATCAGCCAGGACAATCCCGGTTCCATCTGCCAGATGCCCATCGAACCACGCCTCGGTTCCCATCGGTGCATAGGCGATGCAGCCGTCGATCGGAACCTGTCGCGACGCTGCGACGATGTTCTCCGTGATGTCGCGCAGGAACGCCGCGCTCAGCCTGGCCGCCTGCTCCGGCAGCAGAGGCGGACACAGTCGCGTCTTCGCCTTGCCCGGCTGCGGCGCCTTCGCCATTACGCCCATCGCGCAGACGCCGCCTCGTTCCATGACTCAGATCCCGCTGAACCAGTTGTATCCGCGGTCCGTCCAATACCCGCGCGGCTGGTCATTGGTAACATAAATTGCCGTGACAAATTTCGGGTTCTTGAACCCGAGTTTCGTCGGTATCCGTATCTTGAACGGATAGCCATATTTCGTCGGCAGGATCTCATCCGACAGACGGAATGCCATCAAAGTCTGCGGATGCAGCGCCGTCGGCATGTCGATGCCCTCATAGTATCCATCAGCACATTCGAACCCGACGTAACGCGCGCTGGTATCGGCGCCGATGCGCTCCAGGAAGCTGCGCAACGGCGTGCCGCTCCATTTGCCGATCATGCTCCAGCCTTCCACGCAGACATGGCGCGTCACCTGGCTGACCTGCGGCAGCGAGTACAGCTCGTCGACAGTCCATGGCCGCTTGTTGTCAATCCGCCCCGCCAGTTTCAGGCGATAATCGGCGGAATTAAGGCGAGGCGCCTTGTCCGGCCCATACCACGCATTGTAACGGAAATCCTTCACCGCCTCTGATTCCGGAAATGTCTGCGCCAGCCGCTGATCACTGAACAGCGCCGCCTGCACGCGGTCATTCCAGCGCGAAAAGAACGCCAGCGCGCTCTGCACCGAGTCCTGGTCGCTGATATCGCAGCCCGTCAGCAGGGTCAGCGCCCCCAGCGACAACCCGCCGCGCAGCAGTCCGCGTTTCCCAACAGTCATGGCACATCCCCGGAAGTAACAAGATGGCGACGTTCCCTCGCCCGCCCCCACACCATCGCCAGCAAGGTGCGTGGCACCAGCAAGGTCAGCGCCACATGCACCACGACGAACAGCACGATCCCTGCCATGCCCACGAAGTGTACCAGCCGCGCGCCCTGGAACCCGGCGAACACCGACACCAGCGGATAGGTCTGCACCGGCTTCCAGATCGCGAGCCCCGAGACCAGCATCAGCGCGACCAGCGCCAGCACGCCGATATACGCGAATTTCTGCACCGCGTTGTACTCGCCCAGCCGGTGATCGAGCCGGAAGTGCAGCGCTGCCACGAAGTCACGCAGGACGGAGCTTGGTCCGACCGGCAGAAAATCGCGCCGGAAATGGCCAGACACGAGCCCCCACAGCACGAACAGAACGTAGCTCACGAACAGCGTCCACATCGCCGCAAAGTGCCAGGCGATGGCTGAGGCCACGCCCGGATCGCCATGCCGTGCCAGCGACGTCCACACATCGCCGCCCAGCGTCGCCCAGTCAGGGAACGTGAACGGGAAGATCGGGCTCGCATTGTAGATACGCCAGCCGCTGCCAATCATGATCAGGATCGAGAGCGCCATGATCCAGTGGAAGAGACGCCGCGACAGCGGGTGCTTCTGCTCGTCGTAATGCGTGGTCATGTCTGAGCCTCCAGCCCGGCTTGCTTCAGCAGTTCCCCGGCCTCAGGGGCCTGCAGGAACGCCACGAACCCCTGTGGATTGGGTCGCGAGGCCAACTTCGTCACCGTCGCCGCATAGACGAACGGTGCCTGCACAGCGTCGGGCACGGTCCGGATCACCGTCAGCTCTGGATGAGTACGCACATCGGTCATGTGCAGAAAACCCGCCTGCGCCTCACCGCGCTGCAGCATCCATGCCACCTCATCCGTATCCACGGCACCCATTACCTGTGCAGGCTTCATCTCCAGCTTCGCCAGCAGCACTGGCCCGTCAAAGTCGGATGCCGCCGTCGGATCACACGCAGCAAATACGCCATCCGCGGATGCCCCGCTGCGCCCCGCGATCACCAGCGGATTGCTCCAGAGCGGTGCGCCAGGCACCGCCGCGATGATCCTTTCGTCCGATGCCTGCTGCAGGATCGGCAATTGCGTGACCAAAATATCGTTCTGAATGTTCCGTTCGAGTTGCGGGATCAGCAGCCCCGGCCCCGTCGGAAACACGAACACCCGTACGCCAGTCTTGGCGGCATATGCAGCGGCTACCTTGCGCAGTGCCGGCGCCAGCGTTGTGTCGCAGGCCAGCGATAGATCGATGGTCGCCGCCACCGCTGGTCGCACCGCCGCTGCAAGCGCCAGCAGTGGCAGCGCGCGCCGCCCGAATGTCAATGACGCAGCCATTCAGCTGATCCAGATCAGGCCGGCTGGGACACGCCCTGCCTGCCGCCGCAGCAACAGCAACGCATCAACTCCCAGCACGCGCCCAGGCGGATCGAGGATGAACAGACCCTGGATCACGGTCAGGAACATGTAAGTCCACGGCCACTCGCCCTGCGCCGAATACAGGCCCAGCCACAGGTTCAGACCCATCAGCAGCCCGAGCAGTGCCCCGGCCCGCGAGAACACACCCAACAGCAGCGACACCCCGATCGCCACCTCGATCAGATAGACCAATGGACCGAACACATTGAGGTTCGGCAACACCACATCGCGTACCAGATCGCCTTGCAAGACGATCGCCGCATGAGCCGCCTCCTGCTGCATCCAGTATTTCAGGCCGTCGAAGTTGGGCGGGATCTTCCAAAGGCTTTGCTGCCACCACATCGATCCGATCAGCACGCGCAACACCCAGAGCCCCGCGCCGCGGGGCGTTCGCTGTATCGGATCGCGCCGCCACACCAGCGCTGCGACGACGATGCTCGCCAGCAACAGTATCCAGAACACCGCCGTAAACCAGCCTGGCTGGGTCAGGAAGTGCACGGCATCGTTCAATGGATTTGGCCGCATCGAGTTAGTCTCCTCTCGGCAACGGCCATGCCGCTACCTCAATGGTGGTCTTGCGACGTGCCCAGGCGTTACAAGCCTAATCATGCCCGGAGCGAAGAACGCAATGGACGGAACCGCCATGCCAAGGCACTACGGTGCGCCGTCGGTCTTTCAGCCGGCGAACCTGTTGCGCGAGGCCCGCCGCCAGCGCGGCCTGCCCGACATCCCTGTGCCCGCGGTCTGCGCCCTGGATCCCGACGGTGACATTGTCCGCGCCCTGCGCGCCGCCGGCCGGTCCCGACGCTGCGAAGGCTGGTCCTGCTACCACACCGACATGGCCGTCACCGAGCACAACGGCATCACCATCGGCATTGTCGGTCTCGCCGTGGGCGCCCCTTTCGCCGTCCTGGTCGCTGAGCAACTCTTCGTATCAGGCTGCCGGTTGCTGATCAGTGTAACTTCGGCCGGCCAGATCGTCCCCATTGGTCCCACCCCCTATTTCGTCCTGATCGACCGAGCATTGCGCGATGAGGGCACCAGCCACCATTACCTGCCGCCATCGACCTTCTCGCATGCCAACCCCGCGCTGCTGGATCGGGCGTGGCCTCACCTCGCCGCCTTGCCAGAGCGCATGCATCGCGGCACCGCCTGGACCACCGACGCGCCCTACCGAGAGACCCAGTACGCCATAGACGCAGCCCGCGCGCATGGTGCTCTTGCGGTGGAGATGGAGGCCGCGGCGCTCTACGCCTTCGCCAAGGCCCGCCAGCGCGACGTTCTCTGCTTCGCTCACGTGACGAATCGAATGGCGGTCGCGGAAGGCGACTTCGAGAAGGGCGAGGCCGATGGCGCCCGTGCTTCCCTCGACGTGATCGCAGCCACCGCCCGCGGCCTCATTCAAGAAGGAGACACCCGATGCTGACACTGTATTTCGCGCCTGGTGCAAGCTCGATGGCCGCCCACATCGCCTTGCACGAAGTCGGTGCCCCGTACGAACCCAAGCCGCTCTCATG
>Ga0310811_10013864_pt1 | contig 10501 bp, 9 predicted proteins | sample YCmetagenome_FD_207642 | JGI IMG/M metagenome (GOLD analysis project Ga0310811, IMG submission 207642) | Soil microbial communities from experimental microcosm in Duke University, North Carolina, United States - YC | ecosystem: Engineered > Artificial ecosystem > Soil microcosm > Unclassified ... | reverse complement strand
GCGCTGTCTGGCAGTCCCCCTGTATGCCAGTCTCCCCTGACCGCTCAACCAGCTGAACCTGCTGACGGCGGTTCTCATTTTGCGTCGGTCGACTCCGTGAAGTGTCTTTCTGACAACGGATCGGATCGGATCGAAACGACAATGACGCGGCTTCAAGCGTGGCTCAGCGGCCTGGTCCTCGCGGTGTGCGTGCTGTCGCACGACGCGAGTGCCCAGCAAACAGGCGTGACTGGCGCAGGAATCGACTCGCTGAAAAAGGCCGTCGGCTTCCGTGTTCGCGTGATGGACACCGAGTCGTCGTCCTGGCAGACGGGGACGCTCGGCGCGGTCAATAACGAAACGCTAACACTGCACGGCCGCGAGGACGAGAAGATCCGAACGGCGAATCTTGTTGCGGTTCAGCGTAGTCTCGGGCGCGCTCGCTACAATCCCACGATGGCCGGCTTCTTCATCGGTCTGACGGCAGGCGGTATCATCGGCTACTCGATCGGTAACAACAGCTATCGCCATTCCAGGGCGTCGAATGCGTCGCAGCGAAGTGTCGGATTGGCGATCGGCGGCGCAGTGGGGGCGGGCCTCGGCGCGCTGATCGGCGCGGCCGTCGCACCCGAGCACTGGCGCGACATCCGATTGCGTTAGCGCTTCAGGTCCGACGGACTTTCGTTTTCGAAGCGGCCTTCTTCGCGCGCGTCCGCGGCTTCAATGCGGCGAGACGCCAGAATTGGCGCTCGCCGATCACCGTCACCTTGATCCCCTCGGCGGCGAGCCGCCTGATCTCGATCAGCTTCGAGCCACCGTCCCTGCCGGCGATCTGCAGGGTGTTCGGCCGTCCGCGCACGAGCACGTCCGTCGACTGTCCGGGTTTGGACTGCACGATGGCGCCTGCCTTTCTCGCGGCGGCGATTGCTTCATTCCGCGGGCGCTCGAGAAAGCCGGTGAAGGAGAGCCGCTTTCCAGCAAGCGAGTCGATTCGACCGAGCTGCGGCTCCTTTGGTCGCCTCCGCAGTGCGGCGATCAGCTCGCTCGCCGCCTCGTAGCGTCTGCCTCGCGATCCCAGGCAGCGGTGGATGACTTCCTTGAGATGATCGCTGCACGGAAGCGTACGCACGTCCTTGCTGCGCATTGCGGTTGTCACGTTGCCGCGCAGCAGCATCGAAGCGATGAGTCCGATCTGGTAGATGTCGTCACGCTTCTGCCATCGCCGCACCTTGCCCCATGCGATCTCGTTCGGGACGTGAAACAGATTGAATGCGTCCGCAGTGACGCCCCGCCGGCTGAGTTGGTGCGTGGCGATGCCGAAGTCCCCGAGCTTGAGCTTCTTGCCCTCGCAGACGAAGACGTTGAACGGAGTCAGATCGCGATGCAGCGCGTGCCCGCGATGGAGCGCGTCGAGCGCGCCCAGCAGGGCGGCGATCTCTCGGCGGACGAAGCGCTCTGACTGCGCACCCTCTCGATCGAGCCAGACACCCAGGTCCCCGTGCTCCGCGTATTCCATTGCGAGGCAATAGCGCATCTGGTCGCCATCGCCTTCGACGAAACGATCGAAGACACGAAGCGCCCGCTCCTCACGAGCGAGGAGCTCGGCGAAGTACGCCTCGCGAACCCAACTCGAGATGCGGTCGCTGATCTTCACGCAGACACGAGTGGGAATGCCGGACGCGCCGGTCGTCGTGGCGAGATAGACTTCGCCGAAACCGCCTTTGCCGATGAGCTGATCGAGGACGTAGGTGCGACCCGATTCGGAGCTGAAGGCAGTCCGTGCTTTGTGATGAGCCGGCATGGCAAATGACTTGAAGGAATCGGAGGTGCGTCGACGGCTGGCTCCGTCTCCGCGCGGTACGACAATACTATTCATGTAACGCCGCTCGACGAGGAGCGAAATGTTCATCGCAGGGTCCGAGGTCGAATGATCCTGCCCAGCTTCGAATATCGCCACGACGTCGTCTGGTACGGTGCGTTCGTCGGTTTGATCGCGCTCATCGCGGGGGTGCGCATAGCTCGCAAACGTGCCGGAGCGGTCAACGAACAGCTCGAGCGCGTGAACCTCGAGCTCGAGACTGCGCTCAAGGAGGCAAATCGCGCCCGCCGTATCGCTCAGGACCAAACCGATCGACTCCGACTGCTGGACGAGGCGAGCAGCCTGCTCGCTTCGTCTCTCGACTACGAGAAGACGATTGCCGCTGCCGCCCGTTTGGCGGTACCGCGATTCGCCGAGTGGTGCAGCGTCGACATCATCGTCGGTAAGGAAATCCGCCAGGTCGCGTCGTCGCACATCGATACGCCGGGTTTTCAGCGGATGAGCGAAGTGAGAGCGCGCTACCCCCTATCCGCCGACGCAGCAACCGGACTGGCGAACGTCATTCGCACGGGCGCGACCGTGTTTGCGCCCAACGCGGACGAAGCCTTCGTTGCCAAGCAGGCGCGGAGCCCCGAGCACCTGGAGGTCTCGCGCAGCCTCGGGATCAACTCGGCGATGATCGTACCGATGATCGCGCGGGGGCATACCATTGGAGCGTTGACCGTAGTGCGAGCGCGCGCCGGACAGCCTTTCGACGAAGGCTCAGTCACGCTGGCTCGCGACATTGCGCGGCGCGCGGCGATCGCGATCGACAACGCACAGCTATACCGCAACGCGGTCGAAGCGAACGAGTCGAAGGCGATCTTTCTCGCGACGATGAGCCACGAGCTCAGGACGCCGCTCACCGCCATCATCGGCTACGACGATTTGCTCGCCGAGGGAATCGTCGGAGAGGTGAATGACGCGCAACGAGAACACCTCGCACGAATCAAGGTCAGCGCGCAACAGCTTCTGTCGCTCATCGAAGACATCCTGCTCCACGCGCGCATCGAGGCCGGTCGGGAGTCGGTACGACTCGCGGAGGTTCGCGCCAAGGACATCGTCGAGGATTCGATCACCGTCGTGGCGCCGCTCGCGCAATCTCGAGGGTTGTCGCTGACGGCGGAGGCGGTGTCGCCAGAACTGTCGCTCCGAACGGACGGCGGAAAGGTTCGTCAGATGCTGATCAACCTGATCGCCAACGCGGTCAAGTTCACGGAACGCGGAAGCATCACGGTACGAGCCTTCGAACGCGACGGCGGCGTCGTCTTCGAGGTGGAGGACACCGGTATCGGCATCGCTCCGGAAAACCTCGAGCGCATCTTCGAGGCGTTCTGGCAGGTGGAGCAGCACAAGACTCGAACGGCGGGCGGGAGCGGGCTCGGGCTCAGCACGACGCGAAAGCTCGCGAAGGCGCTCGGCGGCGACGCCACGGTTGAAAGTCGCCAGGGCGCCGGCAGCACGTTTCGTATTACGCTGCCGTGTGTGCTTCGCGAACCGCCGATGGAGGACCTGGTCTCGTCGAGCGTCGGCAGGCTGGGCGTCGAGTAGACGAACGAGCGATTAACGAACAGCCAAGCCAGTTGCTTTCGTCGAGCTCCGGATCCCCGCGAAGGCCGACGCATCAGCCCAGCCCGCGATGCCGCGCGCTCTGATTCGTCGCCACGAGCCGCGCGACTCACCCAACTGAACGCGCGTATCAGGTCCGATCGACGCGACGATCCGCGCGTCCTTCCGCGCGTCGGCGCGGACCGTGACCCAGCCCTTTGCGACCGAGCTAACCCAACGCGCGGGCGTTCGTGATTTCGACGACGCGGACGCCGACGGCTTCGCCGGTCTGTCGACTGGAATCGGCGCGGTCACTGAACGCGCCGCAGCCTGCGGACGGATCGCGTCCCGGGAGCTTGGAGCAGGCGCTTCGGCCGGCGGGGCGCTGACGCGTTCGACGTTGCCCGTGCTTGCCGTGGTTACACGCGGCCCAACTGGAACGACCGGTGTAGGTGGAATGACGGTATCGACAGGCACCGTCGTCAGCACCGGCGCGCCTGTGTCGAGAGCGGTGTAACTCGAATCGACGCTGGGCCGTTTCGCCACTCGTGGCGCCGCGTGCTTCGGTCGAGAGTCGCGCATCAGAAAGGCGAGAACCACCAACACCCCGAGCGCTCCGGCGCCGACGCGCTTCCAAATGTGGGAATGATCCGGTATGGGCTCGGGTTTGGTGCCGCACCAACGACATTCGCCGACGCTCGCTGGGTAGTACGAGTCGCAGCTCGAGCAGTACGCGAGAGGGAGCAACTCCCCGAATCCATCGCGCATCTCGAACAGATGGCTGCACTTGGGACACTGAGACGCAGCCATGAGCGCCTTGGTGCCACAGGCCTCGCATCGCACAGAGCGCATTGGGACCGCCTTGTTGAGGGTGCGCTCCCCAACTTCGTCACGAACATCAATCAACCGTGACGCAGCAACGTTCCGGTTGGACAGCGTCTTCGTCCGTCAGGTGAGGTGGTACCGTCGGATTCCGAAGATGTGCCCTGGGGTCATCGCGCCTGTGAGCCGCCAGATCTATGCCCCAACATGTTTGCGCCGAGCTCAGCGTGAGAAAACCGTTCCGTGTGGGGCGACTCGGCCGGTGAATCCGTGTGGCCACGTTTTGCCGGTGAGGTCGATGCCGGAATGCGTGGCGCCGGGGTCACGAAAACGCGTGTCGATCGACAATGCGCCATTGGCGGGATTGAAATCCACGACGAACAGGCGATTCGACTTGGCATCACCCGCCGAGTTGAGCACCACCCGACGGCCTGTACCGTCGATTGCGATCCAGTGCGGCCGTTCATCGTTCCCGAAGGAAACCGTCGACACCTCGCGCGGTCGCGCGGGATCGGAGATGTCCAACGCGACGAGCGCGTGGGCATCGGGTACGGTCTGAAGCCAATAACGTCCGGTGAGGATCGGGACGCCGCAGTTCTTTCCCTCGAACGTGTGCACGAGGCTCGTCGTGGGCGCGCCGTCGACGTCGCGCAGCAGGTAGAGACCGCAATTGAACGTGTGGATGTACACGCTGCGGCCGTCGGGCAACAACCTCGGCTCTCCGGTCAAGCGATTTTCGTCGCCGCGCGGACCAAGGGGCGAGAGCAACGCTCTTGAGCAACCGCAGATCCGAGAGCCGCCACAGTTGTACCCATTGCGCCGTCGCCGCCGAGTCTGCGTCGTCCATGTCGGTCGTGGTGGACACGGCGCGGTCGATGGCCGGCAGAGGCAGGACGCTGTAGGGAAAGATGTGCGTGTCGGAGATCGCGGAATCGTGGGCGCTCGCGCTGCGAATCAGACGGCCCCGCTCATCGATTTCGACGAGACCGCCCGTGGTATGCGGCGAGCCACTACCCATGCCACTGTGGAAACCCTGCTGGGCCGGCGCCGCCGAGTCGGCAGCATACTGGAAGGTGGCGAGCACGCGACCGTTGGGCAGACGGACGTACGTGTGCGGATAGCTGTAGCCGGCGATGTCGCCGAACGACGTCAGAATGCGCGGGTGCAGCGGCTGCTCGAGGTCGAACAGCCAGGTGCGTCCGGCGTGAAAGCCATTGGCGAGCAAATGCCCGTCCGCCGGCATCTCCGCTTCCGTGTGATATGGATGCGCGCCAGCGACGCCAGTGGGAATGGACGCGACGATCGAGCCGTAGCGCGCCGAAGTTGGCGTCGCGTCGATGACGGCGAGAAAGTCGCTCGCCTTGTGCGCCGAGTCGCCGGCCCAGAGGAACAGATAGGTCGAATCGCGGCCGTCGCGGCCGTCGCGGCAGGCTGCGGTAGTCGCGAGGACGACGGCGAGCAGCATCTGGCCGGTCGTTCGGGGGGAGAAGCAGCGCATTGTCATTCGAGTCTCGTGAGACGCACTTGATGATGTGCGCCGCATCACTCGAGCGGTAATGCGAAATGCGAAATCGTGAGCGCAGACAAATGATCGCTTGACGTCGCTTCATGAATCGCGTATTAACGGGGTCGCTGGGCGGCGGAGCCCAGCCTTTCGCGTCGCGCGGAGTCCCTCATATGGACCTGTCGCCGGTGACCGCCACGTCGATCGTCATCACGATCACGTACACGATTCTGTTGTTCTGGGGCGCATGGGTCGGCGTGCGCCAAGTGTACCAGGGCTTCCGACGTCCCGACCAATTGCTGAACCCGCTATTCGGGAATCGTCAGGCGATCACGATCTTCACGTTTCATCTGTTCATCGTCTCGCTCGACCTGTTCGTGTGCGGGCCGCTGGCGGTGCACTACAAGAGCCGATTGTGGTACTGGGGCGGACGCATCGCCCTCCTCTCGTGCTCTTTCCCACTCGCCTTCTACTTCAATCGGAATCCGCAGTCGTTCGGAAAGCTGATTGGAACGTGGGTGCGCTTCCGCAACATCTTCGAGATCTCGCTGCACGTTCTGGTCGCGTCGCTCGCGATCAACTGGTTCTACTACTACGGCCTGCTCTACTGGCTGGTCGCCTATCGGTATCTCGACGTCGGTCCGCGCAGAGCGCTGCAGACGTTGTACAACACGCCGGCAAAGCTGGCCGCCCGCAAATGGGCGCCGACGCTCAACTGGGCGGTGATCACGTCGATCTACATTCTCGCGGCCATCGCGATCTACAATCAGCAGGTGATCTTTGCGGCGCCGCCCCCGGACACGCGGCCCGAGCACATCGCGACGATGTTGGAGGTCATCCTCGTCGCAGGGCTCAACGTCGCGATCGCGATGATCGCCTGGGGCATGACTCGCAAGTACACGGGGCCCGGCCCGGCCGCTCAGCTGATACCGGTCACCGCACCAGACGGCGCCCTTCGCTCGCGCGACGATGCGCAAAAGCCTGCCTCGGCGGGTGGGTACCTGCAATAACACGCACGCGCATCACAGGAGTCCGCGATGCTGAATCTCGACATCACCAAGTGCAACCTCGCCATCGACCGGCTGCTCGAGGTCACGACCAACCCTCGGCATCGCTTCATCCTCATGGCGTACGCGCGCCATCGTCATCTCGAGTTCTCGGGACAGTACGAGGCTGTCCTCACCGACGAGATGATGAACGATCATCCGATCTATACGATTCGCGCCCTCGGTCTCGATCTCAAAATCGATGGAAGAGAGGAGGTGCGAACGATGTACCGCAATTGGGCGGAGACGAACCAATGCGTCTTCTACATAGAAGACGAGCAGGTCGCGGTGGCCGACAACTTCGTCGCGTCGAAGCTCACGTCCTACCAACAGATCTGGGGCGGCACCATGCTCGCCTCCAAGGTGCTCGGCATTCTTCCGAAGGGACTCTCACAGGAGCTGTTCCTCAAGATGCTCGATTTCAGGGGCATTACAGCGGAACCGGACGCGATGTACCTCTACAAGAGCCACGAGCAGTGGTTCTGGCCATATGACGAGCGTGGCCGACTGCTCCGCGAAGACGTGCTCGAGCCCGACCGCAGTACGTCGGAGATCATCAAGCTGGACGAAGAGGACGTGCTGACCGCGGCGAAGGCCTACACACTCCTCAACCCGCTCATCAAACCGCTGCCGGACTTCGACGAGTACGTCCTCGGTCGGAAATCCAGCGCAACATCGCCCATCGGCTCGATCGGCGGCGAACGCCCCATCCTGACGTGATCGGAGACAATCGAATGCGTCCAGCAATCATTGCCGCCTCCATCTGCTCACTCACGCTCGTTACCTCCTGCGGCTGGCTGAGCGACCACACACCCGACCTCGTGAGCTGCGCTACGGAGATCGCCGAAGGCGTACGGCCCATCGCCGATTCGCGCCCCGATCGATTCCATGGCAAGGTGCAGGCGAACACCGCGAAGTGTCGAGGCGGGAGTAACGCCATCGCATACCGTGAAGTGCCGTGGACCGACTGGAGCAACTATTGGGCAACACGCGACAACGGGTCGAAATCGCTTTTCGCCACGAAGAACCTTCGCGGCGTGAACGGCTCGCTCATCGATCTCGAATATGCGCGCGTCGAGTTGATCAAGTTCAATCTCTTCGACAACAGCGGCACGTACCAACGCTACGTGAACGGCGACAACGGCACCGACGGCGCCGCCGTAAGAACGTGGCCCGAGATGCGCCTTCCCCCCACGAATCCGGCCTTCGCCGCCGTGGGCGGCGCGGCCGCCGAACAGCACTGCAAGGGTGAGCTCATTCGCTATCGAACGCTCGGCGGCATCTGCAACGACACCCAGAATCCGCTGATGGGATCGTCCGGCACGCTCTTCGCGCGCAACGTGCAGTTCGAGACCACCTTTCCGGACAGAGGCCTCGACGAGACGACGCGCAACCGGCACGGCGGACGTCTCGCACTGCTTTCACCCGATCCGCAGGTCATCAGCCGCAAGCTCTTCACCCGCGCGCAGAGCGACAGCGCGTCGTGCAATGACGGCTACGGCAAGCCCGGGTACGCGAAGGACGCCAACTGCGATTACAAGAAGGCTCCATTCTTCAACGTCCTCGCCGCGTTCTGGATCCAGTTCATGACCCACGACTGGTTCTCGCATCTCGAGGAAGGGCACAACGCGCCGCAGTACATGGCAGTCGGTTGCGCGACCAAACGCGTCAATGGCGCCGACACGCCACTCAGTCCCGATGAAGTCACGAAGCTCGGCTGTCGGCCCGGCGACCAGATCGACCGCGCGTTCGTCGCCGACTCGTCGGCGCCGAAGAAGTTCGCCAGCGGCGGTCGCGAGTACCTGACCCGCGCGCCGAGCGTGTTCAAGAACTCGAATACAGCATGGTGGGACGCGTCGCAGATCTACGGCTACGACGACATCTCGGCCAAGCGCGTCAAGCGCGATCCGGCCGACCGCGCGCGTCTGGCGATGGTCGTGCCACCGAACGCAAAGACCGCGGGCGATCGCCAGGGATATCTCCCCCTGCTCGCGACGTCCGATCCACAGCTTCCCGATTGGGCCGGTCAGGAGTCCGCTGCCTTCCCGGACAACTGGACCATCGGCATGAGCTTCTATCACAACGTGTTTTCGCGCGAACACAATCAGTTCGTCAGTGCGTTCCGGGCGTACGCGTTCGAACACCCCGACGACGACTCGGGTCTGCGCGATCCGGCCAACCCACACGCCATCGTGAGATACCGGAACGTAAACGCGGATCAGATCTATGAGCTGGCGCGCCTCGTCGTCGCAGCCGAAATCGCGAAGATCCACACCATCGAGTGGACGCCACAGCTCCTCTACGATGAACCGCTCTTCCGCGGCATGAACGCGAACTGGAGCGGCGTGGTTCAGCACGACACGAGCATCAAGGTGCTCCTGGCCGACGTCGTCAATCATCTCGCGAAATCGAACAAGGCGACGGTCGCCAACAGTTGGTACTCGGTCCTCGCCTCCGGCCCGGGCATCGTCGGACTTGGATCGCAGAAGGAGAATTGGGACGTCTCCAACGAGGCGGATGTCAATGGCGGGACGAACCACTTCGGTTCGCCCTTCAATTTCCCCGAGGAGTTCGTATCGGTCTATCGCCTGCACGCGCTCGTGCCCGACCTCCTCGAGTATCGCGAGCTACCGACGGCCAACGCGATCTCGGCGAAGATTCCGGTGATCGAGACGTTCCGGGGTAGAGCGACGGGTTTCATGCACGATCGCGGACTCTCGAACTGGGCACTGACCATGGGCCGGCAACGGCTCGGAGTGCTCGCCCTGCAGAACCATCCGCGGTTCATGCAGAACATCAAGATCGACCGACTGCATTCGCCGACGAAACAGATCGACATCGCTGCGCTCGACATCATCCGCGACCGCGAGCGCGGCGTCCCGCGCTTCAACGAATTCCGTCGGCAGTACGGCCTGCGCACGCTGACCGGCTTCGACGACTTCATCGACCAGCATGTCGACAAGAAGTCAGCCGACTACGCGGAACAGCAAAAGCTGGTTGCGACGCTGCGCGAGGTGTACGGCCAGCACAAGTGCGACGCGAAGAAGGTCATCACCCACGCGCAGCTCACCGCCGCGGGCGACTCGATCACCGATTGCCTCGGCCACGCCGACGGTTCGATGGTCGACAACGTCGAGGACCTCGATACGGTCGTCGGCTGGCTGGCCGAGACGACGCGGCCACACGGATTCGCGATCTCGGAAACGCAGTTCGTGGTGTTCATCCTCAACGCGTCGCGTCGCCTGTACAGCGATCGGTTCTTCACGTCGAGCTTCCGTCCGGAGATCTACTCGACGATGGGGTACAACTGGGTGAACAACAACGGCCCGATGGCGCAGGTGGAACGTGTTCCGATCAACGGACACGCGTCGCAACCGGTATCGCCGTTGAAGCGCGTCCTGCTCCGCACCATGCCAGAGCTGGCGCCCGAGCTCGATCAGGTGCAAAACGCGTTCGATCCATGGGCGCGGGATCGCGGCGAGTACTACACGTTGAACTGGTCGCCGCGGAAGGGCGCGGAGAACGACGAAGCGTTCAGGAGACCACTGGCAGAAACGCGGCGGCCGTAAGGACGGAACTACCGAACGACGCGACTGCCGAACGACGCGACTGCCGAACGACGCGACTGCCGAACGACGCGACTGCCGAACGACGCGACTGCCGAACGACGCGACTGCCGAACGACGCGGGTGCCGAACGACGCGGGTGCCGAACGACGCGGGTGCCGAACGACGCGACTGCCGA
>Ga0310811_10013862_pt1 | contig 10502 bp, 11 predicted proteins | sample YCmetagenome_FD_207642 | JGI IMG/M metagenome (GOLD analysis project Ga0310811, IMG submission 207642) | Soil microbial communities from experimental microcosm in Duke University, North Carolina, United States - YC | ecosystem: Engineered > Artificial ecosystem > Soil microcosm > Unclassified ... | reverse complement strand
CGGGGAATATCGCCTCCCGGCGACGGCCAAAAGTTGCACCTTGCGCCGCAGGGGGTCGCCCTCAATTGGAATAGCGGCGAGCGATGGCAGCCTGGGAGCATGTTCTGGCGCCAGGATGGCCCCAAAGTCGGCCGATGCCATTTGCTGAAGATGGCTTTCTTGAGCGCTCCTGTGCACGACCTTAGGGCCCGGATGGTCGGCAAAACAAGTCTGCTTGAATCGGCTCGCCATGTCGCATCCGACTCTCTCGAGAAATACCGCCTCATGCAAGTCTTCGAGCGGGATAACGGCTTGCCTTGCCATCGGATGTTTCCGGGACAGGATGAGCACGTAGCGCTCCTCGAACAGCGTCCAGCGGTCAATACGCTCGGGCAGCTCCACGGCGTCACCGACGAGTGCGGCATTGATCTCGCCATCCAAAAGCATCGCGGCGAGCCTGGCGGCATCCGCTTCGTGGAGCTCGACGCGAAGATCAGGGATGATCCTGGCGAGTTCCGAGAGCAGTTCCGTGATGAGTGCGGCGGAGACTGACGGCGCCAGCCCGATCTTGAGCGGGGCGATTGCTTTCTTTTGATAGCCTTGCGCCTGAAGCCGCACCGCTTCCGCCGCGGTAAATATCTTCTCCAGCGTTGGCAAGATCATCTTGCCCAATTCCGTGAGCTGCGTGAGGTGGCGTTCACGGTGAATCAACGTGCCGCCGAGGTCTTGCTCCAGCTTTTGCACCGCCTTTGTCAGCGCCGGCTGGGTCACATTGCATTGCTCCGCAGCCCGCGTGAAATTGAGTGTCTTTGCGAGGGCCAAGAAATATCGCACCTGATAAAGCTGCAGCTGCATACTCGTGCTCGACAGATTTGCCGTGGTTCGACCGTTCCAGTTCGTTGCCATAGAAGGCAAAGGCGATGATCAAGCGGCTTGTCGCGGAGTTTCCGCTGAAACAGTTATCGTGCGCCGGCTCGGAATTGCCGCTCCACCGCTTGCGGGAATGTGCTCTCGCCGACGCTGTTTCCTATTACCGTCGCAGTTGCGTGGATCATCGTAGCCGCGACACCAGTAATATGTATCGCCCCGTCCAAAAACTAGGACACAAGCTCAATCCGAGAGTCCGAAACGCGTGTCCGATCGTCCGAATCTTGACATTGCCTCGCTCCGACCTCGATGAGCTGATGACAGCTTTGGACGTCCTAGGCGTGTTCTTCCGCAGAGTAATCGGATTGCCGTCCCCGCAACTGACCGTTTTTGGGTTCCGACGGGGGCCACGGCAGGGACATGGCGACACGATCGATCATTTGCACTAGGTCGACCAGCGACCTTGCCCGCAATTTTTTCATCACCTGCATCCGATGCAATTTGACGGTGACCTCGGCGATACCCATTCGCGCCGCGGTCTGCTTGTTCATCAATCCGGAGGTGACCCAGCGCGCCACCTCTAACTCACGTGGCGTCAGCGTAGCGAAACGTGAGTGCAAATCGCAAAGCTCTTTCTCGGCCTCGCGCCTTCTTTGATCGCGCTCAAGCGCGAGGCGGATGGCGTCCAGCATCTCCTGATCGCGAAACGGCTTGGTCAGAAACTCGACGGCTCCGGCTTTCATGGCTTTCACCGTCATCGGGATATCGCCGTGGCCTGTGATGAAGATGATCGGAATCTTTATATTCGCTTCCGCCAGCTCCGCTTGAAAGTCGAGCCCGCTCTTCCCCGGTAATCTTACGTCGAGCACGAGGCAGCTCACGACGTCGGCGCGCGGCGCGAAGTCCGCCGACGAGCCGAACCCTTCAACCTGCAAGCCGACCGATGCGAGCAAATCTGTGAGCGCACCGCGAACCGACTCGTCGTCATCGATTACAAACACGGTGTGAGCCCGATCCTTCGCGCTAAGCCGTTGCAAGGGTTCTCGCTCGACCATGGCATCTCTCCGCAAGTGCAAAGGTTCGGGCGAATACCCATCCAAGGCCCGGCGATGTAGAGCGGCTGAATTGGGTATGTCGTCCGCAACCGATCGTGAGAGAACCGGCCATGCCGATCTTGCAGAACCTTGCTTTGCAGAGAACGGCCTTGCTTGATTGTCGGGCTTGGGCAAGCAGCCTTGGCGGCCAACCGAAGGTTGCGTCTCGGCGCCGCTGCCGATTGCAAGTCATGGAACTTAGCGCCCCTGACGCTGCAATCGCGTCTCGAGTTTGGCTTTCACGTGCGATTGGTTCGGCCCGGGTGCCCTCGGATACTTGCGGCGGACGCGCAGGCGGCCAAACTACGATCCATTGCATCGACCAAGCGCATGGATGGAACTCAATCGCCCTCGTCAGGAGCCAGCGGATGAGCGAACATCAATTACACCAGGCAGGCTCGCTCGACACGCAACGGCCCTCCGTCAACAGCCTCTCCGCGCTCATGCGTGGGGCCGAAGCGGAGTCGTCCATTGACGAAGTGTCGGGCTCGTGGATGCGCTCCGCGCATTTGCACGGCATCGACCCGATCAACCGCGCGCCGCCACACATTCTTACGGCTCACGAGGTTAGCGCTCTACGTGAACCGCTCGAAGAATTGATTGTCAGTGCGGCCACCGAGGTTGATCGACTGTACATGTTGGTGCGTTCGTCCGGCTATGCCCTGCTTTTCTGCGACATGACCGGCTCGGTGGTCGAGCACCGCGGTGACGATGCCCAGGCCGATCAATTCCGCCACTGGGGGACCTGGCTTGGCGGTGTCTGGTCGGAATCAACCGAAGGAACGAACGGCATCGGCACGTGCATTGCCGAAGAGCGTGCCGTCACGATCCACCGCGGTCAGCACTTCCGGTCACGAAACAAGGATCTGAGCTGCTCGGGCGCACCTGTGTTCGGCATCGACGGCAAAATGATTGCCGTTCTCGATGTGTCGGCAATCGATCCCAATCTTTCGGAACGGGCGCATGGTCTGACGGGGATGCTGACTGTGGCTGCAGCCGACGCGATCGAGGAACGCTTCTTTCGCGAGCACTTTCGTCGTCAATGGATCATCGCCGCCATCCTGCCGATTGAAGAGAGTGCGTCAGCGATCTTGTTGGCCGTCGATGCGGACCAGCGCATCGTTGGCGCCAACCGGGCCGCCCGCAAATCGTTCATGCTCCATGATCAAGGGTTGCAGTTCGGCATCAGCCTGTGGAATGTTTTTGAACGAGATCTTGCGCCGTTTCGGCAACATCACGACGTCGATACTGCGACCCGATTGATGCTTGTGGGCAGCGATGAAACACTGCCGGCGGTCGTTACCCCGCCGATCAGCGCGCACCGCGGCAATATAAATCCTGCCAGCGCCGCCTATCACACCCATCCTCGCACTGACTTGCTCAGCAAGTTGCGAGAGATGGCGCCAACGCAACAGGCCCGCGGAGGGCTGCCGCCTGGTGCTGTACGCCGGGTGACGGAATATGTTGAATCGCACATCAGCGAAAACATCGATCTCGCGATGCTGGCCGGCGTGGCGGGATTGTCGGTCTACCATTTCGCGCGCGAGTTCAAGCGATCGACCGGAGCAACACCGCACTTCTATCTCATTCGCAAGCGCATCGAGCGTGCGCAGACTATGCTGGCGCACACGGATTGTTCATTGACGGAGATTGCCCTTGCCGTCGGGTTCTCCGACCAAAGCCATCTCGCGCGCCATTTTCGTCACGCGGTCGGCCTGACGCCGCGCGAGTTTCGATGGTCGATGCGCTGATCCAGGACGGACAGACGCGTATGTCGCCGAGATCGGCGCCGCAGGTGGCTGTGCAGCGCCTGCCGCTGTCTTCGGCGCGCCGCTGGCTCAAGCCGCGCACTTCCGCCGGGAGCGCCATGTGTTCTCCCCGGCGCCGTTTCCTATTAAAGTCGCAGTTGCTGAGAATGTCATAGCTGCGAGACCAGAAATTCATGTCGTCCCGTCCAAAGACCACGACACCAACTCGATCCGAGAGTCCGAAACGCGTGTCCGATCGTCCAAATCTTGCATTGCCTCGATCCGATCTCGATGTGCTGATGACAACTCTGGATGTCGACGTCATTGGGCTCATCGAGTGTCTGGTCAGTCCGGGTTGGCGCCTGTCATTTGGGAGCGCGCCTGCGCCCGCTATCCACTACAATCTGTCCGGTACCGGACGAATGGTGGTGGGTGGTTTCGCGGCATTTCCTTTGGTGCCGCACACCCTTGTGATCACGCCGGCTAAGGAGCCGATTCACATCGAGGTCGACGACCGCACAGCGGCCACGCCAGTGAATGTGGTGGAGGCGCAATGGGACCCGCGCTTCGGCGATCGTGTCCAGCGATTCGTCGCCGGGGAGGCCGATCCCATGGTCATGCTGATCTGCGGGTACTTCCGCGCCACCTACGGCTCCTCGATCGACCTCTTTGCAGGCCTTTCCACCCCGATTGTCGAGCGGTTCGAGCCTGCCGACGACCTGGGGTCAAAGTTGCAGGCTGCGTTGGCAGAAATCAGCGGCCGGCAGGTTGGTATGCAGGCGATGACGACCGCTATCCTGAAGCAGGTGCTCGTCACGCTCGTCCGTCGGAGTCTGAATTCGACCAGCGATTGGCTGGAGCGCTTCTCCATCCTGAGTGACCGTCAAATCGCCCGTGCGTTCGCCGATATAGCGGCGCGACCAATGGCCGATCACTCTGTTATGTCCTTGGCGCAGAAGGCCGGCTTGAGCCGATCCGCATTCATGGCGCGCTTTGCGCGCGCAATCGGATGTTCGCCAATGGTCGCGCTCCGGCAAATACGGATGAAGCGTGCAGCCGATATGCTCGCCGCGAGAACATTTTCGGTCGAGCAGATCGCGCGGGCGGTTGGCTATAAAAGCCGCAGCAGCTTTCTTCGTGCCTTTCGCCAGGTGCATGGGTACGTCCCGGCAGCGGGTTGCGCCGGCCATGGCGCCTAAAGGGTAGAGATCTTCGGCTCCAGGAGCTGTTGCGCGAGCAGGCCGGCGTGCGGCGTGAGCGCGGAAAAATCGCGTGCACAAAGATGAAGCTGTCTAAGCGCCCAGGGTTCTTGCAGCGGCACCATCGCCAAGCCAAACCGCCGCAAATCTTTTGCGGACGCCTCCGATAAAATTGCAATCCCTACGCCCGATTCAACCAGCATCGCGACGTTCTCAATCCGCCTGAGTTGAATGCGGTAGTAAATCTGGCGACCCAGGCGGGCTGCACGTTCTCCCAAATGAGCTTCCAGCGCGGCGTCGGCCAAGCCGACGAACGGCTCACCCACAACGTCGGCAAAAACTATCGATTGTTGATCGCTGATGCGATGCGTTTCTTTCGCCACAACGACGAGTTGATCTTGCGCGATAAGGCGAGTTTGCAATGCGGCCAAGTCGGCGATGTCGGCCACGACTCCCAAATCAGCGCGGCCTTCCGCGATAGCGGGTGCAATCTCAGTGCTTGGCCGTTCGTGGAGGTCGATAGAAAGATCCGGATAAGCGACCAAGAACCGCCCGAGTTGATGCGGTAGAAAAGCGGCCAACCCAGCCGTGTTGGACAAGAGCCTGATGCGCCCTTTTAGGCCGGTGCCGTAGGTGCGCAGTTCTCCACGCATCCGCTCCACCTGGTCCAGGATCAAACGGGCATGGCGGATCAGGGCATCACCGGCCGTAGTCGTAACGACCCCCCGCCTGTTTCGCTCCAGAAGTTGGGCGCCAAGCGAGGCTTCCATTCCGGAAATGCGCTGGCTCACCGATGCGAGAGCGAGATTCATGATCTCGGCACCCTTGGTGAGGCTGCCTTGCTCCACCACGGTCAGGAACAACCGCATATCCGTCAAATCGAAGCGCAATGCCGTTCCTTCGTTTTTGCCGAACTTTTCCATCGGGAATTATTAATTGTGACGTTTGGCTCGCACGCTTGCGTAACTCACCGGTTTCCGATGGAGCGAGATTGGCGCTCTTAAAGGCTGCTGAACGAACCATCGGGATGACGTGGCAGCGCATTGGCGACTTGCTGAACGGTTCACTCCCCAAGCGGAAATTATTGAGGAGACTGCATATGAACGAGAAATTTCTTGAGGCTTGGCGACCGCAGATTCTGAGCCTGTTTCGCTTCATCACCGGTCTGCTGTTTTTTCAATACGGCGTGGCCAAGATCTTCAAGTTTCCAGTAGTGCCAGAGTTCGCCCATCTCCCGCCGCTTATCATCACCGCAGGTTCTCTAGAGCTTGTCCTTGGTGCGCTGCTGATGGTTGGCCTATTCTCACGCTTGACCGCATTCATCCTTTCGGGCGAAATGGCATTCGCGTATTTCTTAGGCCATGTGCTCAGGACCGGTTCCTGGTATCCGGCGCAAAATGGCGGCGCGTTAGCGATCCTGTTCTGCTTCGGCTGTCTTTATCTGGCAGCTGCCGGCCCTGGCCCAATCAGCCTCGACGCAAAAATGCGCCGCAAGAACCTGATTGACGCATCGGATTTGCGGGTCAGGTCCTGATGCAGAAGATTACAATGAAGCGTCGTGAGTTTTTGAAAGTATCGGCCGTTGGGACCGCCGCTGCCGCGTTGGTTGCGCCGGCCATTGCGCAGGCGTCGCCCGAGACCAAGCGAGCTGAGGCAGGCAAATCAACGAGACCGGCGAAGTCGTTTTTCACGACCGAGGATCAAACGACCATCTTCTACAGGGATTGGGGCCCGCGGGATGCCCAGCCGATTTGCTTCCACCACGGCTGGCCGACCACTTCGGACGACTGGGACAACCAGATGCTGTTTTTCCTCAGCCACGGATTCCGCTGCATCGCCCACGACCGTCGGGGGCACGGTCGGTCGGGTGAGGCGGAAAACGGCAACGATATGGACACGTATGTCGCTGACGTCATCGCACTTGCAGCTCATCTTGGTCTGCGCAACGCGGTTCATATCGGGCATTCAACTGGAGGCGGCGAAGTCGCTCGCTACGCGGCGCGTGCCGACAAGAGGCGCGTCGCGAAAGCCGTGCTGATCGGGCGGTGCCGCCGATCATGCTCAAGACCGACAAGAATCCCGGCGGGCTACCAATCGAGGCGTTCGACGGTTACCGCAAACAATTCGCGGCCAATCGCGCCCAGTTCCTTCGCGACTTCGCCTCAGGCCCCGTCTACGGATTCAACCGCCCGGGTGTGACACCACTTCCCGGCGTCATCGACAATTGGTGGCGTCAGGGCATGATGGGCAGCGCCAAAGCGCAGTATGAGGGCATCAAGGCGTTTTCCGAGACTGATTTCACCGAAGATCTGAAGGCAATACCGGTCCCTGTCCTCATCATGCATAGCGACGACGACCAGGTCGTGCCGATCGCGGATTCGGCCTTGCTGTCGGCCAAACTGGTAAAGAATGGCACGCTGAAGATCTACAAGGGCTTTTCGCACGGCATGGCGCTCACCCATGCTGACGTGATCAACGCCGATCTGCTTGCCTTCATCCGAACCTGATATCGCCCGAACCTGATATCCCCAGATGGGATCGCCTGAGATGCGCGGCCATTCTTCGAAAACATTGCGGTGGCCCCGTGCCCAGACCATGCCGTTGATAGCGCTGCCGCCGCCGAGCGTCCGTCCGGCGGCGTGGACGATCGTGCGGCCGTTGACGCTCAGGGAAGCTTATCGCCGAGATTCCAATCGAGTGGTCTCTCTGTGCCACATCAAGGCAAGTTGCGCCGCGACAGCATCACGCCGCGCAGCGAGCGGCAATAACGATCGTCTATGGACTCCATGGCGAGAGGTGATTTCCCTTGCCGGCGTTGCAAGGTCATTTTCCAAAGCATGGTCGCACTAAAACTTTCAGTGCCGCCACTGAGACGCGATCGCAGATTAAGAAACTGGAAGGCACGATATGCAAAGCAACAAACTAAACGCCGCTAAAGAGGCCGCCTATTTCGGTGTGGCGTGGGAAGATGCCTACGGATACGCACAGGCGATCAAGGTTGGTGATACGATTTTTCTCTCCGGCCAACTCAGCCACGACGAGAAGGGGAACCTGATCGCGCCTGCTGCTCTCGATAAATCCGGCAAGCCAACCGGGTTCTCGATGATGGAACAGCAGATGCGGGCAGCCTACGGCAACGCCGTCAAGATTTTGGCGCGCTTCGGGGCAACGCTGGACAACGTCGTCGAGGAGACGCTCTATGTCCTCGATGTCGACTCCGCGTTCGCCGTCGCGGGCACGGTGCGCAAAGAGGCGTACGGCACGGCGCGCCCTCAATGCGCCAGCAACCTGATCGGTGTGGCGAGGCTGGCGTTTCCCGAACAGCTCATCGAAATCGGCTTCAAGGCTGTATTGCCGGGAGCAGGAGCGAAGCCGCGGTGATAAATCCCCGATGGGCGTGAGGGCAAAGAAATCACGCACACAAAGATGAAGCTGCCTGAGCGCCCGGGGGTCGTGCAGCGGTGGCATAATCGTTCAAGCCTGGATGCCCCAGATCTTTAGTGGAGACTTCCGCTAAAGATCTGAGGCATCCCTGGGCTTGATGAGCGGAGCTCGTGCCGCCGCTCAAAGCGCGCCGCGGTCCCGGCCTAGGGGAATGTGAGGCCGAAAGCGGCCGGGTCGGGCCGTTCGCCATCCCGGGGGACCAAGAAGCGTTCGAGCCCACCCGGCACGAAGCTGACCAGCAGGGTCGCCGGACCGCCGACCACTTCGATCGTATGCGGCACACCGCGGGGAAGAGCCGCATAGGCGCCCGGTCCTACCTCGACGCGGGCATCGCCGACCCGCGCGATGAGCTTCCCCTGAACCACGAAGACCAGTTCGTCCTCGCGCGAGTGGGTGTGCAGCGGCGGCTCCTCGCCGGCCCGCAGCGTCCACAGGACAGCGCCATAGTCGCCTCCGGACTGGCTGCTCTCCACTTTCATCTCGATGCTCGACCCCCCGCTTGAGGTCACCGTCTTACCGCCCTGGGGCGGCGTGAGAACTGGCTGCTGGACTGACATTTGGAACCTCCTGATCGCGGACCCTCGATTGTCGCGATCCCATGCTGCGAATTGGTTGGAAGGTGCCGCCGCCGCCCGACAAAGGGAAATGCCGTGTGACTATCTATCCGATAACCATTTATCATAGACCTCGATTCAGACGCAGGCGCATCGCGCCGGGCTTGCCTGCTGCGGTTGCCGTGGCCACCCCAGCGTGTCTTCAATCCGAGTTCTCTCCATTGCCCTCGGAGTCTGCCGCGACTCATCCGTGCACTTGGCGAAAGGCGCGGAGAAAGCTGCTGCGCCTATAGCCGACCGCCCGCGCGCATCATTCCGCCGCCGCCGGACGTGAGGGCGGCGTCCACCGATAGGCCGCGAGTTCTTCGTTGAGCGGCGGATCGGCGAGGTTGTTGGCGAAATTGACGAGGGTCGCGAGGCTGACGCCGAGCACGACCTCGAGCGCAGCCTGATCCGTGAAGCCGGCGTCTTTGAAGCGTGCGAACTCATCATCCGACACGGTGCCGCGCGTCGCGATGACCGCTTGTGTAAAGCGGGCAATGGCATCGATCTTGGTATCGCTGACCGCGGTGCGATCACGCAAGGCGCCGATGACCGCCTTGTCGAGCTTGGCCAGCTTGTCCGCCACACGAGAGTGAGCGGCGACGCAATAGTCGCACCCATTTGTCGCCGCTGCCGTGATCTGAACGGCCTCCCGCTCGGCCAGAGTGAGCGAACCGCGCACATTGATGCTGGACACCTGCATATAGGTTTCGAGCGCAACCGGTGCGTTTGCCAGCACCCGCAAAAGGTTGGGCAAGTAGCCGTAGTTCTTCTTGGCAGAGGCCAAGGACGTCTTGGTGCTCTCGGGGGCGTCTTCGAAAGTCCGAAGTGGCAAGCGGGACATATTAGTTCTCCTTGGCCACAGCAGGTCGCGATGCTTGTGCCGGGCTGAGATGTAATAGGCCCTCGCTCCTTTGCCATTATCCGGAAATCCTTTATGCGCGTCCGATCGTCCGGTGAGGTCACATGGAAGCAATCCATGACGTAACGTCCGGTCTATCAGCGGTTGCGGCTGTGGCTCGTGCCGTTCGCGGGAAATCGGCGCTGCCGCGGCTATACCCGCTCGGCGCCAGGCCACGCAGCGGGTTGCGTCGGCCATAGCGCCTAAAGGGTAGAGATCTTCGGCTCCAGGAGCTGTTGCGCGAGCAGGCCGGCGTGCGGCGTGAGCGCGGAAAAATCGCGTGCACAAAGATGAAGCTGTCTAAGCGCCCAGGGTTCTTGCAGCGGCACCATCGCCAAGCCAAACCGCCGCAAATCTTTTGCGGACGCCTCCGATAAAATTGCAATCCCTACGCCCGATTCAACCAGCATCGCGACGTTCTCAATCCGCCTGAGTTGAATGCGGTAGTAAATCTGGCGACCCAGGCGGGCTGCACGTTCTCCCAAATGAGCTTCCAGCGCGGCGTCGGCCAAGCCGACGAACGGCTCACCCACAACGTCGGCAAAAACTATCGATTGTTGATCGCTGATGCGATGCGTTTCTTTCGCCACAACGACGAGTTGATCTTGCGCGATAAGGCGAGTTTGCAATGCGGCCAAGTCGGCGATGTCGGCCACGACTCCCAAATCAGCGCG
>Ga0310811_10013861_pt1 | contig 10503 bp, 6 predicted proteins | sample YCmetagenome_FD_207642 | JGI IMG/M metagenome (GOLD analysis project Ga0310811, IMG submission 207642) | Soil microbial communities from experimental microcosm in Duke University, North Carolina, United States - YC | ecosystem: Engineered > Artificial ecosystem > Soil microcosm > Unclassified ... | reverse complement strand
GGGCCTGGCCGTCCTGCACATTGAGCCTGGCATAGGCATCCTGTGCCTCGGTCACATCTATGCCTTTGCGATAATAAGTCTGGATGAAGCTGGCATAGGCAGTCACCGTGTTCAGCTGCTTGGCCTTGGCGAAGGCCTTCTCCGCCTCGCCTTTCATTTCCTCCATCCGATCTTCTGCCTGACCACGGAAATAGCCGCTCGGCTCCTCGCGCATATAGAGCTGATAGGATGGAATGGTGTCGGCCATCGCCGCGATGTTCCAGGCCTGCTGATCTTCCGGCGTCGCGGTGGGACGGAAGATGTACCAGAGAACGCCGATCAGAACGACGGCAAGGCCAGCCAATATGGCGGCATGCTTGGGCTCCCTCGCCCATTCCTGAATTGGCTTGCCGCCGACACGGATATCCTTGAGATCGATCTTGATGTTCTTCTGGGCGTGCGGCAGCGAGGGCATGCTGGGCGGCGCCGCGAACAGCAGCGGGCGGGCCATCACCTGCTTGCCCAGGAGCCGCTTGATGGAATCGGCAAGCTGGCGGACGTGCTCATCCAGGGGCGGGGTGAAAGCATCCAGCCAGTGCGGGGTGGAGAGGAAATATTCCAGCGACTTGGTCGGCATCACATTCTCGATGCGGAACGGGATCACCGGCAGGCCCTTGTTCACCGCCCGCTCGACCTCACGCTTGATCTGGGACTGGGCGGCATTGGCGTTGGAGGAAAAGATCAGCACCATCGCCTGGGCGTCATTGATGGCGTCGATGATGGACTCGCCCCAATCGGCGCCCGGCAGGATGTCGCGCGGCGCGATCCAGCAGCGCACACCCTCCGCTTCCAGCACGGCGCAGACCGCGTCCGCCACCGGCTTGTCGCGGGACGAATAGCAAATGAAGACGTCGTGCGCCATTGACAACCCCTCTTCCGCGCCTTGGACACGGAAGTCCCGCCGGAAGCATTGCCAAGATGGCCGGATAAGACAATGGGCCAGACCGCCCGGAAGGGGGGCCGGAAGTGCCGAAATCCCCGTCTTTTGACGGAGTTCCCTTACTTGGTGAGGGCCGGCACCACAAAACGTTCATCGAGCTGGGAGTCGATCATCCATTCCACCCCGTGCATCCGCGCGTTGCCGGCGCTGGTCTCGCGACCCCAGTCCTGGATCTGGGCTTCATGGATCTGCTTGGCGCGCATATGGCCCTGAAGCTGGGCCACCGCCTGCGGCAGATCGAGGAAGTCGTCGGGTAGCGGCCCATTGCCATAAGTGTCGATGACTCCCAAGGGAAAAATCGCGCCGGCGGCGGAATTGGGCGTGAAGCTCATCCCCTGCTGCGTACCGGGAGAATAAAACCGCATGCTGAGCTCCACCCCGCCCTGCGGCGTCTGGATATTGGCGATGCCGCCTTCGTTCGAGCTGAGCAACTTGACATCCATGGACATCAGCTGGGCATCGGCCTGCCACTTGGCGCGCGCATAGTCGCGGGACCGGCGCGCGATGCCAGGCATGTCGCTCAAGGGCCAGCCGGGATTGGTGACAAGATTGTCCATGCCGCTCTTCAGCGGCTGGTCGGCGGAGATCTTGCTCCAGCTCACTTGCCCGAAAGGATTGTCGCGCGTGGTCAGGCCGCCGAAGAAGCCGAACTTGTAAGCGGCTACATAGCCGCTGGGGCCGCCGCCGATGAAGCTGAAGGTGCCGGAATCGCCGGACCTGTAGAGCGCGGGCGCCAGAGTGTTGTCCTTCATCACCATCAGGGTCTGTCGCGCGCCGGTCAGGGGCGCCGGACAGGTGTCTGTGTAAATGGCCTGGCTGCTGGCATTCACATCCAGGATACAGTCCGCGGTGCCGCCCTTGCCGTCCGGCATCTTGGCTTCCCAGCGTCCCAGCAGCGGATTTTTCTCCGGACCCGGCAAGGAGGGCCGCATCAGCAACGCCACAACGACCGCGATCAAAGCCGCGCCCGCCACCGACCAGGCAATCTGGCCGGTGCGCGTGTGCGGCATGCGGCGGGTGACGCTGGCCCAGGGGCTGTTCTCGCGCGCCAGCACATTCCTCACCGAGGTGACGATGTCGGGCAGATAAGCCTCGATCGGCATGGCATAGGCGTTGAACCAGTGCGACACGCCCAGGAAATACTGCATGTCGTCGGTGGGCATGGCGTCGGCGACCCGGATCGGGATCAGCGGTTTGCGGTTGGAGACCGCCAGCTCCATCTCGCGCGCGACCTGGGGCGAACGGTTGGCGGCGTCACTGAACACCACCACCACGGCCTCGCAAGCCTGGACCGCCTGGACGATGCCGGCGCCCCATTGCGTGCCCGCAGCAAGATCGCGCGGCGCGATCCAGCAGGAAATGTCGTGATCCTCCAGCGCCTCGCGGATCAGGTTGGCTTTCTCCGCGTCGGGCGAGGAATAGCTGACAAAAACGCGCTTGCTCATGGACAGACATCCACCTGGTGCGGGCCGCTGGTCGAAACCTCGCAAGCGCCCGAGATCTGCTCGGAGCATTTCCAGCTCATCTTGCGGTTGCCGCTGATGGCGCCGAAGATCGAACCCAGGATGCGGCCACCCTGCAGGCCGTCGGTGACGGGCTTCTCGCTGACCACGCGCACGGCGCCCATGCGGCCTTCGCGGCAACTCTCCGTCGCCTGCCTGATGGCGCGCTCGCGTGCCGCCTGACAGGCCTCCGCCGAACTGCCGCCCGAGCCATCGGCGCTTTCCAACAAGGGCGTGGTCTTGACCGTCGTGGTGTTGCGCGTCTCGGTGCGGCAGGCCGCAAGCCTCTGGCGCGCGTCAGCAGCAAAGGAGCTGGCGGGGAAATCGGCAAGGAAGCTCTTGTAGGAGTCGTGGGTATGGGCGGCAGCGGCCGCATCGAACGCCGCCTTGATCTTGACTTCCAGGGCGCGGGCCGCAGCGTCGGCCGTGCGCGCCTCGTTCACGTCAACGCCCTGCTTGGCATAGGTGGCCAGAAAGCTCTCATAAGCCGCGGAGGTGTTGGCGGCCTTGGCCTTGGCAAAAGCCGCTTCGGCTTCGCTTTTCAGTGCTGTGGAGCGTGCCGTCGCCTGGTCGCGATAAAAGCCTTTTGGCCAGGCGGTGAGATAGCCCTGATAGGCGGGAATGGCGTCGGCTTGGGAGGCGCTGGTCCAGGCCTGCGCTTCCTGGGCGCTGGGCCCGGGCTTGAGCAGCCACCACAGGCCCGCGCCCACACCAATCGCCACTATGGCGGCCAGCACCAGAACCAGCGGCTTGCGGGAGCGGGGCAGGCTTTCCCCGCGGAGGTCCCGGCCATCCGGCGCTGGCCCTGCCCGGTCCGCAGGCACGGTGACCACCGGAACCGCTTGTTCGATTTCCACCTCAATTGGCGCCGCGGGTAAGTCCGCCTGCAGGGCTGCAGATGGCGGCAAGGCGAGCTCTCTCTCCGGCTCTGGCGGCAATGGTTCCAATTGCGGCGGCGCAATATCCAAGACCGTTGGATTTGCCTTCTCCGGCGCCGGCGCTGTCGGCCGCAAAGCCTCCGGCATGGGCGGCCGGGAAGCCGCCTTTTCCACCACCGGCTTGAGCATGGCAGCGAGGCGCTTGAGATGGCCGTCCAGGGGCGGGGTGAAGGCGTCCACGAACTGATTGGCGGGCAGGAAATATTCCAGGCCCCTGACCGGCTTCACATTTTCGACACGAAACGGAAGCACCGGCGTCTGGTGCTGGGCGGCGAATTGCAGCTCCCGCTTGATCTGGTCTTCCGCCTCATTGGCGCGGCTGGAGAAAACCAGGACCATGACCTGGGCGGCGGCGATGGCGGCCCCGGCCGTCTCCACCGGATCGGCGCCCGGCGGCAGGTCGCGGGCAGCGATCCAGCAAGCCATGCCTTCGGCCTCCAGCACAGCGCGGATGGCGCTGGCCGGAATCTTGTCGCGCGACGCCGCGCAGATGAAGACCTGATGCGACATGAAAGCCCGTTCCGGCCACATCCCCACCGGAGAAAGGCCGAAGTCCCCGGCCCAAGCATTGCCGGAAAAGCCCGCCAAAACAACACGGATCACCTGCCAATGACGGTCGGAAGCGTTTTGCCGCTTTCTGATTCCCTGTATGGTTTTCGGCAAAGCTCGGGGGCGGGTGATGGTTTACCAGAAAGCCTTGATGCTGCTTGCCGTTTTGGTTGGCTGCGCCGCCTGCCAATACTCGCCCGATATGCTGGACCGCACGCTGGCCTATAACCGCGCCGTCGCCAACTCCACCAACCAGGTCCTGCTGCTGAATGTGGTCCGCGCCAGCCAGCGACTGCCTACTTATTATACGCGGCTTGAGGGCGATGCTTCTTCGCTATCCCTGTCGCCCAATGGCAGCCTCTCCCTGCCGCTGGGCAATGCGCATTCCTTCGAGAGCGATCTCAACACCGGCGCGACCGGGGCGGTGACGTCCGGCGCCAGCAAGAGCGTGAGTTCGCTGGCGGGCCTGGCCGGTGTGCTGGGCCTGTCGGCGTCAGAGTCCAACCTGCTGACCCTGCAGACCCTGGACGATCAGAAATACCAGAACGGCATGATGACCCCGGTGCCGCTCAAGAACATCCAGGCCTTCCAGGACGAAGGCTATCAACGCGATCTGCTGTTCATGATGTTCTTTTCCAGTATCGCGATATCCAGCCGGCTGATGACCTCGATCGATGAGGCGGTAGCGACGCGCTGCGCTGAAATCGAGAGAAGCGCACTGCCCGGCTCCGGCATGTCCTTTGCGCGCCAGGCTTGCGCCTATATCGGCCAGGGTCCGTATCGCCGGCTGTTCGATCCCGCCCAAGCTCATCCCGTCGGCTATTCCTTTTCGCTCAAGACCTGCCGGGATACCGGCGGAGCCATCACGGACGATCCGCCCAAGAACATGGTGCATTTCAGCAATGCGCCGGCGCGGGAAAGCCGGGATGCCGACGATCCCCATCCCGTGGTCTGCTTTCAGATCTTGTTGGACGATCTTCTGATCCTGGGGCTTGAGATCGGCGCGCCGCAGAACGCACCCGCCGAGCTGGTCGACACCGTGCCGGATGCGGTGGCGCAAGACGCCAAATTCCGCACCCAGATGATCCAGCAGAATCTTCTGGTGCGCGAGACCTCATCGGGCGTCGCCGCGATCTGCCGCAAGAAGCCGGAGAATACCGGCTACACCCTGAACTTCACCAATCCCGCGCGGCGGCAGGGCGTGGGCCCCGCGGCGCTGAACAATTTGTTGAACCAGCTTGGTGCCTCGCCCGCACCTGTAGCCCCGCCGCCTCAACCCAAGCCGCCCGTGCCAATGCCAAAGCCCGGCGCCAAGGCAGCACCACCCTCTCCTCCCAATCCCTATGCCGGCTATCCCGCCGAACCGCAGAAAGCCTGTCAGCAAACCAATCCAGTATTGCCCGAGAGCAGCGACACGGTGCTGGCAACAGAGACCGATACCGAAGGCAATCCGCAGAACAATCTGCCCAAGGTGGTGAAGCTGACCACCGATAAGGTGATGTTCAGCACCCGCTCCTTCCAGGGCATGATCTATTATCTCGGCGAGATCCTGCGCTACGAGGAATTCAAGGGCGCGGATGCCATAAACTTTCCCCGCGTGCTGGGGCGCAACCCGGCCGCCGGTGGAAGCCGCTACTACGAGATCCTGTTCTACGGCTCCAGCGGCCTGGCGAGCGAAGACGTGGCTGTGGCGGTGCGCGACGATGCCGGCAAGGCCTTCGCCATTCCCAAACCCTGCATGCGCCAACCCATGCCCGGTGCGGGACCGCAGGCCTGTTCGGCCGAATATCCTGACAATGAAAGCCTGCAGTTGCTCAATTTCGTGAACCAGATCTGGGGACTGCAGAAGGAGTCGGTCATCTCACCCGCCTCCCCGCTCGTGGTCGTCAATCCGCAATAGGCGCGGGGGACCATGCCGACCAATTTCTTCAAGCTTGGCGATTGGCTTTACATATTGCCGCTGGCCGCGGTGGGGCTGGCGCTGGGCGTGACCGGCTATATGAGCTGTGCCGACTGCACCGCCATAACCGTGGGGCCGGGCGGCGGTCATGCCAGCTTCGGCCAGGCCGTCGCGCGCACCTTGGCGCTGATCAAGGCCAGCGGCTCCTTTCCGCTCGACCGCGATCACTGGATGCTGTTCCTGGCACAGGTCATCATGCCGGCGCTGGCCTTTTTCGGCGCCCTCAAGCTGGTGCTGCAGAACATCCGCCGCGACGCGCGGGTGCTGTGGGCCCGCCGGCTCCGCGATCACACCATTGTCTGCGGCCTGGGCAGCACCGGACGCCAGGTGGTGGAGAGTTTCGCCGATGCCGGCCGCGCGGTCGTTGTGGTGACCCTGAACAGCGATGCGCCGGAAGCCGCCGCCTGTGAGCGCCGCCATATCGCGGTGTTGCAGGGCAGCGCCGCCCAGCCTTCCGTTTTGCGGCAGGCGGGACTGAAGCATGCCAGTTCGGTGGTGGTGGCCTGCGGCTCCGACGGGGTCAATCTGGAAATCGGCATGCGCGCGCGCGATGCGCTGCGCGGCATCACCGGCCGCACCGTCAAGATATTGCCCGAGCTGCGCAGCGAATGGCTCTATGACCAGATCAAGAACCAGAATGCAGGCGCGCTGGATTCGCCCGAGACCCAGTTCCAGGTCTTCAACCTCAATATCAACGCCGCACGCAAGCTCCTGCGCGCCGATGCCTTCCAGCAGCCCGCGCCGGATCTGATACCGCGGCCACATCTGCTGTTCGCGGGTTTCGGCCAGATGGGAGCCGAGGTTCTGGTGCGGGCCGCCCTGTGCAATTTTGCGGTGCCATCGCAGAAATTGTCAGCCACCATTCTGGACGCGCGGGGCCCGGCCAGCCTTGCCTCGGCCCAGGTGCGCGCCGCTGGGGTGACGGAAATCGCCGATATCGGTTTCACGCCCTGTCAGTTCGCGACGGACGATCTGTCCTGGCAGCCCATAGCCATGGCCGAGCTCAGCGCCAGGCCGCCCCTTGCGGTCATTGTGGCGCTGCGCGACGACGAGGTGGCGCTCAACACCGCCATGCGGCTGCGCAAGATGCTGGACGCAATGGGCGCCTTCGGCTGCCCGGTCTATGTGCGGGTGCGCCAGCAGCAGAAGCTGGGCGAGTTCCTTTCCGTTCTGGAAACCCAGTCGCTGTTTCATGACAGGCTCAAGCCTTTCGGCAGCCTGTCCCATCTGACCACGCCCGCCGCACTGCTGGACCAGACCTTGGATATCCTGGCGCGTGCCGCGCACCAGGTCTGGCTGGAGGAGAATGCACAGTCGGATTCTCCCGCTGCCGTGCCATGGGAGAAGCTCAGCGAATTCCACAAGCAGAACAGCCGCGCGCTGGCGGATTTCATACCCATCCGGCTGCGCTGCTGCGGCTATCGCCTTAAGGATGGCAAGGCGGCGCCGGCTATGCTGGACGAAGCTGTCATCGAAAAGCTGGCGGCGCTGGAGCATTGGCGCTGGTGCCACGAATTGCAGGCGCTGGGCTGGCGTTACGCCGAGATCCGCGATGATTTCCTCAAACGCCACAACCGGCTGCTGGAATGGAGCGCTTTGCCCGACAAGGTAAAGGACTACAATCGCAGCATGGCACGCAAGCTTCCCCAGATCGCGGATGCCGCCGGCATGTCCCTGTGCCGTGAGCAGCTCGTCTTTGCCGATGCGCTCGACCAGACATCCCTGGATGCGGCGGCGCAGCTGGTAATCCTGGCCGATCCGCGAAACGCGGAAGGCTGGCATCGCGCGCGCGCGTTGGCGCAGGAAAAGGGTGGCAGGATCTGGGCGCTTGTGCCTGACGGGGCCTCGCCGCAGCTTTTCCAGCGTCTGGAAATGGCCGGTCCCGGCCTGATCGAGCGCTGGCTGAGCGAGGGCCAAGAACAAGCCTTGCGGCAACGGAAGGACGTAGCTTGACGGTGCACAGAACCCCGCCCAGGGCACGCGCCACCTTTCGCATCGGCGTGGTGGGTCACCGGCCAAACCGCCTGCCGGAAGATGCCGCCCGTTTGACCGCCCTGCGCACGACGCTGCAGCATATCCTGGAACATGCTAAGGCGGCGGTGGGCGAAGTGGCCGCAACGCCGCAACACACGCTCTACAGCAACGAAGCACCCGTGCTGCGGGCGATCTCGCCGCTGGCAGAAGGCTCGGACCGCATCTTCGCGGAGCTGGCGCTGGCGCTGGATTATGAGCTCTGTTCGCCGCTGCCTTTCCCCCAAGGCGAATTCGAGAAGGACTTTGTGCCGCCCGACGCGCTGGAAACAGAGTCCCTCATTCATTTCCGCGCCTTGCTGAAGCGCGCAAGAGCCGGCAATCACCTGACCTTGTTCGAACTGGATGGCGCGCGCGACCAGGCCACCGATGCTTATGCCGCTGCCGGCCGGGTGGTGCTGAACCAGTCCGACCTGCTCGTTGCGGTGTGGGATGGCGGCGCCCCGGCGGGACCCGGCGGGACGGTCCATACCTTATATGAAGCCGTCCGCTATCATCTGCCGGTGGTCTGGATCGATGCGCTCGCGCCCCAGAACTGGCAGCTAGTAACCACGACGGGCGACATCGCCCAGGATGAAGAGGGCCGCTTTCGGCCCACACCGCAGCAGAAAAGCCTGAAGGAGGTCGTCGACCACATTGTACAGACCGAGCTGCGGCTGCCGCGCTCTCACATCCTTTCCCCGCGGGAATATTTCAGCAGGCGCAAGCCCCCCGTGAATCTGGCCATCGCCTGGAAGATATTCCGCGATCTGATCGTCGGCCGCGGCTTTTCCCGGCCCAGCCTGGCCGTCCCCGATTTTGAAAGTCACGAGGACGATAGCTGGTCCGATCAAGCCAAAGGCCGGGATTCGTCGGTCTCGCACTGGGTACACAGCCAGCTTTGGCCGCATTATGCCTGGGCCGACGGGCTGGCGGATATCTATGCCGACGCCAACCGCAGCGCTTTCCTGCTTTCCTATCTCTTCGCCGCCGCGGCTGTACTCATCGCCCTGGTGCCGATGGCCACCGGATATGCCGGACTGGAGACGATCTTCACGCTGACGGAGCTTGTGCTCTTGGGCTTTATCCTGCTCCTGCTCTGGCTGGCGCGGCATCATCGCTGGCATGAGCGTTGGATGGAATGCCGGCTCCTGGCCGAACTGATCCGGCAATTGCGTATCCTGATTCCCTTGGGCGGAGCCCGGCCCTTGCCGCGGCTGCCTGCCCATCTGGCGGTTTATGGCGATCCAAGCCAGACATGGATGTACTGGCAGATGCGTGCGGTGGCCCGTGCCTGCGGCATTCCCAGTGTGGAAGTCACCCCCGATTATGTCCGCGACTATCTGGATTTTCTTGGACGGATCGTGGGGGATCGTAAAAGCGGCCAATGGGGTTTTCACGCCCAATCGGCGGAGCGCAGCCATCTTATTTTCAGCCGCTTGCGCGCGATGACGTTATGGCTGCTCTGGCTCACGGTGCTGGGCGTCGGCGCGCGTTTCCTGCTGCATGTCGTGCCTGGCGGCGACGATCTGATCCCCGCCGGCTGGGGACGGTGGCTGCTCCTGGCGTCAGCCGCGTTCCCGGCTTTCGGCGCGGCGTTGGAAGGGATCAACAATCAGGGCGAATTCACCCGCACCGCACATCGCTCCGCGGCGATGGCCGGCGCGTTCGAAGCTTATGCGACCCAGCTGCACAAGTTGCGGGAAGAAAGAAGAGCCACCCTGGCGCCAGTCACGACGCTTTCCAGCCAGATCACGCAGACCATGGTGGACGAAGTGACCGACTGGCGCGCGGTCTTTTCCGACCGCGCGCAATGACACGTCACGACACGCGCGCGTGCTGCTCCTGCGCCAGTTCGCCGGCCGCGATCCGGTAAAGGTCAGTGGCGCGCAATACGCTTTTCTGTCCGACCGGTCTGCTCAGTTGAATATAAGAATGAGTACGAGGCCAGCGCGGCAGCGCGTCCCAACTCTTCAGGCAATCGGAAAGAGACCCTTCCGCCAGAGGTTCGCCGCCGTGCCACAGGATCGCATGATAGGACTGAATGGTGCCTTCCACGTTCTCACCCCTATATTTGTTAATAAATACTTAACTGTATTTTGCGGCGCTCTTCTAGAGGGCTGGAGCCGTCCAGCGCAAATTTTGTCCGTGGACGTACTATCTTCGTTCAAAAAGTTAACAGCGGGTGTTAACCAAATTGGGTGAGGCGTAGCAAGGGAACAACCGCTGTTACATGAGCGGCACGTCTTTAAAGGGCCTTTGCGCATTTGTTACGAGCAGTTCACCGGAAGGCCGCTCTCCGATGCCTGGGAGGGTCTGCAAGGGCTTTGATCTTCGCGGGATCAAACCCCCGGCTCGGCCGGCCACCGCTAAGAGCGCCCGATCGGCCGGGCGCGCCATTAACGAACAATCCATCCGTACAAAGGGCCTGCCGCGCGGCGCTGTTACGATACGCATGGGCAATTGGGGTGGCGAATGCGCAAGGCTGCGTGTGCGAGTGCGCCTTTTTTCAGCATCGTAATTCCCGTTTACAATCGCGCGGCCGAGTTGCGGACCGCGATCGAG